>OLOX01000547.1_pt1 | contig 39900 bp, 30 predicted proteins | sample 1672091 | NCBI WGS metagenome assembly OLOX01 (sample SAMEA3136644, study PRJEB25190) | human gut metagenome | reverse complement strand
TGGCTTGAGTTTTTTGCTTACCCTGCCAATCAGCAACAGTACCTGATGCAGTACTCCAATCTTTGAACCCATCATCAGAGTTCTCGTCAAGATAATTGCCAGTTGTCAAGTAGTCATTATTTGTACCACCAGACCATCCGCGAGCAGTTATGTTGCTGATACCAGGCAGGTCAAAAATGCTTGAAATACCGGTTGCGGCCATAATTTCATTTTGGATGGCTGTATGTCCATTGTTATCGTTTGATGGATAAAGACCAAATACTACGCTACCTGTATTGATGAAACCATCACTACTACGATAAGGTACGTTTTCTTTGCAATCAACAAGCAGCTGATAACCAACAAGTTTCCTGGTTGTCTTAAAAGCTTCTGTCGGCTTATTGTAGCCAGTAAAAATTGTGGGCTCCGCTTCATTGTCGCCCTGCCACATTTCGTTGATTTTGAAGACAATACCTACGATGCTCTTGTCTTTCATATACTGGTCATCAAATGTGCCATCAGCGTATGCGAAGTCACCGATTTTGGGTATGCGACGATAAAAACCAACCTGATAGTCGGCTGTCATTTCTGCACCACTGGTCTTGACAATGCTACACTGAACGATATATCGCATATCAGTTCCACTCTCATCAAGTTTATTGACTTTCAGCACACCATTGATTGAATCGGTGAAAGCACCATAGGCTTTAGCGCTATCATCAATACTCCAATTGACATCGGGCTGTCCGTCTTTCAACGCAAAGTCATTACCTGTTGATGGCGAGCAGACGAGTTTATACTGGAACAAACCAGTTTCTGTGATATACGAGGGGCCCTGAATAGAGATACTGTTTATGGCACGACGAGAGTATGAAATAAACAAGGGATTTTCGGTATTATCAATATCGCCATAAGTACCAGCGAGAGCAAGTTTGTTGTCAAAAGTAAGATTACCTGTCAACGATACAACTCCAGTAATTGAAGCATTAAGCCGCTGGAGCCACATCATTACATCAACAGCAAATGCAGTCCACGAGACATTCTCAATCTCTACCTTATTCACGTTCTTTGCTTGAGAATAAGCAAGTTGAACGAGCGATTGTGTCTGGGAGGCAATCTTATGTTTTCCAAGAACACTCAGAGTACGAAGGTTTTCAAGTCCTTCGACCATCAAGCTCTTGAGGTTAGGTTGACCATCAACCTTAATCTCATTGACAGATGCAGGAAGTTCGACATCTGTCAATGTGGAGGTCTTAGGAAGTGTAACACTGGTATATCCCGAACCTCTCAGCAATAGAGAACGCAAACGAGGGTAATCCCCAGAGAAAGTACCGGCAAAAGCAGACGCATTTGTCAGATCGATTTCTTCCAGGTTGCGGCAGTTGGAAATAGCCAGTCCTCTTGGGTGGAACTCAATAGCCGTACCATCCGGAGCCCAGCACTCAAGTTTACGAAGACGCTTGCCGGTGATATTAACGCTACCATCATCTCCGCAAGGAAGATTTCCAATATTACCAATGCTTTTAGCATAGTGCATCCAACGCATTGTAAACTGCGTGTTGGAGTCAGTATCGCACACCATACGCACAGTTTCTCCAGGAGCACACAAATATGGTTCACTACCATCTTGTGCTATCCACTCACCATTCTGCTTGGCGTAGATAGTAGCCATCTTGCCACCAATCGCCAACTTGGGATAAATATACTGATATGCAGTATATTCAATGTCATAGACTGGTGAAAGACCTGCGTTGTTATTGATTGAGCGGAAGCTTAGAGTGCCATCTCCTCCGGTTTCATATTCGCACCACGACATCAGCATAGGGAGTCGGCGATTCATAAACTGCTTCTCACATTCCAGCTGATCTCCGATAGCCTGTGTAATGGGGTCCTGACTTACATCAATCAGACCGTTCATCAGTTTCACCTGAGCAACCTCATATAGTACGCGGCTTGTCTCATTATACGCTACTGCCGGAAAGTATTCCTGTACCCAATAGTAACGCTGCTGATAGTATTCTTCAACACTACCACAAATGAGTGCCATACGCGAAAATATGTCACGCATCATGTTGCGAATCAAGTCAGGATAAGCACGCTCTATGAGAGTGTAGAAGATGTTGTTCTCTCCATTCCAATAGTTGCTTCCATTCGCGTCCTTGGTATGCTCCAGCGCATAATACGGTTTGGTTTGTCGGCCCTGGTTGTCTGTAGCTTTGATGGTGTCCAGGTCATCCTGTTTCAAGCGTACCAACTTATCCACAGCTGGATTGATCCAGTAGTATGTGTTTTTGGTACGGTTGTCGGTAGCAGCCTCTAATTTACAGAAAGCCTGATGGAAGATTACATCCGTTTTATCGATGTAAGCATCCGCGTGAGCCTTAAAATATGCCACACGCGCCTTTGAGAAGCAATCATTCAGTACATTCATATCAGATGTGCCGAGAGTGTTCATTGCTTCTTCCAAGGTTACGGATTTCTTGCCATCTACCGTGTCTATAGTGATGATTGTGCCCGCAAGTTGTTCAGTCAATTTCGGACTGCCATAAGCATAGGCACGATTGTCAGCGCCCCACGCAGTAGGAACCTTAATGATTTTCTCAAACTTGGCCGTAGCCGGGTTGTAATAATAGATATTGTATCGATCAGAACCGGAATTGAAAAGCCAATACTGATGATCGCGCACCAGATTCGCACTGTCAGCAATCAACTGAGCCTCTGTACCTGCATACGGTTTAAGCAGTGGCGAGCAAGCAAAGATAAAGTTCGCGAACTCAGCAAAATGCGTGAAGAGTGTGTTCTCTGTACCATCTTTAGCTTCATCCTCAATGCGCTGAACGCCTTTATCGGTTTCGCCACCATCATACTTACTGCCTATCTCAACCTCAAACGAGAGTGTGTCGCTGGTGCCTGCTTTATAGCAATAACCATTCTTTATGTCACCAGTATTGATGGTGACACTTTTGGGATAGATGTTGCCTTCCCATGCATCTTGCGCATTTTTATTGACAACCCAAGGCATCTGGAAAAGTGCAGCGATTGCACCATTGTCGGCTCCGGAAACGCACATGTAATCCGGGTGTTTCTTTTTATCATAGCCAAAGGTCTGTTTGTCACCCTTGCCGCTCCCCCATGTCTGAAAGCCACAGAAAATGGGGTTGCCATTACCAATCTGGTAAAAGCAAAGGAATGGCTTTTCATAACACGTTGCATGTCCCTCAAGAACAGGGCGGTCATTCGCGCCATTATTTACCAGTGCTTGCCACAATTCGTCATAGGCCCATATAGCGCCCAATTTATGACTTTGCATTGGAGAGGCATAATTACACTTACCCACAAGTTTTGTAATGCCTCCACGTCCGTCTTCAAGTTCATATTTGCTGGCATATACCTGACTTACTCCATCGAGAGAATTGAAGTAAGAAATTTTCTTAAAGTATTTGCCACCATCTACATAATGTGTGGGGTCGGAAGAATTGTATTCTTCGGCAGTGATTTCCACATCGTCCTCAAAGCCGTCGGTAATATTCCACCAATAATAGCCTTTCGCACTGGTTCCTTGTCCTTTATCGGTCATACCAGTAAAGGTTCCGGAATGTTTCATATCCAGACTGTCAGCATTGCCACGCTCCTTGTAGATACGAACATCGACTGTTACATTTTTCTGCTTACTCTGGTTTTCCCTACTGGGATAATGACCGCCTTCAGGAATTTTACGCAGAATGGTATTCAGACCCATTGCATTGCAAAGGTCATAGCCAATTTCCGTACCATTGAAAATAGAATTGAATCGCTTAAACGCTTTCTTATCCTCAATAGTCGGCATACCGGCCATATAATCATTCTGAATCTGTGTCGAGCCTAATTGCTGATTTTTGTATATACGCACGCCATATATGTCAATATCAGCCTCATCAGAACCAATTACAATCTCCTGGGCGCCCTTTGCTCCAATAGGAGTAAAGTAGTCATCATCGCTGTAAATAAACTCTCGATTTGCTTTGCCATTTACATATATGCGCACAAGATTCATTCCTTCACCACGAAGGTTGCGGATGATATTGATAGCAATATGCTCACGCATTTCTTCTTGAAAGTGCGCGTCACAAATATCTTCAGTGAAGTTGTTACGACTAAGGCATACAGCTCTTGTGGGGTAAAATTTCAACCCGGTATAGATTCCGTTAAAAGGAGCTGAAGCATCAACAACGGTAGATTCTCCAACAACATTCTTAACCTTTAGGTCAAGCTCAACTGTAAGCGAACCCTCTGTGCCACCTTCGTTGTGTCCAGTGTTGTCTGTGAACAGTTCTTCCGGAAGAGAAAGCCTGTTTCCAGCACCAATACTCAACACTGGGACACTTACCTCTCGACCTGTATAATCCGTTTCTTGATTATATTTCCAACCTGTATTAGTATCATCCGGGCTTGACAACAAGTTTTCCAGCTGATACTGAGTTTCATTGATGACAATTGTTTGTTTCTCTGGAGAAATCACAATATTTGCTCCACGAGTCGGCGCAAAATTTTCAGAGTTGTCAACAACGAAATTGATATTGTTGCCATAGGTTACACCTGATAGGTTTGTGAATGTTGCTTGAGCATTGATGGTGCTTGGCTGCTCATCACCGTTATACTCCATTGAGAAGTTCTCATCAAAGGCATAGCTCTCTCCATTGACGCAGATCTGCTCTTTCTGAATATATATCTGACCGGTATCTCGATCCTGAAGGGTCAATCGCAGGGGAGTTTCATCCCCAACCGGATTGTAAATTGCATACCTAAAGATAGTTGCACGAGTCCAGTTCTGAAACTCTTCAACTATATCTGTCACAGCAAGAATGGGGGATGAATTTGTGTCTCCCTCAGGTATGTATATAAACTGGAACTCCAGATGTTCGGTTTCTGCGGAATAGCCTTCACCAAAAGCAATCCAAGCTTCAGCTTTTATTGCTCCACGAAGCAAGTCAAACTCAGCTTGTGTAAGTGAGGCCCCGTAAGTATTGTCCGTATATGTAGTTGTTCCAAGAGTGAAATTCTTGGTATAGCCATTGATTTTTATACGAAGCTGTTTCTGCACACTGCCGGAGATACGAAAGGGGAGCTGAATTGTATTTCCTTTATATGCGGTTGCAATCGACCCCTCATAGTTAGCGGCAACATTTGAATATACAATAGACATCGTAACCGGACTGGCAGATATACCACTTGTTTCACCGGTTGCCACCAATCGTATCTGATAGGTGGCATCAGATGTTAACAGCTTGCTAAGGTCTATCGTTTTTGTCTGGCCCGATTGGATATTGACAGTAAACTCTTTGCTGGAATCCCAAGAACCCCACGCGCCGTTTGAATTTTGAGTACGACAGGACACCACGATAACAGCATCTTCATCTTGATCTGTTGTTTCGTGTGTTATAGGATTATATTGCTGCCAGAGATAAGAGACTTCTACACTTGCAACCGGCTTACTGGTCACAAGAGTTGCTGCTGATTTCCTTGTAAGCGTGACGATGTTGCTGACGCCACCTTGCTCTTCAAGAAGAGGAATAGCAACATTCAGCAATCGTTTAGCCGCCTCGGAATCCGGGTCTGTCATATAGTCATTGTAGGCTGCTTGATCAGCAAAGCCCCAAATGTGGTAATAGCCATCTGTGTCTTTGTCCTGTGGAATAACAATATATCCAATCTTAGAGGACAGCTGACTTTTGATGAATTTTTCCACTGCTGCACCACTGTAGGCTTGGGTGCCATCATCCCACGGTATGTCTATCGAAGGGATGTCACTGTTGATAATGATTCTTTTTGCCATATTGGATCATTGTTAATTGTTTCTCCATGCGTCTGTCTGACTCCACGCTTTCTCTCGAACCCAGTAACCACTGCCGAAGCAACTGTTTACGGCCTCCCAAATCAATCGGGCGCCACGATAGACAGCAGTAATGGCTTTCGTGCCATAGTATCTGGCAGTTAAGTCAATTCCATTGCGAATAATCATTCTTCGTAGATGTTGTATTCAACTTCAGGGTTGAGAACTCCTGCTTGTGCCAAAGCATCATATTCATCCTGAGTGATGTAAACCTTATTATTGAGAGCGTCAATCATTTCATTGACCTTTGCCGTCAACTGATTAAACTCTACCGCAGTCAATTTGCCGGAGGCATTAACACCCTGGTTGGATGTCTTAGTGCCTATTTGAAGTTTTGAGATTGCCATATCAGAAAATTATTGGGAATGAATAATCAAAATGATCGGCAAAGCCGAGTTCGCATATAAAGACATCTGTACCATCCATCTCATAATTCAAGGTCAGGATGTTGGCACCATCAGTAACATCCAAATCTTCAAAACCTAAGTCTTTTGTGGGATCGTCCTTTTTGTATCGATGCCAAGTAAATGTGAAATTCTCTAATGCGTACTCAGTATTTACCGGCTGACCCTGATAGTACACAGTTGCAGTCAAAACGGTAGAGCAGACTCCATTCTGGAAAGCAGTTCCTTTAGATGAGGTTACTTGAACTGTATAGCCTTGCACATACTGTTTGTTGATGTTAAATGTGTCGGCATACGTTCTGGAGTCATTTAGTTTGATTACGCATCGGAATGTTACACGACTTTCACCATGATATGTGATAGTGTTCCCTTCAGCGTCTGTTTGCGGCGGTGTAGAGACATAACCCAACCAATAACAAGAGTCAGGAAATACTTCCAGCGTGGGACCATTGGCACCAGGTATCGCAACCCAGTTGTCACCAATCAGCAAATACCATTGGCGTTGGCTGGATGTGGATTGAAAGCCAACTTCTTCAAGTTCCAAGACTATTGATGATGGGCTACAAGTTTTGCCGGTAACAGAATCCTCTTGACCAATTATTGTGAACATATCTTGACCAACGATACGCATATAGCGGTTTGCCATTTCGTCTTTAGCATCGTCTCCAAGATTATCCCAATTAAGCGTTACATCTTTACCAAATGTAACCTTGCCTTGTTGGTCCCATTTGATATTCTCATTTGCTAAATATCCAGATCCATCCTGATTAAGTCTGAACGAATTGGAACGAGTGTCAATCGCTCCGGTACCGTCATAATTCAATCGGAGTAGTGGATTTTGAATTGTCCCACCAATACCACCACGGGCGAACCAGGCACCGTAATCATCGGTCTCATCCAATATGTCATCCGTAGGCTGATACTGGGTGCAGTATTCTCCAGGCTCTAATTGTGGCGCTGTGATAAACAATTGCTGCTCATCCGGGTCGATACTACCGGCGACAGACTGATATAATGAATTTGAGAAAGAAGGTGTTATGCTAATCAATAAATCTTCCAACTCTTTATCAGGCTTCAGCAAATCAAAAAAGACATGCAATCTGCGCCACTCATGGGTTTGGTCAGAAGCAATTTGGATAGTACCAATAACTTTCCCATTTTGCTTAATACCTATTTGGCAAGGCTTTTTTGCATACGCCCAAAAAGAGAAACAGTATCGCTTTGCCAGATGATTGTCCAACCAATCTCGATTTTGGACAAACATTGTAAGCTCACTTACATCCTCGGTCTTGTACACATTACCCATCCCTGTCGGATTGATAAGAGATGAGTTGTCTATCGTTATAGCTGATAAGAAATTGACATCACATGAATTACGGAAGCAATTCCTATGAATCTTACCAGCATAAAATGTTGACGCAAAGCCGTTCTCATCACCGGCTGTAAGGGTACCAGAGATATGTGCAGTTTGCGAAGCGTACAGTTTTTGAATGTAGGCGCCATAGCCAGTCAATGTACCGAATACCGGATCAGCCACCCCATCCAATTTACCTATACGCATTGATGTAGCATCTCCAAAATTGGAAATACTATCTAAAAGGATAATGTTGAAATCTGCAATTTCAACCCAATCGTTTACGCCAAGATTTTGCACGTCCAATTTGAAAGTGCGAAGATGACGGCCTGAATTGATTACATTGACAGCTCTGAAATAGTATTGCCAGTCTCCCGTAAACTCTTCGGACCACTCAGCATCGTTAACAGCACCGGTAGAATAAGTAATTGCGGTATTAACAGTTATTGACTTGTTAGCGCGAGCCTTGTATGAAATAAGCACTCGTTTTTGTGCAGCAACTAATTCATAGAAGTCTTGCGACAATCCACAAAAATCTGAGGATAAAGAATTGCGAGTCAAGCGAACAATGCGGTTGGCATCAGTATCATGCGACTTATATTGTGCAGAAAGCCCTTTCCCTCTTACAATATATTGTGAGCGAGAATCTTCAAATGCCTCACTCGCTATATTTTCCGGCCAACACAAACTCTTATTGCGACCCACTCCGTCTATGACATCCATAAACGGTGCCTGTGAATCTGATGCTGTTAAATACAACGCGCCTGAGCGATCAGCATCAAACAAATTGGTGATTCTGGCAAAATCTAAAAGCTCTTTAGTCTGAGGTGCATCGCCTTCCAGCAGCGCACCGATAAAATATGGGACATCACGTTCTACATCTTGAGTAATGATTTTGCCATTTGCATCCAAAATTGGCAATCCATCTGAATCGTATTGAGCTTCGGTTGCAAATTTTTTAGTAGTGCCATACGCAAGTACGCACATAAGCGAATAGATGATATTGGTGCCGTCAAAATACTGTCGGCGCACAATATCACCCGTTCTTAACCCCTGAACCTTCTTTGAATCAGGGGCTACAAGTATTTGGTATTTCTTCAGATCTACTGGAGCTGCCATTAGTTTAGTGCTATCACTTCGTCTCCAGAGCAAGAATCACTAACCCATAGAGAGCCATTTGTTACCGAGTTTTTTTGAACTTCAAGCTCATAGACCCTCATCTTCTTTCTCACAGTGAGAGAATCAAAAGTGGCGTGAAAACCTCCATTTGTCGTTTCATCTTTGACCGCCCAACCATATCCAGCAAAACCACTGGCAAAACTGGGAGATGAGATGTTGCCGTCAAAATAGCCGTTGCCAGCATATCGGAGGCCGTCAACAACGCCTTCTATGAACTTTCCGTCATCAAAGAATAGTGCATCTTCTATCAGGCGGGTGTGATACCGGTCGCTTTTTATTGCAAAAAATTCCGCTTCAACAGGGTTATCAAAGGCAAAAAATTCGCCATCAGTCGCAAAATGAAGTGTTGCAGACCACGGCAAGCTCAAATTTCTGAAAGGAGAAGTGGTTTGAGCGTAGTATGTATTAAATTGCAGTTGCTCAGTTGGGCTGCCTGTGATTTCAGTGTTGATATATGGAATTTGAATGTTCAGCCCTCCTGTAGCCGGGTCTCGGTAAATGGCGGGGCCATCTATGGCTCCAAACCGAATCTGATGAGGAAACAAAACTCCGAGATTAGTGCTATCTACACGATACGTTTCCAATGCCGTCGCACCATTAACAGCTACGTCTGCTTTTAACCCATTCGGGAAATATCCCGCTCCCTCTTTAGAGACCAAACGAAAATGATTACTATAGTCCCAAATATCTGACTGAAGAGAAATTTTTTCTGTACTTTTACCATTGTCGCTATCTCCAAGATTTAATGTCATTCCCGGAGCAGAAAACGATACGACATTACTATTGCGGACATTGATAACATAGTCGTTGTCAAACTTAATACCATGTCCGTTAATGATATGTAAATCAGATTCGAGAACAGTGTAAGGAATGTTGACTGGATTGCCATCGTCTCCAATGGTGGTGTCAACTTCGGAATACAGAAACTTTTGGCCTAAGGCACCCAATGCAAAACCTTGTAATGCCTTAAATGCGCCTGATATATCAACATCGCCTTTGACTATCAAATCACCATACACATTAGCATCGCGCATTGTCCAATCAACATCAGACTTATTGGAGTTGCCAGAGTGATAGAACTCTTTTGTTCCCCAAAAAATTCCTTGTTGGTTGATTAACACATCGCCCAGCTTGAAAGTGCCGTCCACAGACACATCACCCTTAATTCCGATTGTCGGGTTCTCAATCTTTAGAGTGCCATTGTCGTAATATATAACTTTGTTTTTATCAAAAGTTATACTATCGCCAAGATTGAGGGTTCCGGCAATTTCAGCGTCCTCACTGACCTTTAGATTTCCATGTATTATCGCCCATTTCTCATTGTCAGCGTTGATAGTCACTTCAAAAATTTTCTGACCATTATAACCGGCATCAAAACCGTACCAAGCTGAAAGAGCACCTTTCATTGAGTCACCACCACGAGATACAAAGCCAGTCGTAGTGCTGCCACCGGCGCCGCCTCCGCTCATAACAGACATTATGGCATTGGCAAACAGGTACGCAGAGTTCTTCATCAGAATGTCAGAATAGTCTGATGACATTTGCTCGGCCAAGGCTTGTTTGGCAGCATCTAATATAGGATTGCCATCTGCATCAAATGTTGCATTACCCTCACTATCGAGTACAAGCATATCTTCAGCAGATGGAAATGCCGGTGCATCCACTTCATTAGCGGACACCATTCCTTGATAAAGCCGATCATAAAGATGAAACAGGTCACTGGTTTTATCGAGTGTAGCCTCATCAAAATTCAATTTTGCCTCTGCCATAATTATTTCTGAATTTGAACTTTCTTTGTTAAGAATCCACTATGAGCCGACTTGAACGCAGATATTTTGGCTTTCAAAGAAATAAAGTTAGCCAACATATTTGCCGGAGGCTGCGGGCCCATCATTGTGGGCGTCATCATTTGTCCGAGATAGCCAACAAGATCTGAAAGGATTGTTGCGAGTTCCTGACCTAAAACAGCATCATCCACACCATTTTTACTACCAACATAGGTTGTACCATCCTCGACCACTACCTGAGACTGACCCATTTCAAGTTTTGCCTGTGAGTCATCCAGAGTCATGTTGGCCTTATCATGTTCCAGCACTATATCATCTGGAGTCATAGTTGAGGTTGACTTTCCACCAACATCATACTTTGCGACCAGACCATCATCAGTTTTCCCAAGAATTTGGGTTACAGTAGCTTCATCGTTATCCTTCTCGGTATTAACTGTAGTAACTACAGAATCCTTTGTATATGTTGTGTTGGTCTTAATCCCGGTTAATTCAAGCTCGTGTATATCTGGAGCCTCATCGTCATCCGGTTTGTACTCCTCACGCTCTCTGACTCCAATCGAAATGTTTTCGTGAGAGTCCAACTGGATAAGATTCACATGAGAAAACATTGTCACATACTCATTCCCCGTTTCAGGGTCCTTACTGACAATGACATCTGAATGAAGTTTCGGGATAATGATATATCCGTTGGTATCATTCTGAATAGCAGTTAACAACACACCCTCATGGTAGCCTATAGGAGCTTCTTCAGTTTCTTCTACAGCCCAATCGGGATATTCCTGAACATCAATAGTGCCATACAACTCATCGCTCTCATCAGTATGTATTTTCGCAACATACCCGGTGACTTTTGAAGTGCCTCGTATAGTCCCGGTTTGTCTGTTGACAATTCCTTTAAGTGCAATCGCACGGATGGCATCCCGAATCATCTCATTTGATGAATGGTCAGTCAAATGTTTCTTAGGAGTAGTCATATTGCTCAACTTTGAGACGATTGGTTATTGCCATCACGTTTGATGCAGTATGGCAATGTGATTCTTTGACGGAACCCGTCTGTACCGAAAGTTGTGTTAACTTCCTCAACTAAATACACCCCATTCTTTCCTGGGTAACGCCGGTCAATCAGCTCTACTTGCTGAGCGGTTCTTATATACAAGTCTCCAAACAAAGTCAGAGAGCCTTCAATACCGGTCATGTTGTAGCCTTCAAGATACTTAATAGCTTCTTCGGCAAGTTTCTTCATGTCGATGGGAATTGTCTTGGAGACGAAAGCAATCTTGGTATAGAGTTTCATATCAACCTTGTCGTTAGGAGCGTCGGTCAAATACCGTTTACCGGCTTTCATCGCTTTCTTTGTCAGCTTTGTCTCATTGACATATCGATATGCCGGATTGCTCTCCGATTCGGGCTTTGATGAATCAAACTGTGGGTTTCTGAGAATTGTGATGTTGATGAACTTATCATCTGAATCAATACCCTTAGCGCCAACAGCCAAGAAATCTTTATCAGAAGATGTTAACCCAAGACCATTGTTAGCAACATGATAGTCAAACTGAATCTGAACTGGACGAGGTGTGGTTGTCGCATTTAGTATCGAATCCTTTCCTGGATTGGAGAAATATGCGCGTCCAATTTGTATCGCGGGTGTGCCATTGTAGTCACTGACATAGCAGAACAATCCATATTTAGACCATTCTGTCAGCACATCGGCGACAGTTAAATCCGTACTAAGTTCTACTGCTCCTAAATCGAAATCCATAGACGCAGTATCTGGATGAAGAATAAGTCCAGTGTCTTTCAAGAACTTGTATCTACCGTCTTCACCAAGAAAATCTTTGACCTCACACTTTTTCAGTTTAACTTTAGGACAAGTTATCGTTCTCAAAAAGCTTGCAAGGTTCTCACATTCAAGTTCGATAGGAGTGTCAAGACTTACCTTGGTGATATAACCATCAAACATCAAACTCATGTATTTTTTTGAATCTGAACCTGTGTGTTTGAACTGAGCGAGATAGTCATCGTATGTGGCTGTGTCATTATAAATAGATTTGCCAGTATTGCCGGTCTTGGCCATTTCAGCTACTTGAGGATCTGTAGTGTAGCCCAAGTAGATTTTAATTCGCTGGCCTACACTAAACGTGCTTGGAGAGGCAACTGATGTCGAAGTACGAGTTTCTTCTACAACACCACTATTAGACAGCTGAACACTGACTTTCTTGAAATCTTCCTCTTCTTCGTTTGTTTGATTGGTTATGGTTTTACGAATTATTGTACCACGGGGAAAACGCACAGAGGCAGTACTGATAAGCTTTTTGAAAGACTCATCAATTTCTACTTCTTCTACTTCACAAATGCGCATAATCTCCCCATCAACGTCACCGTTGGGCTGCTTTTTATCCTTGGGTTTCCATATCTCAATTAAAGAAATTAGGATATGGAACCCCGGCTGCTTATTAGTGTCAAACTCTTCTGCCATAATATCAGATATTTGAAGTTAGCTCATCGAGACCGGCACCAGTCAATGATGTAATGGAACTTGTCGCAGCCCCCAAAGCGGTTTTAGCTGCCATCTCACCCAGTTTATTTTGGAGAATCTGATGATACCAAGCATCCCATTTGGTAGCTTGAAGTTCTTTATTGATTGCGTTAATGGTATCCGCTTGCAAAGTGATGGCATCGTCGGGCTCAACCGCAACACATGTAAAAGAATATGGCTGGATGTTCTTGTATTCAATCTCTCCCAAAGAAAAATCCTTAATGATGATGCGGGTTACGCCAAGCAATCCGAAAGTGATGAAATTCACATTGATAATGCCATTGTATTGCATTATTTTGACAAACCGCTTAACAGCTTCACTGGGATATACACCGGCCTGATCGGAGACAATGGACCCGTTCACTGTGTATGTCATATCACCACCTGAAACAAGTTCCTTGCGTGTAAAGTCGCGCCCTTGAACAGTTGTAAGGATTACATTTTTTGTGCTGCTCATTGAGACTTTGGGCGCAAGGTCTATATGAAATACAGTGCGTGAATCAAATGAATCATCCACTACATTTCGTGATGTATGCACTATTTCATTGCCGGGATTCCACAATTTTTCAAGAGTGTTCTTATCCTTAATTACATACGATTCTTCACCGGAATACTTAGCATCGGTATAATGTATGCGTTGTTCTGTTTCCGGAAGGTCATAGTGCAACATAAGGGCTTCAGGAATCGGTGTGCCATAACGGTCCTTGGCAATCAATCGATGACCACCTTCACAATCAATTGCGCCAAAGCCTTCAGTGGATTTTTGCCCATTCTCAATTAGAGTGGCACGATTCTCCATCTGTTGAGCACGCATCTCTTTCAAGGACTTATCGCGCACATATTTTTGATACTTTGGAAGGAGACTGTTAAGTTCTCCCTCCAAAGTGGACATTGCAAGTTGTTTGGCAACATGAACCAGAACCGATTTATAAGCAGATTGAGACTTATACTCAATATTGCCGCCCATTTGGTTATTCTGATAGCGCCAGTTCAGACTGCTGACAAATTGTGAAGTTGCATTGCCAGCATTGAACACCAAATTTGACCATACGTCTTTGAAATAACTCATAATTATCCGTTTTGAGTTGCAAGGCCATTGAGCATCATTACACCGTCACCGGCGGCTTCATAAAGCGCATAGGCTACTTCACGTTTCATTCTGTCGATTATAGCCACATTATCAGGGTTAGTGAGGTCAATAGAATCGACCTTCATCAAATTTTGGATATTGATATTTATCTGCTTCGGCACAGCACGTTCTTTCTTGCTGGATTTGTAGTCTGATGTCTTTGTGCCGGTTCTGCCGCCACCTCCATTTACGGTTCCAGTTGGGTTATTGCCTCCAATGCCTGTTACAGCAGGTGCCTTGACAACATTACCCATCTGCTGAGGTGTCATTGTTACTCCCGTTGTATTATACTGCATCGCTGGAGTTTGTAATGACTGCCCCTGATTCCAATTCGGCCACCAGCTATAATTGTTGCCGGTTGAAGAGTTGGTCAGAGGGTTCCACAACATTGTGTTAACATTGAATGGATCCTGGGTTGAACCATTGGTGGATCCGCTCCAATTATAAGGACTGGTATAATCATACCACCATGAGCTACCATTATTTTGCCACGTTGTCGGGAACATTGTCGGCCATTCAGAATTAACCGTCTGAACAGTTGTCAACAACGTGTTCATGTTGTTCGACAAATCAATCAAGCCCTGTGAGATTTCAGCTGGTTGATTATTGTCGTCAATCAATTGCCAAGTCTGAGAGGCCGAGTTCCATCTCCATTTCTGACCATTGATTGTACGAATCTCACCTTCATAGGCTCCTGAAATGGCTTCATTCTGGCCTATAAATGACTGCGCCAGCGTAAGCAATGTATTTGCGTATGTCTGCAAACCTTGCGTAGCCGGGTCCGATTCAAGGCCGAGCTTCTGAATTGATTCCAAAAGACGTTCCATCTGACCGGCAGCGGTTTGAGCCATAACCTCAGGAGTTTCGCGTCCACTGGGGTCACGCCACACGCCATCACCATAGTAACCCATATTGCGATACCAGCCTGTGATGTCGTGAGGGTTATAATCAGCCAAGGTCTGACCAAGTATGTCATAATCACCCCATCGCAAAGCTTTAACCACATCCAACTCTGAGAGCTGACCTGCTTCGAGTTTTGTCTTAAAGTCTGCGATAGCATTTTGAGCCTCAACCAATTGATACAATGAAGACCATAAAAGTTGAGAACCCATATAAGACTGGGCGATTTCTTCTCCATTCCAATGTTTAGCAACATCGGTATCTTCATTCCACTGATCAGGACGTATTTTGTTAGCCCACGATGATGGACCATAAGTTGCGGCGAAAGTATCTCGCCAGTTTTGGGCATCTTGAGCTGTAGCTTGACCATAAAGCATGGAAGCTAAGCGATGTTGGTTCTCATCAATAATCTTCGACCGATATTGACCATGCAACAACTCCATCGCAGCTGATACATCATACATTACTGCATCGTTGGTATCAGTTGTTCCGGAGGGGTTGGCGAATTTTATGGTGTTACCATTAGCATCTTTGTAAGCCCAGTCACCGTCAGATTTATATATCTTTAAGCCATAGTCTTGGCCGTATTTATTAAAGAGTTCTGCTGCTCGCTCTGCCGCACCGGAACTTCCCCACATAGAGTCTGCTGCATAAAACTTATCGTACATTGTTTTATACATTTCGTTGCCGACATCTTTTGTGGTGGTTTCATTGGGTGTCTCAATTCCCAACAATTCCTTCATCAATTCAATACGACGCTGGATGAGATCGTTAATGTCGTAGTTCTTACGCCATACAAACTCAAGATATTTTTCAGTTCGAGTGTTGCCATTTGTCAAGGCACCATCAAGCAATTGATGGCTTTGAGTAAATGAATTTACAAAACCTGACAATGCGTTAAGATTCGCATTAAAACTTGCAAATGACGCAGCCAGACCGCCCAAAGCCAGACCAGCAGCGGCAATCCAACCAACAGGACCGCCGACCATTGCAGCCATACCCGCAGCAGCAAACAATCCTCCGGATGCTACATCCCAGCCATTAGCATCCTCTTTCGTCATTTGAGACATTCCGGCCATTGTTAAACCAGCGCCAACACCCATACCAGCAAGACCTTTCATGCCATTAAGTGCTTGCATTTTTGCGACACGGCGGTTGAAAGTCTTACGATTTTGACGATATTGACGTAAGTTAGCTTTATCTTCGGCTTGACGTGCTGAATATACACCGCTGTTCCATGCTTGAAGTTCGGAACGTGGGACACCTACATTATCTACATTGTTTAAGAAATACCCTTGTGTAGATGCGTGGGGCCGTTTTAAGTTAAGTCCCTTTGTCGCTTTGATATATTGCTTGTATGACAATCCAGGCAATCCTCGTAATCCGGCTTGAAATCCAAACGGTGTTAATATAGCGCCACCTTTCACCGTGCTTCCGACAGCTGCTGTAGCTGTTGCAGCTGTAGTTGCAGCAGCTCCTAATCGGGTAAAAGAGCCGGTGACTCCGGCAACCATAAAACCAACTTTACGGAGTCCCAGAAGTCCAAGCATAACACTTCGCAGAGCGGTCACGCCTTTAACAATCGGCCAAATCATCAATTGGAACTTAGCCCATGTCTTAATGAATGGGCCAAACAAATCAAAGAATTTAGCAAACCATTTTGAAGCATCTATTAGTACTTGAATCAACTCCATCAAGCTATTAGCGACCTCACGAAATACTTCAGTAGCACGATCACTTTTGAGCCACCCTATAGCAGAGTTCATCCAACCACGCAGACCTCCTTGCACACCGTTAAAAGCCGTCACGCCCTTATCAGTAAACACAGATGTTAATTGCGCCCACAAGCCCTGCAATGTATTTTTCTTTTCATCAGCTAATCGTCCAGACATACCGCTGGCAAGGAAATTTTCTAAATAAATTTTATCCCATTTGTCAACGTGTGTAGCTAACGCCACAGCTCCGGACGCAGCAGTTTTATGAAAAAGTTTATAGAACGCATCTACCTCAAGGTCTGCCTTTCCAAGTTCTTTGAATATCTGGAGAATGTCTTTTCTGGAGCCATCTTTATTGAATCGGTTGATTCCAAGTGCATCCCAAGCAGCTTGTTGTTTCTTTGTTGGATTGACAATGTTTGCCATGATGGTTCGCAGAGTAGTACCAGCCTGAGAACCTTTGATACCGGCATCACCCAAAACACCAATAGCCGCCGTTGCTTCCTGAAATGGGACATCACCTGCCGATAACAGAGACGCAGCATATTTATATGCCTCTGCAATTTCAGTCAATGTAGTGTTCGACATGGTAAAGGTATTGGTCATTATGTCTGCGGCATTGCGCATCTTGTTTGGCGCAATGTTATATGCAGTCATAATGTTTGTCACCAAATCGGCTGTTTGTCCTAACTCTGTATCGCCAACAAGTGCAATATCAGCAATAGGCCGGATGGCTTGTTGGATTGCCTCCAAATCCAGACCAGCCATTGCAAGGAACTTAGCAGCATCAGCAACTTCAGTCACCTTGAATTTGGTCTCCATGCCGACATTACGAATTGTCTGCGTCATGGAAGAGAAGCGGCCAGAGAAATTCTCCTTATCATCGTGAGATTTAAGGATATTCTCAACAGTCTTCATCAAATTGTCGTATTCAGCTGCCTGATCAACAATGTTTGATACCATAGTGCCCAATCCAGCGATACCATAGGCAATACCCATGCCCTTCAGCATATCAATTGCCATACCTCCATTATTAGGCAGAGGAGTTGGGCCCCACAGTTTATAACCGAGATTTGTAGGTCCTGGTACTCTTGGGGCTGTGTATCTTGGCGTAGATGTGGTGCGAGGCGTGGTTCTGGTAGCTTGTGTAGTGGCTCGCTTACCGGTAGTTGCAGTTGACGCAGTTGTAGTTGCAGTTCTGGCTGTAGTTCGGCCCTTTTGAGTTGTAGCGCCAAGGGTTACACCCATAGCGTTGAGCTGTTGTACTTCAGCCTTTGCCATTTGCAAACCTCGAATCAGTTTGCCGATTTTCTGAGTTGCCGGGCGAGTATCAATCTTTACCGTGTACTTTCCTCGATTGAGCGCACTCATAGTCTCCACAAGTCCTCGAACCTTATTTTGAAGGTCAACAAGAGGTCTCGTGGCTTTGTCCATTGATGTCAAGGCGGTCTTAAATTGATTGATCGCTGTAAGAGCATTAGTAGCGTTGACATCAACTATATAATTGACTTGGTAAGTCTGAGCCATAGTCTGATGAGTCTTTTACAAAGAATAGAGAATGGAGGAATTTGTCGGTTAAAGAATACCCTCACTGGATGATAAATCACAGTGAGGGTATCAACGAGTTATGGATTATAAACCTAAAGCATTGGCATGTCTTGTTATGACCATCTGATTGTGCATCCACTCGGCATCACAAACGAGCGTCGCAAATGTTTCATCGTCAAGTTCATTGATATTGACACCCGGAAAGTAATGTCTTAGGAGGATTAACTTATGACGAAAGTAATCATCCTCTTTTACTTCCCAGGCTTCGATAAATTTACAAGACGACCACCGCGCATCTTGATGAGATGCTGGAGCTGGCCCATCAAGCCAAAGAGGAACAAGTCATCGTCATCGATGAGTTCACGGTCGCCATCAACAAAACAGTCGCGGGCGAGCTGGCGCATCGCATTTGCCTGATCCTTCTGAGAGAGTGACAGGTACTTGGAAAAGTTGATGAACGAGGGGCGAGAGAAATAACCGACATAGGCTTCCTTCTCATCAAAATCGGGTTCACCCTCAACAACGAGGGGGACGATCTTTGCCTTGGGGTTGTTTGCTTTCAGGTCAGCTACTTTCTTTTCGATGGTAGCCAACAGCTTGGGGTCGATATTCTCGACATCCACCATTTCGAGGGCTTCTTTGTCTTCCATATTGATGAATTTTATTAAAGTTTGTCTTCATCATAGAATAGGTCATTTGATATTCAGTCAGGTGAAATTATAGAAAGAAAATTGCGACACCGGGATTCCGATGCCGCAATCATTCACTCTAATAAACTCTATGGAAGAAGTTATTTTGTGCTGAGCTCGATCTTGAACACGTTGAGGTCAAACTCGGTGGTAATATTGGTGTCATCCTGTGATACCGACATACCGTCCTTGTTAAACATACAACCCTTCAAGGTCACGGTCTCTGTGGAGAAGTCCTGAGAATTGAACTCGTTGGCGAAAGAGATTACAAGGTCAAACTCACCAAGAGCCATCAGCGAGCCCTTGAGGGCACGGAGCTGAACCTGAGTGTTGTAGTCCATTGTAATTTTTGCCGAGTAGCGTGTGTTGCCAATTCCACGGTTCACAGGCTCACCGCCAAGTCCGTAATTGACTTCCACCTTCTTCTCACGCTCCCACTCAATAGCAGAGACACCTGCAAGAATGATGGGGTTTGGGTTAGCTGAACCGGTAAGAGCCAGAGAGGTCAGCTGAACCATTGCCCATGAGTAAGCGACGTTGTTAATAATCATGGCCGTTGATAATTAGTTATTGCTGGCTGACATAGAGACCTTCCGTAACGTCGATAGACTCGGCACATCCCATCGGCACAATACCATACGAGAGGGTCAGCTTCTTGGTAACAAGGATATTCTGTTCAGCCGGTACCGTTACAAAGGCGGTGCCGCTGATTTCCTCTGCGCTCTCCATCTCATTGAGGATGTCTTTGAGAAGATTCTCAAAAACAGTAACCTGAGCTGAAGAGAGATTGCCGTTAGAGGGATCAACTTTGATAGGTGAGTTCACGTAAGGCAACAACGCCAAACGGATGAGACGACGAGACTTGTTGATGGTTCGATTGCGGGAGATGGTGCAGAAGTCACCTGAAGAGCAAGTGTGGTCATTTGCAAAGTAGGTGTGGCCTTCCAAACCCTCAAACACGCGGATGAAAACATAACCTGCCTCTTCAAGAGCGTTAAGCTGAGCCTTGCTGAGAGCCGAATAGCTGGAGCCGTTGGCAATGAGACCGTCCGTAACAGTTGAATCACCAAAGCCCATTTCGATGGCCGGGACATAGTTCACCAGGTCAAACTGACGCACCCAGCCGATTGATTCGCCCACTCCTGCCTGAGTAAGTGTGCCGAGAGCAAGACCGACGCAACCAACCGGAGTGGTGGATGCCAGCGATGCCTGCATACGGCGAACCTGCTCTTCCATTGACTGTGACAAAAGCACTGTCACATAACGAGCGTCAATTACGCATGAGGGAATCTGGCTGATCGCGATGGTGTCGGTAGTCTTGGTGCCGACCTTCACCTTAGATGTGTTTGCGCAAAGCAAAATAGACACAGGTGCGAAATATTCATCGGCGAGTTCGACTGCTACTCGATTGAGGTCAGCAACAAGACCAATAGAATATGCGGTGGCTGCTTCATCAGGTTTGGTCCACAACTGCTGCTCAGTCCAGACACCAATCTGGAAAATAGAGCCAGTGGCTGCACGCTGCATCTCGATGAGGGCGTTCCAGTCCTTCGAGCAGTCAGCAAACATAACGAAGAGTCGGCCACTGCCACCAGCCATATTGAAGAACTGACGAATGTGATAGTAAGGGATGCCGGAGAGCAAATCATTGCTCTCATTGGTTTCAGAGTCAATTTCACCTGTGTATGCGGTGATGCCAGCTTCCTCCGCTTCAGCAAGAGTGGTCAGTTCTACAACTTTGTCCTTCCAGGTATCGGCAATCTGAGCACCTACACCCTTGGTCCAAAAGTCAGGCTGACCTGAAATGTCGAAAACAAGACCACAGACATTCTCAATTGTGTTATTGCGCACAACGGGAATGTTGCCGTCTGTGTCTCGCATGAAAACGTTTCCTAAAGCCATATCTATGAATTGGATTTATTATTTGTAAAAGGGATTCTGATAGAGGACAGCTTCCTTGACAAATGCCTTAGGTGTGCTTGCGGGGAATACACCGCCGAACTTGTCAATATATACTTCCTTATCCTCAGGATGGCGACGTAGATAAGCCAATGCTTTGTCAGGGATTACCGGAGTTGCGGACTCCTCGGCTGCCACTACCGGCGCCTGTTCAGGAGCCGCGTCATCGTTTGGTTCTGTTGCCTCGTTATCGGAGACAGACTCATTTTCATGTTCAGGCTCTGTAGGGTCAGACTGAACGTTTTCGGCTGCGGGTGCTTCAGGGGTTTCCTCGATAGGAATTTCAACCTTTGTCACTTCAGGTGCTACCGCATCAGCCGGTTCTGTGGATTTCTTCTTAGCCATAGTTATAAAGTGTCTTTAATTGAAAAGAGGAGCGGAGTTTCGCTGCCTCCACTCCTCTTTCCGATGATACTTACTGTGTTCGGGTTATGCGTTAGCGTATGGAGTCCACACCACCAACTCACCGGGTCGGACAAGGTTGATGTCCATCTTCATGCGCATCTGGAAGAAATACATCTCAGAATTAGCCTGAAGGCGCTCAACCTTTACGCTCTCTTCATCGGTGCTGTAGTCGATAGCCATCCAGAGGCAGGAGTCCTGATCGGTCGAGAACTTGCCGAAGAAGATGGTGGACTCAGGCAAACCGTCGATTACGACAATCTGCTTGCCCTTGAAGGTGCGCTTGTTGACGTCGGGGTTCTCAACGTACTTGAAGTCCTTCTGAGTGGTGAGGTACTGGTCGTACATGTCCCATACATCCCAGCCCATGACAAACTTGAGCTTCTTGGATTTGCGGACGTGTGCCGGGGTCTTCATCCAGATGGCGTAAAGGGCGTCTTCAACATCCTTACCATCCTTGAACTCAGCAGAACCGGCAAGGGTAACTCGACCGGAAGCAACTTCGTTCTTCTCGTCGTCAGTTGCGGTACCGGCATCAAAAGCAGCCTGAGCCTTAAAGTTGGCAAGTACACGAGCAAGAGCACCGTCGAAGTATTTCATCAATCCGGCTGCGGTTGCGCCACCAAGTTGAGTGCTATTTGCGGGGCCAGTGATGCTGGTCGATACGCCACCCTTCTTGCCGCACCAGATGCAGTCGTTGATATACTGGTCTTTCTTGTCAAGAAGCAAACGAAGCATCTTCGACTGTACCTCAGGAGCGAGCTCGCGGAATACAAGAGGACCTTCGGGCTGAGCAAAGCGCCAATATTCCTCAAAATCGCGGGGATTGAACTCCAGGTAAACCATGAAGTCCTGGGGGTCGAGGTAACGTTCAGAGAGCTTATACTGGTTAAAACCGGTGTCGTCGTTGGCTGCGCCTTCGGCTGACGTGGGTGTGGGCTTGTTGTCCTGAATGATGGAGCCCAGCTGGATGTGAGGCAGAACATAGCGTTTCTGAATACCGGGCTTCACATGAACAAGACCAGCCTCGTAGGTCTCATTCCCCTTCGCGGTATAGACAAGGAGGTCTTCAAGTACCTCACCCGCGTAAGTGTTACCGGCAAAATTGATTGTTGCCATATTGGTTTTGTTGGGGATTAGTCAAATTTCTCGAATTTCACCTCACCCAGATGATCCTTGATGGCCTGCTTCATCTGCGCATCCACATCTTTCATAGTGTCCTCGATATGAGACACATTCTCCGGGTCTTTAGCGATTTCCTCTGTGATTTTCTCTCGTGCCTGGATTGATGCAAGAGTGGCTTTTACGGTGTCGAAGTTGCTTTGCGCCATCGTCACCCAAGCGTCCTTTGCAGAAGCCTCAATTTTGCCAGCCTCGATAGCGGCGTCAACGACAGCCAGAATCTCAGCCTCGCGAGCTTTTTGCTCGGCATCTTTGTACACCTGAAGCGAATCTTTGGTCTCTTTCAGTTCGCTCTGAACATTGGCGAGTTCGGCTTCCTTACCCTTGAGTTTGATCTTGGTTTCAGCAAGCTCACCCTGTACAGTTTTCAGGGTTGCCTCTGTGTTGATCAACTCGGCAATACGAGCATCAATCGCTGTGGTCGGAGTGTCCTTCGCGAGTCCAAGCTTCGCACATACGGCGTCGAAATTGAATGTTTCGTGATTTTCCATTTTATGTGGTTCTTGGATTTGTGAATTGTCCTTTCGATTACGAATAGCTTCCAGAGCTTCCAGAAGTTTATTTTCTTCAATTTCAGCTGAGACAGAAGACATTATATCACGCATTGAGGCGGCATCTTCGACGCCTTCAAGTTGACTCTTAACTTTGTCCCGGACTTTTTTGGAGGTCTTGATTACATTTTCCGCAGGGAGAAATCCAGCTTTCACAGCCTCTTTTGCACTGAAAAATGTTCCATCAGCGTCTCCCTCACCGTTCATAATGGCTTCAACTTTTTCTTTTGCCAAGCCGAAACGCTTTGTATAAATTGTGGCAAGCTGAGAGCGAAACGCTTCTACGGTTTGTTTTACCGATGGGTCTGCATCTTCAATTTTGCAATTGAATGGATTGTGAATCATCAGTAACGAATAATCGTGCATAAAGAGATTATCACCAGCAGCCCAAATAATGCTTCCCATTGAAGCAGCAATGCCTTCAATGACGCAATCGACTTCAATCGGGCAAGATCGTATGATTGAGAATGTGCTCATTCCGTACAATACCGACCCGCCTTCAGAGTTAATCATCACGATAATTTTCGATGGCTTCACATAGTCTTGTAGCCAAAGAAACTCATCGTTAAAACTCTGGACGCTGCGTTCATCCACTGCTGTAAAGAAGCGGATAATAGCGGGTTGGCCTTGCTCGGCTCGCCCAACTATATATTTCAAATTTTCTACGTCCATTATCAGTTGGTCTTTTCCCAAGAATAGAAGAAGACCAACTGATTGGGGGTAAATCACGTTCCTGGTTCAACAAATCCAGCAATATCCTCAAACTTAGGGGTCTCGTGATTTGGCATATTGTCCGGATTCGCTATTTCATTCTGATCACTTGGCTGTGTAAACGGAGGCACTGTTGCATAGACGTCAACATAGTTCTTGTATGCGTATGATGTAAAATCTTGAAACCATATCTGATAATCAATCCAATATGGTTGAAGGGCATCATCAAATGTAAGCGGCTGGTCCCAATATTCCAGTTGAAAGCGTTGTACTAATGCTGGAAACTGAGCCTTCTGAGATTCAATGGCATCAACAATTCGTTTATATACAGCTAACCCTTCACACTCAACCTCATCATCACTGTTGTTCAGTCGATTAAGAACATAGTGTATGCGCATCGTGCCTTTTCCCTCAGCAATATTCGATGTACCAACATTGTAATAAATATTGATATAATGAATGAATACCGCAGGGAATAAAATACCGTATTCTTTATTGGCACTGTTATTCTTGATTCGATTCAGTTGCCCATTATCTAATTTTATAGTTCTGAATAATGGGGGGCTGTTAGGGTCTTTCGGGTCTTTCTTGATAGACTCTAATATTTTGCGGACAGCTTTATAAGACTCAATCATAACATTGGTCTCAACAGCCTCTTGAATCTCATCGAGTTCGACAACAGGTAGCTCAACCGGAACTGTGGGTTCAACCGGTTTTCCTGGTTTCTCTTTTTTATCAACTATCATCGTCTTACACCTGGGAAGCTTCTAAATATCATATTATTCAATTCCCTCAGTTTGTCATTCATTACCGAGGAATCATTTTTCTCTGTCGGCATAAATTGGCGTTGTGGCATATTGGCCACTCTTCCAGTTCTTACTGATGGATCATCAGAATTGTGTACTGCGGCAAAACAAAATCCACGATGGCTATATGTACCACCAAAGGCAGACGGGTCGGTGAAAACTTTTACACGTCCTCTTGCGCGATTGTAAGATTCTGTCTCGTAAACTATAGAGTTCCGTAAAGAGCGTGATTCCACCAGACCACCAACTGTATATCCTCCCTTATTTCGTTTTGGCCTGTGGCGCCAAACCACACTTCCTTTTGAATTGAAGCGTTTTATGTCAAAAGACTTTTGGAAGATGTCCACCGCAGATTGGCCGACAGACACTTGAAAATTCCAGATATTCAAGTCAAATTGATGCGGAAGTGGTTGCCATTGAGCAATCCACTGTTGCGGCGTCAATGGTATTCCTCTATTAACCTTTGGCATTGTTGAAATAGTAATCTTTGATCCTTTGTGCTATGGCATTGAGCCGACCGACGTGCCGCTCATCAACTTGAAAATATGGATGCTCATCTGAGAAGATACGTCCACCTAAAGCAACGCTCTCTTTGAAGGTTCGATTAAACCACTCAGGCATCTCCGGCACGGATGCAGCAGCTTTCATCGAACCAATTACAGATGCAGTGTCTTCCACTAAATAGCATCTGCACTGATGCTCAATAGGAGGTATCAGCCATGCCGGGAAACTTGACTTAGGAGCTGTATAACCCTCATATTGCAAATGCCACGGACGAACTCGTTCATCGCCCTGAGTCATATACATCAAGACAGTTTCATTTTTAATTGTAGCAAACCACGCTGCTACAATCATTGCATACTCAGCATCTTGATTCTCAGTGCGCATATAGGTGTCATTGAATCGCCTAAACACTGGGAGGTACAAATTGAACCAATCGTCCTCATCCATTTCTTCTACCTCATCTTCACTCAATGAAGACTCCAGTTCAGCCATATCATCAGCCATTTGATACTCTTCTACAACCGAGAAATCCACAAGATTGCTGACTGCTGCCATGATGATATTACGCTGAACACTTTGTTCGTTATCAAGATTATCAGCGTTGCGTATCAGTTCTATAGCATCATCGTAATCTATTCCAAATCCAGACAGCGCACGCTGAATAGCAATATCAGCCCTTGCTTTCATCAATTCTTCAAGAGAATCCCATTCTCTATCTTGACCGACCATGCTTAGAACAAAATCGTGAAAGAGAGATAGCAATACTGCTACCTCATTTTTATGTCGATCCTGGTCATCGTCAGGTTTACGCCATGCAACGATATTGGAGAGTGGAGCCGGACCTGTTACTCCCTCTCCCGAAGAAAATTTGTGGTTTCACGCGCATGTCCATAACGTCTGTAATACTCTTCATCAGTCAAACGTCTATGTCCATATTCGCCTGATGAGCCACCGCTTGATGTGGCGCCAGGAACACCTGTCATCACATTAAGCTGTCGTTTGACTTTTACACCAAACTCTTGTTCAATAGTTTCCGGATCCATCTCCCAAGAAGCTGTCAGATTTTGGAAGAGACGAATACGGTCTTCATCAGACATCTCGATACGTTTCGCATATTTGAACTCCAGCCCAGATGGGAGATAACCAAGTTTCACGAGTCTGGGGATGATTGACTCATTCATCACTAACTCAATGTAATCTCGGTAAACTTCAATGCGGTCACGGAAAATATTTTCATGCGCACGTGTTGCTCCCACATAAGATTGTGTGGCACCGGCCATTGATTCAGAACCAAGAATCAGGTTCGACACATCCTTATCAACAATAGAGATTAGACCGGTAAACACATGCTCGGAGTTGGACATGGTAAACGTCTTAATATCAACCTCATCATTGAGACCCGTTACAATCACCTTATTTTGTGCAGCCCCGGCAATATCATTTGCCATGCGTTTACGGTCCACTGTATTCTCCGACTCTGTTTTACCATGAATGATAGGCTGTCCGTAGGTATGGGAAAAGTTGACATAGTTGGCAAATGTAAACTTCTTTGCCAAAATCAAAGGAGCCACAGCTGAAAACAAGCCCAGATCGCCACTGTTAATCAGAACATAGTTATCTGCATATTTCGGGTCATCAAAGTTCCAATGAGGCATCCAGATACCTTGGCGTCGAACTATACGATTCTGGTCAGCCAGTATATTGCGTCGCTCAACATAATTGACCTTTAGACCGCCATGCTCTTTCTTGGGATCCACATAAAATTCTAATCCAGTATAGCCGTAAAGTTTGGATTCAGCTATACCATGAATGATTTTTAAGAACTCTGTAGTTTGTATTTTGCGAGTAGCTGCGATGTCTTTGGCATATTTACCCTTCTCATTTTGTTTAGCCATCATAAATCGCTCACCAACAATCTGCGAAAAGAGAGTTTCGAGCACACCCCGGAGGTGTGCGTCCTGTTGAACACACGCCTCATAAATATCGATAAGACGACTGCGGTCATCTAATATAGTGCCGTTCTGAAGGTGCCGATAGGATGACTGGAAGCGACAACGACGCTCAATCTCTCGGACATATTCTTGCACACTCTTCTTGCTGGTTGCAAAGGTCGCTTCCAGCTGATGAGTGACAAGTTCTTTATCTGATACTTCTGAATTTGCCATAGTTAGCGAGTTTTCTTTATGAAGAATAGAGTATCGCCACCTATTTAGTTTTCTGTCAAAGTCCTCAAAAGTCCGAATGTGGTTAGTTGACTAAACTTGTCTCATTAAAAATGCCGTTTATAAAGTATTGAATATCAGCATTTATATAATTATCCTAACGCAAAAAGATTGATTTCAATATTGTACTTATGAAAAATTTAACTACCTTTGCATCGACAAATAATTTACTTACCAAATAAAAACCAATATGGAAGAAAAAACTCAAAGCTATTTCCGCGTAAAAACGGAGTTTCTTGCTGAGGCTGCTCCAGGTGGTGCGTTGGAAAGAAAGAAAATCGAGGAGCTGGTTCTTGCAACCTGCTACACTGAGGTTGAAACCTTGGTACACGAGATTATTGATTCTTACAACCGCACTAAGTTCGGAAAGGTCTCTTATGAAATCATCAAAACCAAGGTGCCGGATGTGCTGTTCAATGACATACTTGCACATTCAGAACGCGACTCGGTAAAAGGGTTTGTCTGCAATTATTTTGAAGAGGACGAGACATCAGGTGTTGGCCTGTATGCAGTCAAAGTCATCTTCATCACAATTGACGAAAAGACCGCTAAAGAAAAACAGACTACCGAAGTGTTCTACACACCGGCAGAATCTAACGCAGATGCAACCAAGCGCATCAGTGACCATCTCAAAAAAACAATGAGCGACTTCGTTATACGAGACGCTAAATTTGACAAGGCTGAAGCTATTTATTGGCCCCTTGACGTACATAAGGATAAGGTTCGTGATTTCGACCTCAACTAATGTTGGGGCAATCCGGGAAAGGCGAAATCAAATTAAAGTGTGAAGAGCAGTCCTTTCCTGAGTTTCCGAACCTGCTCTTTGGTCAAAGTGAAGCTGGGCGCTCTTACTTTGATGCGACACATTATCTGTCGAAGATGACAGATCCAATGCCCATACAGCCATTCTTCACTCAGTATCGCTACCAAATTAAAGCGTTGTGCGATACCTATGAAATTGACCCGAATCAAGTCTGCTTAATCAACGAAGAAGGGCACTATCTAATTGATGGAACATTCGTGTTCCTGTTCATAGCATTTGTCGAACCCGACTTTCTTGCATATATGTGCGACCGGACATTTGAACTATTCGCACATGGGGTAGCTGTTTCAGACACATACCTCTTGTCGGCGGCACGAAGCCGCTTGTCAAGTAAAGTCTTAACAGCGATAAGTGACTATGAAAAAATCACGCATTAACAAAACCGGTAGTCCGGTACTGGTATTCAATCCTCTAAAACGTTTAGTGGCCTACTTCCATTCGTTGACAGCAATGGCATCAGCATTTGGAACCTCAAACTCATCAATCCACCAAGCCTGCGTAGGTCAGTGCATTTCGAGTTGCGGACTCTATGTTCGCTTCCTTGCACCAGACATTGAAATCGAGGACAGCGATTATGGAAATCTTCGACTGGAAGATTATGATGAGATGTGTGGAGTAACCCGAACCTACTACCCAACAGCAAATATGTCTCGTAAGGGCATGAAGTACAACAAATCCAATAAAACTCAAAAAAAATGAAAATCAAACTTCTCTCAGAAGGTGCAAAAGTTCCAACCAAAGGCAGTAATGAAGCTGCTGGGTACGACCTGTATGTACCTAAAGACACCATCATTTATCCAGGCCGCAATGTCGTGCCACTTGATTTTGCCATGTCACTCGACAAGGGTAAACACGCCCATATTCGCCCACGTTCGGGATTCTCAGCAAAGGGGATTGAGGGGCATTGCATCAATGAATCCTTCCGCAATGGCTTCGATCCGGTGGAGCAACGTCTCGATGCCGATGTTATTCAAGGCACAGTGGACTCAGACTATCGCAATAGTGTCGGCGTAATCATCAAAAGCTTTGAAACAAAGCCCTTCGTCGTTACCGCTGGTACCCGCATCGCCCAGATGGTGATTCTTGAACACTCTGAAGAGAGCATCATTCAAGTCGATGAACTTGACAACACAGAGCGCGGTACCGGAGGCTTCGGCTCAACCGGCACTCACTAACTATTCACTCTAATCGGGCGCATCGCTTCGGTGGTGCGCCCATACTTTAACAAATATGGATAAACAAGAATTAACACAGGAAATCAAACGCCTCAATGCTCTATATCGAGCAGGCACACCCGAAGTGTCCGACGCTGAGTATGATGCGCTACTTGAAAAATGGCGTCAGCTTGAGCCTGAAGCAGACTGGTTCTCTACAGCAGAACCTGCTCTGGTCGGAAATGGGCGAAAAAGAAAATTGCCTATTCCAATGAAATCCCTCAACAAAGTAAAAAGTCTTGCGGAAGTAAAGCAATGGCTATCTTCATTGGCAATTCCAGAAACAGCGAAATTAGTCATCACCCCAAAGTACGATGGCGTGTCATGGTTACACAATGAAAACAGTGGGAAAACGTATTCTCGCGGAGGAGCCGAAAATGAGGGGCAAGATTGTACCACCCATTTCAACAAGGGCAAATTCTTCAGTGACTTAGGAAGTGCTGGAATCCAATATTCTTATGGTGAACTGGTTTTTCTGACAAGCAACTGGAAAGAAAAATTTGCAGGGCAGCTATCTCCAGAAGGTCTTCCTTATAAATCTCCCAGAAATACCATCGCAGGGTTGATTAACCGAGATGAACCAACTGAAGCTCTGGAATGTGCGTCCTATGTAGTGTATGGAGCCGACCAGCACAGTCTTTTTTCCAACTATGCAACGTATGCAGATTTCCTCTACGATGTTGCTGACTTAAATCCATCGCCAATACACAACCCAGATACCGACATCGAAGAGCTCCCATTCAAAATTGCAACAGTTGCTGAACTTAATGAAGAATACTTCGCTAAGTTATTCAGCTATTGGAAAGAGCAGGTTTATATTGATGGGCTTGTCATATACCTAAATGACCTCAGCCTTTGGCAAGCCATCGGCAGACAACAGACCACTGGCAATCCTCTTTATGTAATCGCCTATAAACATCCGGATTTCACAGATGCCTTCGACACAACAGTAAAAGGCGTTGAATGGAAAGTAAGCAAAGCCGGTGCCTTAAAACCAGTGGTCAATATAGAAGCCGTTGACACTGGAGATTGCACAATGGAGAACCCAACAGGCTACAACGCTAAATATATCTTTGAAAACAGCATCGGTAAGGGCGCAACCATATCCGTGACACGTTCAGGGGGCGTCATTCCCAAAATTCTCAGTGTTATCAAAGAGGCATCAAGTGAAGTCATGTGCGAACAGCGCGACAAGCTCCTCTACTGTCCAGACTGCGGTCAACCGACCAAGTGGAACAACTCCAAAGTTGAATTGATCTGCACCAATCCCAAATGCCCTGGCATCACCTTGGCTAAGGTCGTGCATTTCTACTCTACTCTTGATGCAGAGCAGATGGGCGAAGAGACTCTTGCAAAGTTATTTCGTGCCGGTTACAATACGTTGCGCAGAATCCTTGACATCACATTTGAAGAAATTGTTCGCATTGATGGCTTTGGGGATTCAATTGCCAATGTCATTCTCGATGCGAACAAAAAGATTCGTGAGGGGGTAGAAGTTACCCGACTCATGCACGCCAGTGATTGCTTCCTTGCCATCGGTCAAGTCAAGGCAAAATCCATCCTTTCAGATTTATCCGATAGCGATAGATTTGCTTTCATCAATGGGTGTGTACAAACCGAAGCTGGTTTTGATCAGACACCAGAGTTTCTTGCCCTGAACAAAACAATGCAATCATTCTTAAAAGGAATCGTGCCTTTCTACGACTTTGTTGCAGAAAACAAACTCACAATCCTTCCACCAGAAGAAAAAGCTAAACCTGTTGGAGACAAGTACGCCGGAATGAAAGTGTGCTTTACCGGAGTCCGAGACAAATGTTTGGAAGATGAGATCGTATCGCAAGGAGGCGAAGTTGTAAGCGGAGTCTCAAAGAAAACGACCCATCTTATCGTTGGAGATACAAACTCCACCTCCAGCAAGATGTCAAAGGCCAAATCGCTTGGCATCCCCATTCTTACTGTTGAGGGATTCAAATCGTTATAATCCATTCTATCATCTGAACCACTGGCTGTTGGATTGATTCTCAGCCAGTGGTTTTCTGTTCGCTTGAAAATTATTTTACATCAAAAGGATATATTTTAATAAAATCTTTTGGAGTTATCAATTTCATTTTCTAACTTTGCATCACAAAAATGAAAGTACAACTATATGGCAAAGAAAAATCAACTCACAACAAGCGACCATCTCCCGTATGAGGAGTTCGTAAGATTGCTGAATTGCCTCCACGACAATGGTGAATATCGGTGGGAAATGTACGCCCGCCTCTCGTTTTGTACCGCTTGCCGAGCTGGAGACGTTCTCAATTTTAGATGGCGCGACATACTTGGGGTTTCATCGGTTGTCATAGTCGAGCAAAAAACTAAAAAGACTCGCAAGATACCCTTTAACCCCTCGGTCCAAAAAGATTTTGATAATCTATGGAAGCTACTTGGATGCCCGGATAAGAATGACTATATAATGCCATCCAGTTCCGGCGACAAGCCTATGACTATTCAATGGGTCAACATGAGACTCAAAGAGTTCAAGCAGAAGTATCATATCAAAATTGACAACTTCTCTACTCATACATTCCGTAAGACTTTTGGTCGATATGTGTATGACATCAATAATCATAGCGCAGAAAGTCTGATTCTTCTCAACAAAATTCTCAATCACAGTTCCATTCAAGTCACCAAGACTTACATCGGAATCACTCAAGAAGAAGTCGCTGGGATTTACGCATCTATCAGCCTTTAATCTTCAAGTCAAATTGAAGCACACATCGTGTGCCCTTGCATAATCCATATTCCATCGGTCAGCCGGTCAATCCATAAACCTGCAAGGGCATGGCGCATACTTATATCACTTGTTCTTTTTGTGGGAAGCGTGAAGATTTAGAACTCTTCCGCACTATCAGTTCTCCGCTCGTTTCAAAAATGAGAACGGAGCACTTATGCTTTGACTGTGCCTACTGGAAACAATGGGTAAAACATCCGGAACCAGATACAATAATTGTAAGTGGGTGCGTGTATAAACAATCAGGCCCATTATTCAAGCCTAAACATCAGCAACTACGAGCCAACGCCATAAAATTCCTGATGGATAAGTCAACACGAAATGTGTATGGCTGTCTTGATTTGACTTTAAGAGGACGCATCCCGCATCATTTTTCAAAATTACTTCCAGACCAATTCCAACTCATCTCATCAGACACATATCAACGCATCAACGGATTTGAGGCAGAGATGTGTCTATCCAAAGGGTGTTTTGATCGCTATCACTGTATCTGGTACAACGCTTCAGTCGCAGAGCCGGAAGAACCGTGGAATACCATCCCCAAAAATTATCAAATCGGCAGTGAAAACTGCCCCAGCTTCGTAAATAAGTATGATCTCGACAATGATTAGTGTGGCAACTCTGATTGCCGTTGCTACTGTTCTGTGGCAAACCCATCAAGTGAAGCAGCGTCAATACCAAATTCTTCAGCTTATCAGCATCATCAATCAATCGATGGAGCAGATAGGGGTATGTATAACTCATAGTAATACTGCTGAGCAAAATACCATCACGGCTCTCAATCAAATATGCGAGGCTTTGAATCAATACTTCGCAACGGCAACAAATTACATGAATGAATCTACATTTACACTTCAGCATCTCGCCATTTGCATGATGCCTATCATCAATGATGTGATGAATGAAGCTGTAAACAACGAAGATTATGAAAGAGCCAAAGCGTGTGCTGACATACTAAGTAACCTCCAGCGTATAGCAAAACCCATAAGTAAATGATGAAGCAATCGACTCAACAGTATGCTGGATATGGGTTGCATTATCATGCGAACAATCAACTCATAGCAAACACAGCCGACCGGATTCTCTTCCAGTGTCTCATCGATCTGGTGAGGAAACAACTCACTGAATCTCTCGACAACCAAACAATACTTATATCACAGCGCCGGTTGGGACAACTGGCAGGTCTAAATGTGTGCAGAACAATTCCCATCTCCTTAAACCGACTGGAAGAGATGGGGCTTATCAAGAAGTTCAAAAATGGGATTCAGGTTTTCTGTGATGAATATGTTGCACTTGTGCAGCACTACGAATCACTTGACCGTATGGAGAAGGAGACCTTCACCAAAGAATTTGCAGACACTGGGATTGCAGTATTGCAGAAGTGCAATATTGAAATCAAACCGATGTGTCGAACCGAACTTTTGGGAATGTCTGGCAGCTCTATCGCTAAATGTTGCACATCTGCAATACTTTCAGAAAGCGAAGTTCAAAATGTTGCAGAAGTGCAACATTGTCTCCCTGATGGGGCAGTTATGCTTTCCGCTGAAAATGTTGCACTTCTGCAACATTCCGTAGATGCGTTAGCCGAAGTGTTGCAGAAGTGCAATACTCTCGACTCCGAAAATCCTGTTATGACAGCGTTGAATGTTGCAGAAGTGCAACATTGCGAAAAAGAAGTTCTCAAAGAAGCGATTTTAACCGGAAAATTCCCAGAATCCATCAAAAACGACCCTCAAAAGTGTTGCACTTCTGCAATATTGAGTGTTGCACTTCTGCAACTTTTACCCCCGAAAAGTGTTGCACTTCTGCAATACAGTAATAATATATATAATAATAAAAATAATAAAGGGGATGAACCCCTAAAAAACGAGACGGAAGAGAACGAAAACTTCCAGGAAGAACAAAAAAATATTTTTGAAGGTTTTGGATTGGTTGACGTGGTTGACTTTGATAAACTCTCAGAAAAGGAAAAAGAAGAGTTAAGCAAAGAACTGATCGTTGATGAACATTCCCAGCAAGTCATTAAAAGAGCAGACCGGCAATTAAGGGCTCGGAACTCTTATCGCAATAAACCTTTCATAAAGGTTGAAAGGGTTAAGGAGATTGTGGACTGTCTTGATGAGGTTGTGCAATCCCCAGTAGATTTCTTCCTGTATCATTTTTGGTGGGGTGTCTTCGACCTTTACTGCGACCACTACCATCCCAGTGAGAAAATCAACGAAGATGGCGATGCAGATGATGAACCTCAGAACTTCGATTGGAAAGAGATGATCGGAGCCCCATTACCTCAAGATGAAATATACCAGCTTGCCAAGAACGTGTATGAAGACTTATGCGGATCCGTAGAGCAAGGTGAATATGTTTATGGGGACCACAACGAATGGAAGGTAACGTTCAGCTTTGCTTCCTTCGATGACTTCATCCCTTATGAGATATTCCAGTGGACACCATGCACAATGAGAGACAAGTCAGTTCCGGCATTGAGAATATCCATCGACAAGTTTTACAACATCTATGCTCCGGATGTAACTGTTCCCAGCAAAGGAGACAAAAAGCAGAAGAACGCTCAGAATAAAAAATTCATCCAAGAACTTCTTGAGACGAGCATCACTCAGTTGACTCCGGCAGAAAAAGCCATACATGACTTTTACGCCACTTTCGTAATCAAAGGTGAGGAAATGGTCATTGATGAGTTTACGGACGCTCAGGGGCGGCTCCTTGAGCTTGGAGGAGGACTTCCGGATCATATACTCAAACCGTGGTGCTATGGATTGGACTCAATCGGTTACAAAGACTTTATCGGGTTCCTCAGTACGAAATACAAGCCCATTGACGGAATCCACCGTAAAGCATACATCTTCTCAGCAGAAGCGGTGGTTGAATGGAATGAGCGTCACGGGTTCACAAATACAGTAGCACATTCTGCCATACAATCATAAATTACGAAGCAAGAGAAACGGCTCACTCGACCGGGATGGTTAAGTGAGCCGTTGTTTTGTCAGTCTTCGATTTCAGGCCATTTGTCAGAGGCGAGATAATCTCGAATCAGGTCGTTTATCTTTCCGAGCATTTGGGTCGCTGCCATGTGGGATGTGAAGTAATTCCCAGCAAGGTATCGGATATGAGATGTCGGGGTGCCTTTCTCTGTTTCCGTCACAACCTTCATTTTGTCAGAAATGTAGTAGTATTTGCTTCCGACCTCTTGCTCTACTTTGGCAGGTTCAATGCGGAGCAACTTATCTTTCCAGACTTTTCCTACTCGCTCAAGCTCTCTTCCCAGGCGACGGAAACAGCTTGTAGAGTTTCCAAGAGTAGTCGGTATGTTTTCCTTGTCGATATTTTCAAAGATCATCGAGCGCAGATTATAACCCGGATCTTCATTGAGAGAAAATCCCAGGCGTTTCTCTTGAGAGTATGTCGGGTAGGTGAAATAACAAAAGAAGATTACATTGCCCTCAGGGGTAATTTCTCGAACCACTCCGACTCCCTGAATGTCTTGAGCGTAGTCATAGAATACTACACGATCTGCGATCTTGGGAATATATTTGGGGATGAGTTGGAATGTGTTCGGGTCCGGTTGCAGCTCGTTTTCAAACAGAGCGTCCTGAAAAGATTTGATTTCTTCTTCAGAGGCAGATTGGATGAGTGATGCCTCAACGGTGAAAGGATTGGTAGAAAGTTCTCCGGATTCTGAGAGTGAAGCGATGATTTCGCATTTGTCAAGAGTGCAACCACCCAGTAAAACGATAGAATTTTCGTATCGACCGATTTTAAGTGCCTCTGGACCGTTTTCAAACCACAAGATGAAAGATTGCACATCTATGGGGTTTGCATCGGAATTTGGGGCAAATCTGGGCGTTTTAGGGGTGATCTGGAACCGTTGTACCAAAAACGAATTGATGAACTCGGCATCAAGATCGGTTTTTGGGGTGTAGTTGGAGAGAAGTGAAAGGGTCTGAAACTGTGATTTCATTGCCGTCGGATTATGAATTTATCAATTTTAGCGCAAAGATAAGGATAATTTTTGAAACTGGGCAGAAATGAGTCGGGCTTAACGGAAATTAGGGGTGAATTTTCAGAAAAACGGATTTCAAAATTTAGGGCTGGGGGAATTTGAGAAATCATATTTAGCGACTTTATATGTAGAGACGCAGAATTTTGGGCAACGGAGAAATCTGTGGGGTATATATAATAAGGTGTATTGGAAGGTTTTCAACTTAACACGAAACGATGGAGCGGAACATTGCCGAGACACCCAGGAATAATGTTAAGAGAGAATTTCCAGCTTTTGATTGATGCTGAGAGGTTCAGGTTTGTGCGCTCTTTTTGAAAATACGTTCAAAAAACGGATTTCAAAATTGGGGTTGGAGTATATGTATGGAATCCCTTCACGCGCATACACCCACCCGCGTATTTTTTAACCGCGTGGGCGTGCGGGATTGTCTATTGCGTGCGCATATATGCGTGAGTGTCAACGGGTTACGGCTTGACAGCCAACAAGTTAGCTACTTTCACTTTTGTACAAAGTGCAAGTCCTCGTGGGCGTGCGTGTGGGATTGTCTATCGCGCACGCTCAGGTGTGGGCGACCACGTTGGGTTGGCTAAAAGGCTCATTTTCAACGGCTTGAATTTGCGTATGTATGCACTCCCATCCGTGTGCCCAAGTGCGTGATTGTCAACCGCCTGCGTGGGCGGGGTTGTAACATCGCGCCCATAGCGCCCGAACTTATATCGCGCACGTGGACGCGGGGTTGTTCATTGCGCACGTGGCTGCACAACTCCGCACGGACGCCCAGGAAGTCGGCGCACGATTTTCCTGCGCATAATGCGACCCCCAAACAGGCGAGACTACGCGCCGTAGCCCACTGAGAGTCAGCCGTAACTTTGCACCGTCAACATCGACAACGGCTCCGCACCGATTGCGGCAATTTCAAAATTTCACGACAATGGCACAGACCAACAACACCACCGCACCCCGTAACAACGAAGTTGTTAACCCTCAGAACGCAACCGCTGACAAGCAGCCTACTACACTTCGTGTAGTAGAGACCCGCGATATGTGGGCTGTGGTCTTCGACCACACTGCGACCCTCCTCGCTCGTGCCGCCAATGGCGAAGCCATTGAGCAGACCGACCAAGAGGGCTTTGCCTTCGGCAAACGTGCCGACGAAGAGGGCAAGACTACCCGTATTGCTGCGAAGCAGCAACCCAACATCCGACCCTACCTGTGGTCGCTCCTCGCTGGCTTTGCCAGCCGCAAGGGTTACAAGCACGCCAAGGGCACAGCCCTTGCAGACCGCGACCTCGGCTCACTTGCAGAGCAAGTGTTTAGCTCGCTTTTCCCCAAGGGCGATTTTGCCAACAAAGTTGGCAAGGCTGAACCCAAACAAGCCAAGTCGCTCATCGGTGCCGTTATAGCAAAGCTATAAACCCACCTCATCGCCACCTGCACCGCCCCGGCTCCCCAACGGAGTTGGGGCGGTTCGCTTTTCCCCTTGCGCGTGGGCACCCATTCGTGTCCACGCTCGCATAATGCACGCCCACAGTTCGCAATGCGCCTCAACACATACCCACATCGCGCCCATCCACCCACACAACACGTGGCCACCTGAGTGCATGGCCATACGCGACGCAACGTGTATGCGCCTCCACCCAATCACGTGGACTCCCATCAACTTGTCGTGGTCGTCCAGCTAAATGCGTGACTCTCCACATTTTTTCCGTGGCCAGCCACGCCCGTTTCGTGGGAGCCCACCAACAATATGCTGGAGGCCCACATAAATGCGTGACAGTCCACACACATTCCCCGGACGCCCATACATAAACGTGGGACTCCGCTCGCATAATCTGGGTGCCCACATAGCAATGTGCGCCTCCACAATTTGCGTATGGCTACCCACAACATCTCGTGGACGCTCACATTATTGCGTGATGGTCGCCCAAAGTTCCGTATGGGCATCCATACAATCACGTGACAGCCCATAACATCTCGTGGGTATCCAAGACGATGCTTCTTGGGCGTCCACAATTCCTCGTGGTCGCCCAAACATTAACGTGAGAGTCCAGCCACAAAACGTGGGACTCCACCGGCAATGATGTGGTGGCCCATAAATGCGTGATGGACTCCCAATTTCGTGGGCGCCCAAGGCAATCCGACACTGGGTGCCCACGAAATTGTGTGACCGCCCACAATATCTCGTGGAGGTCCATGCGATATGTGTGAGCGTCCAAGAATCGCCTCGCCTTGGGCTTCCACACGATTGTATGGACGCTCACAAAATTAGTGGGTGCCAAAATTCATGCGTGGTCGCCCATAATTTCGTGGCTACGCACATTATCACGTGACCGCCCACAAATAATGTGGGTGTCCGAACACACCGTTGGATGCCCAGGAATTTATGGGCGTCAACTACGCAACGTGGGCGTGCAGATCATACGAGTGGTCGCCCACAAATTTACGCCTGAGTTGACGCCCATATCACAGACGTGGCCACATGTTTCGCAACGCAGCGTGAGCGTCCAGGCCGTGTGGAGGTGGGCGCCTAAAATGGGCGTACCCACATTCGTGCGTCCATGCCCAGAAGTCTGGACGCGCCCATTTTTGCGCCTCCGTCCCCACCAAACTTTTCACGCGCCAGCTTCGCTTCACGCGCCAAGTTTTTCAAAATTTTCTCACCCTAAAAACTTGACTTTTTGGCAGTTGGCTATATATTGTGAGTGTTGCCGCTGAGGTGAGCAAGACCGACAGCAAACGGCAACAAAGAGTTCTTTGACATAATGCGATATGCGACAAGCGACGTATGAGCCTGTATGGCGTATGTCGTGAGCACAAGATGGCTCTCGGAGAGTGGCTGAAAACTACGTCTGACGTAGCGAGTATGCGTAGGGTAACAGACGCCAAACTGCATATCGTTGCTGACACGCTTAATGCCCCCGAACATAGGCTCGTACTATGTCCGCTCGTGACAAGGCGAAAATCGGTTTGTAACTCAACCGATAGGCAGAGTCAAGCGTAAAAATTCATACACAGGGCACACGGAAGCGGTGTGCGAGTTACCCTCAGGCACAAAGGGCTTAGCGAACCGATTATGGCAAAAGCAAATAACACCAACAACAGCGCAATCAAGTTCAACGTAACTTTCGGCACCAAGGGCACAGACGCGATGCCCGCAAACGCAGCGATACTCCTGCGCAACTGTCGCAAACGCATCGACGGCGAACTCGTAGAAGTGACCGAGTTTATGGCGGTCACAGGAGTACGTCGCACCAAGGGTGACAGCATTATGCTTCCGCTCCTCGCCCTTATGGTGGCAGACGCAAAGGTGCGTAACGGCTTTGCAACCGAGTTCGGCTCTGTGACCGTCAACGGCAAAAAAATCGACACCAAACTCGTCGCAAAGAGCACGTTCACTCGCTGGCTCTCCGGTGAGAGCGTGTACAAGACCGACTCCGACGGCGCACTCAGTAGCGAACTCACTGTTGACGACGGAATGTTGCTCAAGCACACTGCGCTCAATGTCCGCAAGACATCGCCCCTGCTCACAGCCGAGGGTGACGAACTCACCGAACTGCTCAAACTGAACGCCAAGGCAATCGCCAAACAAGCCAACCTCCGCTCGCTTATCTTCAAGAAGGCAAAATCTATCTTCAACGCCGCCGACGGA
>OLOX01000537.1_pt1 | contig 40131 bp, 26 predicted proteins | sample 1672091 | NCBI WGS metagenome assembly OLOX01 (sample SAMEA3136644, study PRJEB25190) | human gut metagenome | reverse complement strand
TTGGCTTCATCCCAGGGGCAAGCCCCTGGGTTTTCGCCTAAAAATTTTATAACATAGAAGATCATGATTGCGCGTCGAAATGGAAGCGTCTTTTTTGACATACAATAACCTGTCGTCAATACAAGTGCAACAGATACTACTGTTCCAAGAACAGTATAATAAATACTATTCAGATAGCCGCCTGCAATTGAGTTTTCTTTAAATACTCTCTTGTAACCCTCAAATGTGATCTTCGAAGGCAATAAGAATGTTTTTCCCGCATAAACCTCATATGGATCAGAAATTGACGCAATTAATACATAATACAGCGGATACGCTACTAAAATAACAAGAATCAATAAAAACGCACCATTGATAATGTCAAATGTCTTCTCGGAAGATTTCTTTTTTATTTTCATATTGCTTGCCATATCTTATTCCCCCTTTTAAATAAAGCTCACATCTGACAGGCGTTTACATACTGTATTCACCACAACCAGCAACACTATATTAACAACAGTATTAAACAATCCAACTGCTGTTGAAAAACTGTACATTGCCTTCAAAAGACCCTGCTCATATACATAAGTTGCGATAATTTCTGATGTTGCCTTGTTTAAGCTTGTCTGAAGCAGATATGCCTTTTCAAATCCGACATTCATCAAGTTTCCAAACGACATAATCAGCTGAATTACAATAACAGGTATAAGTTCAGGAATGTCAATATAGAAGATTCTCTGAAGCGGTGTCGCACCATCCACTCTTGCAGCTTCATGCAGTGACGCATCTACGCTTGATAATGTTGCAATGTAAATGATTGTTCCCCAACCTGCGTCCTGCCATACACTAGATGAAATGTAGATGGTACGAAATGCAGTTGCAGAGTCAATTAAGTTAGTTGCTTTTCCGCCGAATGCCTGAATGATTGTACTGATCAGTCCTCCATATGGAGAAAGGAAAATACGAAGCATACCACACAGGATCATTGTTGAAATAAAATGAGGTGCATAGAGTATCGTCTGCGAAACACGCTGGAACTTTTTCCACTTCACCTGATTGATTAAAAGTGCCAGTATGATCGGAATTGGAAATGTCCACAAAATACTGTAAAGACTCAACACTACCGTATTTTTAATCATTCGCATACTGTTATAATTATTAAAGAAACGCTCAAACCATTTCAATCCTACCCACGGACTTCCAAAAAAGCCTCCAACTGGATTGTAATCACGGAAAGCAATCTGTACACCATACATTGGAACATATTTAAAAATAATTGTCAGAATGATGCCTGGAAGCAGCAGCACATAAAACTCCCAATGCTTTGCGATTTGCTTCCACAGATTTTTCTTCGGAACAGGCACTGCTCCTTGTTTTGCCTTCTTCATGCTCTTCCCTTCTTTCTTTTACTTTGAGTGTTACTTGAAACGTTTCATGTTTGCATTTTTATTATAGTTATGTTTTTTCATATTGCCAACTATTTTCCTTGTATTTTTCTCATTTATATGCAGTATATTCAATTTTATCGTCTTGCTTTTGTGCGTATGTAACAATATAACGTTTCATATTTTTGTGGTATACTATTTATAAATAAATTATGATATACTATTCATTAATATCTTGTTTCAGGAGGATCTTTATGACAAAAACAAACGCGCCCACTATGAAAGACGTTGCTAAGGAGGCTGGAGTTTCACTTGGCACCGTATCTAAAGTTATTAACGGAATTACTGTGCGCGAGGAATATAAAAAGAAAGTGGAAGCTGCCATTGCCAGCCTCCACTATGAAATAAATACCTATGCACGAGGATTAAAAACAAAAAAAACAGGACTAGTTGCCGTGATTATTCCCAACATGCTGAATCCTTTTTTTGCTGCCTTTACCGATTACATTGAGGATGCCTTATATAAAAAAGGCTTAAAAACAATGCTTTGCTGCTCAGATGGTATTCCTGAAAAGGAGATTACTTATTTAAATCTGGCAACGCAAAACAAAGTTGACGGAATTGTTGCACTGACCTACTCAGATATTGGAAATTTTATCAATCCTGATATTCCGATTGTTGTCTTCGACCGCTTCTTTAAAAATCGCAACATTCCTCGAGTTGGGTCAGATAATTATAATGGCAGCATGATGGCTATTGAAAAGCTGCTTGAGCTTGGCTGTCGCCATCCAGTATACATTCGTTTTCATTCTATCTTTCCTGGAGAATCTGACAAGCGAAAAGATGGCTATTTGGCTGCCTGCAAAAAATTTCATATAACTCCCGACTTTCTTGACATGGAAGATTGTGATAATTTCATTGATATGATGAAGCAATTTATTGATAAGCATAAAAAATCAGATGGCTCTCTTTCCTTTGACGGAGTTTTCTGTCATACAGATTATCACGGTTATCTATTCAAGAAGCTTTTGCAAAAGGAAGGATACCGTGTCCCAGAAGATGTACAGCTTATTGGTTTTGACGGTATCCGCAAATTTGGTGGGTTAAAAGAAGATCTTTTTGTCTCCTCAATGTGCCAACCACTGCCGCAGCTTGCCGCAAAATGTGTAGAAATTATCACAACAAAGGATCGTTCTATGATCCCTAGCCTGACACTTCTTCCAGTGACTTTCGAGGATGGCGGCACAACACGATCACTCAAAAAAGGTTAAGGTAACGCCTATGCTGAAATGGTTCATGCTAACTGTCTATATAACCCTCTGCTGCTACGTTATGTGGTCATTTTGCAGATGGACAAAAAAAATATATCTTCCAAAGCGCCGCGCCTTTAACATTATTGTGTGCGGACTAATATTAATCTTTGCTGCCAGCATTTTTTTAGGGAAATTTCTTCCTGAAAATGATTATCAGCTCTTGATTTTACGATTCAGCAATTATTGGATTGGCTTCTTAATTTATCTGATTTTCTTTACTCTCACAGCTGATCTTTTTTTGCTGCTTCTAAATCTTGCTTCACGTCATATAAAATCAATCAAGCATCTGTTGTATTCTGTATTTCTTCGCACTATACTTGGCTTTCTTGTCATTTTACTTAGTATCAGCTTTACCGTATATGGATGCTTTCACGCAAAGATGCTGACTACCGCCCACTATAAAGCCACTATTCAAAAAAGTGCCGGCAATCTGACAGATTTACGAATGATTTTACTTGGAGATTTTCATCTTGGCTACAGTGTTGGCTGCTCCCAGATTGAGGACATGGTTAATACAATTAATTCCGAGAATGCTGATATTGTTGTGATTGCAGGAGATATTTTTGATAATAATTTCGATGCACTTGATAATCCAGAGCGTCTTGAAATGCTCCTGTCACAGATAAACAGCACTTACGGAGCATATGCCGTATTTGGAAACCATGATGTGACAGAGACATTGATTGCCGGTTTTCCAATTTCTTCAAAAAATGCACCGCGCGATCCGCGCATGTATGAATTTCTTGAAAAAAGTAATATTAGCGTGCTTGAGGATGAGACAGCAATAATAGACAACAGCTTTTATCTTACTGGACGTCTTGATGAAAAACGCACCGGAAATGGAACAAAAAAACGTGCTTCTCTTGATGAACTCACAAAGAATCTTGATCCATCTATGCCGCTTTTTGTGATAAGCCATGAACCTGATCATCTGTCTGATTACAATGCGCACGGTGTTGATATAGTTCTTTCTGGTCACACACATGCCGGCCAGTTTTTCCCACTGACGATTGTTCAACCGTTTGTGTGGGAAAATTACTGGGGCATGAAAATGATTGACAGCATGTACAGCTTTGTCACTTCCGGCATTGGTGTCTACGGACCCGACATGCGTGTTGGAACAAATAGCGAAGTCATGGTAATTGATGTTCATTTTGAATAAAAAATCATTTGCTATTTCCTCCTATGTATACTATGATTGATGTTAAGTATACACAGGAGGATTTTTTTATGTCAGCAGAATTTCTTGATTTTATTCTTGAAGTGGTCATTTCATATCTTGTTCCCATCCTAGAACTGATCGGCGTCTTTATTGTCGCCTATGGAACGATAAAATCATTTATCAAATTTATACGTTCTGGTCTCAATTCCGATGATACAAGAGTAAAGATTGATCTGGCTGAAACACTGGCGCTGTCTCTGGAATTTAAAATGGCAGGCGAGATTTTAAAAACAGTTGTCTCCCATACAATTGAGGAACTGAGTATTCTTGGAGCCGTAATTGTACTGCGTGCGCTTTTAACATTCCTGATCCATTGGGAACTAAAAATGGAACGCCAGACAGAGCATGCCGAGCGCGAACATGCCAAAATTCAGGAAAAGACAAAGTAAAATTAGAAAAAAGCTCCTCTAGCTTATTTTGAAGCTAGGAGAGCTTTTTCTAATTTATTCGCTGATTATTTCTACATCAATCTGTCCATAATATGGGCTGTCCTCATCCTGCAGTACAACTGCTGTCTCCACATGATCAAGCTGCATCAGCTGCAGTTTATTTTGTTCTGCATCTGTGTATCCATCTGGCACTTCCTTTGGAACTGTCAGTGTAAACTGATATTGTGTACTTCCGTCTGCAAGAACAGTGGATGTTATCGTAAGCACAGCTTTTACCTCAAATAAAAACGATTTTAAGCTTGGTGCTGCTGCGCGCAAAATGACATTCCTTCGTTCAATCTTTGCCTCTTGCTCTGGTGCTGGTGATTCCTCCTCCATCGTCTGCTGTATCTCTGGCAGTGATGTTTCTGATGATGGCAAAAGTGTTGTCGCTTCTGGCGTTTGCAGTGGTGTTGTACTTTCCTGCTCTTGTGTCTGCGTTGTTTCTTCTGAGGATATGCTTTCTTTAGAAGTCGCCTCTATAGTTGTGGAAGGCTCACTAGACACACTTTCTGTTGTTGCCTTCTCACTTGAAGTTTCCTCGATTGAAGAAACCTCGACAGAACTCTCTTCGGTAGAACTTTCTTCGATAGATTTTTCTTCTGTCGATTTTTCCTCAGTAGTTTCTTCCTCTTTTGCTTCACAAACTGTCAGTTTTTCCAGCAAACTGCTTCCATATGATGCTTCCCATGCAGCAGGATCCTTTATCCAATCCTCTGCCCTCCAATAAAAGGTAATCTCTTTTGTCTCACCATCTTGACAATTAAAGAAAAGTGTCGCATCAAAACCTGCTGCCTTTTCCCAGTCGCTGTTTAAGCTCCAGGAAACTTCATTTGTCTTTGCCAATATCTCTGACACAGGCTGATTAGTTTGATCTAAAAGCGTATACGATTTCTCTTTCTCACCTGCCAAACCAGTAAACTTTGGCGCTGTCAAACGACCAAGGCTTGTATTTTTTGAAAGTACAAATGTCTTATTATCACCGTCATGTGCGCTTGCACTAATCTTTGACCAATCACTTATGCCAATCTCATCCATCGATGCAAAGCAAATGGAAAGATCGTATAAAAGATATGGCTCGTTTCCATTGACTTGCTCAGTATAAGGCACTGCATAACCGTCTTCTGGTAAATAGACACTGTATTTCTTTTGAACACCATCTGCATCATATTTCCAATAAACAGGAAGCAAACGATATGTGCATGTTTGTTTTCCTTCCCTTGTAACACGCTGCTGCATAGTCTGAACAAGATATTCACTAATTCCAGTTCCTTGTGCAAAACAATATGCAAAGCCTGTATTGTCACATTGCTCTACATTGGCATCAGAAAAAGTATCCTCCATCTTTTCTTTTTCTTTCTGTGTCTTTTTAAATTCATCTGTACCTTTATCTCGATAAAGGCTTGTCACATCTGAATCTAACCACTGCTTTTGTTCACCCTCTGCAGTCGTTGTCTCTGCAAGTGCCTGCACACTCATTACAGCACAATCTGAGTCTGCTATGTAAGCCTCTCCAAGCGGTGCTGCTCCATCTGTCACAAACACTTCAAACCTGGCAGAAAGAATATCTCCATTTTCATCTGTCGTGTTTGTCTGCTTTAGCCATGCATATACAAGGACCTTTTCCTGCTTACTTTCACATGAAACATAATATGGAATAAGATATGTATAGATACCATTTGAACGGTCTGTATACATATCATATACACCAATAAGACCACCCTGTTTATCATTTTGCTCCATCGTGTAGCCGCCTGACTTTGTTGAAAGCATACTGCGAACATAAAAACCTGCCTGACTGTCATCCTTTACAATTTCAAAGGAAAAGGCATCGCGATAAAAAAGTGTATCTCTTGTCATTTGCCTTGATTTAAGCAGTGACAGCACATTGATCTTATAGCCTGCACATCCTTCTTCATTCGCATCCACATCAAAATAAATGCTTCCCTGCCATGCAGATGCCTTTCTTCCAGAATCCTTCCAGTTTCCATTTTCGTCCAGATCAAAAATCGGATACAAAAATTCCTGCTTTTTATCTGAAACAAAAAGCTCTGGTGCTGCAAGAGGTTCTGGCTCTGGCGGTGTCTCTGATTCAGATTCGCTTTCTGACTCAGACTCACTTTCCGACTCTGATTCACTTTCTGTCTCAGTCTCTGATGGCTTTTCAGATTCACTTTCTGTTTCAGTCTCTGGCTCTGATTCGTCTTCTTTAATACGCACAGAAAGTGTACTTGTTGATGGTCTGCTTATTGTAAATCCATTTTTGTCTGTAATGCCTTCTCTTTTTACCTGCACAGTCAGGCTTACACAATCTTCTGGCACACTGACATGACACGAATATGAAGTTTCTTCATCTGAAGCTATTTCTTCTTTTGATAGTAAAAGCGCCTCCTCGTTTGTCTTCGATAAAGCTGTAACGTTAACTTCATATGATGTACCCTCATACTTTGGTTTCTCACTTTCAGCATCCCACATGACAAGCGCACCATTTGAAGCATCAATCTCGTCATCATCTGTTGTCTTTTTATTTACGCTAATCAATACAGGAAGTGTAATTTCGCTTTCTTCTTGAGTAAGTTCATAGCGCCAAACACCGTACAGACTCTGATCAGATGATGAGTGATGAATTAATGCGCTATTTTTCAAAAGAGGTGAATAATAAAGTCTGTAGCCATCATCTTCTGCTAAAATCGCATAGCCATCCATAACTTTTCCTGACTGAATCAGACTGTCACCTGATGAAAACGCTGGATCTTCTGGCGCAGCAGACACTCCATCATTTGTCACTCGCGCTGCAAGAAGCTCTGACGCACTCCAACTTTCGCTTCCATTTGCCTGACACACAATATGACCAAGCTCAACCTGACCTGACATTAAGGTAACAGGATATGCAACAACTGTCATTTCAGTACAATCAGCTGTATCAAAATGCATCTGCTCCATCTTGTCTGTGCTGCATTTCTTTATTGCTGCCTGATACTGAACCGGTACCTGAAGCTCTTCATCAACAGCCTCTAACGCTGTTTGAATCTCCATTTTCTTCTTTTGTGCATGACCTGCCAAAATCTGATACAAAGCTGCATCCTTGTTTTTAAAACCAGAATACATTCTGTCTGGCTTTAATGAAGTATCAAATACCGCTTCGTTTTCACATACAGTATTTGCACTCAGCACATCAAATGTTTTTTCTGAATAGGTAGAGCTCTTATAACCTTGACACGACACACGACAATTAATAGTAATCGCCTCTTCACTTGTAACTGCAATATTTCCTGTCTCTTCCCATCCAAACTTCACAGATGATGATTGACTTTTTTCTTCATCTGAATCGGCTGATGAATACACAGCTGTCACTGTTAACTCTCTGTCGCCAGCAGTAATTGACGTAAAATCATCCTTGTTGTCAATTACAATCTCATACAAGGCTGTCTTATCTTTATCATCTGACACACTAGTGTTTTCGCTGCAAAGCCTCAGATGATATGACAAAGCTGGCAGCTGTATTCTTTCGTCTGCCGCCTGCGCAGTACTCCACTCAGACGTTCCCTCTTTATTAACGGCTCTTACATGAAATACAACAGCGTCAACCTTTTGTCCTTCTAATTCATCTGGCAGTTCTAAGAAATTATCTGTTATCTCTCCATTCTTACTTCCAATTTTAATCCGCTTTAAAAGACCGTTTTCCAGAACAGGCTGATTATTACTGTCTCTTTCATATGTTTCATACTCAGCTTCATACTCATAGTATTCGGCAAAAAGACCTGGCCAAAAACGAATTATCCATGATCCGTTCTCCTTTGTAAATGTGATTCCGCCTGGAATACCAGGCTTTGGCTCTGACTTATCGAATACTGTAAGATCTGTCAACTCACTGCTTAGCTTTTCCCATACACGTATACGTATATTTTCGCTGTCCTCATCTGTCTTTGCTTCTTCTGTATTTAAAAGAAGAGGTGAGACAGACAAGCTTCCTGCAAAAGCTGTCCACTTTGTGTAAATTTCTGCCTGATCTTCTTCTGTAAGTTCATCTTCTTTATAAACATACAGCTCAGTTCCGATACCTGGTGTTTTTTGCTCCTTTTCTGACTTATTATCATCTGTATTTTCTTTTTGATTTTCTTTTTGGTCTTCGTTATTGTTTGAATTATCTGATTCGCAGGCAACCTTTACGCCTTCAGTGTTCCAGCTTCCTGCTGCCTCGATGCTTCCTAGTGCCACGTCACATCCATCTGTCGCACCTGTCACTATGATTTTGAGCGCACTTGCCTCTACTGCGTCAGGTGCTTTCACAGAAACTGTACCACCATCATCAGCATCCTTGCCTGCTGCCTGCAAACCTGCGGCAAGTTCCTTCCAGACACCGTCCTCTGCATCTGCGTACAGCACATCAAACTTATATGTCCCTTCATTAAGCCATGTAAGCGTCACATCGGACAGCTTGCATGTGCCATTCAAAAAAGCCGTATAGATAGGGCAGCGCTGCTCTTTTATATCAAATGAGGATGATGGAAAAACAGGAACATCTACCGACTGATGTTTAATCAGATTTTGAAGCTGTTCTTCTGATGCTTCCACAAATGGATACTCTCTGTAAGAGCCATTTGCATCTGTCTCGCCTATTGTAAGTGAAATATCACATATATCAGCTAACAGCGCATCTTCAAGTTTTTCTCCTCCTGATATGAAATATAGGCAGTTTTCACTTTCATTTGCATCTGCTGCAATTGGATAAACGTTTTCACTCACGCCGACACAATCAGTCAAATTTGCTTTTAAATTACTCGTAATGCCATATGACTCGTTGTCAGAGGAAATTATCGGTGCATAATTCTGACAGCGCATCAGAACCAGATTTTCGCATTCTGCTGTTGTGATTCCTGCTGCCACAGCTGCCTCTATTACTCCTGTGTTAACACAATCTTCCAATAAAACTTTTTCTTTTGTCTGTGCCACAATTCCTGCGGCTGTCCCGTCTGCTGTAACATTTGCATGATTGACAAGCTTTGAAAGTGTCTCATCTTCCTCCTTCATTGGAAGTGATGCTGCAAAAATACCAGCTGCAAAATCTTTTGCTTCAATGCTTCCTGCAACTGTCAGATTTTCCAACGTTCCGCCATTGTAAGCACAAACTGCTGCCGTATTCTGATCACCAGTAACTGACACATGATCAAGGCAAAGATCATGAATCGTACCTAAATTTTCCAGTACAAATGCTGTACCATCGCCCTGCGGATACCAGCGGCTTGAACTTCCTGTTCCCATATTTGCTTTATCTGACAATGTAAGGTAGTCAATCGTGTAAACTTCATCGCCGTCCTTAGAGCCAAGACTGCTTCCCTCTCTAAGCTGTGTAATCATAGGAAATGCTGTGTCTGCCTCTTTTACCGGAAGTCCATTTTGATAGACCATTCCCTTCGCCAAAATTGAATCTGACTCTTGCAATGTCTCATCACTCTCGTCATCTTCTTTTTCATAGCCCCAGGCAAAGTCTCTTGAAACGATATATGTATTTTCGCTTTTTTCATCTTCCTCTGCCGCATAGACAGCTGCATCCGTAATCATTTCTGCAAAACGGATGTTATAAAGATGTCTTGCGTTTTGAATTTCATACGATGTACCAAGGTCCTCATCAGTATCTTCGCCATCCTCACGCGCAAAATACATAAGCTCAGAATTGCTTTGTCTGCGCCCTGTAATTTGATAGCCTGATCCGCCGCCCTGCACAATACAGCTGATTTCATCAGCACCATATTGTTCCAGTCCAAAACGATGCAGACTAAGCGTATTCATAAGCTCACCTGGCTCGCCTGTTCTTCTGTATGTCTCATAGGCAGCCTGTGTTGCACTTAAATCAACTGCATCAAGCACGAGCGTGACGTTTAGCTCTTCATCTATATATGCAAGAAATGGATATGTACCAAGCTTTTCTTCTTTTTTTCCTGCAAAGCTCGTCACTTCTGCCGCAACCACCTTTAACTCATCCTCTGCCGACTCAGATGGTATACTGTAATAATAACCTTCTTCTGTTTTCTGTCCGCTTAAAGATGCGTTATTAAAAGAAATCTCAAGAAGCTCCTCATTCGTCTTTGCATCGCATATCATAACCTGATAATTCATCAGGGAAACTGCTGTCTCTCCCTTAGAAAGCTTCCATGTCAGATTTAAAGTCTCTTCATTATGTAAAGATGCATTTAAAACCTTAACTTTAGTCGCTGTATCAGCTGCCTTTGACAAGGAATCTGCTCCATAATAGCCAAAGCAAAGACCTGTAGAATTGTCACTTCCGCTTCCCTTTCTGTTTTCTTTGGAACGGTTTACAATATTTGCCATCGTGCTTGTACAGCCCGTGTAGGAAAGTGCTTCCACGCGATCACTATACAAAACAGAGTAGACAAGTCCGTCTCGTGCATCAAACTCCACACTCACACAGCCATTTGCCAGCAATGTTTTGTCATAAAGGTAAGCATCAAAAATATCATACAAAAGCGTATGTGAAGCATCAGCACTGCCACTTTTGTAGGCTTTATAATCAGCTGGCGTTCCTGTCACATAGTACAAGTTCGAAGTGGTCTGTCCATCATCGTTTTTCCAGATCGTTGATACATTTACCACTTGTCCGTTTTCATCAGTAATTGGAACCAAAAGCTTGTTTTGCCTTACAATTGCCTGTGCAGAGGTTTGTGCTTCCTTATCAAACGCCTCAAGATGCTTATCAGTGCTATACTGTGTCATGCCTGACTGCGCCGCTAAAAACAGCGTACGGGCATAGTGTTCCTGACGCTGCCATACCGACCACTTCTGGTAATAAAAAATGCCTGCTGCCGATGCGCCAAGCAATATGCCAACAAGCACCATCGTCACCATAAGCTCTACCAGTGTAAAGCCTCCCTTGCTTTCTTTGATTCGCTGTAAGATATTTCTGATCAAAATCAAACCTCCCAAGCTGTCTTATCGTTTAAATTTGCTGCTTAAAATATACACTGCTCCAGCTCTCTTTTATCCTGTGCGTATTTTAGCGCTGTTTTTTTCTCAATCAGCCCACGTGAAACAAGCTTTGCCAGATCATAGTCAAGCGTATGCATACCTGCTGCTGCGCCTGACTGCATTACGCTTCCAAGCTGATGCGTTTTTCCTTCACGTATCTGACTTAGCACTGCATCTGTTCCTGTTAGAACTTCTGTTGCCGCTATTCGGCCGCCGTCTATAAGCGGAACTAGGCACTGCGTCACAACACCCTTTAATACGCCTGCCAGCTGAATACGAATCTGATTTTGTGCCTGTACCGGACACACATCTATAATGCGGTCTACTGTCTTAGCTGCTCCTGTCGTATGAAGTGTTGACAGCACAAGATGACCAGTCTCTGCTGCCGTAACAGCTGCTGAAATCGTCTCGTAATCACGCATCTCTCCGACAAGAATAACATCTGGATCCTCTCGAAGTGCAGAGCGAAGTGCTCCCGCAAAGGAACAAACATCCTTTCCCACCTCTCTTTGATGAATCACAGCCTGATCCTGTTCGTACACATATTCAATCGGATCTTCAATCGTTAAAATATGATCTGCACGTGTGTGATTGATATAATCAACCATTGCCGCAAGCGTTGTTGACTTTCCTGAACCAGTAGGTCCTGTCACTAAAATTAATCCTCTAGGCTCATTTGCGAGATTTTGAAGCACTGGCGGCAGATGAAGCTGAGATAGTGTAGGCACTTTTGCATTAAGCAGACGAATTGCTGCCGCTAGGCGTCCTTGCTGACAAAATACATTGACTCTCTGACGGTTTCCATCTGATGTTTCAAGTGCAAAATCTGCATCCTCTCCACGCCAGATGCTTTCCTGTCTTTCTTTTGTAAGAAGAGACAAAATAAGCTTTCGCGTCATCTCATCTGACAGCTCTAAGTCACTCTTTATGAGCTTTCCATCAATGCGAAGATACACTGCCTGTCCTTCGCTTATATGAATATCAGAGGCACGCTGGCTTCTGGCCTCACGTATCATTTTTTCTATCATATACAGCTCCTTTAAATATAGTATGCCACCTTCTTAAGCTCCTCGACAGTAGTTGTACCATCCGCTACAAGCTTAAGAGCCTCATCAGTTAGCGACTCCATGCCAAGATAATGCGTCGCATAGCTTCTAAGCTCCTCCATAGGAGTTCTCTGTGTAATCATTCTTCGCATCTGATTGTCCACGCAGAGAATCTCATGGATTGCACGTCTTCCGACATATCCAGTATGGCTGCAGCTGTTACATCCCTGTGCGCGGCGCACGCGCGTAATCTTTGGCCCTATAAAAGCTTTTTCCTGCTCTGTCGGCTCATCCCAGTAACCACACTCAGGACAGACAACACGTACAAGACGCTGTGCCACTAGACCGACTAGTGAGTTTGCAACCATATATGGCTCAACTCCCATATCAATCAGACGAATAATGGACGACACTGCATCATTTGTATGAAGTGTTGAAAATACAAGATGACCCGTAATTGCAGCACGTACTGAAATGGCTGCCGTCTCCTCGTCTCTTGTCTCTCCAACCATAATAATATCCGGGTCTTGACGAAGAAGAGAACGCAGTCCGCGCTCAAATGTCAGCCCCGCAACAGTATTTACCTGGCACTGATTGACACGCGGAATATTCCACTCTACCGGATCCTCAATTGTTGCGATATTCACCTTGCGGTTACTAAGCTTTTGAAGTGCCATATAAAGTGTTGTTGTTTTTCCGGAACCTGTCGGACCTGTAATGTAGATCATGCCATTTGGTGCCTCAAGCATTTTGCTAAACTGTTCAAAATGTGCCTGATTCATGCCAAACGTCTCGGCATCTGCCACCATATTTCCAGAAGCTAAAAGACGAAGCACGGCCTTTTCTCCAAATACAGTCGGAATCACTGATGTACGAATATTTACATCACGGTTTGCGATTCTTGTCCGAAAATGGCCGTCCTGCGGAAGTCTTTTCTCTGCAATATCCATCTGTCCTAAAATCTTTACGCGGGCAATCAGATTTTGATGAAGACTCTTTTGCAGCACGACATAATCAAGAAGCTGACCATCTACACGTATTCTGACAGATGTTTTCTCCTCAAACGGCTCAATATGAATATCTGACGCATTCATGCTAAATGCGCGTGCAAGCAAGTTGTCAAGAAGCTTAATAACCGGTGCATCAGAATCTCCCTCATCAGCATCAACCTCAAGTGCCTGCTCACGTTCTCTTGCCATCTCATTTGCTGAGCTGGCGGCCTTTTTTGCCTCGATTTCTGAATAATAGTATTCAATTGCCTGATTTAAAGGCAAAAGCTCTGTCAGCCAAATTTCAAGGTTCATGCCAGTAGTCTGGCGAATATCCTCAATTCCATAATAATCAAGAGGATCATTCAATACAATTGTAAGATTATTATCCTGGTACTGCACAGCAAGCATATGATATTTCTTTGCAAGCTGGACTGGTATCATTGCTACCGCCTCTGTCTGTACCATAATTCTATCAATCTTTACATAGCGCTGTCCAAGACGCGCTGAAAGTGCTTCTAACTGCTGGTGCTCTGTGATAAAGCCAAGCTTAATCAATGCCTCACCAAGACGAATGCCTTTATTATTTTTCTGATACTCTAGTGCCTCATCAAGCTCGTTCTGATTGATATAGCCGGCCTGAAGTAACACATCACCAATTCGTATATTTTTTTCATTTGCCATCGCTGCTGCCTCGTGTCATATAAATCATCATGCTGACCTCCAGACGCTTTCCTGCCTGAAGAACATCCTGTCCATTATTTGTTGTCTTAACTGCTGCATCACTTATTGAAAAAGATACTATTCTGACCCCTTCCTTTTCTGAAAGCTTATCTAAAACAGCAAGTGCCTGATTTTTTGTACCTATCGCCGTATAATCTGCCTGAGCACTGTAGACATACTCTGTCTTTGTATCTATCTCATCCTTCTTTGAGTCTGCAGATGCATTAATACCTGTCTGTGTCTGTTTAGCCTGTTCATTTTTCTTCAAAAGCGCCATACGTTCACTTAAGCTGTAAGGTGTAATCTCATCAAGCTGTCCGGCGCGAAGCGTTGAATCCTGCATAATCATCCCCTCACTCACAAACACATCTGTCAGATAACGATTAAGTTCTTCATTAGTCTGATATGGAAAGAAATGACTTTCTAATTCTGCCAGCTGCTTTTTTTGCTCCTCATCACGTTTTTCATCTACCGGAAGAGCCGCTATATGTACCTGCATCTGAAGCTGCTGCATTTCTAACGCCTCCTGCTGCACTTCCAGCTTATCAAGGCAATCTATCTGCGGCTTCACAGCAAACCAGTAAAAGCAAAAAACTGCTGCACAGACTGCCAGACCTGCTAATAAATTTTTATCTCGTTTTGTCACTGTAAAATCAATTTTCATCTGCGGCCTGCCTTCCTGCATGTTCACTTAAAATACAGACAACCTTCACGGTATAACCATCCTGTGCCTGATTCTGCGTATATCCTGTAAAATAGACGCCCTGGAAAATATCAAGTGTCTTCCATATCTCAATAACTTCTGAAACATCGGTAACTTCTGGTGCTACTGCGTCAAACTGCAGCTCTCCTGTTGCACAATTGTATCCTGTTATTGTAATTAATACTTTATCCGGACAGCAATCCTCAAGCGTTTTGAACACATCACTTGTCACAAGAGGATAAGAATATATATTGGCTTTTGCATTTTCCATATCAGAAATCATGTTGTCCTGCTTTTCCACCTGATCTCCAAGCTTTTGTGCACTCTTATCAGCTGCCTGATTCGTTTCATCCTCTAAAAACGCTTCTAGCTTAGCAATTGTTTTTTGATATTCTTTTTCACTATGCTTTAAAACACCAATCACATGTCCGGCTGCCAGAAATGCTGCTATCACAAGTGCCGCTGTTATTCTTTGCTTCTTTCTTCTTTTTAACTGCTCTGGACCATTTAACAGCCGATAGTAAAAATCAATCCTTCGATCCGGAATCGCTTTTATCTTTCTTATCTTTTCTATCTGATGCTTCTCCATTTTCTCCACCTTTCGCAGCTTTTACAAAAGCAGATTTCCGATTCCATAAATGTAAGATGCCGGCTCTGCATTAATTTCTCCGTGATCACTTACTGCTGTTTTTACAAACGAAATTCCTTGAATCATACCTGGTGCCTTCGCCCTGATGCCATACTCCTGCATATATGTATCAAGCTCTTTTACCACGTCATCACTGCCTCCTGCTATACCAGCCAGATATATACTGTCTAGTGTATAGCTGCTGTGACGCTGTCTGTAAAACTGACGTATTCCGTCTGCGATCTGTCCCAATTCCTCGATCCATTCAGCGCTTCCCTGATCATTTAACATACGGTTTCTGCGGCTGTAAATATAATTTCCATTTTCAAATAATACACTAATCGTAGTGCTTCCCTGTACCAGCATAAACACGCATGTCTCATAGGCAAACATTCCAGTTGCCGTCACTGCTCTTAAAAGACATCCAAGACCAATGCTGATTCGTTTTACCTTCAGCTTAAGATCAGAAAACAAGGATAAATAGCTTTCAATTACACTTTTTTCCAATGCTGCGCAAAAAATATGATTCATCTCATATGGACTATTCTTTGGGAACGGGAAATAATCGGTTACAAGATCAGTCTTCTCTCCGTCTGCAAACTCCTTATTAATGCAGGAAATCAGCTCCTTATCCTTCATATAAGGAACTTCAAGCATTTTTGTCATAATCTTTCCTGAATCAATTACAAGGCAAATTCCTTTTCTTGGAAGTGAATAACGATTCCAAATCTGTTCAAGTCTCTCCTGTAATCGCTGTTCTCCTGTAATGATACCATTCATAATCGTCCCCTCTGGGACTGCCAGACTATATACTTTTTTAATCTTTGCCTTTGATTTTGACCCTGTTCCGGCCACGATTTCTATTCGTTCATTTGAAATATATACTGAAAGCTCCATCCTCTTTTCTCCTTACATCGTTCCACTTGCCTCAATCTCTGCATACATATTTAACAACGGAAGCATCACAGCAATCATAATCATTCCTACAATTACTGCCATCACAATAATCATTGCCGGTTCCAAAAAACTAATCAGACGTGATATTGCCTGCTCAGATTCATACTCAAAATTGTCAGCCGCTGAGATAAGCATGGTATCAAGACTTCCTGTCTCCTCACCAATAGCTACATTTCCTGCCAGCTTTTTATGAAAGCCATCAATATGTGCCAGAGCATCTGACAAGGACTCTCCACGCCTCACCATAGCAATTGTTTCATCAAATTGAGATTCCAGATAACGATTTCCAATCGTATCTTTGCTCACCTGAAGCGCTGTCACAATAGGCAGACCGCTTGTGTAAAGAGAACAAAGTGTTCTTGCAAAACGCGCTGTATAAATCGTCTGAATCAAAATGCCAATTTTAGGAATCTTTAACTTAATTCGATCCACCTCTAAACGAATCTTTGGAAGCTCCAACACTGCTTTTGCAATCACATATAAAACAGCAATGCCAAACAATACCCACAGCCAGTTTCTCTTCATAAAACCAGATGCAGCCATCAGTGCCACTGTCACAGCTGGCAGCTCCAAATTAGCAAACACATCCATAAATTTTGGCATAATATAGCAAAATAAAATCATGACAACCACAACAATTACTCCGCACAAAATTTTTGGATACAGCGTAGCGCTCTTAATCTTTGCACTTAAACGATACTCCTTTTGATAATGCTCTGCCATTCTAAGTGCTGTCTGATCCATACGGCCTGACTCCTGTGCTGCGCGAAACATATTTATAAGCAGTTCTGGAAAGGCATCTCCCTGATCCTTCATTGTATCAGCAAATGAATTTCCACGGCGGACACTTCGAATCATATTTTCATATATTGCCTTTTGTTTTGGTTTAATAGTCTCCTCTGCCTGCATTAAATTAAGCGCCCTCACAAGAGGAACACCTGCGCCAAGCAAAGTTCCAAGCTGCCTGCAAAACTCAGAAAGCTGCCTTGGAGTAAGACGGTATGTATTCTTTTTTTCCTTTTGTGCCAGACGACAGGAAATCAAAAACAGATTTTCGCCCCTTAAAAGCTCATAAAGTGCAGCCTCATCAGCTGCCATAAGTTGCCCTTTTTTCTTCTTTCCTGCGGCATCCTTCGCCGTATATTTATACTTTGGCATAAGTCCCCCTTTTTTAAAAAATTATGGATAGATACCAAGAAAGTAGCCATTCTCCCACAAACAAAGTCAGCGCCGTCCCTGCGCACAAAAACGGTCCAAATGCGAAATGCTCTTTTGCACCTTTTTTCTTTGACAAGAGAAGTCCGATTCCATAAATACCTCCTGAAAATACAGCAAGCATAAACGCGGTCAGACTCATTTTCCAGCCAAGAAAAAATCCGATCACCGCCATCAGCTTAATATCTCCGCCTCCAAATGCTCCAGGCACAGCAAGCGTTATCACAAATAGCGGCAGACTGACTGAAAAAACTCCAATCAGCCGTTCCATTATTTTGACATTTGGAAATGCAAATACAGCCATCACTGCTGGCACTATGCAGGCAATAACAAGACCATTTGGAATTTCCATTGTCTGCTGATCGATTTGCGTAATGATTAATAAAAGTGTCAGCAAAGAAAATACAGTCAAAACACAAAGGTTAATCTCATGCCAGTAGCCATTCCAACCTCCAAAACATAATAAACTAAGCTCTGCTGCTGCCATTCCCATTGCTTCTGTTACTGGATATCTAGCTGGAATCCGACACCTGCACTGTCGGCATTTTCCTCTAAGAAGCAGCCAGCTGACTACCGGAATCATATCATACCAGGCAAGTGTATGACCACAAGATGGACAATATGATCTTCCCTTTACAAACGAGATTTTTCTCGGAAGTCTGTCTGCCACAACATCCGCAAATGAAAATATACAGCCCCCCATCAGTATGAAGGGAAGGCTGTATATCAATTCAATCCATGTCATTTTGCCATTTACTCGATTTTGATCGTTCCATCTGTAATCGTGCAGGTCTTTTTTATTCCGCTGTCGGTTACGCTGACAGAAATAACCTTTCCAGCCTCAACTGTAATTGCATAGTTTCCACTGCCATACTGCGTCAAAAGACCGCCAGAAAGTGAATCTACATCTGCAAGATTCTTATTATCTGAAAGGATATCTGTAGTATTGCCGTTTGCATACTGCTCGCTCGCTACTGTCTGAGCTGCCAGATAAATGCTTCTTGTGTTTGCTGTCAGTGTTTTTTCCTTTGCTTTGTCAATATAGCCATTTAATGCACCTAACATCAAAGATGCCAAAATACCGATAATGACAAGCACAACGATAATTTCAACAAGTGTAAAGCCTTTTTTGTTTTCCTTAGCTTTCTTTAAGTTCTCTGCAAGTGATCTCATTTTGCTCCTCCTGACTTACTCAATCGTAAAATCCTGATCGTTTTCATCTACATCCTTTGCATGCTCATTTAAAGAAGACCAATTGTCTGATACAACAATTGCACTCTTATCAATGATTTCCATCTTTGCAGTAGCAGATGAATTATACGCTGTATTCGGTGCCAGGTACTGAGCTGTAATGTCGCCTGTCCAACATGCAACACCGATGACATTGCACTGAGAATCATACTCAACTACACAGCCTGTATCAGAACCAACATCTGGATTTTGCTTTACGCCTGAAAGCTCCTGTACCTGTGTACGCGGACGATACGCTGTCTTTCCTGAATAAACCTCAGATCCAACTGTATTAGCCGCTAACACTACGCTTCTGCAGTCAGCAAGCACTTCCTTTTCCTTTGCCTTGTCTATGTAGCCATTCAGTGCACCTAACATCAAAGACGCCAGAATTGCAATGATAACCAGCACGACGATCATCTCAACCAGAGTAAAACCGCCCTGGTTCTTTTTGCATTGTAAAAACCGCTCTCTTATCTTCCCCATAGATTTTTCGACCTTTACCTTTCCAATTCTTTCTTACATCAGAATAGCATGATATGGATTATTTTTCAAGTTGTTTTTCTATTGAAACTTATGGCCGTGTTACTGCTCATATGTATCGCGAAGGCTTCTTATCTTAAGTGTTTTTCGCACATTATCTGCGCTCAGCACCTTTCCTGACAAAACATCTTCCTTTTGTATGTAGATTGTTTTTGTCTCTTCTGATGTTAAGTCAAAACAGTTATCGGAGAAAATAACATCCTCTTCTATTTCTAACCATACAAATGGTGCAAAGCAGTCTGCACTTATCTGTATTTCAATAGTGCCATCCTTTTCTGTTACAGAAGTTTCGATCTGTGGCTGCAAAAGATCCATATGCTTATACGGAACAAAGCTTTCTGCCTCAGTACTTGTCGTGCCATCCTGCCATGTATAAACTGCCTCTGCAAACACGCGGCGCTTCTTTGATCCGATTACATCTGCAAAATCTCGCTCCAGCACATGAATACTGCTTTGTGCCTTTACTGTCGTCTCCACAGTTTCCTCAAATAGTACATTAAGCTCCACATCCCTGATGCGCACTGTTACATTCAGTGACTGATTCTCAAGTGTCTCATTTGCTGCACTGATAACGGCCTTTGTTCCCTCTGTATAAATATAACCGGCCTTTGGTGCAAAGAAACGGGCTGCCATGTAATGAAGTGCCTTCCAGCGTCCAAAATAGTCGATACTTGCCCATGATGCCACCGGCCAGTTGTCGTTTAACTGCCAATACAGCGCACCCATGCAGCGCCCTCTGTTTGCTCTCCAGTGATCTACTCCTGCCTTAATTGCAATACCCTGAAGCACCTGACTTACATATACTATGCTGTCAAAGTCCTTTGGATAACGGAAGTTTTCGGAAATATAATATAAAATCTTTCCGTTTGCTGTACCGTTTTTCTGATGACTCTCCATAACTGGTGAGAAAATATTGCAGTCCTGCGGCAGCGCAAATGTATCAATTGTCTTTCTTTCTGGGAAGGACTGGAATCCAAACTCAGAACAGAAACGGAAATAATGGCTTCGATAATCTGAAAATGGCTTCATGCCATGCCATACATCCCAGTAATGGCAGTCGCCTCTGTCATGATCGTCCGGTTTATCAAAGCAGCCGCCCGATGATGGTGATGATGGCCAATAGAATGTATTAGAATCCTCCTCCTTTGTAACCTTCGGAAGCACATATTCAAACTGTTTGATATAATCTCCCTTGAGCAGCGGACTATGTGTCTCTGAAATACCCCAATGATCCCATGCAGACTCTAACTCATTATTTCCGCACCATAGTCCCAGACTTGCATGGTGACGCAGACGGCGCACATTATCTATTGTTTCCTGACGAATATTCTTCTCAAACTCTTCTGTAAAATCATAGACGTTGCATGCATACATTAAATCCTGCCATACAATCAAACCATACTGATCACACAAATCATAAAATGTATCAGACGGATAATAGCCGCCGCCCCATACACGAAGCATGTTATAATTAGCTTTTGCGGAAGAACGTATCAATGCCTCAATGCGTTCCTTCGTGATCCATGGATAGATGCAGTCCTCCGGAATATAATCAGCACCCATTGAGAAAATATGAATGCCATTTATTACAAACGCAAACTCATTTCCCCACTCATCCTTCTTTGTGCTGACTGTAAGTTCACGAAGACCAATAGAATATTCCTCTGAATCAAGCACACACTGATTATCATCCACCAAAGATACCTGCACCTGATACAATGGCTGACCACCTAAACCATTGCACCACCAAAGCATTGGATTCGCTACTGGAATTTCTGCGCAGACTGCTTCTTTTATTGTCGGCAAAACAACCTGCTCTAGCTGCACACCATTTGGATCTTTCAATGTAACTACTACTTTTGTATTCTCTAAATCTTCATCATGTTCAGGCATCACCTCTACACTAAGAGAAACTGTATCAGACTTCTCAACTGCCTCAATATATTCCTGTTGGGACAGCTCACCCATATTAGGACGCTCTTTCCATGTATGCTTCTGGCGAATTACCACATCCTCAATGCGGCCTGCATCATAGCACTCCAGATACAAATCTCTCCAGATGCCTATATCTGGCAGCTGTGCGCCCCAGTCCCAGCCAAACATAGAATGTGCCTTTCTAATATACTGATTGCCTAAAATACCGCCTGTTGGCTCAAAGGTAATCTCCTTTCCAGGCGTTGCCTCATACTCACGAATGTAAGTCAGCGCCGAGTGAAAATAAATGCGAAGATGATTTTCCTTTTGCAGCGCCTCCCTGCAGTCAAAGCGCCAGGTGCGGTGCATATTATCAGCCTTTCCAACCAGCTTCTCATTTACGTAAACATCAGCTAATGTATCAAGTCCCTCACAGACTAATACGCAATGCTTCTTATTTAATTGCTCCTCTGAAATGCAAAAATCAGTTTCAAAAACATAATCCTTTGCCAGAAGCTCTCTTGCTTCATATTCATTTTCACGGTAATATGGATCCTGCATTTTGTCTGCCTCTAAAAGACCGGATAAAACAGTTCCCGGCACACTTACCGGCGTCCACTCATTGCTGTTTGCCTCAGCAAAACGCCAGCCTTCCTGTAAATTAATACGCTCCATCGTCATTCCTCCCAATTATAAGTTTCGATTTTGTAAAAAGGCAGCGATTTTCCAGCACATATCTCTGCGCTGAAAAACCGCTGCTTACACTTATCTGAATAGTATCAGATTTTAATGATTTTTATAGTAGTTGATCAGGCAGCCATCCAGAATAATCTGTCTCTCATCATCTGTAAGTGGCTTAATCTCCAACTCAAAGCTCTCAAGTGCGTTATCCTTGACAGCATAAGCTGTTACCTTAGGCTGCTTTTCCTTAACAGCATCACGAATGCCTGGAACAAAAATGTAATCCAGATTTGCAAATGGAAGCTTCTCTGGCTCGAAGATAAATGGAATCATACCCCAGTTAATCAAATTCGAGCGATAACGCTTTGTTGCATACTCTTTCGCAATATTAGCAAGACCGCCAAGTACACGCTGGCATGATGCTGCCTGCTCTCTTGCAGAACCATCTCCCGGCTTTACTGCATAAATTACAGAACCAATCTCTGTCTCGCTTGCCTTTACATCTGGGAACAGCTTATGAATTTCATTAAATGCAGCTGCTACCTCATCATCTGCCTGACATGGACACTTTCCATCCTCACGTGCTTCTTCTGCTGCACGAACCTTCTTAGCACGTCCAACATACTCCGGATCCTTTCTGGAGAGCGTAAACTCAGCAAGACCAAGCGGATTAGAGCGGAATGATGATGTTTCACCAGACGGAATCAGCTCATCCGTTGTCGTTACAGGATCGTGAATCTCAGATACAACCTTTAATAAGATATTATCGGTCAGCGGTACCATTGACGGCCAATCCTTGATATTTGGTCCAAACTGAATTTCTACAGATGGATCTGCCTTTCCTACGCCATTATAAACACGCTTCTCGTAGATGTGACTGTCAAAATAGTACTTCGGCTTTGTAAAGTTCACATCAATGTCAGTTGCTGCTGTCAAGCGGCCCTTATTAAGTGCTGTCGCTGCAATTGAACGCGCATCCATAAGTGCAACTGATGCGATCTGTCCGTTATTGACCTTTGAACCCTCACGATTCGGGAAATTTCTTGTTGAGTGACGAATTGAAAATGCATTATTTGCCGGAACATCACCTGCACCAAAGCATGGTCCACAGAATGCTGTTCTAACAGTTGCACCAGTTTCCATGATCTTTGCAATGCTGCCATTTCTAATTAATTCCATATAAACAGGCTGAGATGCCGGATATACACTTAATGAGAAACGTCCGTCACCGATGCTCTGTCCATCTAACATGTCAGCAACATCACACAGATTTTCAAAACCGCCGCCTGCACAGCCTGCGATAACACCCTGATCAACATACATCTTGCCGTCTCTTACCTTGTCACGCAAAGTAAACGGAACCTTATTTCCAAGGCTCACTGCTGCACGCTTCTCTACATCAGCCAGAATATCATCAAGATTAGCATTCAGCTCATCAATCGTATATGCATTGCTCGGATGGAATGGCATTGCGATCATCGGACGAACTGCTGACAGATCAACACATACAACACCGTCATAATATGCCACTGCTCCCGGATTTAACTCTCTATACTCCTCTGGACGTCTATGTATCTCATAGAAATCCTGTACCTTCTCATCTGTCTTCCAGATAGATGACAGACATGTAGTCTCAGTAGTCATAACATCGACACCGATACGGTAATCAACAGACAGATTGTCAACGCCAGGTCCGACAAACTCCATTACCTTATTTTTTACATAGCCGTTTGCAAATACAGCCTTGATGATTGCCAATGCGATATCCTGCGGGCCAACACCCTTTACAGGCTTTCCTGTCAGATAAATTGCAACAACCTGAGGCATATCAATATCGTAAGTACGGCCAAGAAGCTGCTTTACAAGCTCTGGTCCTCCCTCACCACATGCCATTGTTCCAAGTGCACCATAGCGTGTATGGCTATCAGAACCAAGAATCATCTTGCCACAGCCTGCAAGCATTTCTCTTGCGTACTGATGAATAACTGCTAAATGCGGAGGTACATAGACACCGCCGTATTTTTGTGCACAGGAAAGACCAAACATATGATCATCCTCGTTGATGGTTCCGCCCACCGCACAAAGACTGTTATGGCAGTTAGTTAAAACATACGGAACTGGAAATTTCTCAAGTCCGCTGGCTCTTGCTGTCTGGATAATTCCAACAAAGGTAATGTCATGTGAAGTAAGACGATCAAACTTCACTTTTAAATGCTCGTCGTCCCCTGATATGTTATGCGCCTGCAGAATCTTATATGCCATCGTCTGCTTTGCCGCTTCCTCTTTTGAAATTGTACGGCCTGTCTTTGCCGCTACTTGCACTGCCGCATCTGCATTGTCTGCGATCAGCTCTTTTCCGTCAATCAGGTATGCACCACTTTCAAATAATTGAACCATACTGTATGTACCTCCATGCTGTCTTGTGCGTATCTAAGCCAGGCAAAAACCTAACTTAAATTCCATTATAGTTTACTATAAAAGATTTTGCAACCTGATACTATTTGAATTTTACTTGTAATTTTCTTACAGATTAGCTATAATGACAGTAATAGTGAAACGTCTATAAATAGTGAAAGAAAGGAATCAAAAATCATGAAGTTTATCACAATCGGCGAACTTTTAATGCGTCTTTCCCCTCCGGATTATGAGAAAATCCGCACTACCAGCTCTTACGTTGTCAATTTTGGCGGTGCTGAGGCAAATGTTGCTGTCTCCTTAGCAAACCTTGGCGTTGATACTACAGTATTTACTGTCCTTCCTGATAATGATATCGGACGAAGCGCAGTCCGCTCCTTAAAGGCAAATGATGTACATACATCCCCTATTATCTTCGGCGGCGAGCGCATGGGCGTTTATTTCCTTGAGGAAGGAATTGGTGTACGTTCTTCTAAAGTAATTTATGACCGTAAACATTCTGCCTTTGCAGAATATGACTATACTACTGTTGACTTTAAGGCTTTGCTTGAAGGCTATGACTGGCTTCACTTAAGCGGAATCACACCGGCACTTTCTAGCAGCTGCCAGATCTTAATCGAAGCTGCAATCTACGCTGCAAGACAGCTCGGCATGACAATCAGCTTTGACTGCAATTACCGCAGTATGCTGTGGAGCTTCGACGAGGCAAGAGATATCATCAGCCGTTACCTTCCATATGTCGATGTGCTTATTGGTATTGAACCACTTCATCTGCAGGATGAAAATGGCCATGATTTAAAGGATGGCATGTCCATGCAGCCTGATTATGAGGAGCAGGACCGCATCTTCCAGGCAATGGCAGACCGCTATCATTTCAAGGCAATTGCAAGACATGTTCGCTACACCCACTCAAGCAGCGAGAACTCCTTAAAGGCTTATCTGTATTATAATGGACAAACATACGAAAGCAAGCTTTTCCGCTTCCAGATTCTTGACCGTGTAGGCGGCGGCGATGCCTTCTCATCCGGCCTTATTTATGCTCTCATGAACAATTATAAGCCAAGAGATGTTGTCAACTTTGCCGTTGCTTCCTCTGTTATGAAGCACTCCATCCATGGCGATACAAATATCACTGATGTTGAAAGTATCCAGAGACTTATGAACCAGAGCTTTGATGTTCAAAGATAAATTCAAATATAAATTCAAATATAAACGAGCTTGATCAATACAAAAAACGGCACGCTAGTGTGCCGTTTTTTCGTATTTTAACATATCTAAAAATCAATAAAAATGGAAAAAATGCGTTCCCCAATTTATAATCTTAAACATCGGAGTCTCAAGCTCCTTTTTAGCTTCCTTCAATAACTGCGGTATATCCAGATGCTGAGGACATTTCTTTGTACATGCACCACAGCCAACACATTTTGCAGCATTTGTTGTCTCTTTTCTAAATGTCGTCATCTGAATATAGCGCCAGCGCGCGTGACTGTCCTCTGAAAGCTGATTATAACACTGAAAAACAGCTGGAATATCTACTCCTTTCGGACATGGACAGCAATAATTGCATCCTGTACAGCCTACCTTTACACTGTTTTTTATATCATTTTTTACATCCTCAATCAGCTGTCGCTCATCAGCTGTAAGGCAGCCCGGCAGCGCCAGTGATGCAGTTTTACAATTTTCTTTTACCATCTCCATTGAGTTCATGCCGGATAACACACATGTTACCTGCGGCTGATCGTAAAGCCAACGAAGTGCAAGCGACGCAGCTGACTCATTTACATCAGACTTTGCAATGCGCTTTTTCGCTGTCTCTGGCAACATTCCAACAAGACGGCCCCCGCGAAGAGGCTCCATAATGATCACTGGAAGATTTTTTTCTGACGCATACAAAAGACCTTTTCTTCCTGCCTGAATATTTTCATCCAGATAGTTATACTGGATTTGGCAAAAATCCCAATCATAGGCATCTACAACAGACTGAAAGTTTTCTGTATTGCCATGGTAAGAAAAACCTATATTTCTAATTTTTCCACTGGCAATCTTCTCCCTTATCCATAATTCAATACCCATCGCCTTTAAACGTTCCCATGATGCCACATCATTTAACATGTGCATCAGATAATAATCCACATGGTCTGTCTGCAAAAGTTCCAATTCCTGGTTAAAAATTTTCTCTGCCTGTGAAATGGAACGCACCATATACTGCGGAAGCTTTGTCGCAATATAAATCTGATCTCTGCACTTGTTCTCGGCCAGAATACGTCCAAGAACTTTTTCATTATTTTTGTAGACATATGCAGTATCAAAATAGTTTATACCCTGTCTTATTGCCTCCATCACCTGATCATTTGCCTTTTGAAAATATTCTCCTGTTCCGCCTCCCTCAAATCGCATACATCCAAATCCAAGAAGCGAAATATTATTGCCTTTTTTATCTTTGCGATACTGCATATTTTTTTCCTTTCTATAAAATCCTCAAGCAAGCCTGCATCGGATTTCTGACCTTTTGACTCTGGTATCATATTATAGTACATGTACTGCAAAACCGCAATATCCTAGATTTTCTCCTTGCAGACTTTAAATTTGGCTGATATACTGTATCATACCGGGATAAAATCTGCGAAAGCTCGCGCTTATCCAATCAGTTGCGACATTTTTGCATCATCTCCCGGACGTAACTTTAACACCAGTAGACAAGAAGTTCCCCGCTTCTAAAGCGGTGGGATGAATTGTTAAAAGAAACTACGTTGAAACAAGGAAAAAACAAGAAAGGTGGTTTTTGTTCTTATGAAGAAAACACTTGGTATTATCGGTGCTGAGCAGCAGGAAATTGATCTTTTGCTTGAGCATCTTTCACTTGAAAAGACCGTCAAAAAGGCCGGACTGTCTTTCTTTTGCGGTACCATCCATGAGTATCCTGTTGTTATCGTAAAGGCTGGTATCGGAAAGGTAAATGCAGCAGCCTGCACACAGATGTTAATTGATCTGTTTGATGTAAAGATGATAGTTAACACAGGCGCTGCCGGATCTTTAGATTCCCGCATCAACATTGGCGATATTGTTGTCTCCACTGAAGTGATCCAGCATGATCTCGACGTTACAGATCTTGGTTATAAGCCAGGTGATGTTCCAGGTACTGGAAAGGTATTTACCTCTGATAAGCTTCTCCATGATCTGGCTGTTTCCTGCAGCCATGAGGCAAATCCAGATGTTACAGTCTATGAGGGATTAATCCTGACTGGAGACCAATTTATTTCCGGACAGGAAAAGAAAAATTGGCTTATTGACACCTTCCATGGTCTTTGTGCTGAGATGGAAGGCGGTGCAATTGCTCATGTTGCTTCTTTAAATGAAGTTCCATTTTTGATCATTCGTTCCATCTCCGACAAGGCAGACGGAAGTGCCACAATGGATTACACTCAGTTTTCCAAGATGGCATCATATCACTCTGCACGCCTCGTTGAAGCATTGATTGAAAAACTGTTGGCACTATAATTATTTTACTTGAATCATCACCCCTACTTGGGTGCATACTATTTAGCGAAAGGAGTTTTACTATGTCCGTTTTAACTATTACAAAAAGCAATTTTGAAGAAACCGTTTTAAAGTCTGACAAGCCAGTACTGCTTGATTTCTGGGCTTCCTGGTGCGGTCCGTGCCGTATGCAGGGTCCGATTATTGATCAGCTTGCCGCTTCTCATTCCAACGTCGTATTTGGAAAGGTAAATGTAGATGAGGAGCCAGATCTTGCTTCCGAGTATGGCATTACTTCTATCCCAACTCTGATTATCTTTAGAGATGGCAGACTGATTGATCAGGTAACAGGTGTTACCTCTAAGGCTTCTATTGAGCGGATGCTCGGTCTGTAATCCTGCATTATTTTAAAATAAGATAATAATAGGATTTTTGACTCCCCCGTTTTTTATAAGACGGGGGAGTTCACATGTTTAATTTGAAAGGCTATACATATCTATGAGAAATAAGCATGTTTTACACATGGTTCAGGCAGCACTGATCGCCGCCATGTATGTCGTTTTAACTTGGGTTGCCAATCTTTTAAGACTCGCAAATGGTGTTATTCAGGTTCGATTCTCTGAGGCACTGACCATTTTACCATTTTTTACACCAGCAGCAATTCCAGGACTTTTTGTTGGCTGCATCATCAGTAACACCATCACCGGATCTGCAATCTGGGATATTTTGTTTGGCTCACTTGCCACACTGATCGGTGCTTTCTTTACTTATAAGCTGCGCCATATCAGCAAATGGCTGGCACCTCTGCCGCCAATTTTATCCAATATCCTTGTTGTTCCGCAGGTTCTTCGCATCGTCTATGGTGCACCAGACTCCATCTGGTACTTAACAGCTACAGTTGGCATAGGTGAGGTAATCTCCTGCGGCATACTTGGAATGCTTCTTTTGTTTGCACTGCAAAAGAATGCCAATCAGATTTTTCAGTGACCACCTTCATGCAGAGGAAAACAGAATGACCACACTAGAGTATGGATTGCTCTGGTGTGGTCATTATCATTTTAGGTTAAGCTACAGATTGATAGCGTGTGTATACATATTCGTAAATTCTCTGACGGTACATGGAGATGCTGAGTTCATCGTAACACTCCGGCAATTCTGCCCATAAAGTATCTCGAATAAGATTGTCTATCGCCGCCTTGGTCTCCTGTTTGTCCGTCCAGTGGTCAAGCTCAGAGATTTTTGCTTTTATCTTCTGGAACAGGTCAGCTGCAACTTCCTTCAATTTCTTTATGTCGTTCTTGCTTAAATCTTCACGGAACAACATATCATAAAGAGAAAGTTCTTCATCGCTACTGAATCCTTCACGGGCATAGCGCTGCTCTTCTGCATTCATCTGGTTTGCCAGGTCCATCAAATCCATGAATGTCTTCTCGATAGTGGCTCTGTCCTGCTCGCTGTTGTAAGCCTCGATGATCGCCTGATAGCGCTCGTAGTAGTTGATACGATCAGGATTAGTAAAGAGCATCCTATCCAGCTTCTGACGGATCACTTCCTCTAGATCGTGCATCACAAGATTCTTTTTCTTCACCTTTGCAAACTCTCTGCGAAGCAAATCAAAGTCGATTGCACTGATATCAAACCGGCGAGGTTCTTCACGCATTATTGAAGGTGTGTGCTGAATCTCCACATAGGTGCTGATGATTCCATTAATCTCAATCATCAAATCTGTGGTATTGATATGCTTTCGCTTCTTCTGGAGTTCTGCATAAATGGCTGCAATAGCTTCATACTGCTTACGAGTGTGCCCGGTAATATCCTCTCGGTCAGCATATTTCATCAAACGATTCAGCTCAGAAGCATACGTTGAGAAAGTCTTCTTGTCCTCAATGGAGCCACAGACCGCATTAGCAGCTTCCTGAAGATAAGACAGCTTCATAAAATCATAGGCGCTAATGAGCATTTCCAAATCAAAATCATTTTCAGACAAAAAGGTCTTTGCTTTATCTATCGTTTCAATAATACGAGCGATCAGTTCCTTCTTGTCAACGGTCGGATCAGTTCCACCGCCGCCACCAACATTTGCAGTATAATCAGCAAGTGCTTTTCTCAGTGCTTTGACAATGCCGATGTAATCAATAATCAGTCCGTTGCTCTTACCTTCGGCAACGCGGTTTGCACGTGCAATTGTCTGCATGAGGGTGTGGGCTTTCAGCGGTTTATCAAGGTACAGGCAGCTCAGACACTTCACATCAAATCCGGTAAGCCACATGGCACAGACAAAGACAACTCGAAGCGGATTCTTGGAATCTTTAAATTCCTTGTCCAACTCTCGCTTCTCCATCTTAGTTCTGTGGTATTTGATATTCAAATCCCATTTCTTGAATGTCTGAATTTCATTTTGTTCCTGACTGATGACAACAGCCATCTCTGTTTCCTGCATCCATTTCAGTTTGCGCTCCAGTTCCTGCGCTTCCTGCTGGGAGGCAGATTTGATCTGCTGTTTTAACTTCTTGATTTCATCTTTCCAGTATTCTTGTACGTAATTATACATGCGGACACAGGTCACCTTATTCAGACATACGAACATAGCCTTACCGCTTGTCCAGAGGTCAGAGTAGTGACTCACAAAGTCACGAGCAATAGATCTAAGCCTAGGCTCGGCTGTGAGTAAGTGTATCTCCTTTGCAAATTCAGCTTCTAGTTTGTCCTGCTGATCTACATCGAGATCGGCATTCTCGATAGCATCCAGAATCTGATTGGTGATTTCTGGATTGTGGAGGTCAACAATTTTCTCTCCACGGTTCTCGTAGTAAAGCGGAACGGTCGCACCATCCTCAACTGCTCTCTTGAAGTCATAGACAGAAACATAGCCACCAAAGGTACGTGCGGTAATATTGTCACTAGAGAGCAATGGTGTACCGGTAAATCCAATACGTGCTGCCGTCGGCAGTAACTTCATCATATTATCTGCGAAAATACCATACTGGCTTCTGTGAGCCTCATCGGACATGATGATAATATCGTGATCTGGATAGATCGGCTCTGCATCTGGTTTATTGAACTTCTGAATCAACGTAAAGATGAAACTTGGATTTCCTTTCAATTTACTCACAAGGTCATCACCACTGGAGGCAATAAACTGAGGAGCCTTTGTCTTTCCAAGAAGTCCACAGTTCTCGAAGGTATCACTAATCTGTGTGTTTAATTCATCTCGATCAGTCAGAACCACAAAAGTAGGTGAACCCTCAAATTTTCTACGCACCTTCTGAGCTAAGAACACCATGGAATAACTCTTTCCAGAACCCTGTGTATGCCAGAATACACCCAACTTACCGTCATTTAACTTACGGGCAGCATAAGCTTTAATAGCTTCATTAACTCCAAGATACTGATGGTTACGAGCGAGAATCTTTGCTGTGTGACCGCCTGAGTGATCATAAAGGATAAAATTCTCGAAGAGGTCTAGGAAGTTCTCCTTCCGGCAGATTCCTCGAAGCATTGTCTCTAAGGCAACGCTTCCTTGGTCTTCCTCAGCCAAACGCTTCCACTCGTGAAAGAATTCATATTTGCTTCCAAGTGTTCCGACCTTTGCTTCCGTACCATTGGACAGCATTAGGAATGCGTTGTAATAGAACAGATGCGGAATGGTATCCTGGTAATCAATATAGTTATCATCATAGGCATTCTGAACGTCTACTGTGTTTTTTTTCAGCTCCACAAACAAAAGAGGAATACCATTCACAAAACCTACGATGTCAGTACGTCTGCGGTACAGATCTCCGTGAATTTTCAATTCCTTAATGGCAAGGAAGTAGTTGTTGTCTGGATTTTGAAAATCAAGAACAGCAGCTTTCTTTGTTTCTGTCTGACCGTTTGGCTTCTTCACCGTCACAGGGATTCCTTCGCGAATGAGGAAATACTTTTCTTCATTGATCTGAAGCAGAGAGGAAGTAGAAAGTCTGTGTTCCAGTGCTTTTTGAGCTTCATCCATTTGGTTTTCTGTAATCCAAGGATTGAGCTTTTTCAGCGCATCTCGGAAGTAGCGCGTGAGCAGAATATCACGGTAGCTCTCACGACCAAAGGTGCCATTCTTACCGAGAACTTCTGTGTTGTATGCGAACTTCACATCCCAGCCCAGTTCGTTCTGAAGTAGATTACCGGCACTTTCCTGCACGAGGATATTTTCGGAATAATCATAGCTCATAGTGTTTCACCTCCTTTTAGTTTGATATTGCATTCATTATTTCTAGCTTTAATTCTTCATCAGTTTCGTATGTCCCATCTAAAATAGCTGTCATAATTTTATGCAATAATTCTTTGCTAATTTTTCCGGCAGCGACTTGATAACTGATATTTTCTGTAATTGACATAAAGTTTTGTGCTACACCTAAATATCCATTAAACAACAAAAATTGTAAGGACAAAGTAATTGCGAGGCGTTTATTGCCATCCGCAAAACAGTGAAATTCACATGTGCAGTAAAAAAGATGAGTCAGTTTATCGACAAAATCAGGATAATATAAATCGTTCTGAATATGTTGTAAGACACTATCTAATTTTCCAGTATCCAATGGCTCATAAGTACCGCCACCGCTATATGTAATAGTCTTTCTGTGAATTACTTCTGCCTGTTCGAGTGTGAGATATATAATGCCATCCATTTAATCACGCTCCTTCAATCGCTTTAATACAGCTTGGTTCTCCTGCATTAAACGATCTAATTCATCACCAGCAGCACCTAAGAATTTTTGATAATCATCCTTATCCAACGGTTGAATATATTCTGCTAATTGGTAATGAAAAGCGTCTCTTAGTGCCATATCACGGCTAGCCATTTTTACACGACCTCGTTGGATAAGAGGTTTCCATAAAGCCATGCTTTCAAAAGATTTAAGAAGCATTTCCGTCTCTTGTATAGAAAGCATGTGTCCAACTCGTGCGTATTCCCTTTGTATAGCATCAGCTAATCCACTTTCGTATGCAGCAATAATATCTAATATTTCACTATAAAATGTGTCACGAACTTTTTCATTCGCTTTCAAATCAAGAATTTTTTTATACTCATTAGCTTTCTCCTTGAATATGCTCACATATATCATGTCAGTGAAATGAGCATATTTATAACGATTATCTTCAACACAGTTTTTTAAGGCATCTGTAAAATTCCTTCGATAATTATCTTCCTGAAGCGAGGAAAACAGAAAATCTTTATCACGCTGATTGATGTATTTTGTGCCACCACCAGTTTTTCGATTGATAAGGTCGATAACAATATCGAGCATCATTTGTCGTAATGCTCTTGCTTTATCACTCTCTGAAAGCAGCATTGCCATATTCAAAAATGCACGAAAATCAAATACACCAAGTACAGTAATTTTGGTAGGGACATTTATGTCCTTACCAGAATTCTTAAATGCTTCAATAAAAGACTTAAGTCTTTTTCCACGAAGCACCTCATATCCATTTTCTGTAAGCTCTTCGTTGTTTTGTTCCAAATATCGGCTGATTGTTCGCATATCAACTTCAAAGAAGTTTGCTGTCATCTCACGAGTCACATAAATTTTACCATTCCATGTTATTCCTTCAACACCGGACTTTAGCTGAATTTCTTCAACGGCAATCTCATTATTTAATATGTTTTGTCTATCCAATCTTGAGTTCGTCAAATCTTTTGCCATATTCTTACACCTCCAATTTACCGCTCATCAGTTTTGGTAATAGGCGGTCACGGGCTTGTTTAGCTTGCGGAATTTGACGCTGCAACAAACCAATTTTTCCCCAAAGCGGTGCCACGATACCACAAAACTGATTTAGAATGTTTTCGTGAGGAATTAATAGTTCTAAGGCGTTAATATCCTTGGCATAAACATGCGGTTGTGCAGATCCTTTCTGTAATGCCTGCATTTGGGACATATTTGCCTTTAAAAAGCAATACGCAAAGTACAAGTATTCTGTACTTTGGCTGTCCGCAAATGAACAGTCAGAAGCAAAAACATCAACATTATACAAGCGTGTAAATCCTGCATTTGCGCCAGAGCCACTTACCGTGATTACTGGTGCAACTGTGTTAGACTTGTTATGATAATATGCGGGTTCTAATCCTCCAGCAACCACAGGGACAGAGCCTTCATGAACAGAAGCCTTTGTAATTGTTTTTCCTCGCTTGAAAAAGGCAATATCACCTAATGTTCCTTCCGCCCATCCCTCCGGTATACCATCTACAATCTCCACATCCTCATATCCTGGAAAACGTAAATCTACAAACCACTCCTTATAAAGACGCTGTGCAGCTTCCTCAAGGAGTTTGATCTGCTTCTGGTTGTTGCTGATTAACGAGTCATATGTGGATAAAACATCTACGATTGTTTCTTGAGTATCAATATTAGGAACTAGTAATTCGAGATCCTTTATTGATGCTATAGGTACAGCTTTTTGCGCAGTTCCTTTCGCAATTGCATCAATTTTCATTTGGCCTTCATAAGATCTAACCCAGTAGTAAAGGAAAGATGGTAGTAGTTTTTCATCAAAATCTTTTAACCAAGTAAGGTTACCATCGGCGAAATAGAATTCATCATCCGACTGATAAATATAAGGTATACCATAAGTTCCTCTAGTAGTTATCAGTAGATCCCCATTTTGAGGAACACCAAATTTTTGCTTTACTGCTTCATATGCTTCTTCTCGGATATAATCACATTCAGTAATTTCTTGTCCTTGAACTTTTTGAATTATTTCTTTTGAACAATAAAAAGGAATTCCTGAATCACTTCGGTCAGATAAATGGAAACGTTTACTAGAAGTTACGGTGCAGTGATCACCTATTTTGATTTTCTCCCAACTCATAGTCCCATCTCCTTCATATTTTGTGAGATGGTATCCATCAAATCATTGGACGTAGCCTGCAAAGACAGAAGCTCTTTATGAATCTCTGCCATGCGCTCTTCAAAGTCCACACCGTCATCTTCGATTGGAGCAACACCGACATATGCTCCCGGTGTCAATGACCATCCTTTTTTTTCAATTTCTGCAAGTGTGGCAGCTTTGCAGAGACCAAGAACATCCTGATATTCTCCATCACCGAACTTTTCATAGAGCCAATGCGCCTCTTTTGCAATGGTAAGTTCATCGGTAAGGGCGGCAACGCGCTCATCATATTCAGCTTGTGTGCTTTTTTTATCTCGCTTGTCAGCAGCTGCAACAGCGTTCTTTGCTTCTTTGCGAAGTGCCTTCAATTTTTCAGAAAGCGTATGTACAATCTCTTCAAAGGAATCCTCAGAATGTAGTGCTGTGTGGTATTCATCAATGAGATTTCTATACTTATCAATCTCACCACGATAGAGCCATACGATGGCATTCAGGTTTTTCAGCTGCCATTCAGACCATTCGTTGAGCGTGCGGTCAACTACGGTATAGTAGTTTCTGGCATCGATGAAAAGAACCTTATCCTTGATGGCTTCGGCTTTTCCCTTATCGAAGAACCAAAGAGAGCAAGGCAGTGATTTTGTATAGAAGAAGTTGTTACCAACACTGACCATAGCATCCACATGTCCTGTCTTGATCAGGCTCTCGCGGATATCTTTATCTTTTCCCTGACTGTCAGTAGCAGAATATGCCATAACGAATCCTGCGCGACCATGCTCATTCAGATAGCTGTAGAAATAGGAAATCCAAAGATAGTTTGCATTTCCGACTTCTTTATTTTTATTAACACCCGGCATACCAAAAGGCAGTCTTCCGGCACTTTCGCAGGATTCAGCTTTTACCTTATCTACATTGAAGGGCGGATTGGCCATGATGTAATCGCAGCATCCGTTCAAATTGTGAGCATCATGGTAGAAGGTGTTTGCCTCATCTCCGGACTTGATAACACCGGTAAGGCCGTGGACAGCCATATTCATCAAACATAGCTGAGCATTATATTCTACCTTTTCTTGTCCATAGAAAGTCATGGTGCTGTTGGCGTTCATTCCTGCCTGATTGACGAAGTCACCACTCTGAATAAACATACCGCCACTACCACAGGCGCAATCCAGCAGAATTCCGCTTTCCGGTTCCAGTACATTTACAATCATTTTTACTAGAGATTTAGGTGTGAAGAATACACCATCGTCCGATGCGATGTTCTTTGCAAATTTATTCAGGAAGTACTCGTAGATACGACCAATGATATCACCGCCGATTTCATCAAGAGCACTGTTGTTAAAAATACGAAGAAGTTCAGAAAGAATTTCATCAGAAAAATCGGTGTAGCTTTTGGGAAGGACACCAGTCAATTGTTCACTCTGGTCTTCAATAAGCTGCATCGCATTATTGACTACTTCACCAAGACTATTCATTTTGTGGCCATCTTTATTACAGAGGTCTGCGGCCTTAATATCTTCTGGAAGTCCAAGCAGATAACTGTATTGCGCTTCTTTTGGTAGGAACAGTGCACTCTTAGCAGCAAAGTCACTTGCCTCCACAGGCATTACACGACCGCCACGAGAAGGACGTCCTTTCAATATTTCAGCTTCAACCTTTTTAAATCTGCTGTAAGCATATCTTAAGAATATCAATCCAAGAACTGGCATGCAGTATTGATTTGATGTCAGCTTTGAACCCTGACGTAAAAGATCTGCAGACTCCCATAGTTCTGCTTCCAGCTTTCTTATGTTTATCATTGCTTGTTACCTCTCTTTATATCAAAATTCAGCCATGCTTCTTCTACATCTTCATAAGGAAGACAGTTTTTCTCGCAGTAGGCTTTAATATTTTTCATTGCTTTAATATTAGGTCTAGCTTTTCCTGCTTCCATCGATTAACAGTTGAAAATGCTACACCAACAATTTCAGAGAATTCCATTTGTGTTAATAACGCACATTCTCTGAGTTTTTTTATTTCTTCTGGAAAATTCATATCTATTTTCTCCTTGATTTTACATGCATCAATGTATCATTATTATAACAAATAAATATAAACTTTTCTAGTCCCTCATCCTCTGGTCTTTATAACTTGGAGGATTTTTTATTTTCTTTTTCCTATTACTTAGATGGATATGAACTCAGTCCTGAAATAGGATTAAGAACCGTATCGGTGAAGTTGACCTGCCTGCAAGCAAAGAAAAAACGGCATAGCTGGATTTCTCCGAAACTATGCCGAATTATTTTAATTACATCATTTCTTTTAATTCATCTGGTGTAAAGACATACTTAGAATTGCAGAACTGACAGCAGGTCTCAATATTCTCTCCTGCATCAATCATTTCCTGAATGTCTGATTTTTTAATACTTGCGATTCCTCGTGCAAAACGCTCCTTACTGCATCCGCATTTAAATGAGACAGCCATGCGATCAAGAACTGCAAGCTCCATATCGCCAAGAAGCTCCTGCAAAATATCTTCCGGTGTTTTTCCGCTGTCAAGCATTGCAGTTACTGAAGATACTTTTGCCAAACGCTTTTCTAGTGCAGAAATGGTTTCTTCTGATGCATCTGGCATAAGCTGAATAATAAATCCTCCTGCCTGACGTACAGTATTGTCCTTATTCATCAGCACGCCTAATCCAACGCTAGATGGTGTCTGCTCGGAGACAGCAAAATAATATGTCAAATCCTCGGCAATCTCTCCGCTTACAAGATCTGTCTGTCCCACATATGGGTCCTTTAATCCGATATCCTTGATTACGCTCAGTACACCCTTTCCGATTGCACCAGCTACGTCAAGCTTTCCAATTGAATTTGCCGGGATTAAAACCATTGGATTTTGCGCATAGCCCTTTACATGGCAATGGGAATCTGCTGTCACTGTGATGGAGCCAATCGGGCCATCACCCTGAATCTTAATCGTTAAAAGATCCTTATCACCCTTCATCATGGAACCCATCATGACAGCAGCTGTCATGGTACGTCCAAGTGCTGCTGTAACAACTGGACTTGTATTATGTGCATTTCTTGCATATTCTGTAAGATCTCTTGTGGTTGCGGCAAACGCACGGATCTGACCATTTGCAGCCGTCGCACGAATCATATAGTCACTCATGTTTCTTCCTCTTTTCTTTATAAGTTTTGCAGCGGTGTCTTTCCCTTTTCGCGTGCTATTATGTACACACGATCGGTATCTTTCGTTGCAGGTGCACCATTTTTATCAATTGCAGCAAGAAATATCATGCCCGACTCTTCAATTGCACAGCGCACCTCATCAATAGAAAACGCACGCTGCTCATGATATTCGTCAAAACGTTCATAACGATTATCCTCTTCCTGCACAAACAGCGTCAGCGCATAGCTGTTGATTCGTTTTTCTTCATCATAATCATTATCCCAAATAAAGCTTACCTCTTCATCTGCATCACAAAAACTCTGACAGCCAATACTCTTAAAGTAATGGTCAGTCTTTAGATCAAATAAAAATATGCCATTTGGATCCAGATAATTATTGACGAGACGGCACACATTAACAAGATCATCGTATTCAGTCAGGTAATTCATTGTGTCACACAAGCTAATTACCGCGCGCACAGTTCCGTAAAGCTCAAACTCTCTCATATCCTGATTCAGATATAAAATAGATCTTCCACTTTGCTCACGCTTTTCAACAGCCTCTGCCAGCATTTCTTCTGAATTATCCACACCGATCATGTCAAATCCCTTCGCATCAAACATCTCGGTTAACGTTCCTGTTCCACAGCCTAGCTCTAGCATCAAACCATCCTCAATGCCAAATTTTTTAAGCTGATCGGTTACAAAATTGCACCACTCCTCGTATGGAATTTCCTCCATCATACGATCATAGACAAGTGCAAATGCATGATATGCGTTCATAAATTCCCACGCCTTTCTTTTTTCTCCTCCACAACGGTTCAAGAACTTATTATACCTGATTTGAAGCTAATTTACAAGATTTTGACATCATCCAATAAAATAGAATACAAAATACTAGTGCAAAAGCAACACCAAACACGTTCTGTATCACACGCAAACTTACTGCACCCTTAAGTCCATAAGTCTGCGCAGCAATTGCAAGTGCGCCAAACGTATTAAATACTGCCTGCCATCCATATTTTACTGAAAATCCAACTCCGATTCCTCCGATAATTCCAATATATGCGTATATCGATGGCGGAAGCAGATAATACAATACAACAAAGCAGATTACACCTGCAATGTTTCCAATAATTCTTTTTCTGACTCTATACTGCATATCCTCCATGAAAGGTACTATTGCTGACATAGCTGCAATACCCGCCCACATTGCTCTCGGCATTTTACATACCTGTGCAATAAAAAGCACTGTTGGCACACAAAGTATCTGGCACAGCTGCCATTTTGTTCTGGAAGATGTAAGGTCAAATTCTCTTATAATATCTTTAATTGTTCTCTTATAAGTTCTATTTTTATGATTTCTGAAAAATACAAGACAGGTAAGCAATGCTCCTACCACCATTGCTGCTAATCTCATCTGATAACTTTTTCCTGTCACGTCATATCCATACAAAAGTAAGTATCCCAAAACTAAAGTTGACTGGTTAAACATAAATGGATTGTGACATCCAAAAATAATAAACACTGCAAGCGCTGCCATATTCAAAAGTATACCCAACACAGGTGATACATGATTAGCCAAATGTGGAAATACTGCCATAATTACAAAGAACAATACAAGTAATATCGTTGACTGTCCTGTATGGATTCCCAAATCTGCATTTCTAAATACCATAAGGCATAATAAAACTACTACACCTACAATACTATTTTCATTACCAAACAAAATGCTAAAAACAGTAACAAAACCAAAGCAAAATATCATTGTGAGCGCAATCTTTACAAGATATACAAGCATATGATATGCTTTTTCCTTCCCTGTCCCACTTGTCTTAAGCATCTTTTTTGATCCTGCCTGATTTAACTGCAATTCCTGATAAAACGTCATATCTTTCCTCCTAGTATTTTATAATTATTGTAATGGGAGCTGCACAACAAACCTGCATCCTCCATATTCGCGATTTTGTGCTTCAATCGTTCCGCCTGCACTGTCAATAATTCGCTTTACAAGTGCAAGACCAAGACCGTTTCCTTCTGCCTTATGAGAACCATCTACCTGATAAAACTTGTCGAATATTCTAGCCTTTACATCTTCCTCGATTCCTGGTCCTTCATCCTCCACAATGAACTTCACAGAATTCTTTTCCTGTTTCAGAAACATCGTAATTGTTCCCTTTGCCGGACTAAACTTGATTGCATTATCTAAAAGATTCATCCAGATATGCATAAAAAGTCCTTCATTTCCAGTATATTTAACTTCCTCCAATTCTACCTGGAAGCCA
>OLOX01000532.1_pt1 | contig 40240 bp, 57 predicted proteins | sample 1672091 | NCBI WGS metagenome assembly OLOX01 (sample SAMEA3136644, study PRJEB25190) | human gut metagenome | reverse complement strand
TGGTACTGAATCTTCGCGGGGATAATTGGTAATATAATTGATGATGCTATGTCTGATGTGAAAGATGCTGAGTCAGAACAAGATGTCGTAGCAGAAGATGATAGAAGACGCGAACCTACATTTATATATAGATGGGGTAGCGGTACATATACTAATTTGACACCAAGACCAGGGAAGGATAACACCGGTTTATCGTATTCACTTTCACCACCAAGTGATGGAAGCAAATATACATACACTACTATTGAAGCAATAAATTCTACTGGGTATTTGTTTGCAGTTCAGGATGGTCCAAACCATGTAAGTGTTAATCCAACTGACATTTCAAAAATGCAGGATTGGATGGAATCTCGCAAAAATGCGGAAACAAGTCCACATCCATATACTGTTATTTTGAAAAAATAAGCAGAAAAGGTGTATAATGAACGAAAAATTAAAAAAACTAATTGAATGTTGCGATTTGACTGATGTCGGTATAGAGAATTTACTTCGATATATCAATTATGATGTCAAGTCGCTAATTCAACCCCAAGATTTAAATCTGCAATGGGATAAATGTGCAATAATTATTACTAAAATGGGATTCCAAGTAGTAAAGCCATTTTTAATAGATTTGTTTGAATGGCTTCAAGACATGAATTGGCCTGGAGCGCTGACCATTCGTAATTTTTTATTGACGATTCCCAAAGATGAATTTAAACAATTATATTGTACAGCACTTAATAATGCGTTGAAAAAAGGAGATGATGATTGGGTGTATAACCTGAATTTATTGTTGAATTTAAGGGATAATTAATTTTGATATAAGGTCACCTCTAAAAACCTTGTTTGAGTGAAAATGTGTATAGCACACCGACTGCTTCTTCAAACCTCCTCGTAAGGCATACAGCTTTACTTCGTCGGCTTTTCTAGAATCTGGCACACCCTGCCCATTTTCCCTTTTCAAACCGGTTTTTAGAGGTTCCCAAATAACATAAAAGTGGAATTGATAATTATAATTGGTTTGCATGAGCCGAAGTATTGTAATATATACGGTAAGAATCTCATTGTTGGGCTTGCTGATATAAGAGCAAAAGCACTGATGAAGAAGAGTATGATTCTACAAAATTCGTTATACCGTTGCAGATTGCATATGCAGCATCAATTATAAGGCGCAGGGATTAGAACATGATTAACCGTATTGAATATAAAAGCAACACAACAGATTTGGTTTTTCTGAAAAAAGAAATAATCTAAAAAGGCTGCTGAGATAGTTGCGTGTAACAATCGACTGGGCATGTTGAACACGGGAATACCTTCACAATTATAAATCGCTTTTGTGAGTCAACAAGCATACACTTCCATCGACAATCCCCCATCTGAAATGTTCTTTTAATCGAGAAAACGGGGAGCCAGATTTCTGAAAGCGCATTGCAGAGCCATTCACGGCATGCAAGGCGCTTTCGCTGTATCTGGGCAAATTACAAAAAGGTGTCAGTTACACGATATTTTCATAGAGCTTGTCTATGTGAGAGTTATGCCGGCTGCGCTGAAGCTTGAGATTAAACGCGAGATGTAAATACATCTGGGTAGTATGTATGCTGCTATGACCGAGGATAAGCCGGAGGGTCTCCAGATCTCCACCATCAGCCAGGTAATAAGTTGCAAACGTGTGCCGGAGCAGATGAGGGTGAAGCCGTTCTATTCCGGTTTGCTCCTTCAGGCGCTGACATACAAGTTTAACGAGGTTGTCGGAACATCTGCCCCCGGTTTGATCGACGAAGAACGGCTCGGAACTGCCAGCGGAATGACGGAAACGAAGCCGATAATCAAGCAGCTGCGCACATGTCTTTTCTCCCATGGGAATCAGACGTTGTTTGCTGCCTTTTCCGCGAACGATCATTGAACGAGTGGAAAAGCTGATATCACTAACGTTGATCCGGGGAATCTCGCCCCGGCGCAGTCCACTGTCAAGCATGAGCAAGATAAAGCACTTGTTTCGTTCGGCGTAGTGGCTTCCGGAACTTTCAAGTGTTCTGATCAGCAGCAGTATTTCTTGATCATCTAAGATCAACTGCTCCTTGCAATGAACTTTTGGCAAACGAAGCTGTCGGGAGAAGTCTTCGAGGTAATCTTCGCCGATACAGAAATTATAAAAAGCCTTAACGGCTCGCATTGCTCCATGAACTGAGCTGCTGGAAAGCTTATCGCCGTTTCGCTTGTTCTGAGATTTGAGGAAAACACCATATTGCTTGAATTTCAGCAGATTCAAGTCTGCTGGATCCTCGGAGCCGAGCCACTTGAAAAACTCCGTCAGCTGATCTTTATACCATGAGATTGTAACCGGGCTGTTATTCCGGAACTCCTGCTCAAGGAGAAACATATCATACATTTCTTGTATGGTCATAAAAAATCAACTCCAATGCGCATGGGGCGCCCCGCTCGCACGCTCGCAGCCCCATGCGCGTTTACTTGATTGTTTTCGCCCATCTGAGTATAGTCTGATATAGATAATACACGCCGATAGCCGTAAGCCATGTAGTTCCGATCGCAAGCATAGCGGTCACCGGAACGAAGTAATTCACGTAGCCGAATAGCTGCTTGACTTCGGCGGGGATCTCCACATCTTTAAACGGGCTGTCGGGGAGAAGAAGGACGATAGCGTTGACGATATCGTCAAGAACATCTGTTATAGCGTTCCAGATTCCTTTTACTGTGGATTCCACATTATTCCCCCCTTAATGATTGATCATCTTCGGCGTGATGTAGATAAGCAGCACCACAAAGCTAATGATGAATACCGTGTAGCATATAGGCTGCACAAGGGGAATGCAGGAAAGATCTATAACTAGTTCCTCATCGATTTCAAACATCGGCTCGAAGTCCTCCGGAATTTCTCCGATCGTCTGATTACCTGCGAACGGCTCCAGATTCTTCATATCCGTTGAAATGGGTATCCGGAACACCGGAGCTACTGGATCAGCGCCCAGAACGGACATGATCCGGATAAGGTCGAAGGGAATGCAGAACGGGAATTTACTAGCGATAAGGGAAGGAATATCTATATCAAGCCGGGTATTTGTCTTTAGCTGCGTGAGTGTCTGGTCTGCCTCTCCCGGAACGTCGGTAACAGTAACCGCGTCAGTGGGTATTACTATTGATGGATCCGTGTCAACCTCTAGCGTTGGATCCTTCGTCTTATCCAGGGGAAGAACTCCGGAAAGATCGTCAAGCGAGACATCAGGAACCACGGTGTAGTTCTGAAGGGACTTGAGAAAATCCAGGTAGCTGCCTTTTACATTGAGAATACCCATTTTCATATATGAAAAATCAACGTTGTCGACCTGCTCGAATTTCCCCGGAGCCTTTCCGAACGTGAACCATTTGTTTATAGCTGCCGGAATTTCACGATAAGGGTAACCAGGAGGAGTAAGAGAAACAAGGATCCGGGAGGAGTCAAAGTTGATTGAATATTTGAAGCTGGAGAAAAACTCCCTGTAATCCTGACCAAAAAGCCCGGAGGGGAAATTAGAAGCTGCCTCCGTGAGGTAATTTAAAGATGAATCAATTCTGAACATTTTCGCACCTGACCAGGTGCGGTTATCTGTCGGGGAATACCGGGAAAATGTCATGTTAAAGAACGTGTCCGAGAAGTAAATAGTATCCTCGGTGTAGTATACATTTACAAAGCTCATATTTGCTTCGGCTAGCGGGAGATCCTCATCTCCATTGAGGATAGTTATTGATGTATCGAGGCTGTATGTAAGACCCGAATTTGCCTTGATGAACAAATAAGGGGTGTCGGTGATGAGCTGCACGGAGTCCGTAACGGCTGACTGTCCGACGAGATCGCAAAGCTCCAGATACTGACTGTACTTCAAGCTGACTTTTCCGTTATCTATGGTGGCTTCGCCTGAATCGACCCATGAAGTTATAGTGGCGCAGATTTGCTTGTATCCGGTGACGATCCAGGCGTCATTAGATTCAATGACCTGTCCGCAGAAGGTTTTCTCGGTGCCGATGAAGGCTTTCTCGAAGCCCTCCCAGCCGTTTTCAAGCACGGAACCAATACCGTTGGCGGTATCATCATACTGCCCGGTTATAATTCCCATGAGAAAAACGGCTCCGCAGCCTATTGCAGTAGCTGCCGCGACAGCTCCGGCAACTGCCTTCGGGCGAACGGCAAGGACGTTGAACGCGAGGACGACCGCCAGAGCCGCGGTGATGATTCTTTTTTTCATTCCGATTTTCCTTTCGCGTTGAATGCAGCTATACGCGCTTTCATGTCCGTGAGCTCCTGCGACTGCTCTTCCTTGGGCTTGTCGAACTTCTTGAAGGTGTCGTAGAGCTTGCATACGGATTTCCGAAGATTGAAGAACTCGGAGCCGACGCGCTCCTGAATCGGGTACCAGTATTGAACGGCGACGAACATCTTGTGAAATACCACGATCATGAACATGCCTTTAGCGCCGTAGTTCGTCAACTTTCTGTGCTTGTACTCCGTTTCGACCAGCGATCTGATCTGACGGTCAATCATGCGGTCGTTCTGGGTGATGAGGATAATGTCATAGAAGTAGTGCCGGTGCTGCGAGAAAAACTCGATCCACTTCATGCGGTCTTTGTTCAGTCCGTCTCGGCTGTTGAATGGTATCTGCGCTTCGTCTATGATGATAACCCCCTGATGTTCGTCACGCTTAGAGCTGTCGAAGTGTTCCTGCGCGTACTGCTTGAACTTATCAACTGTCATTTCAAGCGTGGGGATATAGACGAATTCGCCCTTGTGCTTCTTCGGGTTTAAATTGACCTGGAAGTTTGCAATTACAGGGATCTTCCGGCGCAATGCCCGGTCAACTACCTCGGCAGCGTGATAACTCTTTCCTGATCCGGGAGTTCCGGTATACATAACCACAGCCATATTAATCCTCCTCGTCCAGTAACTTCATGTATAAGCGGATACACCGCCAGATGATAAAGCTCCGGGAGTATCCGGATTGAGCACACATTTCATCTAGATCGTGGAGCAGATCCGGCGGGATCGTGATGGTTATACGTTCTTTTTTAGTCATATATGTTAACCTCGTGAGGTGTGTATTTTGTCATACTGTACTTTTGTAAAGGAATGGCGGCTCAGGAGAACCGAACCGCCGCGGGGAATATTAGCCGGCTACCTTGCCGAAAATGCGCTTGCCAAGCTTCACAAGAGCGAAAACGCCGAAGATTACAAGCGCACTGCCAAGAATGCCAAGCACTACGGGGATAAGAGTCATAACAAGGTCGCTGAACGACTTCTGAAGCTGGTTTCCGGCTTCTGCGAGCATAGATTTCATATCCGTTCCGGAAGCTTCAGTAGTAGCAGCCGAAGCGCAAACCGAAACAACTGCCGAAGAAACAGCAGCTACAGCAGCAACTACAGCCACCTTGCTGCGTTTAGCGAGTGACTTGACCTTTGAAAGGAACTTTTTCATGTAAATACCTCCTTTTCTAGTTATTATGCTTAACAATGGCGCTGTAACATATGGTATAGATCAATCCTAATAACCACACTACACCGGATATCCCAAAACCCATTACAAGCCCATAAAAGCCAAAAGTCAGCAGATACATCTCGACACCTACTTTCTGAGGTGGCGGAAGATCTGCGCCCCTGCGATGATTCCCAGCATGATTATTATGATGATCAATGCTATGTAGATATCGTCGAGGGTCGTTCCGCTGGCGATGAAATCGCCGTCTACGAAGTCAACGTAGTTTGTCATGATTCGTTGCTGATGGGTTTGATACCGTTAACCTTGCCCTTAAAGTTAAGTTCAAGGTCTACATCGGAATTAACGAGGGGAAGCAGATCATCAAGCTTTAAGCCGAGATTCTTCAGAACGATATCCGACATAAATTTATGATCAGCTTTCTTGCCATAGGTACCTTCATCATCGAAATTGCATTCGAGATTAATTCCCTTGATCTGGGTACCGTCAGAACTCGGGAAGTCGAGGGGACGAAGCCCTACAAGTCTTACTTTCATTTTTACCTTCTTTCTGCCCCGTTCCGGGCGTGCTTATATGTTATCGGCGTTATTGCCGTGGAGCCAATACAGGGGACATTGACCCATGTACCAGCGTGAAGCCCGTTATTACCCTCACGTTAACGGAGCCGAATCCGTGCCGACATTTCGAAAACCTATTCTCAGGCGCCACAATTCATTTTTGATGTAGGAAAGCTCGGTCGGTAACCCTCAAAGGGCTTGGAGGTGGTTTTATTTTCACTCGCAACCACTAAACGAGCCTTTAAAGGTAGGTCTATTTAGAAACTTCGATAATAACAGGTGATGAATCCTGAAGCGTGCCTATAAACTCAGTGCTAAGCTTTCGGATCTTCGCTATCTCCTGCTTTACTTCGTCCTCGTCGCAGGCTTCGGGTTTTTCCGTGAGCTGGTCGCGCCAGGAGAGTTCCGCGCATGATAGAGCATCTTCTAGAACTTCGATATCTTCGGAGGTGATCGTTATTTTCTCGATCTTCATGCCTGCACCTCCATAAGCTTTGATATCAAGTTATCAATTTTCGATATTTCGCTTTTGATAAACAAGATATGCTTATCGAGCTCTTCAATGGTGCGTTCTGACAAAATACAACGTTTGTCAGGGTCTGAAAACTTGATTAAGCTCTGAACTTTTAAAGCCCGGTTAGCTTCTAAGAGATTGCACATTACGCGGCTTTCTTCGGGGGTGATTTCAACTTTCATGTTCATTATCCTTTCTTAGTTACCTTGTTCTAGGTGGGATTTGTAAAATGCACCATTCGGTGCTATTTACATTATAGCACCATACGGTGCGATTGTCAATAGCAAAACAAAATATTTTAGGAGGAAACCAAATGTACACACGAATCAAAGAACTTCGCGAGGAACGACACCTAACCCAAAAGGATTTAGCGGAGATCCTAGAAATGCAGCTAACCCAGTATCGGAGATATGAGAACGGTGAAAGACCAGTACCGTTTGACTTTGTTGTGAAACTAGCCGATTTCTACGGCGTAACTCTCGACTACATCGCGGGACGTTCCGAAGATACAGGAGCCGAAGAGCTCGGCAACATCGGGTAAAGCGTTCAAGCGGTTGTATAATACATATTTTTAGGAGGTGACATAATGAAGAAAAATGCTTTTAACATCAATTCTATGTGGAATGTATCAATAGCTATTGCATTGCTGATAGCATTAATAGTCGTACTTTTCAATATACAAACAGTGTCAGACTATTTTATTAATGCATTCTTAAAGTAATCAGCATATGCCCTTGGGACTAATGCGACAGCCCGCCCAGGGGCATTTTTCTGCGTATCTCCTCGAGCTTCTCGGCGTTTATCTGCTTGTACTCGTCGATTAGTGCCTGCTGGTTAGCGTTCAGCAGGGAATCACGGTGTTTGAGCATTTCCCGGAACTTCTGGAAGCCAACGCACTGAATGTATGTGTCTATGCTGTTGCCTGCCTGATTGAACAGATAGCGCTCAAGCTTCGTGAGGTTGTATTCAACGCCCTTTGGAGTGTACAGGCTGATTTTCTCGACAGATAGCAGGAACTTTTCCCACCAGACAGGGGACGGAGCACGGCGGCGGTTTGTGTCGGTCTTGCTCGGTACTATAAACCGCATGTAGTTGTTCAGAACGCCGAAGAACCTCTCGCCCCATGACTGTTTCAGCTTGAGGAACGCAAGCGCACGTTCCCGCCGGAGCTGCAGCTCACAGCGTACCCAGTGATATTCAAGTCCGCCTCGTTCCTGCGCTTTGTCGTAGAACCTTATTCGCAGCTCTGATTTAGGACTGCCGAAATAGCAGCTATGCGCGCGGGTGACTCTGCCGTCCTGGTCGGTGTCGCAGTCAACCTCCGGGTGCGATTTGCTGAACTTGCTGATGTAGCGCCCGAAGTATGCGAACTTGCAGATCTTAACGATGTCGAGCAGACCGGAGCCGTTCTCGCTCTTGTCTATGTCGTCATATGCTACGTCTAGTCTGGTGACGTGGAACTGCTCCTCGTCCGCAGTGACTTCTTCGAACAGCTGCGCGAAGCTCTTGCAGCTGAAGCTCTCAAAGTGACGGCAGCCTTGTCCGGACATCTCCACACATACGCCCATATCATCGCCGAAGCCGTCCCACATGATCCATATACCGCCGCAGAAATGCGCCTGCTTATATCCGTAATGACCGGATTTTTCGAGCCAGTCGCAGCCCGAAGCCAGACCGAGGAAGTCTTTCACCTGCTCGATCGTCATGCTGTTGTGCAGCGTAAAGGAAAACCAGTCTACAAGGATTATGTTTTCGTCCATGTGGTGACCTCCGGAATTGGAAATTTTGTTTTCTGTATGCTGAAATTGCGTTCAAGCGGGATTTGATGCGTATCGCGACCGCCTGAGTCTGTACACAGTGCCCCCCTGTTAGCTAGGGGGGCTCGCGCGGAATTTTTCCAGTTTTCGCATTTTTGAAAACCAGAAAAACTCCACGAGCTTTTATTCTATTCTCTAAAGCCGTGACCACTGATCAGCCATAGCTGCAGCTATTCCAGGAAACGTTTTAGACCACATTCTAGCCGAACGATGTAAAGCGGTATAGCTGACATAATCAGAACAAATAACAGTACCCATCAAAGGTGGCAATCCCTTTAGCCATAAACAAGTTTTTTTAGAATAAGGATCACCAAATTCAAAAGGCTGTATTAACTGGCTATAACGAGGTAGATCAACAATAGACAGCGGGACAGGATTTTCAACAGCAATATGAAGGCAATCCGCTGAAAGGAACTTCAAGAAAAAATCTCTTGCAGCTAGAGCTTTAGCATAGCGATCCGGAACAATATCACCGTTAACACGCATTAAATTAGCGCCTGCCTTCGTCAAGAAAGTGCAAGGCGGGTGTGCTATAAGCATATCCCATCTGTCGGGGATTTCATGCCGAACCCCGTCACAGGTAGTAAAGCTGCACCGCCCATTGATCAGCGGGAGAACGTTGCCTTTGATGTGCCATTCCGGGTATCCTCCAGAACAGTCCTGGATATCTGCGCTATATGCTTCATGTCCGAGCCGGCGCATTTCCTTACATACTGCTTGACTCTCCTCGCAAGCTATAAGAACTTTCATATATCCTCCAATAGATCATTGAAAACTGCAGGGCCTGCGTCATATTCACACAGAACCATTGAAAACTTTACTACCTCCGCCGCAGGCGCAACACAGAGGTAGTAAAGTTTCCAACCGCTCCGCGTGAAAATTACTCAACCCGGCGAGTTTCCAACAAAGTTTCGAACACGCGTGTGCGTTTTCGAGCATTCGCCCGCTGCGCTCCAAAGTGATTGATAGATAGATAAAACAAAAAAAGGGCACAAGAGCATACAAGCGGGATTCATGATCCTTTTTGTATGCCCTTGTGCCCTTGGGAAACTGTTAATCAGGGTGTCACTGGTTCAAGTCCAGTCGGGGGAGCCATCTATATTAGACAAAAAAGATATTATGCCCGCAAACGGCTTGACAGAGCCAGTTGCGGGCATATATCTTGTTCAAAATCAGAAATGCACTTCCGTAGATATTTTTTGAAGTAAAATGGACTTGAACCCCCTTGTATAAAATTATCTTATGGAATTTTGTTTATACTGCACAATCAACCTGCGAATGCCGGAAACGGTACTCGCAGGTTTTTTTATTTCCTCCGAAAAATACAAAAAAGATTTTCGGTAGGTTTGAACCCTTATCATGTACAAAAAATCACAATATATTTATATAGTATGCACAAAACGCCTGTGGCTGCTTCGGTATTCCCGAACGCAAGCCACAGGCGTTTTTTAATTTGCATAAAACTACGAAAGGAGAAAATCTCATGATTTCAATCAAAGTAGGACACTAGAGCAAGTATGCATCGACAAATGCCGGTTCATAAATATTTTCAAATGGAGGTAATCAAATGAACAGACAGAGAATCCGGCTGCTCCAGGAGCAGTACCCGCCCGGAACGCGAATTCAGCTTGACAGCATGAGCGATGATCCCCGCCCTATTCCTGCCGGAACTAAAGGGACTGTTCAGCTGGTGGACGATATGGGTACCCTGCATTGCGACTTCGACAACGGCAGGCATCTGGGCATTTGTCCTGAAGCCGATTCGTTCCACAGGATCACCGAGCAGAAGCAGGATGTTGCTCCGAAGATGTTCATGTGACAGGAGCAGAAAGGAAGTCAGGAAAATGAATAATATCGACGGATACAAGGAACTGATTGTGTGTACCGGTCGCGACGAGATAAAAATTGAAAACAGCATTGAAGCTGTTTCCGATGCTATCTGCAAGTACGGCATTGACGGTGACATCTCAATATATACCGCAGACTACAGGGTTCTGAACACATTCGGAATCTATGTGGATAGGTGCTTCAATAGTGAATATATGGAGAAGCTCCGTCCTGTGCTGGTGGAAAAGCAGCTTGCCCTTGAAGCTGAAGTGTTCAGTGCTTCCCAGGAATGCTTGGAAAATAAATCGCAGGATATCCAGATGTGATGTTTGTCAAATCATTTAACAGGAGGTAATAAAAATTCCAAACTATATAATAAACCAAGTACGCTTCAACGGAGAAGAAAGCCGCGTCGCCGAGCTTATGGACTTCATCAAATCGGATAAGAAAGAAAGCAGCGAGCATTCCGCCGTAATTGACTTCAACAAAATAATCCCCATGCCGGAGAGCTTGAACGTTGATGCCGGCAGCATGGAAGTCCCCTGCCTGTCAGCAATCCTCACCGCAATAAATCCCATTACGAACGATTTCGGAGAGAAGAAGCTCCAGCCGGACGAATTCCGCGAAACCGTAAATAAGGTGAACGCTTTCTACTCACATTCCAAGCCAAATGTTATGGTGGCAAACGTCAATCGTCAGGCGCTGGAAAAGGGCAGAATCTATATGGACAACATCATAAACTACGGCGCACCGACATGGTACGAATGGCGGGTAAAAGCGTGGGGATGCAAGTGGGAGGCTGGCAATCAGGAGGCGGTCAGCAGCGACACTATTGAATTCACAACCCCGTGGTCTGCACCTGTTCCCGTGCTGCAAGCCTTGTCCGAGAAGTTCCCTGACATCACAATTTCAAGTCGCTGGGCAGATGAGGACGTCGGTGTAAATACCGGAGAAGCAGAATTCAAGGGCGGCGAGATTTCTGTGCTGACCCTCTTTGAGGTTCACAGCAAGGAGGCATTCGAGCTTGCTGCAGAGCTGTGGGGCTTGGATCTCGCCGAGGAGGGGTTCGCGTTCAATGAAAAGACCCAGACCTACGAATTCCATGACCCGGAAGAAGCCCCTAATATTTCTCCTACAATGTAAATAATGCAATCAGCCTGTGAACGCAGGCGTTTGCACGAACTCACAATACTTTTTCGGTTGAAACCGCTTTCGTTCACAGCAGAATTGCCGAAAGAGGTGATGAGTATCAACAGCTTTATGAGCTGGATCGGCGGCAAGAAAAGCAGCCGGGATATTATTATTCTGAGATTCCCAGTGTACTACGAAAAGTACATCGAGGTTTTCGGAGGAGGCGGGTGGATTCTGTTTGCAAAACCGCCCAACAACGATTTCGAGGTGTTCAATGATTTCAACAGCAACATCTCAAATCTGTACACCTGTGTCCGCGACCACAGCACCGAGCTTATTGAACGGCTAAGATATGTACTGAACAGCCGTGAGGACTTCGACCGGATAAAGCACATAATCAGCGAACCGGCGCAGATCGGCGATGTGAAACGGGCTGCAGAATTCTACCAGCTAATCCGTTATTCCTACGCAAGCTCCTGCGACAGCTTCGGAGGCAAGCCCCATTCCATGTGGAGCAACTTCCCGCTTATCGAGCAGGCTTGCCGCAGGTTACAGAAAGTCGTAATAGAAAACAAAGATTTCGAGAAGCTCATTTCGCAGCAGGACAGCGAGGTGAGCTTTTTTTACTGCGACCCGCCGTACTTCAACACGGAGAGCTATTATGAGAACGTCGGTTTCGGAACTGCCGACCACGAACGGCTTCGGAATGTGCTTTCCGGGATATCCGGCAAGTTCATGGTTTCCTATAACGACTGCCCGGAGATACGCAGTCTGTATGAGGGCTGCGAGATGTACGCATACGAGCGTCTGAACAATATCCGCCAGCGGTTTGACGGCGGCAGTATGTTCGGTGAGCTGCTAATTGCGAACTACGACCTGAACGAACGTTTGAACAGCAACAGACAGATTTCATTTTTTGACGAGGAGGACAATTATGGTAACATTTAACTGCAAGATCACTGGTAACGGCAATCTGAAGCTCTCGGAGCAGGCGCAGGAAATACTCGATCTGCGCCCCGGCGATGAGGTGAGGGTTTCAATACACCTCGGTGATGAGGAAATCATCGTTCCGCAGGTTTACCTTGACGACGCCGGAATCCCCGCAGGCAGCACGCTGGAGGTCTGCTCCGAGAACGGGCGGCTTATAATTCAGGAGGCTGTCGATGAGTGATTCAGAAATAATGCTGTTCCGTCATGAGCAGTTCGGGGAAATCCGCACGCTGAATATTGACGGAGAGCCGTGGTTTGTGGGGAAGGATATTACCTCGGTACTTGGTTATTCCAACTCCAGCAAAGCTTTGATTGACCATGTTGATGAGGAGGATAAACTCAATAACGTTTCGTTATCGAGTTTGGGACAGCGCGGAGGCTGGCTCATCAACGAAAGCGGTATGTACAGTCTTATCCTTTCGAGCAAGCTGCCCTCCGCAAAGGAGTTCAAGCATTGGGTGACCGCCGAGGTACTTCCATCGATTCGAAGGAACGGCGCATATCTCACCGCCGAAATGCTTCACAAGACAATGAGCGATCCCCGTGAGCTTGCAAAGCTGCTGAACACCCTCGCGGACGAGCAGGAGAAACGTCAGAAGCTCGAAGAAGAAAACGCTTTCCTCACGGTCAAGGCGCGGTATTACGACCAAATTCTGAACAGCAAAAATGCCGTTCCGGTCACTCAGATTGCAAAGGACTACGGAATGTCCGCGGTAGCGTTCAACAAACTGCTGCATGAGCTGAGAATCCAGTTCCCTATCCGCAATTCGTGGGTGCTGTATGCGGAGTACGCCGACAAAAACTACACCCAGAGCAAGACCTATCAGATAGGCGAGGACAAATCTGTAATGCACACCTGCTGGACGCAGGCGGGACGGCTCTTTTTGTACAACATTCTTAGAGAACACGGGATATTCCCTATGTGCGAACAGGAGGACTGAATGGAGCATTTGTACAGATATTCGCTTCGCGAAGCCAAAAGTACCGATCGCGTTCAGCTCTGGAAAGACAGCCTTTGCGAGAATATCCGCTGTCGGGATTTTCTGGACAAAATGGTTGCGGAGAAATTCGACGGGTATAATCTTCCTTCGGAGTGCATTCAGCAGACCGTCAAGGAATTCGGCTACGACCGCACCATGTGGGTAATCTCTAACACGATAGAACAGCGCAGCGGTGACGGCAGAATATGCCGGGACAACCGGACATGGGCAAAGTCGTTCAATATCCCGAAAAGCGAAAGGAACAGCGAATTCGCGCTGAACTGCCATAGCTGTCTGGTGGACGTGCTTGTAGGTCAGGTGCAGAAAATGTACTCGGAGCTGGGGCTGTTCTCCGTCAAGCATATAGTCCAGTCGGACGAGCCGCAGGACTACACCGGAAAGCTGTTAATACTGCGGGACACCGCTCTCAAGGAGGAATTCAGAACCCCGGAAAATCAGCTTTTTCTGGCGGAGAACGGCTTTGGCTGCTCCCCGACTGCAAGCGGTCGAAAGGTGTTCGGGAGGTTCCTTTCGGACGGTGAACAGGCGCAGTTCAACCGCACAGATTTTCTCGGAATTATTGACGAGCAGTATATCCCAGAATGGGCTGCGCAAAGGCTTTCAGAGCTTACTGAAAAGCAGACCCATGAACCACAACTTAATATGTAATTCCGCAGAGCGATCTGCGGATTTTTGCATAAATACATCATTTTATGGAGGAAAAACACATGAAGAAGTTAATCACAAGGATCACACTCAAGGCGCTTCAGGCAAAGGAAATCCTGCGTTCAACCCGCGGCGAGAATTTCGTGGACAGCGGCATCAAGATCCTCATCGCCGTGGTCATCGGCGCGCTTCTGCTGGGCGGTCTGTATGCGCTGTTCGGCGACACCATTCTCCCTACTCTCACCGAAAAGGTTGAGGATATGTTCAACTTCGCCGGCTGATGGAGGTAGTACATGGAGATCGATGTAAAAATCACGAGGCTTGGCGCGCCTGACAGCAATGTCAAGGCGTATGTTTCCGCAACCATCGGTAACTGTTTTGCCGTTCGCGGCATGAAGCTGGTCGAGGGCAAAAACGGACTGTTCCTGTCCATGCCGAACTACCAGAAAAAAGACGTCAGCTACACAGACGTGTGCTTCCCCACAACGGCAGAATTCAGACAGCAGCTCAACAATGCGGCGGTAGCAGCGTATCAGCTCTGCCTTGAAAAGCAGCTTGGTCAGGCGCAGAACGCTGCAGCGGAGCAGAGTAACGACGGCTCTGCTCCCGAAATGGGAATGTCGATGTAATCAGAAAATGGAGGTAATACACATGAAGAAGTTAATCACAAGAATCACACTCAAGGCGCTTCGGGCAAAGGAAATCCTGCGCTCCACCCGCGGCGAGAATTTCGTTGACAGTGGCGTTAAAATCCTTATCGCTGTAGTAATCGGCGCGCTCCTACTGGGCGGTCTGTATGCGCTGTTTGGCGACACCATTCTCCCCACCCTCACCGAGAAGGTGGAGGATATGTTCAACTTCGCTGGCTGATGATTCCGATTTTTCAGTTTGCAATAATCTCTGTTCTTCTGACCGCCGCAACGATTTCGGACATTCGCACCCGTGAGGTTTCGGACATTTTCAGCGTGGGAATCCTGCTGACCGCGTTTCTGAATTTCAATATTGAAAATCTTATCGGTCTTGTTATCCCGTCACTGTGTCTGGTAATCGCAGTAGTGTGCGGCGGATTCGGAGGCGCAGATGTGAAAATTATTGCTGCGCTGAGTGTTGTAATAGGGCTTGAGGGCAGCGTTCTGCTTGTCCTCATCGCCCTCATTTCAATGCTGCTGTTTCACGCTTTTGCCAGGGTAATTCGGAAATTACGCAAAAAGTCCGCGGCAAAAAGCTATCCTTTTGTTCCGTTCATTTTTATCGGGTACGTTTGTACCGAAATCTTATTATTCTGAAAGGAAAACACATGAAATTACTGAAAAACAGAACCGTCCTCGGCGTTGTCTGCATTGCGCTGTCGCTTATTATCTGCTTCGCGATTACGCCGCTGTTCAATGCGGCAAAGGAGAACACCACCGAGATAGTCCGCATGAAAAAGGACGTCAAAATCGGGCAGGAAATTACCGAAAAGGACGTTGAGATCGTGGAGGTAGGCGCATACAATCTGCCCGCTGATGTGCTGAAAAAGTCGGAAGATGTGGTCGGGAAATATGTATCCTCGGAGCTTCTTGCCGGGGAGTATGTTCTGCCGGGGAAAATAAGCGACACTCCCGCCAGCGAGAACGCATATCTGTACAATCTCACTGGCGAAAAGAGAGCTATTTCGGTCACTATTCCATCTTTTGCGGGTGGACTTTCCGGCAAGCTCATTTCGGGAGATATTGTATCGGTCATCGCGGTGGATTACCGTGAATCCGGCGAAACTGTCGTGCCGGACGAGCTTCAGTATGTCGAGGTGATAGCCGTCACAGACAAGGAGGGCTACGACGAGGACGAGGTGGTAGTCACCACAGACGGTGAGGAAGAACCCGACCTGCCGGAAACCGTCACGCTGCTGGTAACTCCGGCACAGGCGAATATTCTCGCTGAGCTTGAAGCAGACGGCGAAATTCACCTTTCGCTGGTTTACAGAGGAACATCTGAAAACGCGCAGAAATTTATAGCTGCGCAGGAGAAGCTGCTCAATGAATTAGCCGAGGCAGAAAAGGCGGAGGAAGAAAAATCCGAAATACCGACAGTGCCCACAGTTTCCGAACCCGCACTGCCCAATGAAATCCCTGCCGAAAATGAAGAAAAGTACCCCGTAATCGACACAGTTATAATCGAAACTCCCGAAACACTCACTACCGAAGAAACGGAGGTGACCGCCGATGGTTAACCTGTTTAAATCCATTATTAACCGCAGCGACGAGGACGAGGAGCTTGACCTCGAATTCGATATTCACGAAGCGGAATCCAACTGTTTCGAGCTGCCGCCGGACAAGGAAAACAATCAGGTGCTTGCGGTCTGGGGCAGTCCTTCTTCCGGAAAAACCACTATGTCCGTGAAGCTGGCGAGGTACATCGCATCGCAGAAAAAGAACGTTATCCTCGTGCTTGCGGACATGACCGCGCCGCCTCTGCCGTACATCTGCCCTCCGTCGGATCTGGAGGACGAAAACTCACTGGGAGCAATACTCGGCGCAGCGCACGTCACCGGAAACCTCATCAAGCAGAATGCAATTCTGCACAAGCGCAACGAGTACCTCACCATGCTTGCCATGAAGAACGGCGAGAACGCGTTCAGCTACCCGCCGTTCACTGAAACGCAGGCGCAGGAGCTGCTGTCCGAGCTTCGCAGAATGGTGGATTACATCATCATAGACTGCACCTCGAACATCACAAACGACGTGCTGTCGGCGGTTTCGCTTATTGAATCAGACGCGGTTCTGCGGCTTGTTTCCTGCGACTTAAAGTCTATTTCCTATCTCAATTCGCAGCTCCCGCTTCTGCTGGATAACAAGTTCAACGCGAACAAGCAGTACAAGGCGGCAAGCAATGTCGGGGACTTTCAAGCGGACGAAAATGTGGAGCAGGTGGTCGGCGGTGTGAGCTTCAGAATTGCGCATTCTGACGAGGTTCATCAGCAGTTTCTTGCCGGAAATCTGTTTGGCGCACTGACAGACAAGAACAGCAAGGATTTCCGAAAAGCTGTGTCGAAAATTGCAAATGAGGTGTTTATGCTATGAGCCTTACAACTAATTCCACAACGCAGAATCTGTTCTTCAAATCCGAAAAGAAGCGCGAATTCTCCGATGTGCTGAACGAGGTTCAGTCCTATATTTCAAGCAAGTATTCCGCGCTGGTAATCGACGGCATAAACAACGTGAATTCCGGCAACGACGAGGTGAAAAATCAGGTCAAGCGGTACATCGGAAAGTACCTTCTGGACTACCGAATTTCCGTTGAGGGAATGTCACAGACGCAGCTCATAGACCAGCTTTACACCGAAATGGCGGAGTTCTCGTTCCTTACAAAATACATCTTTGGGACGGGAATTGAGGAGATAAATATTAACTCCTGGGACGATATTGAGGTGCAATACTCTAACGGCACAAACGTAAAGCTGGACGAGAAATTCGAGTCCCCCGACCACGCCATAAACGTGGTTCGCCGAATGCTGCACGTTTCGGGAATGGTGCTGGATAACACCTCTCCCGCAATACTCGGTCACCTATCGAAAAATATTCGTATCGCCGTACTGAAAACTCCGCTGGTGGACGAGGACGTCGGCGTTGCTGCGTCAATTCGTATCGTCAACTCGCAGAAGCTGAAAAAGGAGGATTTCCTTAAATCCGGCACGGCGACAGACGAGATGATGGAGCTTCTGTCCGCGCTGGTGAGATACGGCGTATCAACCACGGTCGCAGGCGCAACTTCATCAGGAAAAACCACCCTGACCGGCTGGCTGCTTACCACAATTCCGCATGACAAGCGCATTTTCACGATTGAAAACGGCTCTCGTGAGCTTGACTTGGTGGAGCGTGACAAGGACGGGAAAATACTCAATAAGGTAGTTCACACGATTACTCGTGAATCCGAGGACGAGCGCAAATCCGTCACGCAGGACGATTTGCTGGACATGGCGCTGCGCTTCCACCCGGACTACATTGTTGTCGGCGAAATGCGTTCCTCCGAGGCAGATTCAGCGCAGGAAGCCGCACGAACCGGACACACGGTAATAACGACAATTCACTCTAACTCCTGCGAATCCACATGGCGCAGAATGGTGACGCTCTGCAAGCGCAAATATCCGAACGTGGACGATAACGTGATTCTGAACCTCGTGACCGAAGCGTTCCCGATAGTGGTTTATGCTAAGCAGCTTGAAAACAAGCAGCGCCGAATAATGGAGATAATGGAGTGCGAAATTTGCCCGGACGGAACGCGAAAATATCATTCTCTGTACCGTTACAATATCACAGAAAACCGCATGGAGAACGGCAAATTCATCGTAAAGGGAACCCACGAAAAGTGCGCGGATATTTCGCTTTCGTTGCAGCGCAGATTGCTTGAAAACGGAATGCCGCAGGCGGAACTTGACCGATTGCTCGGAAAGGGGAACACGAAATGACCGCAATACTGATAGTTGCCTGCGTTGGCTTAACAGCGGGCTTTTTCATGCTTTTCGGAATATCTCCAATGGAATTCACCGAGGGAATATTCACACGAATTCTCGCCAAGCCGAACAGCATAAAATCCCAGATAAACGAAGCTACTAGGCGCAAAAAGCCTAACCTCTTGCGGCGGGAAATAACCGAAGCGCAGGAAATTCTACGGCTCACAAACCGCACGCAAATGTTCGGAATTCTCTGCGCCTGCTCTCTCGGACTGGCAGCTGCGGGAATTTGCATTTCTGCGGCGATAGGAAATCTGTTCCTCGCCCCGGTGCTGGCGATTGGGCTGATGTTCGTGCCGTTCTGGTACGTCAAAACCACCGCCACGAACTACAAAAAAGCAATCTCCTCGGAGCTTGAAACCGCCCTGTCCATAATAACCACGGCATACCTCAGAAACGAGGATATAATCACGTCTATCGAGGAAAACGTGCACTATTTGAACGCCCCGGTGAAGTCGGTTTTCGAGAATTTCATCAGCAGAATAAAGCTGTCCAACCCTGACTTGACCGCCGCAATTCTTGACATGAAGCAGCATATCGACAACGAGGTTTTCCACGAATGGTGCGACAGCCTTATTCTCTGCCAAAACGACCGCAGCCTGAAATCCACCCTCACCCCGATAGTGAACAAGCTGTCGGATATGCGAGTAGTGAACGCCGATCTGGAGTACATGGTGACAGGTCCGCGCAAGGAATTCATCACAATGGCGCTGCTGGTAATTGGCAACATTCCGCTGCTGTATATGCTGAATAAGACATGGTACAACAGCCTGATGAACACCATTCCGGGGCAGATAATTCTTGCGGTTTCTGCGGTAGGAATTTTCGTTGCAACGGCGATTGTTATAAAACTTACAAAACCTATTGAATATAAGCGATGAATATGGTATAATTAAGCAAAACTAGTAAGGAGATTTGCTTATGATACCAGCTTGTACAATAACAGAAATTAATCAACAATTGCAATCCCGTCATGAATCTGATGAGGAATGCGTAGTGGGAATAATGTTTGCTCGTTACGGAATAAAGCTTACTCAGGAGATAATTAATGAATGCTATCAATTTTGGCATCAATGGTCAGGTAAATCTTTTGATATGTTTTGGGTAGGATATGGTGAATATGGATATAACACGGGCGACAGTGTTACTAAAATGACGTTTCCCGGAAACGAAACATATAATCATTTTAATCTTAATAAGTTCATTGAAACTGTAGCCTATGTAAGGGAACGAGCAGGCAACAAGTGGAAATACAAAGATACGTTACAGCTTATGTTGGTTAACTATAGAGAGGGTCAGTTACATTTTAATGAGTATATCGCTATTAACCTGGAAGATAATGTTGATATTTATCATAGCGGTATTAGGCAGTTGGTTGCCGATATTATTGACAAGGCGCATACTATGTCAAGCGTAAAAGAAATATCAAAATCATTAAATGTTGATTCATTTTGGCAAGCTATACGTGGCATAACTGTCAGCGATATTATTTCTGTTATTTCAAGCATATAATTATTGCGGAGGTGTAATGTTGATATTCCTTTTTATTTTGTCCGGTTTGTTAATAGCAACCGGACTTTTTCTTTTGCTCGCAAATGCGCTCAAAATCCCCTATCTCAAAACCTCAAAGGCGGTAATGAATGCCGGTCGCGAGGACAAAAAGCTGTCTAAAACTATCGAGGCTGTCGCACTCGGAATTGCCTCCAAAATGGCGCAGTTTATTCCTATGGACAAATACAAACGCACCCGTCTGGAAAGCACTCTGAAGTCCGCCGGAATAAAAATGACGCCGGAAACCTTTACGGCGCTTGCCCTCTTAAAATCGCTCTGTATTGCGCTTTTGGCGATTCCGTGCGCGTTCATTTTCCCGCTGGTTATTCCGTTCGTTATTATACTCGCAGTCGCGGTTTATTTCCGCGAAACCGGAAAGGCGGACGCGAAAATGCGTGAAAAGCGCGAAGCAATAGAGCAGGAGCTGCCCCGTTTTGTTGCTACGGTCGAGCAGGAACTAAAGACCTCCCGCGACATTCTCGCAATAATGGAGAACTTCAAAAGGCACGCGGGAGTGCATTTCGCTTACGAACTGGACGTAACCTGCGCTGATATGCGCAGTTCCAGTTATGAAGCGGCGCTCACCCGTTTTGAAGCACGGATAGGTTCAGCGCAGCTTTCAGATGTGGTCAGAGGTTTAGTGTCGGTTATCCGAGGTGATGACAGCGCGGTGTATTTCAAAATGCTGGCGCACGATTTCAAGCTGATAGAATTACAGCGGCTAAAGGCGCAGGCGCAGAAGATACCGCCGAAAATCCGCGTTTTCAGCTTCGGAATGCTCATGCTGTTCCTGCTGACGTACCTGTTCGTAATGGGAATGCAGCTTATAAATTCTCTCGGAACGATGATTTAAGGCGGTGAGATATGCGAAAATTATTACGTTCAAAACGCGGCGAGGGCTACATTGACGTCTGCATAATCGTGCTGGTGGTGATTATGATACTTGCGTTATTCACCGCCGCAGCGCCGGTCATGACAGCGAAAATGCAGCTTGACAACTTCGCTGACGAGCTTGTACGCGAAGCTGAAATCTCCGGCAGAATAGGCGCGGAAACAACATCAAGAGCAAGGGTGCTTTCCGAGAAAACCGGACTTTCGCCGAAAATAGAGTGGTCGAGAAACGGCAAGATTCCGCTGAATCAGGAGTTCACCGTAACGCTTACTGTTACGCTGGACATCGGCTTTGGCGGATTCGGGAGCTTTCCGGTGACTCTCACCTCAAAGGCAAGCGGAAAGAGCGAGGTGTATTGGAAATGAAGGTTGTGAAAATACTCCGCTCCAAGAAAGGCTTTTCCGCGCCGTGGACTGTCGTTATTGCCATTTCCGCATTGATGTTTTTGGTTGCCGCGTGGCAGTTCTTGCGGCTCATGACTATTGCGGCGGGTGTTAAGGACGCGGTTCAGTCCGCCGTTATTTCCACCTCGGTGGCGAATTACGGAAATGTCTACGACGGGATTCGTGAGGGATATTCCGGTGGGTACAGACTGTCCGGGAATTCGTGGAAAGAGGCGGTTTCAAGGGGAAATATTTACGGCAGGCTGGACAACCTTCTTGGCTTGCAGAAGCAGGGGTCAAAGCACGTCAAGCTGAATTCGGACGGCGTGGAATTTGCTGTTTACGGGCTTTCGGTGGAGGTGGACAACGCGCCGCTTGCGCCGTCCGGCAGCGCGGTTTCGCAGTTCTCGGCGACCTCGAAAATTACGCTGGAGGTGCCGCTTTCATTCTGCGGAGATATTCTCCCGCCGATGAAAATAGATTTGTTGGTTAAGTCCAAATACACGTCGAAATTTTAGTGGTTTGGCAGAAATCGTATATTTCCGCTGGACTTTTGAAAAGACTTGTGGTATTGTATGGCTAACAACAAACATTCCCGAAAGGACAGGTGATATTATGAAAGAAAAAACTAAGAAAATGCTGATACTAAGCGGTTCTGCGGCGGTGTGCGCGGCGCTGGTGTGCGTAATCTCCTCGCAGTTCGCAAAGAATGAGCAGCCGATAGAAACGGCAAGCCTTCCCCAGCAGAAAACTCCGGCGGTGACGGTGGCGATATCCACAACGGCAAAGCCCGAAACCGAGCCGGTAGTGATTGAGGAAACCATAATTCCTACTGAGGAAATATTCGATGCTGAAACGCTGGAACTCCCCGAAAATGTTCAGAAAATAGACCAGAGCTTCTCCGAACCGGAGCTTCCCGAACCCGAACCTCCCGCTCCGGTAATAACCGATGAGGCGGCGCTCACAAATCCCGAACAGCCGCCGGAATACGAGCCTGCGCATACTGCTCCGGCAGATACAACCACACCGAACAATACACCCCAGCATGGCGACAAGCAGAACGGAATGATATACATCAACGGCTTCGGCTGGGTGGCTGACGAGGGCGGAGGCGGCGTGTGCGAGTACGCCGACGATATGTACGAGAACGGCAACAAGATAGGCTACTTCGGATAACACAAACGGCGGCTTAAACGAGCCGCCGCAAGCTTTTGGAGGGTTCATGAAAATAATAAAACGAATAATTTCTGCGCTCCTGCTGGTGGTGTTCTGCTTGCAGGGCGTTTCTGTTTTCGCCGAGGGTGACCCAAACATCGACAACGGCGGCGGAAATCTTCAGGACGGCAGTAAGGACAACTTCTGGAATCCCGGCAATGACGGTGTTCGTGTGACCATTGTTGACTCGCAGACCGGTCTTGCGAAATCCTCGTCAATAGACTACACGAACACGGATCAGAGCGGGATCGCGTTTCATTTCGGAAAGGTGTGCAAGGCGGATTATCTCAACGGCAGTACGCTAAAGGTAAGCACGGCAAGTTATGTTTACAAAAAGCCCGCGCAGGCGCTCCCGACAATAATAAGCGATGGCAGCTCTGTTTCGGCGGATATTCAGGAGATACGTAGCTATTTCACGGACGAGCAGGTGGTGAAAAGCATTGCGGGGGATACCGGATTCAAGCTGGAAACCCTTACGAACGGGGATTACAAGCTGATGATAGAGCCGATAATGTACATCACCTACAATGGCGTTAAAACCGCCATGACAGCCACCGAAGCCGCGCTGTACAACCAGCTCACAGGCGGCGACCTCATAAATAAATTCGGGCCTTTGTCGCATAAGAACCTACCCTTTGCGCTGTTCCTGGAGGAGGACGACCTCGGCTATTCTGCATGGACAGGCGCGACTGACATAAAGGTCACAGACAGCGATATAATCAAGAATCTCGGCGTCGGAATTGTGTCGTTCATGGAGAAAGTTCCGGATACCGAAATTGCCGCAGGCGACTACGATTACCGTGTGGACACGGACGTTTACACCAGCGTCACCGTGTCCGGCGGAGAGCATACTCCCGACAATCCGGTAACTGTGAAATTCTACATCAAAAATCGTGTGTACACCGTGCGGAATGTTGTATTTCCGGAGGGCGGTTCGCAGCTCGTTTGGTGCAAATGGCACACTCCAACTACTGAGCAGACTGTGAATATCCGGGTAGTGGTTACGGGCGGAGCGTCCGCAAGCAAAACAAGTATTTCTGCAAACATTGTGGATCTGAGTAAAAATCCTCCGCCCGACCCTACCGCTTACGATCGCAATGACAGCTTCAGTATTCCGTCCTCAATCCCCATGAATCCGCAGAAAACCTCGCTATCGTGGATCGTGTGGGAATCCTACTGGAAGTCCAAATGGGTGTGGCATTCACGCTGGGTTTGGACAGGACGGCGCTGGGTTGACCGTGGAAAATGGGTTGACGAGGGCGAGTGGAAATTTCGAAGCAAGTCCTACCGCGCGTCAATGACAGCGACTATGGATATTACTCCGGACGCGAAAAATCCGACTGCTACTTCTTCAACCATGAAATCCGGGTACGGAATTAACGAGGTAGTTCGCACGACTATCAGTGGAAACGGCGAACATACCGACGTGCAGAATGCCGTGACCTACTTCCCCGAATTCAAGTACAAGAGCTACTGGCGACTGCTTGAAGTGACTTCCCGCAGCAAAATGGAGTTCCGGGAGAACAAGTACAGCACCTACAACAACCGAACGCACTTTACGCCGGTGTGGTATCCTGACGGCAGCTACAAGGTCTACACATGGGTTATGGACTGCTGGACTCCCGCTGGAATGCTGTCCGTGAACAAGACTGACAGCCTCACCATAAAGGGAAATGTTTACGATGACTGGCACGTTGCGCCGACTAACTGAATGGAGGTTTTACAATGAAGAAAACAATGAAAATCCTGATTATCTCGCTGCTTGCCGTCGTTATGGTGAGCGCGTTTTCCGTTGCAGCATTCGCCGAAGCCGGGAATGTTGCCGGAGCGATCGAAGGCACATGGAACGCCGCTGAAACGCAGATAAAGCAGGTCGTGAACAATGTGGTGTTCCCGATTATCGACCTTGTGCTGGCGGTGTTCTTCTTTGCAAAACTCGGTCTTGCGTATTTCGATTACCGCAAATCCGGACATTTTGAGTGGACGGCTCCGGCGATTCTTTTTGCTTGCCTCGTGTTCACGATGACCGCTCCGCTGTATATCTGGCAGATTATTGGGGGCGGGGCTGTTATGGGGAATGCGTAATAAATAAAAGGCGCTTGGGATGTCCTCCGGAATAGACATTGAGAATGAAAAAAATATCTTTGTAACTCCAAGAAAAAAGCGGTATCACTGTACAATTCTGATACCGCTTTATTGAAATATTAATCGATAAGCTCGGGCATTTCTATCCAGTAGTCTGATAGTTCCTGTATCTGCTTTTTGGCAGCATAAATCAGTTGTGCTGAAAAATAGTGAATTGGTGTAAAATCGTTTGCATCAGCTCCGTTGATCATTTCTATGCCTATCGAATGATCTACATCAACATGAGCGCCTCGTTTGTCGGATAAATGCTTTATGAAATCATAAATTGATAATTTGTTGTAGCCAATTTGATCTAAAATTTCAAACACTTCTTTATTTGTACCGGGGTCATTGGGGTCTGTCTTAAAATAAACCTCCGATACTTTTCCTTTGTATTCTGCTTCATCAGAATAATATAGTGATTCAAAACGCGACTTCAAATGCCTAACATTTTTTCCGTTTAACCTCTTAAGTATAGCCTCATATGAATGTTTTGGGAGTATCTTTACGATATCCTCTGCCTTTCTATCAAACCAAGAAATCTCCTGCTTTAACCATTCTTCTACTGGAATCCATGCTTCTTGCGGTTCAACATTGAAAGGTGGTCTTACAATTACTTGTTCATTCAATGGTTTAATTGGGTAACCTTTAAGATGTGGCATTTTGAAATCTGGGCAAACCTGTAGTAAGACAGAATTGTTTTCACATAGGAGTTTTCGGAGAGGCATAACTAGTATTCTATTAAGCATTGGTTCGTATGTTTTGTCCAGTCGACCTTGTTCTTGAAAACACAATCTAATTATATCAAATTCCGTTTTGATCTCATTGAGCATTCCATTGCGACTAAGGTTGAATTCGTCAATAAAATTCAATTTTACTTCGTATGAATCGTCAATTTTTTTCATGGTATCCCCCTCATTATATGTTAATTATAGCATATTGGCATAAGAAAAGTCAATGCGTATCTTTGAAATAATTGATGATTATAATGAGTACTACGCCATACAACCCCATATAAAATCTCCAAAGGAAGTATTATCTGGTTAAATATCATTAAGAAGGTGACGCAAAATATTCAATATAAGCATAGAGGACATAGCAACGAACCTCATGGAATACATCACGGACTGGCTCTACCAGATGGTCGTAGGTGTATTCAGCGAGCTGTTCACCGCTATAAACACCCTCGGTTCAGACCTGTTCGGTCAGCCGTGGGTTCAACAGATCGTCGGGTTGTTCAGCAACCTCGGCTGGTTCTTGTTTGTGGTAGGAATCGTGGTAGCGCTGTTCGAGTTCGCCATTGAATCCCAGAGCGGACGCGGCGACCCGAAAACCCTCTCGCTGAACATAATCAAGGGCTTTTTCGCTGTTAATCTGTTCAGCGTTGTCCCGGTGCAGCTTTATTCCCTTGCGGTGAATATGCAGCGGAATATGTCGTGGCTCATGTCGTGGACGGTAGTCCCTGAGGGAAACGGCAACCTTGTGCTGGAGTGCCTTGAGGTGATAGAGAACGCGCTGTTCGGGCCTATACTCGCTATAATCATCATCTTCATGTTCGGCTACGCAGTGGTGAAAGTGTTCCTGTCCGGGTTGAAACGCGGAGGTATCCTGCTGATTCAGGTGGCGGTCGGCTCGCTGTATATGTTCAGCGTTCCCAGAGGCTTCACGGACGGTTTCGTCATGTGGATAAAGCAGGTCATAGCGCTGTGCCTGACCACATTCCTGCAGTCCGTCATGATGGTCTGCGGGCTTATTCTGTTCAAGGATCAATGGCTCATGGGTCTTGGCGTAATGCTTGCGGCAGGTGAGATCCCCAGAATTGCAGGAATGTTCGGGCTGGAAACCGCAGCACGTCCGAATATTAACGGTGTAATAAATACGGCTCAGTCGGCGGTGCATCTGACACAGATGATACGCACGGTAGCGAAGTGAGGTGAGCATAATGTATATATACCCAGAAAACCTAAGAGCTGCGCCGACCTTGTTCCTGTGGCGGCTGAAAGACCTTGCGGTCATAGGAATCGGCGCGCTTATTTCTGTGTTCGCAATGGCGCAGATTGGCTTCACCGTGCCGCTGGTTATAACGCTGGCATATGCATTTCTTGCGATACGGTTTGAGGACACCAGCATTCTCGACTTTCTAAAATATGCTGTGAAATATTTCTTTGTGGAGCAGCAGGAATTCAGGTGGAAATTACAATGAAGAAGAAAAACAATCCCCAGCAGTCCACCCGGCAGCTCATGGGCATAACCGAGATAACGGAATATTCATTAAAGACCGCTTCCTACGAGGCGGTCTTTTTCAGCATAAAGCCCTGCAATATCTCGATTCTGTCGGAGGAGAGCCTGTCGGGGAAAATCTATTCACTCATGTCCGTGCTGAAAGGTGTTGCGGAAATAGAGTTCATCTGCCTTAACAGCCGGGAGAGCTTTGAGAGCAACAAAAACTTCCTCCGAAGCCGCATAGCGAAAGAGGAAAACCCCACTGTCCGCAGCCTGCTGGAGCAGGATATTCAGTACCTTGACCACATTCAGGCGCAGACGGCTACTGCACGAGAATTCCTTTTGGTAGTGCGGATTCGCGGTCTTAAGGACAAGGAGATTTTCTCTTATCTCAACAGAATAGAGAAAATCCTCACAGAAAACGGCTTTACTGTTCGCAGGTACGCCAGAGAGGATATTAAAACCTTGCTTGCTGTGTACTACGAGCAGAATGTTACAACAGAACTTTTTGAAAATATCGACGGAGAAAGGTGGCTTATACATGAACGAAAAACTCATAATTAACACAAGCCTTCTGCGGAAGGAATCCTGCTTCGAACCCAAGCCCTGCCTTGTGGAAAAGGTTTTAGAAATGCCCGCCGCAGCGTTCGCAAGGCTCATTTCCAGACCACTGGACGACCAGTATATTATCGCACAGAACAAGCCGCTTATGTACTGTGACAACGAGTTCTACCACTGCATTCTCGCTGTGGATATGCACAACGGCGACGGTCTGCTCATCGAATCCGAGGGCAGCAATTACGCGAGATATTCGCAGTATATTCCCCATGCGCGGGAGATAGTTGCGGCGCACAAGCAGACAATGTCGTTTTCGCAGCTGAATGATATAGTGGCGTATTTCGTGAACAATGCTGTTTCAGAGAGCGCGGGCAAGGAAACTTTGACTGTGAATTTGCAGGACTTGACCGAAAGTCCGCTGGTGCGTGAAACTCTTTTAAAATGTGCGTGCGAAACATTAGGCGATTGTCCGGAGATTGCGGCTTGTTCATTATCCGGCAGCACCTTGCAGGCAGTGAAAAAAGAGCTTGTGGAAACCAAACTGTACTGCCCTCTGTATGTCGTAGCAGAACCGCCGGATTACGACTCGGATATGCTCGAAATCCCCGCCTCACAGCTTGCCAAGTACGCTGACATCATTAACAAAAAAATAAAATCCACACTAAACGATGAGGACGAAAAGCTTCGTGGATTAATAGCATGGACGGACGATTCCGAGCTTGACCACAAGGTGCGTTCAGTGTTCCCGTCAGTCGAAAACAGAGGCGGAGAGCTGTACGGTGTTATGACCGTAAATTCGTATGGCGAGATGTCTAAGGCGGAGCTTATTTCCTTAACGGACGAGATAACCGGGCAGCTCTCGGACGGCTGGGGTGAGAGCTTTGAGCAGAACGAGATTCGCCTTGACGGCTGCAAGTATTTCATTTCGTTCTGGAATTCGGATTATTTCTATCTCAAGCCGGAAGCCGAGGTGTTTCACCAGCCGACAAACGAGCTGAAAATGTGAGGTCAGAATGAAGAAGAAAGTAGACGAAAACGGCTTTACAGCCAAATCCGGCAAGGATTTTCTGGACATGATTGCACCGTCCACGGTGAAATTCTACACGGATTATTTTATCTGCGGAAACACATTTCGCTGCGTGTGGGCGCTTCGGGAATACCCGACTTCCACCAGCGAGCAGGCTATCCTGCGGTATCTCGGCGAAAAGGAGGGCGTCACGCTGCACATCTACGCGCGGCACGTCACTCCGGCGGAAGAAAAGCGGATAATCTCCAACGCCGCCAACAAAAACAGAATGCAGCGCAATTCCACAAACGACCTCCAGCAGACTGTCGCCGCAGAAAGTAATCTTCAGGACGTGACCCAGCTCGTAGCCGAAATGCACCGCAGCCGCGAACCTCTGCTTCACACCGCTGTGTACATCGAAATGACAGCGCTTTCGCTCGAAGCTCTGCGGAATATGCAGACCGAGGTTCAGACGGAGCTGGTGCGCTCTAAGCTGAACGTGGACAGGCTCATGCTACGCCAGCAGGCGGGGTTCAACAGCATAAAGCCCGGCGGCTGGAATGTGTTCAGAGAGCAGTTTGAGAGGGTTCTCCCCGCCAGCAGCACGGCGAATTTGTATCCGTTCAGCTTTTCGGGAAAGACTGACGAACACGGCTGTTACCTTGGTCGGGACAAGTTCGGGAGCAATATTATCGTAGATTTCGCCAAGCGTTCGGACGATAAGACAAACGCAAATATGCTTATTCTCGGCAACTCTGGACAGGGCAAGTCCTACCTGTTAAAGCTGATCCTCACCAATCTCCGTGAAAGCGGCAAGCGCATAATCTGCCTTGACCCGGAGCTTGAATATGCCGAGCTGACCGAGAATCTCGGCGGCTGTTTTATCGACCTTATGTCCGGTGAGTACATCATAAACGTGCTTGAACCGAAAACGTGGGACGAAGGTGTGGAGGCAGATGAAACTGCACCAAAAGCATTTCGTGGCAAGACACGGCTTAGTCAGCACATCAGCTTTCTGCGGGACTTTTTCCGCTGTTACAAGGATTTTTCCGACCGGGAAATTGACACCATTGAACTTATGCTTATAAAGCTGTATGAGCGTTTCGGTATCTCTGACCGCACAGATTTCTCAAAGCTGAAACGCACAGATTACCCCGTTTTGTCTGACCTCTACGCCATCGCTGAGGAGGAATTCCGCAGCTACAATGAGGATAAAAACAACATCTATACTGCGGAAACCTTGCAGAATATATGCCTCGGACTGCATTCCATGTGCAGGGGCGCAGAGAGCAAATTCTTCAACGGTCACACCAACATCACGGACAGCAGTTTCGTCACTTTCGGCGTTAAAGGGCTGCTTCAGGCAAGCAAGAATATCCGCAGCGCACTGCTGTTCAATGTGCTGTCGTATATGTCGAACGAGCTTCTGACCGTCGGAAACACCGTTGCCAGCGTGGACGAGTTCTACTTGTTCCTCTCAAATCCTGTTGCCGTGGAGTATATCCGCAACTTTATGAAGCGTGTCAGGAAGAAGAATTCGGCTGTGATTCTCGCTTCACAGAACCTTGAGGACTTCAATCTGGAGGGAATTCGGGAGCTTACAAAGCCGCTGTTCGCAATACCAACGCACCAGTTCCTGTTTCATGCAGGGACGGTGGATAAGGAATTCTACATCGACAATCTGCAGCTCGAACCTTCGGAATACGAGCTGACGAGGTACTCTCAGCGCGGAGTTTGCCTCTACAAATGCGGCAACGAGAGGTACTGCTTGTGCGTTCATGCACCAGAATACAAGGAGCGGTTGTTCGGCAGCGCGGGAGGAAGATAGGACTTGCAAAATCCCATTTTATGTGGTATAATAAATGCAGAGCATTTATTATAGATTATAAGTCCTCGCACATACGAAAAATCAAAGATTTTTCTACGTGCGGATCGGACAATTATACCACAACCTTGCAGTTGTGGTATAATAAGAAAAGGAGGCTGATTTGTTATGACAGACAAAATCTATACCATTGATGAAATTCGCAGCAACATTTCACCAATTGCAAAGAAATATGGTGTAGAACGGGTTTATCTGTTCGGCTCCTATGCTCGTGGCGAGGCTACGAAAAGCAGTGATATTGATCTCCGTGTTGACAAAGGACAGCTCAGAGGGCTGGTTGCACTCAGCGGTTTGAGAATTGACATTTCAGAAGCATTATCCAAAAATGTTGATTTGCTTACGACGAGAAGTCTCAGTGAAGATTTCAGAAACGAAATAAAGAATGATGAGGTTCTGATCTATGAGCAAGGGTAACAAGGATTTATTAAAGCATATTATTGGTTACTGCAATCAAATTGGAGAAGCTCATTCCCAGTTTGGCAATAGCTATGAAGCATTCTGCAGCAACTCGGTTTATAGAAATGCCGTTGCCATGTGTGTACTTCAGATCGGAGAACTATCCAATCATCTTACCGAGGATTTCCGTGAAGCTACGGCTGGAGATATTCCTTGGAAACAGATAAGGGGACTGCGTAATGTTGTTGCACATGAATATGGCAACATTGACGAGGAATCCTTGTGGGAAACAATTACCGAAGATATACCGGTTCTTTATAAATTTTGCACTCATCAAATTGAAATGCTGAACGATCAGAATCCAAATACATCGCCAAACCTCAAAATGGGTATGTAAAATTTAATAGCTATTCCTCCGGCAGAAATGTCGGAGGTTTAGTTTTTTAAGGAGGTAATCATGGCAGTCCCGCCCATAGTAATCAAAGCCATAGCCACCGCCGCCACTGACAAGCGCACATGGGAATTCATCGCAATGCTTATCGCAGCCGTGTTCCTGCCTGTAATTCTCTGCGTTATGAGCGTTGCGATTCTGGTTACCGGTGCGGAATCTTCAAGCGTTTCTCTGCTGGAATACAGCTTCAATTCCGAGGAACTGCCGTCCGGAGTCAGCGAGGAACAGCGGCAGGCGGTGGAAAATATGCGGTTTTGGCTCGTGGAGCTTGACGAAGAAATAACCGAATATCCCGACAGCGGCAGCCTTGATGAGAACCTTGTCAAGGCTGTTTTTTACTGCGCGAATATCGGCGGTGAAGCTGTTGTTACTCAGCCGTATGCAGATTTTCTGAGCTGCTTTGAGGACAGGACAGCCGAGGATCTGCGTGAGGTTTTAGAGGATATTTCGGAGCAGTTCACCGAAATAACAATCACCGATAATCAGCTTTCCGGCATAAGGAAAGTGTACGATTTTCTGAACGAAATGGAGGTATCTGATGAAGAAAATTGAGATTAAACCCGGCGAACCCGGACAAGAATCATTGTATTACAGCGACTGTAATCCGGACGTCAGAGGCGCTTGTATCGGGCATCTGCGAATGGATTTCGGCGACGGAAATGAATTCTGGTCAACGTGGTGGGAGAACAATTCCGACCTCAAAACCGAGCAGTTCCGCAGCGAACTGGACGGCGTAATAAACGGACTTCGCAGCAGCGGACTGCTGAAAAACCGCCGCGCGATGATGTCCTATTGCAGCCGCCACACCAACCTCAACCTCGGCAGAAGCTACGGCTTCAAAGCGGAAACGGAAAACTACATTTTTCTCCTTCGCTGTCAGCCCGGCGAGGGTTACGACTGCTATTGCTACTGCTACGACAAGCGTGAATTGCAGCAGATACAGTCGCAGGATAAATCCCCAGAACCGGGCATGAATCTGTCGCTATGAGCAAGTCCGGCATGAATGTTGACTATGCCGCCGCACTGGAAAACAGCTTTGCTCGGTGGGACTTTATTCACGAGTATGGCTGTTCCGACCCATTCTGGGCGGACGGCGTGAACATGAATTTGGTGAGAAATCACATCATGTACTACAAGCAGCAGCTATCTGAAGAAGCTACATTGTTCCTGCTTCCGAAGGCATATTATCGGGAAGTACCGCCGGAGGTGGACAATAACTACATGGCACGACCGGATGAAATCCGGCAGAACGCGGCTAGGTCAATGCAGATAATTGACGCGGACGAAAACCTGAAATTTGTCCAGCAGCAGTCGGTTCATCTGACCGAAAAGCAGCTCAAACAGCTTTGTATTCCCGCAATTCTTGGCTACGCTGAAAACCTGCGCCGTGCTATTTCCGAGGACGATTTGCTGACCATGCGGCGGTATGAGAATCCCAACGGCTATCTTGAAAGTTTCCAGAGTGCGGCACAGAAGCTCCGTTCGCCGGAAATCCTTACCGGAATGGAGTCAATTCCGGCTGATGAGGACGAGGAATACGAGGAGCTTGACGAATGCGATTGTTCACCAAATGAGCAAATCAAAGCTGATCCCGCGCCGGAGGTTCAGGAAAATTATGTTCAGCTTACGCTGTTCTGAAAGGAGTTTTTATGGCATCTGAAATGATGAAGGTCGTGATGGTAGAGCCGAACAAGCCCGCCTACGTCACGGAAATCGAGCATTCCCTCAAGGGAATGAAAGAAGCGGTCGGCGGTCTTATCGAGCCGATTTATTACCTTAACGATCCCAATGCTGTGATGGTCGGAAACGAGGAGGCAAAGCTCATAGGAATGGAAGGAAACCGCAGGTTTGGCGACAGGATAGTTGCCGGGCCTTTCTTTATCTGCGGCGAGAAAATGACTGATGACGGCATGGACTTCTGTTCGCTGTCCGATGTGCTGTGCGAGAAATATGTGCAGGAATTCTCGCAGCCTCAGACGATAACGCAGGACGAGGTTCAGCAGGACACAGGCTTTGAGTTCATTTGTTGGTGAGGAGGTTTTTCATGAAAAATTCGATTCAAATTTCCCTGCCCGAAAGCAAAATATCCGCCCTGCGAATGTACCTCGTGCAGAAGAACACCACGCTGGAAAGCGAACTAAGCCGTTACGCAGAGCAGCTTTACGGCAAAACCGTCCCGCAGAATGTCCGGGAGTTTATCGAGATGACGGCGAAAAAGCCTGCATCAGATAAGCCCGAACGCAAGGCGCAGACTCCGCACGAACCGGACTGAGCCGTTTTTTGCAGCCGTGCGCCGCCGTGTGAGGCTTTCCAAACGGGATAGGGTTACTTTACCTCCGGAGGATACCCCGCCGATTTGGGCGGTTTCTGACGGAGTTTCGAAAGATGGCATCATACCTCGCTTCGCAAGGGGCGGGGTATGATTTTTATGCAAGTTAAAGGGACGGGGTTCCGCCCCGTCACAGCGTCGGGCAAAGCCCGCCGCAATGCGATTTGTGAGATATTTTGAAAGGGGTTGTAAAATGGGAAAATCGAATAATTCGGGGTTGCAGAACGGCGAAAGTACCGCCGTAAAGCCAAATTCCGAGGAGTTGTGCGGCTCGTTTGCGAACAAGGTGAAATTTCCGCTGTGGGTATTCCCGGAAACTATGGACAACGTGGAGAATTTCTACGCTGGCGATAACTGCCGTTCCAAGAGCGAATTCATCGAGAAAGCGATAAACTTCTATGTAGGCTATCTGAAAGCCGAGGGCAATGTGAATTACCTCTCGCCGATAATCACCGCCTCGGTGGACGCTGTGGTTCATGGCGCGGAGCAGCGCATAAACCGAAATTTGTTCAAGATTGCTGTGGAGCTGGGCAAGCTCTCGCACATGACTGCGGCTGCGAATGAAGTGGACTCCGAAACCGTTCGTGAGCTTCACAAAATGTGCGTGGACGAGGTTCGGCATATCAACGGCGTTATTTCTTTGGAGAGCGCGGTGGAGTTCCAGAATGAATAAAGCAGTCGGAGGTGAATTCTGTGTCGGGAGATTATGACGGGATAAAGCAGCAGAAATTTGGTGTGGAAATTGAATGCACCGGGCTTACCAGAGCGTCTGCCGCAAAAGCTATTTCGGAGGTTCTGGATTCAAGCGCAGACCATGTTGGGGGCGCATACGACAAGTATTGCATTAGGGATTCCCAGTCGAGGAAATGGTCGGTGGTTAATGATTCCAGCATAAGAGCGGTCAACCGGGACGGCAGATCTGCTTCGCGGGAATACTGCGTGGAAATCGTTACGCCGGTGCTTGAATATTCGGATATACCGCTGCTTCAGGAGGTGGTTCGCGCCGTGCGCAGAGCTGGAGGTGTGACCGGCGGCGAGTACAAGTGCGGAATTCATATTCACATTGACGGCGCGAAATACACGGCACAGAGTCTGCGTAATCTTGTGAACATCTTCGCCAGCAAGGAGAATTTCCTTTTTGATGTCCTGCAGGTAAATCATCAGCGCGAATATTACTGTCAAAAGGTTGACCGAAGATTTCTGGAGAAGATAAACAACAAGAAAAATCTCACTATCGAGGACATGAAAAGCTTTTGGTATGACGGCGACACTGGCGAGGTGTACCATCACTACTCTTCCACTCGTTATCATGCTCTGAATCTGCACAGCTATTTTGCTGACGGACATTGGGAGATGAGAGCCGCCAATTCTACGCTGCACGCCGGGGTGATTCGTTCGTACATCGTGCTGGCTCTGGCAATAAGCAACGCTGCGCTGACGAAAAAGTATTGTTCGCCGAAAGTTTCTGAGAGTGATAATCTTCGATATAGCTGTCGTGTTTGGCTTATTAATCTTGGGCTGAACGGCGATGAATTCAAAAACTGCCGCAAGCACCTTATTTCGCATTTGGACGGTTGTATTTCATGGAGGCACCCGGAGGACGCAATTGCTCAGCGTGAGCGTTTGAAGCAGCAGCGTGAAGATATTAAGTCGCAGGACAATTCTCAACAGACACAAAATTCAGATATTTCAATGTGAGGTTAAATATGAGCAACAAAATATACATCGCATACGGTTCAAATATAAACCTTGAACAGATGGCACAGCGCTGCCCCGGTTCGGAGGTAATAGCACCGGGAATGCTCTGCGGGTACGAATTACAGTTCAAGTACCACGCAACTATCGAGCCGAAGCAGGACAGCGAAGTTCCTGTTCTTTTGTGGAAGCTCTCGGAGCAGGACGAAAAGCGGCTGGACGTTTATGAGGGTTTCCCGAAATACTACCGCAAGGAGATTTTGCACTTTGAATTCCGCGGCGAGGAAGCAGAGGGCATGGTGTACATCATGAACGGCAGCAAGCCGCTGCAGTCCCCTTCGCCGCAGTATTATTCAATCATCGAGCAGGGCTACAAGTCTGTCGGGCTGGATACGAAATTCCTGGAACAGGCTTTGGCGCAGGCGCAGAAATTCGATGTGGGCAGAGATTTTCAGTTCAGATTGGAGTGAGAAAATGCAGTACCGTGGTTATTTTATGGAGTTCACTCCGGTGACGGAGATTCCCCGCGAATGCGATAACGGTGAGGTTGTATACTGCGCCGGGTTTGAGATTCGGCTGTTCAGAGATTTCGACTGCACAGATTTAGCTGACAAATTCTACGCAGCAGTTGGTTTTGAATTGGCGGAGAATTCTCTTGAAGAAGCGCAGCAGTTCGCTAAAGATGTGATCGACCTCGAACTGAAAAAGGTGTATTGAAATGCCGAAAATAATTGTCACCAGCCGGTATATAAAGTCCGGCTCGCACGGTAAGCTCGGAAATTATGTGAAGTACATCGCCACCCGCGAGGGCGTTGCGATTCCGCAGCAGCACACAGAACTTGACCGTGAGATTTTCATGAACTACCTTGATTCCCGCCCGAAATCTCACGGTCTATTCACAGGCAATGACGAGCCAATAGTCCTTGACATAGCCGCAAAGGAAGTCGCAAATCATGCCGGAACGGTGTGGACTCACATTGTTTCCCTGCGGCGTGACGATGCGGAGCGCATGGGCTTCAACACGCTTGAAGCGTGGCGAGAGCTGGTGCGGCGGCATATCTCGGATATATCGGCGGCGCAGAAAATTTCACCGCAGAATATCCGCTGGTATGCCGCTTTTCACAACAAGGAAACCAACCCCCATGTGCATATCGTGGTGTATTCTACCGACCCGAAAGAGGGGTATCTCTCGAACACCGGAATCGAAAAAATCCGCAGCGCATTCGCAAACGACATTTACCGTGACGAGCTTCAAAATCTGTATCAGGAGCAGACTCAGGTGCGGGATAAGCTGCGCCGTGAAGCGGAAGATATAATGCGGAATCTTGTTTCGGAATTGCAGACTAGCAGCTGCTCAAGCCCACAGTTGGAAATCCTGATTCCGAAGTTATATTTTCAGCTCCAGAAATCCAAAGGGAAAAAGATTTACGGCTACTTGCAGCCGAATGTCAAGAAAACCGTTGATGAGATTGTTGCGGAGCTTGCGAAAAATCCCGTTCTCAAAAAGATGTATGAGGAATGGTGTGAGCTTGAACGGCAGAAATATGAAACCTACACAAGCGCAGTTCAGAATTTCCCAGCGCTGGCTAATAACAAGGCGTTTAAGCCCATTAAGAATGCGGTAATCTGGGCGGTCATGGATATGGATATACCAACCGAAATCGAAATAACTATGCCGAGCTTTACACCCGATGAGATTGAAGAAATCGCTGACGACACTCAGGAAGATATTTCTGATGTGCGCTACCACATGAACTGGCGGGATAATTACAAAACCGCCTGCAGCCTGCTTTATGATGAGGATTACGAAAAGGCTTTCGCATTGTTTCAATCCGAGGCGGAAAAGGTTAACGTTCCAGCAATATATAACGTCGCAAAAATGTATCAGCGGGGCTTGCTCGGAGAGGAAAATATCCCAAAGGCACAGGAATACTATGCCGAGGCGCTGAAAGGTTTTCTGTACCTCGAATCATCGGCAGGAAAAATGAAGCCGTACATCTGGTATAATCTAGGCAAGCTGTATAATCTAGGATATGGCACTCAGCAGAATTATACTGAGGCGTTCAAATGGTTTCAGAAAGCGGCTCTGGCTGGAAACAGCTATGCTCAGTATTCGCTCGGCGGCTTATATTATTTCGGAAATGGTGTGGAACAGGATCGCTCACAAGCGTTTGCGTGGTACAAAAAATCTGCCGACCAGCACAATGCTTACGCTTGCTACGAAACTGCTAAAATGCTTCAAGACGGTGTTGGAACAGAGAAAAATTCTGCTGAATCCGAACGGTATTTTCGTGAAGCATACAAGGGCTTTCAGACAATGAAATCCGTATTAGCAGACGATATGCAATTGTACAGATTGGGTATCATGACCTTGAAAGGGATAGGCTGTGAGGCAGCTCCGGAAAAGGCTTTGGATTACCTCCGAAAATCTGCTGAAATGAATAACAAATATGCCCTCTGCGAGTACGGCAAGCAGCTTGTTGATGGTGTTTTTTTGTCCCATAATGTTGAGAAAGGTCTTGCAATGCTGAAACATTCGGCTTATTTGGCAAATACAGCGGCTTCATATTGGCTCGGTAAAATGTACTTGTTCGGCAAGGGTGTGGAACGTGATACCGACATGGCTCTGTACTGGCTCACAATGTCTGCCGAGTCCGGAAATGAATATGCTCAAACGGCAATCGAAAATATGGATCACTTTTATCAATCAGCAATTCAGAATGCAACTCTGACCATGCTCAAATCCTTTGGCAGACTTATCTCCGGGGATTACAACCGCATTACAAGAGGGCTGAAATTCCGCACCGAACATAAACTGAAACAGGCTATACACCGCAAGAAAGCCGCGCTCGGAATCAAGGAAAACCCGCTTGAGCCAAAATACTAACAAGGGGTGACTATGCTCAAAAATCGTGAAATTTATTCGTCCGGACTGCCGCACAGAGCTGTGGCAGTCTATATTTATCTCTCCGACCGCTGCGACCGGGACGGCAAATGCTTCCCGTCAATCACCACGATTGCAGCTGACCTGAAAATCTCGCGAAGCACCGTGAAGCGTGCGTTGTCCGATCTTGAAAAGGCGCAGTATATTCGGCGCGAACGCAGATTCAGGCAGTCCGGAGGTAATTCATCAAATATGTATTTCGTGGTGCGCCCGCCTTAATATGGGCACAAGGTGGACTGAGGGTAGGTTCATGGTGAACCCACAATGCTAAGTAACCAATCTAAAAATTCTATTCTGAAGAAAGGAAATTCACTTGAAATACATCAATTTTTCTGACGAAGATTTTCAGCGTGCAAACACTATCGACCTTGCACGATACCTCCAAAGCAAGGGGGAACGGCTGAAAAAGGTCGGCAGCACCTACCAGTACATTTACACGGACGGCTCCGGAACGCACGACAGCGTTACTATCTCCGGTGCAAAATGGTACGACCACAAGAACCAGCGCGGCGGTTACGCAGTCAGATTTTTGCAGGAATTCTTCGGCATGAGCTTTCAAGAGGCTATGCTGGAGCTGTTGGGCGGTCATACCTCTGCTGTGGAATTCCAACCGTCTGAAAAGCCTGCCGCAAAGCCGTTTGTCCTTCCCGAACCGAACAAAGATATGCGCCGTGTCTTTGCCTATTTGTCCAAGCAACGATTTATCGCTCCCGATGTTATCTCGCATTTCGCACACGAGAAAAAGCTGTTTGAGGATAAGAAATACCATAATGTTGTGTTCGTGGGAACAGACGAAAACGGCGTTCCAAAGCAAGCCTCGGTACGCTCTGCAATAAGCTTCGGAAAGCCGTTCAGAATCACGGTTGCCGGGTCGGACACGCGGTACAGCTTTTCTCATTTCGGAGTGGACGAAAAACTGTATGTGTTTGAAGCTCCGATAGATATGCTGTCGTTCATCACGCTGTACCCAAAGGACTGGCGGCAGCACAGCTATATTGCGATGAACGGTGTGTATGAAAGTGCGGTTCTGAACGTATTGGAAAGCCATTCGCAGCTTGAAAAGCTCTATCTCTGCACCGACAATGACGAGGGCGGAATTGAAGCCGCCGAACGTCTGCGGGATATTCTTTCGGAGCACGTGTACTCGGAAATCTATCTCATAACCCCGGAGCAGAAAGACTGGAACGAGGTTCTGAAAGAGCAGAATGACGCGGAATTTTTGCCTGCTGTTCCGCACAAGCGTAAGGAAAAATACCTTGAATTTGTTTCTGCGTTAGGCGAGGTGAGAATTAACGCAAACCGCATATCTGCCGACCTGATTTCGATTTACAATTCCGCCGATTATGTTCTATTGGCGGAGTTTTCTCTTGCTGCAAGCGAACATTTTATGAGAATTTCGGGCGAGGAATTTCCGCTTGAACAGATGAAATCCAAGCTTTCGCAGGAGTACAAATGCTATCTCGACAAGGGAGGAATACCGGTGAAAAGCAATAAGCTGAAAAGTGCTGTGAACGCTGGTGTAGAGCTGCTCCGTGCGCGTTCGCAGACTGCTTACGAATTAAAAATGACGGCGAAGAAATTCTATGAGATCGCAGATTTTGCGCTGCGGCTTGCGGCGGAGGAAAGCCTTATCCACCAGAATGGGCAAAGAGAAACGCCTGAGAAAAGTCCTGATGAGGAACCTCGGGCGGTGTGTTTATCTATGTGACGGAGGAAATCATGACATCTACGCAAATTTTGCTGCTCTGCCTGTGCGGGGCAGCTTTTCTTGTAATCGGGCTTATAACAGCAATCGGCAGCACCTACTCCCTCAAGGGAATCCCAAGCAAGCCTGTGGGCAACGGTCAGCACGGCACGGCGCGGTTTGCTACTCCGAAAGAAATATCCCGAACCTACAAGCAGATACCCTACACGCCCGGTTTGTGGCGGCGCGGTGAGCAGCTCCCGAAGGTTGACGGTCTGATTGTCGGCTGTGTGGAACGCGGCGGTCAGATGACTGCGCTGGTGGACGATTCGGATATCCACACGCTGATGATTGGTGCGTCCGGCGTGGGCAAAACCGCCTATTTCCTGTACCCCAATCTGGAATATGCCTGTGCCTCCGGTATGAGCTGGCTGGCGCTGGACAGCAAGGGTGACCTGGCCCGCAATTACG
>OLOX01000528.1_pt1 | contig 40348 bp, 34 predicted proteins | sample 1672091 | NCBI WGS metagenome assembly OLOX01 (sample SAMEA3136644, study PRJEB25190) | human gut metagenome | reverse complement strand
CATACATTTCAATAACATTCTCATATTATTCCGTGAACGGATACAAATAGCCCATAAACGTGCTATTCTATCTATAGAATATATATGGCGAGAGAAGGAGGCTCCCCATGAATAAGGAAAGAATGCACGAGCTCGTCGAGGGCATACACATGATAGACGAGGTCGATCCCGCGGACTTCAAGACCATCAAGACGGACTTCGAGTTCGAGGAGCCACCCGCCGTCTCCATCTACATGCCCGTCCAGCACACCGAGCGTGACATGCGCCGCAACAACTGGGATCGCATCGAGTTCAAGGACCTGGCAAAGGAGGCCAAGCGCCAGCTGCTCGCCAGCTGGGATGAGCGTGAGGTCAAGCCCATCCTCGAAAAGCTCGACTACATGTCCAAGCGTCAGGATATGGAGCTGTGGCTCGAGGCCAAGAAGGGCCTCGCCTTCTTCCTCAACGTCAAGACCTGCTACGTCTACAACATGGACATGACGCCCAAGGCCCAGGTCGTCGTCGGCGACGATTACGACTTCGCCCAGCTCAACGGCGAAATCATCGAGGATACAGCATCGCGTTTCAAGCTTCTGCTCCTCAACGCCGATTTCTTCGCCGTGCTCGACGGCAACGACCAGGGCGTGCACTTCGAGGAGTTCCCGGAAGACGTCAAGCACTACTTCGCCGAGACCTTCCCGGAGTTCGACGGAGAGGTCACGGCACTTGACTACTACAGCCTCGAGGACCATCTGCCGCCCTATCACGGGTGGAAGTCTCGCAATGACGTCAAGCAGGAGGAAGCGCGCAAGTTCTTCCGCTATGTCGACAAGGTGATGAACGACGAGATCGTCCGTGACGAGACCGACATCCCCGTCATCCTCGTGACCGCACCGGAGCATCTCCACGACTTCCGCGAGGTGTGCACCTTCAAGGCCCTGTATCCCAAGGCAATCGAGAAGGACCCGCGTGGCCTCACGGGCGGCGAGCTCGTCGCTGACGCGCTCGAGGTTCTCGGTAACTAGAAAGCGGGAATGCACATGACGAAGAGCGGGGGCAAGGGCAAGCGCATCGCACTGTGGGCCATCGGCATCGCGGCGGGCGTGCTTCTCCTTGCCCTCGTCGTCATCAACGTGTACGTGCGCGTCGCGTACCACACGTACTACTCCGAGGCGCAGCGCGAGTTCAACATCCCCGGCATCCACGACGGTTTCGTGTGCCAGGACCTCGATTATTACGATGAGGGCAGCTGCTGGTTCTTCAGCGGCTATGACGCAAGCGGTGGCCCCTCGTATGTCTATCGTCGCGATGCCGATGGCACCGTTGCCCGCCTGCTCGTGATGCTCCCCGATGGCTCGATCTACGATGACCACGGCTCGGCCATAACGACGAACAGCCAATACGCCTTCCTGGCGAGCGAGGATGGCTACTTCGTCCTCAACGCGGCAGACCTCGCCTCGGCAAGCGCCGGCAGCGCGGTGCAGACCATCTCCGCGGTCGATCTCGACATCACGCCGGCCTTCATGAACATCGAAAACGACACGCTTTACGCGGGCACCTTCCACCTCATTCCAAGCTATCCCGCCCCTACGGAGCATCATCTCATCGCGCCAGACGGCAGCGAGAATGCCGGGGTCATACTCGCCTACCCGGCAGACGCAAACGGCGCCTCTGGCTACGCCACGCAGGCAGCCTATGTCTATTCCATCCCGGATGCCGTCCAGGGCATGGCAGTGCTTCCCGACGGAAACATCATGCTCTCGAGCTCATACGGGCTCACCTCCTCGCATCTGCGCACCTACGACGTGCACGATGCGCAGCAAGGTGCGGCCTTCCTCGTCGATGGGCGCGAGGTGACTCTATACTTCCTCGATTCGACCAACCTCGTGGCAGACCTCGTTGCCCCGCCCATGAGCGAGGGCATCGAAAGCCACGACGGGCGCATCTGGATATCGGAGGAATCCGCAGGTAACAAGTACCTCTTTGGCAAGCTCTTCGGCGCTGGCTCCGTGTACTCGATCCCGGCTCAACAGCCCTAATGCCCGATCTCGTCCTCGTAGAAGGCGAAGTGTCCCTTATCCAAGCGCTTGACCTTGTAGAGCGCTTCATCGGCCTGCGCGTATAGATCGGCAAAGCTAGCCTTGCCCTCCGATGGATCATGGACGCGAATGCCCACCGAAACGCTCGCCGCCATGTCACCCGCAGGCAAATCGTCGATACGTTCGAGGCCCTGGTCGATGCGTTCGAGAATGGCATGCAAGGTATCCTTATCAGTCGTCCCGGAGATGGCAATGGCGAACTCGTCACCGCCCATGCGGCAGGCAATGTCGGAAGAACGAATGACCTTGCCGAAGACCTTGGCAACGCTGCGCAAGACCTTGTCCCCCATCGCATGACCATAGGTATCGTTGATACCCTTGAGATCGTCGAGATCGATCATGAGCAGGGCGAAGGGTTCCTCGCGCTCGATCATGGCGTTGACCTGCATCGTGAAAGCCTGACGGCGCATGAGATGCGTGAGCTCGTCAAGATATAGACAGTCTGACCAAAAACGGTTGTAGACATCCCGCAGGGCGTAGCGGACCTGTTGGACATCACGTACATCCTCGAGCGTAAGCACCTGTGCCTCGCAGCGCACGTCCTCATCGAGCGCGCTCGGCATGGGCAGCGACTCGGGCATGGACGTCGTGCCCCGCCAGCGTGGTACCGGCAACACGAGCAACACGTTGTCGGTAAAGGTGCCGCACATGAAGCCGCTGCCCGCATATGCGACCTGTTCGTTGACCGCCTTCATTGCGCGCACGACCTCGGATTCCTCGCCAAAGAAGAGGTAGCAGCCCAGTTTGACCTCGTCAGACTGGGCGATACGCTCCTGGAGCATGGTGCTGCAGGCCAGAAAGTTGTAAAGCCCCGTCTTGGGGGAGATGTAGAGACGCGCATCTTCCATGGTGACCATGAGCCCAATCATGATCATGACGAGACCAGGGCTCGTGATGAGGATGTAGGGCCAGATCACCTGCACGATGGCGACGGCGATGAGCACGAGGAAGGATGCGAGAAGCACGAGATTGTTGATGTGCCCGAGCACCGTGCGATAGCGCACAAGCAACACGATGAGCAGGATGATCGTATAGGCCACCATGATGTAGAGCACGTAGGCCTTGGGTCCGAGCGAATACGAGCCTTGTGGCGTGTCGACGTACTCGATGGGCAGGACAAGCTGCGCTGCGATGATGAGCGCGCAAATAGCGCAGCTGAAGATGATGAGGTTTCGCTGGCTTCCCCCGCCCATGCGCTCGATGAGCATGAGCACGTAGATGAGCAGCAGGGCGCACCACAGCGCGAGCGTGACGAGGAAGACGAGATGCCATCCGTAGTTGAAGGCATCAGGAACGAGCGTACGATTGTTGACCGTGTACTCCGTCACCGAGGCGGCGCAGAGATTCACGATGCTCACATAACCCATGCAGGAAAACACGCGAGATGCCTTCGTGGGCAGGCGGCGCTTGCGCAGGAAGAGCAGCAGGCAATAAAGCATGATGACGAGACACGCCAAAGGCAGGCGAATCTGCATGTACATCCCGTGCCCCTCCCCTCGTGAACGCCAAGAGAATCAAGCGCAGATTATACCATCGCAGCCGCTCTACGCGCCTCGAGGGGAACGCTGGCACGCCTTCGTCATGCGGCAGCGGACTCGACCCTGATGCCCGGCGCCCCGAGCTTCACGAGCATGCAAGCCCCGACCCCAAGCAAGCTCTCGATACGTTCCACAAAAAGCTCGACCTTGTCATTGGGCACGACCACCTGGATGGTGCCGCCAAAGCCACCACCATGAATGCGTGCCGATCCACACAGCGTGCCATCGACGGGGACGGTGAGCTCCGCGAGCACGCGTTGACAAAGGGCAAGCGTGACCATGGCGTCCTCGTGATCTCCGGGGAAACCAACGTTTTGCAGGTGCTCTGCCGACACGATGCTCGAGCGATTGGTCAGGTATACGAAACTTTGGGCATCATCGCGACGCAAGGCCTCGACGCGCCGCTGCACGAGACGAAACTCCTCGAAGAAAGCCAGGCCGCGCAAGGCAACGAGATCGCCGTACTCCGCACGAACGCGGCCGATGTCGTTGACATATTGGTCCATGGAGATGTCACGAAGCTGTGCGACGCCAAAGGCATCGGCCGCATCTTGCATGTCCTGCGCGACGCTCGCGAAGGAGCTCGTCGCATCCTCGTGCCCGCTTCCGCAGCTTACGAGAAGATAGGTATAGCCATCGCAGGAAGGCGGCAAGACGACCTTGCTTATCGCAGGATTCACGCGATTGGCAAAGTCCATGAGGATGACGCCGCCAAACGCGCAGGCGATTTGATCCATGATGCCACAGGGCTTGCCAAAGAAAGCCCGCTCGGCATGCAAGGCCATCTGAGATAGATGCAAGGGCGTAAGGCGCTTCTCGCGAATGTCGTCCTCGAGTGAGACGCCATCCCTGTGCGCGATGATGCGCCAGCCACCGATAGCGGCAAGTGCGGCACCCACGCAAAGCTCGAAGGCAGCCGAACTGGAAAGCCCCGCCCCAGGAGGGATATCCGAATGGATATCGAGCGTGCAACCTTGCAACTCGACGCCCTGCTGCATGAGCTGGGCAGCCATTCCGCGCACGAGCGAGACAGTCGTGTTGCGCTCACTTGCCCGCGAGGTCCAGCAATTGGGATCGGCAAGGTTGATGGAGCATTCTCCATGTCCGTAGGAACGCACGCGAATGCGGCTACCGGCATCCACATACGCATCGCAGACGATACGCCTGTCGACGGCCGAGGCAATGACACAGCCACCTTGATGATCTTGGTGGTTTCCTGCAACTTCGGTTCTGCCGGGAACGCTTACGCGACAGTGGTCGATGAATCCAGACGCCTGATGGTGCTCGGGTGACACAATATCCATGGCCGGCCCTTCCACACGTATTTTGATTTTTGAATTGTTCGTCTGGCAAATAATCTATATCGCGTATGATTGTACCACCAGACGTTCCGAATTACCTGCAGGCGAGATAAAAAGGATGGGGCAGCAAAGATGTTCGATTTCAGACGCGCACTCAAGAGCGCCCTGCAGACCCATCCCGACGACGAGCTCATGCAGCTTCTCACGCCTTGGGGCGAGACACTTGACCCCCATGACCTGCTCCAGGAATATCCGCGTCCCCAGATGCGCCGCGAATCATACGCGAACCTCAATGGCTGGTGGGAATGCACGATACGCGCGGACCAGCAGGAGGGAAGCGAAGCCGACCCCGTCTATAGCGGGCAAATACTCGTTCCCTTCTCCCCCGAATCAGCGCTCTCGGGAGTGGGCCACCAGCTGCTTCCCCACGAGACCATCTGGTATCGCCGCAGCGTCTCGATGCTCAAGCGCCCGGGCAAACGCTATCTCCTGCACTTCGGAGCAGTCGACTTCGCCTGCGAGTGCATCGTCAACGGGCATCCCGTCGGAAGCCATCGCGGTGGCTACACGCCCTTCAGCTTCGATATCACGGACGCCCTGCAGGCCTTCGGCGACGCAGAGTCGGTCGCCACGATCGACCTTGCCGTACGCGACCCGAGCGAGACAGGCACGCAACCACGCGGCAAGCAGCGCCTCGACCGTGGCAGCATCTGGTACACCGCACAAAGCGGCATCTGGCAGACCGTCTGGATGGAGGAGGTCAGCGACCCGTATATCGAGAAGCTCGACATACGCACCAGCGAGGACATGCTGCAGCTGCGCGTGCACGTGGCGGGCAGCATCGACGATGCCGAGCGTGCGCTCTCGGTCGACGTCTTCGACGAAGGTGAGCTCGTCGCCTCTGCAAGCACACCCGTGCAAGGCAACGGCCCCCATGATATCGAGCTTGCGCTCGAGGACCCCCATCTCTGGAGCCCCGCTGATCCGCACCTCTACGACCTTGGCATCTCCTATGGCGAGGATGCCGTAGGCAGCTATTGCGCATTTCGCAGCTTCACCATCGAGCACGTCGAAGGCAAGAGCATGCCGGTCTTCTGCTGCAATCACGAGCCGCTCTTCCTCAAGGGCGTGCTTGACCAGGGGTACTGGTCCGATGGCTTGCTCACCGCGCCAAGTGACGAGGCCCTACGCTACGACATCGAAGTGGCTCGCAGCCTCGGCTTCAACATGCTGCGCAAGCACCTCAAGGTTGAGCCGGCACGCTGGTACTACCATTGCGACTGCCTCGGCATGATCGTATGGCAGGATATGGTCAACGGAGGCGCCCAGAGCTATCCCGCATTTTGGACCAGCCAGCTACCCACGGTCTTTCCCGGCATCGCACGTCATGTCGATGACACGAAGAAGCTCGCTCGCTTCGGTGCCGAAGACGCATCTGCGCGCGAACTCTGGCTTGAGCAGGCGCACGCCACCATCGAGAACCTGCGCAACTTTGCCTGCATCGCGAACTGGACCGTCTTCAACGAAGCCTGGGGACAGTTCGAAGCGAACAAGATGACGGACGCATTGGCACAGCTTGACGACACGCGCCCCTTTGACCAGGCAAGCGGTTGGTACGACCAAGGCGGCGGAGATTACGTCAGCGAGCACAACTACTTCCGTGATCTGCACCTGCCCAAGGGCCATGGATGCGATGACGAGCGTGCACGCGTCATATCGGAGTTCGGCGGCAGTGCGTTTCGCGTCGAAGGACATAGCGCGATCGAGCGATCCTACGGCTACGATACCCACGAAGACGCGGAAGAATTCGCCGCGGCCGTCAGACATGAGCTCGAAAAGGCCAATGCGCTTGAAGCCGAGGGGCTTTCCGGTTACGTCTACACGCAGCTCACGGATGTCGAGGAAGAGGTCAATGGGCTCATCACCTATGACCGGCGTGTCGTGAAGGCACGGCCCACATCCGTTGACGAGGCGTAACGTTTCGGGCCCGAATCTTGGCTACCATAGGTAGTCACAATCCAATTTAGACGAATAGCAACGAAGGGCTGATGAAGCATGGCACTGGGTGTGAGCAGAAGAGACATGGTAATGATCGGCGTGCTGCTGGCGGGCACGCTACTGGCGGTGCTTAACCAGACGCTGCTCTCCCCCGCGCTTCCCGCCATCATGGCAAGCCTCTCGGTCGATGCGACCACCGTGCAGTGGCTCACGAGCGGCTACTCCCTCGTCGAGGCCGTCATCATCCCGCTTTCGGCTTTCCTCATCGGACGCTTCACGACGCGCCAGCTCTTCAACACGGGCTTCGTCATCTTCGCCGTTGGTAGCCTCGCTGCCGCGCTCGCGCCCAACTTCTGGGTGCTGCTGCTTGGCCGCGTGCTGCAGGCCACATGCACGGGCATGGTCATGCCCATGGTGTTCACGGTCATCCTGCTCGTCTTTCCGCGCGAGAAGCGCGGCACGGCCATGGGTGCCATCGGCCTGATCATCGGTTTTGCTCCGGCCATCGGTCCCTCGGTTGCAGGCTTGCTCGTCGACTCGGTTGGCTGGCGTTGGCTGTTCGGCATCGTCACGATCCTAACCGTCATCGTCCTCGTGCTCTCGCTCGTGTTGCTGCGCAACTACGGTGACTTCAAGCGCACGAGCTTCGACCCTCTCTCCGTCCTGCTCTCATCGGCAGGTCTTATCTGCCTGCTCTATGGTCTCTCGACCTTCTCCTCGAGCGACAACCTCGCCGTAACAGGCGCGCTCATTGTCATCGGTCTCATACTCGTGGGTCTCTTCGTGCGTCGCCAACTCAAGCTGCCCGTCCCCATGCTCAAGGTCGACATCCTCAAGACGCGCAAGTACGCGACGACCGTCATCATCATCGTCATCGTGCAGGCTGCCCTCATGGGCACAGGCGTCATCACGCCCCTCTACATCCAAGGTGTCTGCGGTTACTCGGCCACGATGTCGGGTATCGCCATGTTGCCCGGCGCAGTCATCGGTGCGTTCATGGGCCTCGTGAGCGGCCGCCTCTTCGACCGTTTTGGCGTTCGCAAGGTCGTCGTGCCTGGCTCCATCGTCGCGCTCTTCGGCGCCTTCTGCCTCACGCTTCTGGGTATGGATACCGACTTCATCTTCATCATGCTCGCCTACACGATCCTCACCATCGGCCTGCAGTTCACGATGACCCCGCTCAACACCTGGGGCGTCAATTCGCTGCCCAATGAGGTAATCCAGCACGCGCAGGGCCTGTCCAATACGCTCAACCAGGTCGCTGCCTCGCTCGGTACGGCCGTTCTCGTGTCTATCTCGGCGCTCGCTCCCGTCTTCGCGCCTGATGCCGTAGGCATCGAGCAGATGTTCATCGGCGATCACATGGCGTTTACCACCACGGCGGCGATCATGGTCATCGCCGTACTCGTCATCCTCTTCTTCGTACGCGACAAGGCGAGGAAGAAGGGTGTCGTGGAAGTCGAGGCACAGGCAGCCGGCGACGAAACTGTCGATTACGCAGCCGGCTTTGACGGCGTGACGGTGGATGCCACGGAAAGCGAGAACATCGCGGCCGAGGCTGGCAGCGACGGCTCCGGAGAGATGCAGTACCACGTCTCGGATGCCATGAACCGCAATCCCCTTGCCGTCCTCGCCGGTACGACCATGGACGAGGTCATCGAGTTCATGGCGGCGCATGACGCGAGCGGCCTGCCCGTCATCGACGAGAATGGCAAGCTCGTCGGTTTCATTTCCGATGGCGATGTGGCCTCCTACCTTGGCAGCAACGACATCTCGTTGCTCGATTCGACGCTCAACATCTACCGTTTCGAGGATGACACCGCGCTCACCTCGCGCTTGGTCGACCTGCTCAACCTCGATGTCATGGACATCGCGACGAAACGCGTCATCTCCGTGCACGAGGACACGCCGCTCGACAAGGCAGTCCACACGCTCTCCGAAAAGCGCATCAAGAAGATGCCTGTCATAGACGGGGAAGGCAGGCTCGTGGGAGCCCTGAGCCGCCGCAACGTCATGCACGCCATCGCCGGCGCAATCGGCGAGCTCAAGAACGGCAGGTAAGCACCCCTCCCCTGTCATTTCGAGCGAAGCGAACGAAGTGAGCGGAGTCGAGAAATCTCGTCAGCCATTGTCATTTCGAGCGGAGTCGAGAAATCTCGCCAGCCACTGTCATTTCGAGCGAAGCGAAGCGGAGTCGAGAAATCTCGCCAGCTTAGAGATCTCTCCACTTCGGCCTTGCGGCGCCTCCGGTCGAGATGACACTGGCGCCTAACGAAAGCGCTTGAGCAGCAGCGAGTTGCAGACGACGCTCACGCTCGATAGCGCCATGGCCGCGCCGGCCAGCGCCGGCGCCAAAATGCCCACGGCGGCCAACGGGATCATGATGCAGTTGTAGATGAGCGCCCAGAAGAGGTTCTGGCGAATCTTGCGCATGGTGGCCTTGGAAAGACGCAGCGCCACGATCAGGTCGCTCAGTCGATTGCGCATGAGCACGACACTTCCGGCGTCCAGGGCCACGTCCGTGCCCGATGCCATGGCGATGCCCACGTCTGCCGCGGCAAGCGCCGGCGCGTCGTTGATGCCATCACCGACAAATGCGACGACGTTATGTGCCTCGGCGATACTTTCATCGCAGGCTTCGACGTCTTGCGCCTTCTTCGAAGCCGCTTCGAGCATGCGCACGTCTTCGGCAGATTTCACTTCGAGTACGCGACTGGCCTTTTCAAGCGGCTTGACCCCTGCAAAGACATGATCGTCCGCAATGCCGACCTCGGAGGCGACAAGCTTCGCGGTCTTCTCGTTGTCACCCGTCACCATATACGAGGTGATACCGAAGTCCTTCATGAGGGCATGCACCGTGGAGGATGCATCCGATTTGGGCTCATCCTTGAATTGGATGTAGCCCATGGGCTCATCGTCGATGCTGACAAGAACGCCCGATCCTGCACCTTCCAGCGCAACGCTCGTGCCGACAAAGACGTCATGCCCGTCAACCTTTCCCCTCACGCCCTCGCCGATGACAGCCTTGAAATCGGTGACCTCGGGAAGGTCATCAATACCTCGCGCGGCGGCATAGGAAACGACGGCATGGGCAAGCGGATGCTCGCTTTTCGATTCGACCGCAGTCGCCATGGCCAGTGCCTCGTCTGCGACATCGCATGTGACGACGCTTGGCTCACCCCTGGTGATGGTACCGGTCTTGTCGAAGACCATGGCCGAGAGCTTCACGAGCATCTCGAGCACGGAGCCGTCCTTGATCAGGATGCCAAGCTGGGCACCCTTCCCCATACCCACCATGAGGGCAGTGGGTGTGGCAAGGCCCAGCGCGCAAGGACACGCCACGCAGATGACCGCGATGGCCGGCATGAGCGCCTGCTGCAGGCGATGGGACGCCACGTCAGGCTCCACGAAGAAGAACCAGATGCAGAAGACGCACAGCGCGATAATCAGGATGGCCGGCACGAAGATCGAGGCAATCTTGTCGGCGATGCGCTGGATGGGGGCTTTCGACCCCTGGGCATCCTCGACCGCGCGCACGATGCGCGCCAACGTTGAATCCGCACCCACGCGAAGGGCACGCACGGTGACAGATCCCGTGGTGTTCTGCGAACCTCCCGTAACCGCATCGCCTTCGCCCTTGACGACGGGAAGGGTCTCTCCCGTGAGCATGGATTCGTCGACTTCGGTCGAGCCTTCGATCACGACGCCATCAACCGGCATCTTCTCACCAGGAAAGACGATGACGGTATCACCTGCGGCAACCTGTGCCAGGGGAATCTCCTGCTCTTTGCCACCGCGGATGACACGAGCGGTAGGTGGGGTGAGGTTCATGAGAGCCTCGATTGCCTGGTTGGTTGCTCCCTTCGCCCTTCCCTCGAGAATCTTTCCCAGCAAGACGAACGTGACGAGCATGGCGCAGGTCTCGAAGTACGGCATACCGTCGTTTATCTCCATGGCGGCGCTTCCAGGACCCCAGTCGTTGGTGATAACCGGCAGAAACGTGATATAGACGGAAAACGCGAACGCGATGGTGGTACCCAGGGCGACCAGCACGTCCATATTGGCAGAACCGCCCTTGAGCGACCCCCACGCACCTTTATAGAAACGTGCGCCACAGCAGAACTGCACGGGAATCGTGAGCACCATGAGCAAGAGATTGCACGCAAACATCGATTGGGCGTGCGTGGGGTCTGCGACAAAGATGCCCGCAAGCGCGTTTCCCACACCCATGTGCCAGCCGGGAAGCATCCCGATGCAAAAGACGATGACGGTAAAGACGCATGCCATCACGAAGACCCTCATGTCTCTCTTTGCGCGCGCAGCTTCTTTCGCGCGGCGCTTCTCGTCCACGAGGGGGGCATCTTCCGGAATGATCTCGGCGGTAAACGAGAGGTTATCGAACACGGCCAGCATGTCATCCACGCTTGCCTGCGAAGGATCGAACGTGACCCTGCCCGTGTTGTTAGCCAGATTGACCGCAACGTCGAGCACGCCGGGCGTATTGCGGTAATGCTTCTCGATGTTAGCCGCGCAGTTGGCGCAGTGCATGCCATCGATGGCCAAACGCAGGTTTGCCGTGGGTTGCTCGGATGTTCCGGGGTTCTTCGGGTTTTCGGTCGTCATCGGATTCTCCTACATAAAACGTCGAATGAGGGCCATCGCCTCATCCACGACCTCGTCATTGCCGTTGCGAATCTCCTCCACCACGCAAGTCTCCATGTGCTCCTGGAGCACCATTTCGGAAACGCGACGGACGGCAGACTCCGCCGCCGCAAGCTGCGTCAGGACATCACCGCAATACCGGTTGTCATCAATCATGCCCTTTACGGCGTTAAGCTGGCCAATGGCGCGGTTGAGACGTCTGTGCACATCGGCTTGCAGTTTGTCGCTACGCGGCTTGTCCTTGTAGCGACAGCTGCAGGAACCCGCTTTGTCCTGGACCATGGTAACCTCACTTCCTACATACCCAGTGGGGGTATATTAACGTAGAACATGACGAGAAGGCAAGCGTATGCCAAGCATCGAAGAGCATTCCTCCCGTGAAGATGACCCAAAGCATAAAACAGGGTGGCTCCCCTATGGGAACCACCCTGGAATTGTCGCAAGCGTCCGCTTCTACAGGCTCTTCTTGAAGTCCTCGAACTTCTGCTTGAGCTCGGCGCGCTTTTTCTCGATGGCCTCATGACGATCGGCCTTGCGCTGAGCGCGAATCTTCTCGCGGGCCTCCTTGGCCAGATCCTCCTGAATCTGCTCGGCCTGATCGACCTCGTCGGCAATCTCGGCGGCATCCCAATGTATGACCGCGCAATCCATTCCCTCGAATTGCATGTCGAAGTCCGCCGAGTCATCCTCCTGCACAAGGGCGATGAGGGCCGTCTGGCCCACAAGCAGCGAACGACTGCTGTAGGCAAGTAGCGAGGTGTTATCCGCGGCATCGCTCTCGTCGACGAGGCTTCCCGCGAGCAAGCCCACGCCACCGCCGAGCAAAATGCCGATAGGGCCTCCGAGTATGCCCACGGCCGCACCAAGCAGGCCACCCATCCAGGTGTCATCCGTCGTGTCCTGACCCGAATCGAACCCATCCTTGGGCACAATGTTTCCATCGACGTTCTTGACGATAACCATTTGGAGAATCGTGTATGACGATGTGACTGGCTTGGCCTTGAGATGCGAGAACACCTCGTATGCCTGGCTCTCGACCGGGAAGGTTGCCATCGTTACGTATTCCATGACATGGCTCCTGTTCTCTATAGCATGTATTACACACGCTTAGTATACACCGTTCATCCGTAAATATAATCCGTTCAAGGATATTTTGTTGTTTATCAAAACCGCCTCTATCGTGCACGATTACTTGAAGCCGGCTTTAACTAGACCTATCATCACGCAGGGCGAAAGGAGGCCTTCATGCAATATTCCATTGGCGAGGTAGCAAAGATGACGGGGCTTTCGCCCTCGACACTTCGCTTCTACGACAAGGAGGGCCTGTTTCCCAGCCTCAAGCGCCAAAGTGGCAAGCGCATCTTTGACGACGGCCACATCGAGAGCCTGCGCATCATCGAATGTCTGAAACGCTCCGGCCTGGAGATACGAGATATCAGAAGGTTTATGGAGCTCACGACCAAGGGCAGCGCAAGCTACGCACAGCGCCGGGAGCTGATGGAGGAAAGACGCCTCAAGACCCTCGAGCAGATAGAGGAACTGCAAAAGACGCTTGCCGTGCTCGAATACAAATGCTGGTATTACGATGAGGCGATCTCGCGAGGCAACGAGGATTTTGCCCAAGGTGCGCCCGATAGCCTCCCCAAAGAGGCACGCGATCTCTATGCGCGTGCGTTTCTCCAAAATGCGAACCATCCGGAAAGGGAATCGGAATGATCGGAACCATTGCGAACACGGCAGCCATCGTCCTGGGAAGCTCGATCGGGGCCGTCGCCAAGCGCGGTTTAGGCGAAAAGTACCAGGACGTACTGTTTCTAGCCATGGGCCTTGCCGCCGTGGGTATCGGCCTCAACTCCATCGTCAAGGGCATGGGGCAGAGCGTCTATCCGGTTCTCTTCATCGCAAGCCTTGCCATCGGCGGCGTCATCGGCACGGCACTCGACATCAACGGTCGTTTCGACCGCTTCGTTGACAAGCGTTCCAAGTCGGAGTCAAACCTCTCGCAGGGGCTCTCCACGGCGATCATGATCTTCTGCTTCGGGGCGCTCTCCATCATCGGCCCCATCAACAGCGCCCTCTACGGTGACGAAACGTTCCTGCTCACGAACGCCACCCTGGATCTCGTGACCTCGATGGTGCTCGCCTCGTCCTTCGGCATCGGCATTGCGCTTGCCGCCATCGTGCTCTTCTGCTGGCAGGGGGCAATCTTTCTTCTGGCAGCGCAGCTCCAGCCCTTCCTCACGGCAGACCTCATGGCAGAGATCACCATCGTGGGCGGCTTCCTCATCCTGGCATCGGGCCTCGGCATACTCAAGGTCAAGGAGATACCCGTGATGAATCTCCTGCCCGCATTGCTTGTCCCGCCCCTGTGGTTTCTCGCCATCCAGCTGGCGGGCACCTTCATGTAGTCCCTCACCCTGAAGTAAGTTATTTCGCTTCGCCTCATGCTGTGAAAGCATGGAGTTGGCAGCATGCTACAGATCATGCAAACGGCAAGACAGGAGGCGGAATCATGATTTCATGCATCAATCTGCTCAGAAAGGACCCGGCGATCGACCAGGACGCGTTTCGCGCGTTTCTGGAAGGTGACTATGCCCAGCTTTGCATGCGCATTCCCCGCATGCATGAGTACGAGCAGAACTACGTAACGCTCAAGGAGCAAGGCGATGCGTCATCCGAGGCAATCCAGGCAGACGCCTTCACGATCGAGCGCTACGAAACGCTTTACGATTACGAGACGGCATACGCCTCACAAGAATATGCGGAAGTGCTGCGCAGGCGCGTCGATGCGGTCGTATACAACGAGACTTACGTCTGCCTCGAAAACGTGTCCATACCCCTGCATGCACCTGGCGCATGTCACAAGAAGATGACGCTGCTGGGGCGCACGACGCCACAGGTCTCGTTCGAGGACTTCACGCGTGAATGGTACGTCGTCCATTCCGGATGCATGGCGAAGATGCCTACCAATATCTTCTTCGGGTACAACCAGCACCTCATCATCGACAGACAGGTAAACGGCCAGCACGTGAGTCACGACCGCCTGCCTTTCGATGGCATTCTAGAGCTCTTCTTCAGCGAGGCGTCTGCCGTCGCCAATGCCTTCGCGACAATCCCCGAAGGACAGGCGACAGTCGCGCATCGCAAGGAGTTCATGAGCAGCGTCGACCCGTTCCAGGTCGATTACAAGGTCTTCGAGTACGAGGCGTAGCACCAAAAGAGACCCCACGAATATCTCGCGGGGTCTCTCCTTTACGAAGCTTTCGCAGCATACGGCTACATCATGAAGACCTTGTAGGCATTGGCCGTATCCTCGTAGCGCTTCTTTATCTCGGCCTTGCCACGCAGGTACGTCAGTGACATCTCGGTAAAGTACCAACGACCGTCGATCTTCACGTACGTGTTGTCGTAGTGGGCACGCCCGACAAACTCGCCACCGTTTTCCGCATCGTAGAGATCATCTTCAAGCGACCAGTGCGATGTTGCCGTATCCGGCCCCGTAATGTCGATCCAGTGATGATGTCCCTGATGGCTCGAGGTCACGTTGTCACCGAACTTGCCCTTCATGGTTTCGAGCATGCCATCGCGCCCCTCGTATCGCCCGCCAGTCGTGTTGTTGATGAAGACGAAGTCCTCGACAAGGCACGCGGCAAGCCCATCCCAGTCCTTGGCATCGAGCGTGTCCCAGTACGTCGCCTGAAGCCGCTCGATGGCGCGCATGTCCTCGAGAGCCTGGATCCGCTTTTCGAGATCTTCCATGGTGCTCATGTCAATCGCTCCTTACAAGAGGCTGAATCCGCCCTCTTCGTAGATGGTCTCGCCGGTGATGAACGAGGCATCATCCGAGGCGAGGAAGAGAGCAACGCTTACCATCTCCTCGATCTCGCCGTAACGACCAAACGGCATCTTGGCCAGGAAGGCGGCGTTGCGCTCCGGATCGAACCTCGTGCCCTCCGTGATGCGGGTCTTCGAGGTGCCCGGGGCAACGGCGTTGACATGAATGTCATATTTTGCAAGCTCAAGCGCCATGACCTGCGTGAGCATGCTCACGGCCGCCTTGGAAGGACCGTAGGGCGTGATGCCGCCGATAGTCTTGCGAGCGCTATTGGAGCTCGTGTTGACGATATATCCCTTGATGCCCTTGTCGACCATCGTGCGTGCGACGGCCTGACCCACGTAGAAGACGCCGTTCAGGTTCGTGTCCATGACATCGAGCCAGCCCTCCTGACTGCACTCGAGGAAGGGCTGACGATGGGTGATGCCCGCGTTGTTCATGAGGACGTCGATATGGTCAAACTCCTCGATGACCTTGGCGACGCTCTCCTGCACTTGACCATAGTCGCGAACGTCGCAGTGCATGCAATACACGCGCTCGTTATCGGCATAGACCTCTTCCATGGTGTCGTCTTCGATATCGAAGACGATGACCTGGGCGCCTTCCTTCACGAGCTGCTCGGTCATGCCACGGCCCAGACCATTGGCACCGCCGGTTACCAGTGCGATTTTGTCGATGAATCTTTGCTTTTCCATGGGTGCTTCCTTTCGGTCCTATTGCTTGTCAGCCGTTGCCAGATGAAGATAGGTTGTGGCGCCGCCATCGGCGGCGATTGACTCGCCATTGATGAAGCTGGCGTCATCGGATGCAAGGAACAGCGCAACTGAGGCAATCTCTTCGGGAAGCGCATAGCGCTTCATCGACGACGCTTCGCTGAGGCCCTTGCGGTTCTGTCCCCGGGGTAGTGTCATATCCGTAAGGATGAGACCGGGATTTACCGCATTGACGCGCACGCCGTAGGCTCCCAGGTCGGTGGCTGCGGCACGGGTTGCACCCAAGGCCGCGGCCTTGGCCATCGCATACCCGATAAGGTTGCCCGGACCAAAGTGATTGCCCTGGTAGGAGCAGGTATTGACGATGGCACCGCCACCCGAGTCGATGATAGCCTGGGCACAGTAGTGCATGCCGTTGTAGACGCCCCAGCAATCGACGTCCATCATGCGCTCAAGATCCTGCCGAGATGCCGTGAGAACCGATCCGTTTACACAGATGCCGGCATTGTTCACGAGCACGTCAAGGCGTCCCTGCTCATCGAGAATCTTCGCGACGAGCTTCTGCCATGCGACCTCATCGACGACGTCCATGGGAAAGACCACGGCCTCTCCCCCGTCATCCTTTATTTGGGCTTCCACACGTCTGAGCCCGTCTTCCCTGATGTCAGTCATGTAGACCGTCGCGCCCTGTTGAGCGAACATCTTGGCTTCCATCTCGCCTTGTCCGCCAGCGGCACCGGTCACGATGACAACCTGATCTTCGAACTTCCCGGAGCCCTTCTCGACCCGGGGCCAGCGCCTTGCCTGCTCCTCGCCATAGACTCTCTCCTCGAACTCTGCCTGGCCAGGACCCGCGAGGATGGCGTCGTCGAAAAATTCCGCGCGCTTTGACTTCATGGTTCTCTCCATTCAAAAAAATCGGCCGCATCGAATCCTGTATCCGATGCGGCCGCATGAATCGACTAGCCTTCCAGCTCGACGGGAATCGCTTCGACAAAGTAGGTCGTTACCGTTCCGATGAACTCAGCGGCATGGACGCTTGCGCGCTTCTTGAATCCCACGCTGCCGTAGCATTCGTCGAAGGCTTCCATGTCCTCGAACCAGAACTCGACCATACCCTCGACCGGAAGGTCCTTGTAGTGAACCTCTTCGTCACCGATGCAGCGGTCAATCACCAGGTTCTGGTTGTAGCCGCAGCATCCTCCCATCAGCTCCACCAGTATGGAGTGGACATACCACCACTCGAAGTGGAACGTCATGGCATCGACGCCTTCGGCGCGATCGCAGAACGAGACGCGCTTGATGATGTCGCGACCCTTGAGATACTCGGGGACGAGCTTGTCAAACTTCCTGACCGTGATAAGCGCGGCAATGGGCTCCTCGACGATGGACTCGAGCGCGTCACGCAGGGCATCGCCAGCCTGGGTCATGCACTTGACCATGTCCCCATAGCTATCAAAGAGCATCTCGATGAAGCCATCGATGTCAATCGCACCGCGGCCCAGATGCGAACGCTGCTGCTTGTCGGTCACGAAGTTGATCTCGCACTTGCGTAGCAGGGGCATCTTGGCGATTACGTCACGCACCTCCCCCATCATCACCGCGCGGAACTCCTCTTCGGAGACCCCTTCCTTGCACTTGAGCAAATTGATTCTGGAAATCATCTCTGCTTCCTTTCAACGTGAGTTGCCTGGCGCCTACTCGGCTGCGTTCTTTGCCTCCATCATGGCGGCGTCGCGTGCCTTCATCTTGTTGTAGATCGGCAATCCGATAGCAAGCAGGATGATCGCGATGATGCAAAGCACGCCCAAGATGGGAAACGCCGTGCTATAGCTGCCGGTCGCGGCAAGCGTGTTGGCGGAAAGCATGGGGCCGATGACAGCGGCAAGCGCATAGCCCCAGTACATGAAGCCATAGTTCTGACCCATGTTGGCCGGGCCAAAGGCATCGCCGGTAAGCGAGGGCATGATGGCCATGATGCCGCCAAAGCACATGCCGAGGACGATCGACTCGATGATGAAGGGCATCGTGGAATCGGTGTTCCCGTAGAGGAACAGGTGAATCACCGCGGTGATGCCAATGACGATGAACAGCGTCTGGAAACGTCCGATCTTATCGGAGAGGGTGCCAAAGCCAAAGCGTCCGGCAGCATTGGCGACTGCGAAGATGCTGACCATCATAGCGCCTGTCGCGGCATCCATGCCCGCCTGCGTCTGACCGACGAGGGACGCGGTGCCAAGCATGAACACGCCCGTGCATGCGGTGAGCGCGAATACGATGACCATGATCCAGAAAAGCGGGGTCTTCATCATCTCGGGAGTGGTGTAGCTTCTGCGGTTCTTGGCTTCCTCGTCAACGGGAGGATTCCACCCCTCGGGCTGGTAGTCCGCAGGCGGAAGGACGTAGCAGAGCCACGAGAAAATGAGGAACATCACGATGCTGAACGCGCCCACGACCATAAACGAGGGCATGGGGCCGATTGCCTGCACGATCATGTTGCCAACCGGAGCCGTCCACAGCGGCCACAAGGCCATCGTGGCAAGAGAGATGCCGTTAACGAGGCCCTTCTTGTCCGGAAACCAGCGCGTCGTCAACGCCAGCGACGTGTTGTAGATGATGCCATCGGCAAAGCCGACGATGATGCCAAAGGTGATGAGCAGCATGATGGGATTCGTGGAAAAGCCCGTGAGAATCCAACCGATGCCGAAGACGATACCACTGACGAGCATGATCTTATGAGCCGCGAACTTACGCTGGAACCAGCCGCCAATGGGACCGCCCGCAAAGCCAATGACGACGATGGCAAGCGTATAGGCCAGCGCCACGATCTGCGGTGACCAGCCAAACTCTGCCATCATGGGCTTCTGAAAAATACTGTAGCAATTCAATGATGCGGTAATCGCTCCGCACATTGCCGCGCCGACGAGAACCACCCAGCGCGATTTAGGCTTCATTGCCATATCTTCCTCCAATATAGCTTCCAAAAGACTACGTGCATGTGAAAGGCATCGCCTTTCCCCCAACCGAAAACCCCTCCTCCTTTCGTTACGACGTGCAAGCCGTTCTATGCGCACATGATTCCGATGTTGCGATACGTGCTGATGTGCCGGAGTCAATTGATGCCGAAACTGGACTAGGTCCTCACCACTGCAATGCGGTTCTTGCCAGGAAGCCGGAAAGTTCAACGAGAATGACGGCTCCATCCGTTTTGAAGACATCTCTTCTCTTGAGTCGTATGCTATGAGGGTTTATGGATGACCTCAATAACGCACTTAAAAGTAAGAAGCTGCCGTATACGTAAGTACGGCAGCCATATGTGACTACAGCAAGCCAAGCGCGCGCATGAGCATGAGACAGACGATGAGGACGACAGCGGTGATGGCCGCGTAGAGTCCATTCCACTTGAGACTCGTCTCCACGGGAGATGTCTGCACCATGTCCGCCACGGCGATGACATTTGCCGATGTGGGACATATCGTATTGCCCAGCGCCCAGCTCATCGACAGGACAAGCGCAAGATACGCAGCCGATATTCCGCACAGCGCAGAATCAATGGCACCTCCTATGACGGCCGTGGCCACGATGGGATGGATTCCCGCCGCGCAGGTAAGCAAGACGATGATGACGATGGCCGTCGTCAACAACAGAACGCTTTGGCCGGTGGTTAACATGAGGGCCTGCGCAATGAAATCGCCGATACCCGAATATCCGATGCTCTGGGCGAGCATGCCCGCACCCGCAAAGAGCACGATCTGGTTTTTGGCATTGGGGAGCTTCTTCTCGAAATACGCGTTCTTGAGCTCCTCGCGATACAGGGAAAACCGCCTGATAACGAGCATCCAGAGAAAGGGCCATACCAGTGACGCCATGGCGACGACGATAATGGCCGAAAGGCCAAACAGCTGGGAGACCACGGCAATGAACGCTATGAGGAGCACGGAGAAGACGGCGAGCTCCGCCACTTTCGCCTTGTCGATGCCTCCGGAAACGTCCTTGGATGTACTCGCGTCATCGTCCAGCGCGGGGGCATCTCCGCCCTTCTTGCACGAGAGCACCGTCATCAGAATCCCGATGCCCTCCGCTACAAGTGCGCAGACGATTGCGCAGGGGGCGAAGCTTACCCACTGCGCACTTGTCACCGAAACGACCAAGGCGATGGTCGCCGACGTAGGCGCCCATATCATGCACGTGACGAATCCGCGCACGAGCGCCGTTCCCAGTAACTTCTTGTTGGCGCCCAACTGGCTTTCACGCGACATCTCGAACGTAAGCGGAACGGCGGCAATGCTTATGAGCGAGCCGACCACGGCCGCCATGCCGCTTACGAGCGAATAGTATCGTCCCTCCGAGTTTGCATACCGCGTGAACAGGCTTCTCAACGATTCGCTATAGCCCCCATGCTGAACGGGTATGCCGATGAGCGGGATCAGGATGAACATGACGATGAGGTCGGCGTTCTTGCGAAGCGCGCGCACCCACTCCTCGGCCGGCGCTTGGGCATAGAGCAGCAATCCAACGCTTATCGCGATGAGGATGACACCGATGAGCCGCGACGACCCCGTCGAGACGAAGATGCTCATCACGAGCACCACGATCATGAGGACGATGTTCACGTCATCGAGCAGCGGAGCGCGTAAAAAGACGTTGATGATATAGCACACGGCAAAGCACAGGGTGATGACGCTGCGCACAGTACGCACGGCAACGGGCTCTTTCATCGAATCCTCTCCCTTGAAAAGGCAAACGAGAACTGTATGGGCGCAGGAGGACGTTTCCCCCTGCGCCCATATGACGGCGCGAGACGAACCAATCTGCGGCAGAGCTAGCTATTGACCGGCGTACCATCCTTGCGGTAGTAGCGCTTCATGAGGAAGATCGCGACCACGATTGAGACGACGTCAGCGGCGATGATGAAGAAGGCCAGGGAAATGGCATTTCCCGTCCCCGCAATAATCGCCGTCGCAATGGCCGGAGCCATGCCGCCGAAAACGGCGGCTGCGAGGTTATAGGCAAGGCCGACACCGCTGTTGCGCGTTTCGGTGGGGTACACCTCGGATGCCGCCGTCGCCACTGCCACCGCATTAAGCGACTGGAAGGGCAGCAGGCATGCAAGGGCGCAAATCATGATCAACACGGCATGCCCGTTGATGACGGCCCAGAAAACCGGGTAGGCAAGCACGATGAATCCCAGGCACGCGATGATGACGGACTTCCTGCGTCCGAACTTGTCCGCGAACATGCCCGCGAACGGACAGAGGACCAAATATACGGCCACGACCGCGGTATTGACGATAAAGCCCTCGAGCATGGTCCCACCGACGAACTCCTTGATATAGGTGGGTAGATAGGTCACCAACAGGTAGTAGGAAACGCTCGTGCCGGCAAGCAGGCCGATGTTGGTAATCATGGCGACCCAGTGCTTCTTGAAAAGCACCTTGACAGGCGTGTGATCTTCCTCGGTGGCCTTCTTCTGCTCCTTCATCTTCTCGAATTCGGGAGGCTCGGGCACGCTCTTGCGCAGATAGACGCCGTAGACGGCGACGACGATGCCGATGAGGAACGGGATGCGCCAACCCCAGGCGTAGAGGTCGGGTTGGGACAGGACCGACGTGCAAATCAGACCGGTGATGGAGCCGATGAGCATGCCGACACCGACGCTGAACGGCTGCCAGCTGACGAGGAAGGAGGTGTTCTTGCCGTTGTTGAACTCAGAGATGAACGTGAGGGCAGAACCGAACTCACCGCCCGTTGCCAAACCCTGCAGCAAACGCAAAACCGTGAGCAGGATGGGCGCCATGATGCCAATCTGCTCATAAGTCGGCAGACATCCCATGAGCATGGTGCATATGCCTATGGCCATGATGGTTACGGTGAGTGACTTTACGCGGCCGTGCTTGTCCGCATAGGCTCCCATGATGAGGCCGCCAATGGGACGCACGACAAAGCCGACGCCAAACACCATGAAACTCATCAGAATGCCGACAACGGGATCTTCGGACGTGAAGAACTCCGCGGAAATGACAACCGCGAAGTAGCCGTATAGGCCATAGTCATACCATTCCAGAACGTTACCCAGACATCCAGAGAGTATCGACTTGAAAAGCGATGCATTCTTCTGGGTGGGCTGAACTTCTTTTGCCATGCGTGCTCCCCTTTCGTAAAGACCTCCATGCGCCCCAAAAGCGAGCTGATCCATGTACGAGAATCCGGTATCGCGAGGCGCCTTCTCATCTGCATCCGCACCCGCGTAAGACATTGCGATTGGCACGATCGGGCTACGGGAGGATGCATGTGTCCCATCTAAGAAGAATGGTATGGCCGGCAATGAACGGTGCTCAATAACGCACAAATAAGTTAGTCCTTACCAAAAGGTAAGAATCGGGGAGGAAAAGGCTTCCCGCCTCAAACAAAGCGGGAAGCCCTCAAACGACGGGTCAAACGGTTAGATCCGACAGGCGGCCTCTCTGCCATCGATGATGGCGTGCTTGACGAATGCGTTATCGCCTCCCAGCGTGGAGCCAATCTCCACGACCTCAACACCCGTGCCCCTGAGCTCATCGTAAAACGCGGCGTCGCGCTTCTCGGGAAGCATGACGAGCACGCTATCGCAGCCAAAGGCACGCTCCTTGCCATCGACGTCAGCAATGACGAGACCCTTGCGGATTTCCTTGCACGTGGCATTGCGCACGACCTTGACACCGTTTTCCTCGAACCAGGGCTCCAAACGCACCTTGTAGGGCACGGGAACCAAGCCGCCGATATCATCGTCTTCCGAGAGCAGCGTGACGTCCTTGCCGCAGTGGGCCATGAACGTGGCGCACTGCGCACCTTCGGCACCGGCTCCCAGAACGACTATCTTTTTGCCCACGGGCATGAAATGCCTGCTTGCCTTGTGTATGAACTCAGGGCTGAAAAGCTTGAGCGGAAGCTTCGCGAGCTTCGAAAGCCCGGGGATGGTATACACCTTGCCGCCATCGATACCGGGAATGTCGGGAATCAGATACGGCGAGCTGTTGGCGAGCATGACCACATCGGGTTTCTCTTGCCTGACGAGCTCGGCCGTGACCTCTTCGTTGAGATGCACATGCACGTCGGACTTGCCCACCATGGTGGTGAGGTAATCGTAGATGGGCATGATGTCCTCGACCTTGTTGCCCTTGATCATCGACGCCAGCTTGAGCCTGCCGCCCAGTTCGCCGGACCTTTCGTACAAGTCGACGTTATGGCCGCGGGCCGCCGCGTCGATGGCCGCCTGCATGCCCGCGGGACCTCCACCGATGACCATGACCTTCTTCGGCTTGTCGGCAGGCGTGAGCGCAAGCTCCTTCTCGCGTCCGAGCGCCGGATTCACACGGCAGATGCGCGGAGAGACGAGCGGATCTTGACACGATCCACAACGATTGCACCGGCGAATCTCGTCGATGCGCCCCTCCTTCACCTTGTTGGGAAACTCAGGATCTGCCCACAGGTAGCGGCCAAAGCCGATGATGTCGGCGTAGCCTTCCTCAAGTGCGCGCTCGCCTTTGACCTCGTCCATGCGGCCAACGCACACGACAGGTACCCTGACGGCATCGCGGATGTACTTTGCCGCCGGAAGCAGCAGCCCCATATCCTCGTAGTCCTTCATGTATTGACGCATATGAGGCTCGGGATCGGGATACGGGAAGTAGTCCGGGATGAAGCGGAACGGAAGCTTTCCGTAGCCATAGCCGGTCACGCTGATGTATTGGTATCCGATCATCTCGAGTGCTATGGCGGTATCGCGCGCCATGTCGGGCGTGATGCCGTTGTTTCCCGTCAAAGGCGAGAACTCGATGCCGTTGATGCGCGTGCCGATGAGGAAGTCCGGGCCACACGCCTCGCGAATCATCTGGTAGAGCTCCGCCATGACACGTGTGCGATTGGCCACGTTCTCGAAGGCATACTCGTCATCGCGCTTGTTCCATAGGGGACTCAGAAAGCTGTTGAGCAGATACCCATGCGCGGCATGCACCTCGACACCGTCAAAGCCGGCCTTCTTCATGCGCACGGCACCCTCGACGATGAGCCTTTCCTTCTCGTGAATCTCCTCGACCGAAAGACCACGTGTCGCACGTCCCTCGGGTTCGGGAATGGGAAGGTCCTCGGTCTCGATCGTCGACGAGCTGAAGGGGCGCCCTTCGCCAAGCACGGCCGCGGAAGGCCCGCCGTGATGAAGCTGCCCTATGATATAGCTATCATGACGATGCACGGCCTCCGCGAGCTCGGTCAAGCCCGGAATGAACTTGTCATCCCAGACGTTGCAGTAGCGCCCGGGCATGTCATCCCACATGACGCCACCGATGACCACGGCCGCCGCGCCGCCTGCGGCAATGCTCTCGTACAAGCCGATTGCCGCGCTTCCATCGGCGGTGCCGTCATCGTTCCAGCGAAACGTCGACTGACCCGTCTTCATGATGCGATTCTTGAAGGTTATCTTTGGCGTGATCTCCAGCGGAGACATAAGTTTTTCGAAGCCACCCATGAATTGGTCCTTCCAATGTCCTAGAACAGCGTGAAACCGCCATCCTCAACCAAGGTCTCGCCGGTAACGTAGGAGGCATCGTCGCTTGCCAGAAACAGTGCGACACTGGCGGCTTCTTCAGGAGCGCCATAGCGGCCCAGGGGAATGTTGGCGAGAAACTGCGCGTTACGCTCGGGGTCATTCCTCGTACCCTCGGTGATACGCGTCATGCTCGTGCCCGGCCCGAGGGCATTGACGCGAATTCCGTATTCGGCAAGCTCCAAGGCGAGCCATTTGGTCAGCTGGGACACACCGGCCTTGCTGGCAGCATATGCGCCGGTGTTCTTGGAAACCGTGCGCGACGTGCATGAGCTCGTGTTGACGATGGCACCCTTGATTCCGCGTTCTATCATCGACTTCGCCACGGCCTGGTCCATCCAGAAACATCCATTGAGGTTGATGTCGATGACGCGGCGCCATTCCTCCTCGGTCGTGCTCAGCACGCTCCCACGTTTGATGACGCCCGCGTTGCTGAAAAGGATGTCGATGTGCCCGAACGCTTCGAGCACTTCGTCGACCACCTCGTTGCACATGGTGTAATCGGCGACGTCGAGAGGATAGATCGCGATGTTCTCGTTACCCTCGAATTCGCGCGCCAACGTGTCGCCCTCGATATCGAGGGCCGCGACCTTGGCGCCCTCTTCGAGAAGACGGCAGACAATGCAATGGCCAATGCCATTTGCCGCACCCGTCACCACGGCCACCTTGCCTTCAAACCTCTTGCCCATCATTCCTCCTCACCTTTCGTTACACGAAAAAAATATGGTCATCAGTCATGACAGGCAACTACCCACTTAAAAGTAAGAGTGGAACTTGTCTTCTTGCCTAGAGCGCCAACCCGACTTCAAAGCCCTCGCGTATGTTGTGATAACCGTCCTTGGGACTTGATGCGTCCCCAACAACATGAAGGCGCGCCTCACGCCCGTCAATCGATGCTATTGGCTTTGACGCAGAACCTAGTTTTCGATTTCGTCCTCGTCACCTGCGGTGTCGAAGTACCAGACGATGTGCTCACGCGTCTTATCGATCATGCCGTCCTCGCCTACGGTGCCGTACTCGAGCTTGCCATCGTTAAGGAGGCCCTTCGTCTGCTTAAGCGCTTCGACCGAGAAGTTAAGGTGTACGACACCCCAATCGCGAATGAGGTACAGGAGGTTTGCCATGCTGATACCGTCTGGTGTGAGGAGATAATCGACCCACAGGGGCTTGTCTTCGACCACGACGCGCTCGAGCATGCCCATCTCCTCGAGCTCGTTGAGATGTTGCGAGAACATCTTGTCCGATATCTTGTAGGGAATAATCTTCTTGAGCTCACCGTAGCGCGCGCGTTGATGAGGTTGCAAGCTCAAATACCAGATGATGAACGGCTTCCACTTACCTCCCAGAATCTTTGTGAGGACCTGCGTGAGCATGCATGAGGTTAACCTGTCGATACTGTTAGGATCCATCACAATCGCCTCCCAAGTCATACCTTTGCTTCTGCCCAGCTCTCGGCCAAAGATACGTACGGATTTCCCTGCACGACAGATATGCAAGGAGATTATTATTACCCCCCCCCTGAATGCAATCACAGAGCCAGGGGGTTGTGGTAGACATGCGGCCAAAAATATGGCTCATGCCCGTTTTATCGATATTGGCCTTTCCCCGTTTATGACGGCACAGGGCCGGACTCATCGAGCCCGGCCCAAATCACCATACTTCAAGCTAGGTCCACAATCTCGGTGATGGCAGACTAGAGTATGTCGTGCACCTCGGTAAGATACGTATTGATCGCGCCGATGAACTCACTGCCATGCTGCGATGTCCTCTTGAACTCGGGGGAGTCGTAGCATTCGTTGAAGGCATCCATGTTCTCGAACCAGAACTCGACGACGCCCTCGACCGGAAGCTCGTCATAATGGACGGAGACGCCGTTGACGATGCGATCGATGACGAGATTCTGCGCATAGCCCACGTAACCCGGCATGGTATGCACCATTTCGGTATGGACGTCCCACCACTGGTACATCCATTCCTCGGCGCTCACACCCTCGGCTCGGCCCATGAACGAGACGCGCTTGATAAGCGGCTTGTCGCCGTTGAGCAAGTACTTGGGAGTGTGCTTCACGAACTTCTTCACGCAAACGAGAATGGGATTATGCGGATCGGCGAACTTCGGAACGTCATCGGCACCCTTGCCGTCTAACGACATGACGCCCTCGACCATGTCGCCATAGCTGTCAAACTGCAGCTCGGAATAGCCATCGATGATGATGGGGCCCTGACCCAGGGGATGACGATGCTCGTTGTCGCATACCGCGTGCTGAGAGTAATGGCGCAGGTTCTTCATCTCGGCCGCGATGGGACCATGGACGTTGAGCCAGTAATCCTTGAACTCTTCCTGCGTCGTGCCCTCTTTGCGCTTCAAGAGACCCATTCTGCTAATCATGTGTGATCACTCTCCTTAGAAAACCCTCACATAATCCTGCCTTCTTCCAGAATTCTAGAAACGGGATTACGCCGAAACAATTACGCACTTAAAAGTAAGGGGAGACATGAGAAGTCCCACGTCATCTCATCGAAAACCGCGTAAAAGCGCTAACAATAAAGTGCGTACTAGGAATGTCCCCATCATGCTCCCTATGATGACAGCCACACAAACGCACAGTCCCGTATTGGCCGTCGAAAGAGGAAATGATGCAAGAATTCGAACATCTCATGTCACCCATCGAAATCGCCCCGAGCTTCAAGATGAAAAACAGGATCATGAAGGCGCCTCAGTCAACGTGGAGGTGGAATCTCGACGGTACCGCCGATGGCAGCGCGGGCATTGATCTGTACGAAAGCATGGCCAAGGGCGGTGTCGGTGCCATCGATATAGCCGGCATCAACTGGGAACCACCAGTAGGTGGTGGCATCTACCTCTGTGCCTACGATGACAGGTTCATCCCTGGCCTCACCGAGCTTGCCGAGCGTCTGCACCAGTACGATTGCCGCGTGATCGGCCAGCTCCATCATGGCGGCCCGCTCGCCCCCGTGCAAGGCGGCGGCAGGCCCATCTGCGCCTCGACACTCGAAATCGAGGACCTTCCCACCCCTCCTCCCGAGGGACTCGCGACCCACGGTCTCACGCACGACGAGCTCGTCGAGAAACGCCAGCTCATCGTCGATGCAGCCATACGCCTGTGGAAGGCCGGTTTTGACGCCGTGGAAATCCACGCTGCTCACGGCTACTTCCTCAACAGCTTCCTGAGTCCCATTTGGAACCATCGCGACGACGAGTACGGTCCACAGACAGCCGAGAGCCGCACGCGCATCATGCGCGAGATCTACGACATGGTACGCGACGCATGCGAGCCGGACTTCGTCATAGGCACGCGCATCAACGGCCAGGAATGGTCGCCGCTCGTCTCGGGCGGCATCACGCCCGAGCTCGCCGTCGAGAATGCCAAGGCCCTCGAATCCTATGGTTACCAGTACATAAGCGTATCGGGCTACGGATACGGCAAGCTTCCCTTCCGCTACTGTCCCGACTACTTCCCCTACCCCGACCCCGAGCCCTTCATGGAACCCTACATGAAGAATTTTGACGACCTGGGCATCCTCATGCCGGGAATCCGGGCCGTCAAGGAAGCCGTTGACGTTCCGGTCATCGGCGTCGGGCGCATGGACGAGGTCAAGGGCGAGCGCGTGCTGCGTGAGGGCTATGCCGACATAGTCGCTTACGGGCGCTACCTCTGGGCCGATCCCGAGTTCGCCAACAAGGTCAAGGAAGGCCGCCTCGATGAGATACGCCGGTGCAATCGCTGCGCGAGCTGCGAGGATCCCGTCACATCTCCTCGCATCTGCCGCGTGAACCCCGCGCTTGGCCGCGAGCGTGAGCTTGAGCTCAAGCCCGTCGAGACACGCAAGAAAGTCATGGTGATCGGCGGTGGCACGGCTGGCATGCAATGCGCGCTCGATGCCGCCGAACGCGGATTCGACGTGACGATATACGAGAAGAAGAGCGAGCTCGGTGGCCGCATCAAGCTTGCCTCCATGATAAAGGGCGACAAGGATGAGGACGTCATGCCGCTCTTCGATTACCTCACCACCATGATCGAAAAGTCAAATGTCACCGTCAAAATCAAGACCGAGGTGACGTTGGACCTCGTGAAACGAGAGAAACCGGACATCGTCGTACTCGCGGACAGCTCGCCCTACTTCATTCCCGACATCGCTGGCATCGACCGAAAGAACGTCTTCACGATACCGGCGATGACCAAGCTCGCCTCCATTCCCATGAAGATGTTCGGTCCCAGGAAGCTCGCGTCCATGAGCGAGAAGGTCTTTCCCGTCGGCAAGAAGATCGTGATTCTGGGTGCCGGCGCCGAAGGTGCCCAGTGCGCGACGTTTCTGGCCCATCGTGGCAAGGAAGTCATCCTCCTTGCCGAGACCGAGGATGTCGGTGGCCTCGTGCCCCAGAAGTACAAGGTGCGCCTCGTTCCGTGGTTCGAGGAGCATGGCGTGCAGATCATCTATAACGCGCAGCTACTGCGCATCGACAAGAAGTCGGTGACTGTCGAAGTCGACGGAAAGGCCGAGGACATCGGCTGCGATAGCGTGATGGTCATGCTCCCGGAGCAACATGATCCCAGCTTCTACGAGCAGCTCAAGCAAATCGTGCCCGAGGTATACGAAATCGGCTCGACCCTGGGCGGAGACAACGCCTTCCTGAAACATGCGATGCTCGACGGACGCTTGGCGGCCGTGAAGATATAAGTGCGCTCAGTCTGGGGCATTTAAGAGCGCAGCGTCCCAAGAGCATAGGCGCCACAGGTGCTGGTCTGGTAGCCAGCACGCCACTCCGGCGGGTGAGGGTCCCTCCTCCTCACTCGCCTCCTCCTTTGTGGATGAGACGCATTGGACAGGTACATCTGTCTCATTGGGCCCAATGAGACAGATGTACCTGTCCAATGCGTCTCATCGGGCCACTTTTACCAACCTACTGTGCGCTTGGAGCCATCCGCCAGGGACTCAATGGTTGCCGTCGCGTTCTTGAAGTACAGAACGATGGTGTTGTCGTCGTTCTCGTCGTACATGGCACGCAGCGCGGGATAGTTGTCGAGCATGTGCTTCTTGGCCTCCACGCGGTCATCGGGTACGAGCTCGCCGGAAAGACGCAGCCACTCAGGACCGGCACAGGCGCATATCTCGACCTGCGGATGATCCATAATCTGCCGGTAGACCCTCTTGTTCTTGCCCGTCTGGATATAGAGCTTGCCCTCGAAGAGGTCGACGGTGCCGAAAGGCCGCACGCGCGGCTCGCCGTTCTCGACCGTTGCCAGGAAATACGTAGGTGCCTTTTCCTTGAGAAACTCGTAGACCTCGTCCATGGAATGCTCCTTCTCATGTTTGCTCGCTGCAATCATGCCGCCAAAAGGGCGGCGCGCAGATGCAGTATAGCGCGATGAGTGAGACAGAGGGCCACACCCAATGGCTCATTATGTCCCCGCTTCGCAAAAGCGGACCGGGAAGCCTCGGAAGGATTCCCGGTCCGCCATGTTCGACATGGACTCTACGACGCTACTTGCCCTGATGGCAATGGCCGTGATGATGCTTGTGACCATGATGCTTGTGGTCATGCATGTGATTGCATCCTCCGTTGCCCTCGAAGAGGAAGACATACTGGGGGGAACCGTGATGACATCCGTGACCGTGATGATGCCCGCACCCATGACCCTTGCCATGATGCCTCTTGCAGAACTTCCTGCCCTGCTTCTTCTGGACCGTGGAATAGTCCACGCCCATGTCCTCGGCGGTCTGGCAGATCTTCTCGCACAGCTGCGTCAACTGTGCCTTTTCCTCGTCAGAAAGCCCCGCCAGGATCTCGTCGGCGGCCTTGTCCTCCGCCTCGAGACGCTTGGCGATGACCTCGCGTCCCAGGTCGGTCAGGGTCATCTGGAAGCCGTTTTCGGGCTTGTCGATGGTCAGATAGCCGTTATCGGCGGCCTTCTTCGCGACAAACCGCACGTCGCGCCCCCTCCAACCGAGCACCTTCTTGGCATCGTCCTTGGAAAGCGTTCCCTCCCCGGCCTTGTAGATGACCTTGATCAGGGCGCCCTGCCCGCGCTTGAAGCTGCGAGGGCCGTTCTTGCGCATTGCCAGCTTCATGTAGTTGCTGGCCTTCTTGAGGCTCGCTATGGCCTTTGTCGATTCAGACATGATTCCTTCTTTCCTAGAGGTCTTGTTGTTTTATCTACAATCTTAATAATAGTCGCTTCAAGCCTCATGGGAAAAGTTACACATGATTAACATTTTTCGCTGCCACGGCATCCTGTCATTCCAGAGCCTGCTGCAAGCGCAGTCTAGCCCACGAGGGATATGAGATCGCTTGCAAGCTTAATGGCAAAGAGCACGATGACCACGAGCATGATGGGGCGCGTGATTGACGAGCCCTTCTTGTGGAAGAGCGTCGCGCCAATCCAATTGCCCGCGATGTTGAAGAGACCGGCCACGAGCCCGAGAACGACGATGGCGTTTCCGCTTGCCAGAAAGACCACGAGCGCGGCAAAGTTGGTGGAAAGGTTAATCGCCTTGGTTGTTCCCTGTGCCTGTTCGAGCGGGAGATGCGCAAGCGTGGTGAGTAGCAGGATGAGGAAGGTGCCCGTCCCGGGTCCGTAAAAGCCATCGTATATGCCGATCGCGAATGCTATCAATCCCGTAAGCGCGAAAGTCCTCGTCCGCGAAAGCGGCCTATCGGCAAACCCATCCAGATCGCGCGTTCGGAGCACGATATAGGCAATCAAAGGTAGCGACACGAGCATGAAGACCATGAGCACCACACTGTCAGCCACGAGGGCGAGGTTTGACCCTAGAAACGAGCCGAGCAGCCCACAAGTGACGCCGAGAACGACGAGCCACTTCACCATGTAGCCGTACATCACGTACCGAATGGTGGCAACGGTAGTGCCCATCGTGCTCGAGAGCTTGTTGGTGGCAATCGCGTTGTGGACGGGAAGGCCCGCGAAGAAGTAGGCGGGAAGGGAAATCAATCCCCCACCACCGGCTATGGCATCGACAAGGCCCGCCAGAAAGACGAGCGGACAGACGATCAGGAACTCCATTGCGTTGCGTAAGGAGCTGGCTCGCGTCAAGCGAGCCGACGCTTCTTCGTGACGGGACAGACAAGATCCTTGCCCTGCCTGATAAAGTGGATGAGGAAGCCGATACCCGCGAGGGCCAGCGCGATGCCAAGACCCGTATAGAAGAACGCGACGAACCAAGTCGGAACGATACCGAAGCTCCTCAACGAAATGCCGCCACCCATCATGACGGCCATGATGATATATCCCTTCACGTCGAAGAAGCGGAGCACGTGCATGCGGTTTTCGCCGTATCCCCTAATGCGATCGGCATGTTTGCCAACGAGCTTGCTGAACATCATATGGAAGAGAACCCAGACAACCGGAATGCCGACAACGAGCATCCAAAGGGGCGTCGTTCCCTCCCCGATCGCAAGCACACCGAGACGGGCGATGTTCACACCAGCGATGAACCAGACGGCAGCAGCAATAAGCAGCAAGTACTTCGAGCGAACCTTAAACACGACCGAACCTCCCACATGCGCACGAGAACGCAACGATGCGTTCTGTGATTCTACACCCCATGGGCGGACAGTCATACGGACAACCCCACCTTGTGCCACGTTTCGCGGTCAGTGACCGAAAAACGTGGCGAGCTGCCAAACATAGCGGTCAGTGACCGGAAAACGTGGCACGATGACTTCCCGCGCGGTCACGCGCCGGCATTTCTTGGCAGCCTGCCAAGTGCCAGGGGGTGGGAGAAGTGAACAGGTCCGATGTCCCACCCACAGACAGTTCGGCCTGGTCGTCTGTCTCATCCCCCTGTCTCAAAGAAAAGGAGGGAGCGCGGGCAAGCCGCGCTCCCTCCACGCATCCCTCCAGATGCGATTCCCGATAAAAAGCCTAGGCGGGAATCGTAATGGCGAATATCTGGGACATGATTACCGAGATGGTCACCAACACAAGAGCATAGGGAAGCACCTTGCGCAGAACCTGACTTTCGGCACCGACCTCGTCAAGCGAAGCAGCAGACTGCTGGAGCTTCACCGGCGTGATGACGGATGCAAGGCCGGCGGCAATGCCACCGGACGCGATGACCGCCAGCGGATTCAAACCAAGATCCTGTGCGGAAATCAGGTTGTAATTCGCGAACAGTGCGATCGTCGAAGTCTCCGAACCAGTTACGAAGCCGGCGAGCAAGCCGAGGAAGCCGTTGGCAACCGGATACCACCAGCCAAATGCCGCAGCGGCGGAATGCGCCCACAGCGCGATGATGTTGGTGTCCTGGTTCGCGGGATCGAGGAACCACGTCTCGACACCAGCGGCATTGACGCCAAACTTGTAGCCCGAGTACATCATGACGTAAGCAATCATGAAGTAGACGATGGAGCTAATGGTGGGCGGAGCCCAGCGCTTGTTCCACTTCTTGAGGATGGTCCCCCAACTCGAACCATTACGCGGCTTGAGCCAGATGGCGGAGATGATGGTCGAGATGAGCACCCAGAAGTAGGCGTTCCAGATCACGCGCATCGGCTGGCCGGCATCGCCAGGCCACAGGATGACGCGCATCTCGAGCGGACCGGAGTACAGGATGTCCTTGAGCGGACCAACGAAGTTGGTAATCACGCAGAAGAAGATAAGAAGACCCCAGGGAAGCAGAGCTTTCCAAAGCGGGATTTCCTTCTCGAGTTCCTTGTCCTCTTCGGTCAAACCCGACCTGTCGAAGAACTGGATACCACGTATCTTCATGTAGAGCAGCATCACGACCAGCGAGCATGCGCCGCAGAGGACGCCCATGAGAACGATGGACTGCGGAACAAGATGGCTGAACATGAACGCGAAACCACCCATGCACAGACCAGTGATCAGCGCAGGCAACCAACCTTGCTTGAGCAGCTTGGCACCACCTGCCATAAAGAGCATGGCAAGGCAGATGCACGGCGTGATGACAGGCAAGTAATTGGTGAAGTACTGCGCGACGACTTGCAACGTCGGAGCCGTACCGTCTATCATCGTAAAGCCGGCGCCAGTCAGGATGTCCGTAAGCGTGACGACGGTCGCGCCCAACATGGCAAACGTGCAAAGCGAATCGTAACCGATGCAAGGCAGTGCAACGGCGATGACGGTCGTGTAGCCCAAGGCGAACATGATCGGCGGCAAGATGATTGCGGGGGTCGCACCCACGCAGACGAGCATCGAGCCAAGGATGACGTTAATGACCATGATCTGGCAGGGCTTGTCGCCATGCGAGAACGTCTTGATCCAGACAACGACACGTTGCAAGGCGCCGGTTTCCTGCATGAAGGTGATCTGCAGGAGCGCGAAGAATCCCATACCGGTAATCGCCATCGATGCGAGCAGGCCCTTGAGCGAAGCAAGCAAGCTGAAGACGAAATCGGTATTGAAGAAGAACACCGCGACGGCAATGGTGAGTATCCAGCCCACCGTACCGGTGATGTCACCGCGCACCTTGAAGCCGACGATCATCACGATCATGACGATAATCGGTATAAAAGAAATCAGAAGATTCATTACTCATTCCCTCCTATTCAGAATGAGCGGGTCGTTCGTCGAGCTGCCATTTGAGGACCGCCTTTCCCCATGCACGGACCAGGCAGCACGCGAATCATCAAGTTTCTAGAACGTAAAACGAAACCAATAGCAAGAAGCTGGAGGCTCCCTCCATACCGAAACCTCCAGCTTCGCCAAGCGTAAGACCGCTTACTTGAACTTCCTGTCCTGGTTGCGACGCTCCGACTCGTCAATGGGCTTATAGGTAGCACCAGCGATGTCGTCGGTAATCACCTTGTCGGCACCGCACTTCTTGCAAGTCGGCGCCTCCGCAGCGTTGAACGTTCCGCACTCAGGGCACTTCCAAAGGATGTTCCCGATTGGGGGCGGCCTAAAACCGCCTTTCATCTGTTGAGACATAACAACCTCCCAAGCTAGTCAATACTTATGCTTGCCTTCGACTATTTGTCCTGGTCCAGCGTGAAAAGGACCATCTTCGGCTTCTCGGCGGCCTTCTTTGCCAGCTCTTCGATCGGGCCATAGAACATGACACCGGACTGGCAATGATGCACGCACATGGGAAGTCGTCCCTCGGCGACGCGGTCCGCGCAGCCATCGCACAGGTCGGTGGGCATCGGGACATACGTCCACTCCCAGTCGCCCTTGACGTTCTTGGTCGGACCGTACTCGAGGGTCTTGATACCCCACTGCTCAGGCTCCAGATTAAGGTGCATCTGGCACGCAATCTCGCAGGAGTGGCAATCAGTGCAGAACTCGTAGTCAATGAGCAGACCATTCTGGACGGGCTTCGCGTTGTAATCCTTGAACTCGGCCCAGTACTTGAATGCGTCAAAACCGCGGTTCATCTCTTCTGCTGTAGGCATTCTCTTACACCCCCTCAAAGCGCGTGAAGTGGAAGCCGGTAAGGGGCTCGGTCGTGATGACCTCGGTCTCGCTATGGTCGTTCTCCGGCGTCACCTTGTAGCACTTGCACAGGGTCGACTTGTAGGGAGCACCATAGTGAGTCGGGCCATAGACGCCCATGGTGGTGAGGTTATTGGCGTTGCAGTCAAACACGCCATACAGATGCGGCTCGGCCGCCTCCTCCTCGGGGAACCACCAGCCGTGACGGGCACGGACCAGGTTGGGCATCAGGCCAGGAGCGATGTGAGCCTGCTGCTTGCACCTACCGCGGGGGTTCTCGAACCAGACCCACTCGCCCTCGACGACGCCAAGCTCCTCGGCGAGCTCGGGCGAGATGTCGCAGATGGCCGTCGGATGAATCTGACGCATGTGCGGCAACTGACGATGCTCGGAGTGGAACAGGCCGATGTGGCGGTGTCCGGACGTGTAGATGAGCGGATACTCCTTGAAGAGTTCCGGAGTGCGATACGGCGACTCGTAGGGCTCCATGTGATGCGGCAGCGGATCGAAGCCCCAGACGTCGAACAGCGGCGAGTAGATCTCGAAGAGGCCGGTCGCGGTAACGAAGCCGGGATTGCCATCCTCGCGGAGCAGGCCCTTCTCGTACTTGCGATACGTCTCGTTCCAATCCCACCAGTCGTACACCTTCTCCTTGAGGTCCTGGAAGGTGTAGTCGACGCCGTTGCCCTCGTCCTGGATCATCCAGGTGAGGAAGTCCTCGGTCGTCTCGAACTGGCCGTAGAACTCGGGGTTGAAGCGCTTGCCCATCGTGACAACGAGCTCTTCGTCAGACTTGCACTCGTAGTAGCGACCGGCGGACGCGGTGATGGTACGCAGCGGCTGCCACCAAGAACGATAGGAATCGCGCTCGATGGACATTGCCATCGGAAGGACGCAGTCGGCAAATGCGACGGCAGTCGGGGTCAAGTAGTAATCGGCGACGATCGTGTACTTGATGTTCTTCCATGCCTTGTAGACGCGCGGAGCATCGCCGGCCATGTTGGCAATCGGGTTGGTCTGCTCGACCCAGATGAGCTGCGGGCGATAGGGGACGCCAGTCTCCATGGCCTCGAGCAGCAGATCGGGCGGGATGAACGGCGTGTAGCCCGCCTTGTGAATCGGGGACTGCGTCGTGCCAATGCGGCGGTCGAGCATCTCGGGGGAGATGAACTCGAGGCCAGCGCCATACTTCTTGGAGGAGTTGTAGGCGTAGCGAACCAGCACGTTGCCACCAGGAACGTCGAGGTTACCGCAAATGGCGACCATGTCGTCAATGGCGTTAGACGCCTCCATGGCGGAAATCTGCATGTCGATGGCAAGGCCCCACTGAATGCCAGCGGGCTTGGCCTGGGCGTACATGCGAGCGGCATCGATGATGTCCTGCTCCTCGACCCAGCAGATCTCGGCGACCTTGTCGGTCGGATACTCCTGGACACGCTCGACGAGCGACTCGAAACCGTAGGTCCACTTCTCGGTCCAGTCATGATCGTACAGATCCTCGTTGATAATGACGTTGAGCATGCCGAGGGCAAGCGCGCAGTCAGTACCAGGACGAATCTGCAGCCAGATGTCAGCCTTGGAAGCAAGCCAGGTCAGCGCGGGATCGACGACGACGAACTTCGTGCCCATGCGCATGAGGTCGATGAGCCAGTGGCCCATGAAACCGTCCGGGTTGGATGCGAGCGGCTGGTTAGCCCATACGATGACGACCTCGGGCTTGACCCACTCCGCATTGTTATAACGGTCGGGGTGCAGCTGGGCGTTATCGAGAATCCAGCAGTCACCTTCCTGCAGCAGGTTCGCGGTCATGCGCGGCTGATAGCAGGAGTCTGCCGAAAGGAAGCCGAAGGACATGTTCGGCGAACCAAAAGCGGTACGCAGAACCATGGCGCCCTGCCACATGGCGTTACGGCCAGTACCCGAAAGGGCGACGACGCCCTCGGGGCCGATTCCGCCGAACTCATCACGAATGATGCGGCAGCAATCCTGGAAGGCCTCTTCGATGAAATCGAGAGCCTCGTCCCAGGTTACGCGCTTCCACTTGTTCGAACCCTTTTCTCCGTCCAGGAGCAGCGGCCATTTCATGCGATCATGGTTGTAGATCTGCTCAACCATGTTGAGACAGCGTAGGCAGAGACGACCCTGGTTGTATGCGAAATTGGGATCGCCCTCAACGCGCTCGAGCTTGCCATCCTTTGCGTAGGCGAGAACGCCGCAGCCATTGTGACAGCCAGGACCAGTCCAAACAGAAGTACGCGTTACCTCGTATCCATCTTCGAACCAACGCCAATCTGTCTTGTACAAGTCTTTGTTCAGCTCATTGATCATGAATGTACCCCCCTTTCATTTCTAACTCTTACTCTTCTCTTACTCTCCACTTGATGGTGCATCTGGGCTGACCTTGATAACCACCTCCCAAAACACGTCCTACCTAGAGCTAGTGCTCGTGAAATCAGTGTTAGGCGCCGGGTGCCTTGGGAGCTGCGCCGGGAACCTTGGGAGCCGCACCGGGGGCGGTGGGAGCACCAGTGGGTGCAGCCGCATCGGGCTCGGCAAGAGGTGCGCCGCACTTCTTGCAATTCGTCGCCTCGGGCGGATTGAAGGACCCGCACTTCTCGCAGGTCTTCATCATGTCGTCGAACGATGGTGGTCTAAAACACATTTGCTAATGCCCCTTCCCTTTTCGAAAGAATTAAGCGTTCGCGCATCGATCACATGTGGAGGGTGGGATAAGCGATGCGCGAACAGTGCGAAAGGTAACATCCGGGTAACGTCTCAAACATCGCTCAGGGCATACTAAAGACCAGGTCTATGGCGTTTTAGTATGTCTGGTACTAGGGTGCTTTCGACAAAGACCAAACGGCTTTGCGGCCTATAGTGCTCAGAGATATAGACGGGGATTTGAGATGCCGAGCTGAATGCTTATTTGCCCTTGACGAAGGCGCGCGCCTTGGGATGAGATGCGAGCCACTCCTCGCTCGGAGGCGTATTCCTCTCGCACGGCATATCGCCATGATCATGGCGGGGCGATTTGGAATTGCCGCATGGGTAGGCGCAGATATATCCAGAGTAGTTGCATTTTACGGGCTTGGGACGAACCATATCGGTCAAGTCCTCCCCGCATCCCTTGCAAACGAGGGGCTCTTTGGAGAGAACGCGCTCCCTTTCGAAGATATTGAGCGTGCCGCATGCTGGACACGTCGCTGATTTAAGAGGTGCTGGCTGGCACTTTCCACACATCGGATTGCAGATCCAACATCCACCAGGCATGGGCACTCCCTTCTTTTTGCGGTCTGGACAAGGGAGCCGCCCCCTGTCCAGACCGCCGCGCAATTGCCGTTTTCCTACTTCGTCTTTCCGTCTGCTATGGATGCCTCTTCAATGTGCTCCTCGGCAGCTTCCACGAAGTTCTCCTCGCTGGCCGTCCATGCAGAGGGCTCTTTGGATTGCTCGGGCTGGCCCTTTGCCCCGCTATCGAGACCATCGGCAATCGCCGCCTCCTCGATATGCTCGACGGCAGAATCGCGCACCTGCTTCTCGTCTTCTGGATACATGGCTTTTCCTTTCTACACACCTGACGTTTCTATAGGCAAGGGGAGATGCCTCTCCCCTGCGCTACCGACACCATTTACAGGGCAAGCATCCTCTCATTGCTTCGTGTGGCTTTTCCTCGATGCCTTTTCGGCGGCCTTGATCTTCTGGTCCAGATCGCGTTCCCATTCCTTGCGCAGCGGTTTCATCTTCACGCGATCGAGAACCGTCGCAATCACGAGAATGGCAAGCGAGACCATGATCATGAGGACGGGAACCGTGACATCGGACATGTTGCGCTGGGCGATAAGGGCGGCGATGATGGTGATGACCGTCGCCGCGGCAATGAGCCCCATCCAGACACGGCGAATCCGTCTAAACTCGGGAGTCGGAGGCACGTGCTTGTTGCGGGCACGTGAGAGAAATATCTTGTCGATGTCCGCCTTCGTCGCCCCGTGCTTTCCATGGGACTGCTCGAGGGCCATAGCGTTGATCCGGTGCCAGGCATTGATGTCCTCGCGAATCGGACGCGCGCGGCCGAAGGCGATGACCATGCCCGCCACGATTACGATGTTTGCCATGAGCAGGATGTTGTTTTGGGTATCGCCATCGATGTATCCGTTACTGTATAGATACATCGCGACAAGCATCATGCCAAAGCCGATGGCGATGATGACGACCACCAGGATACGATAGAGCTTGAAATCCTTGAAGAGCTGCATGAGGCGCGGGTCGATCTCCATGCCCTGCTTTGCATTTCGCATGGCGGCATCGACGGCGTTCTTGGTTCGCTTGGCGTCACTGTCATCGTCGCGCAGTATCTCGTCAAGACCAGCGGTTTGCGCATCCTTGGCGGCAGGCGCACTCGCAGCCTCGCCCGCCTCGCGTCGTTCGGCCGCCCTCTTTCGCTTCGTGGCACTCATTTTTGACCTGCCTTAATCTCGCGCAAGTTATCGCGCAACTGCATCTCCGTCATTCCATAGCCACGTGCCCACTCGACGCGCATGGGCTTCATCTTTGTCCGGTCCATATAGAACGCCACGATCACCAGGGCAAAAGCGGCGAGAAGTAGCAGGGTTGCGGGAATGCTCAGGGCCGGGTACAGGTAATAGAGCACGAGTGCGGCTACACCGACCACGAGCGCCGCGGCATATAGGGCAAGCCAGATGCGCCTGAGCCGCTTGTATTCCGGAAGGTCGGGAATGACCTCGGTGCGCACATCCCGCTCAAGGATCTTGTAGAGATCGTCCATGTCCCTGAACTGAGCCATACTGTCGATCTTCACGCCGTCGGGCGCACTGTCGTCACGAATCTCGGAAAGTGGCTTTCCCTCAAGCTGCTTGATCCTCTTCCTGTACGGACGCGTGCGCGTGAAAATCGTGATGGCCATGAGGAGGATGAAGAGATAGGCGACCGTCATCGCGATGTTGTAGATCTTCACGGGCATGATGCCGTTGAGATTCAGACCGACGGCGATCATCAGAAGCGCAAAACCGCATGTGCCCAAGACCCAGGCGAGCATGCGATATCGTCGCAATTCTCCCGCCAGATAGGTATGAAAACGATTGGCCTCCTCCTCATCAGTTGTTTTTCGCGATGCGCCGTCATCCTGCCGAGCGTGTGCCTCGTCTTTGCGCACGGCGTCATCTGCATCGGATGGAGGCACACCATC
>OLOX01000525.1_pt1 | contig 40471 bp, 39 predicted proteins | sample 1672091 | NCBI WGS metagenome assembly OLOX01 (sample SAMEA3136644, study PRJEB25190) | human gut metagenome | reverse complement strand
ATCCTGCATGAGGGTCTTGCTGTGTCAAAAGAATTTTCGTATGACTTTGACGAAGAACAGTACGGTAATCTTCTGGTACATCGTCGGCGATAAGATATTGAAACGCATCAAGCTCTGCGACAGGATACATGGCGATCTGACCAAATTTATGATGATCTGCCATCAAATACCAAGAACGCGCGATGGACGGCAGATTGCGGTAAATATGCGTGGAAACAATAGAGTGTACGGTGAGTCCGGCCTGCAGATCAATGCCGGAAATACTCGTAAATGCTTTCGAAACAAAGACATGATTCGTAAAGGTGCTGGGATTCTCGGGACTCGAAAATAAGGTGTGAGCATCTGTAGAAGTTACTTCACCACCGAGGAGATATACGCGGGAATCTGTCTTTAACAGATCGCTGAGCGCGGTAATATTATTGGTTACTATCGACAGGTTGTGAAAACGTTCGAGAAGTTTGGCCAAATAGCAACAGGTTTGTCCGGAGCCCAAAAAGATACTGTCGCCATCTTGGATCTCCTCGCAAGCGCGTTCGGCTAAGGCAATCCGTGTTCGATCCTTCACATTAGATAGAGACGAAGGCAAAGCATAATCGGCAAGCACTGCACCACCGTAAACGCGCTTGGCAATGCCCTCATCTTCCAACTGCTGCAAATCCTTTCGAATGCTCACACGGCTCACATCAAACTGGGCACTTAAATCGTTAACCAGTACCTTTTTTTGTGTAAAAAGCAGCTTTCTTATTTCTTCAATGCGGCTAATCATAGTACACGCTCCTTTCAATTGTCAGTATAAACGAAACAAAGCGAAATGTCAATACGAAATAATCGAAAGTGAAAGAAAACGAAACTTGAAATAAAAGCACCACAATGATATGATGAACTCAACAAAAGAGAAAGTGAACGTCAAAAGGAGGAATACATCATGAAACATACACGAGATCGAAACATCGAGTTGTTATTAACAGGACGTGCGGGAATAGATATAAACACGACAAAAGCAGGCTGCACGTTTGCAGATATTCCGGCATTCACAAAATCTGTAGGCGGCTCGCCCGCAAATATTGTGCAGGGAGCAGCCCGCTTAGGACTGAAAACGGGATTTCTTGGAAAAGTAGCGCATGATGGTATGGGCGAATATATTCTATCCTCTTTGCAGGCACAAGGCATTGAAACCAAAGGAATTGCGGTCGATCGAACGGGAGCCCGCAACTGCATTGCGGTAACGGAAATCATCAGTGCCGAACAGAGCGGCGGATATGCGACCGGCGGAGATGCATTCCACCATGGAACGTATCTGTATCGGCAGGGAACAGCCGATATACTGTATTCTCCAGAGGACGTAGACGGCGATATGATTGCCGCGGCAAAATGCGTGATGCTTTCGGGAACTGCGTTCTCCCAATCTCCATCGCGCGAAGCCATGTTTAAAATATTGCAGTTGGCACGAGACCATGGAACGATGACGGTTCTGGATATTGATTACAGACCGTTCGGCTGGACCTCGAAGGATGAAACGGCACGTTGTTACGCACGTGTTATGGAACAGTGCGACATTGTGATTGGCAACCGCGAAGAGTTCGATGCCGTCGAATATCTCAGCATGCCGGGCAACAAAGACAATGAGAAATCGGCGCGGGCACTGTTGGATGTCGGCGTAAAGCTGGTCATTGTAAAGGACGGTGCGAACGGATCGACAGCATACACGTCCGACGGCGGCGTATTGCGCTGCGGTATCATTCCTACAGCAGCTATCAAGACGTTTGGTTCGGGCGATGCGTATGCAGCAGGACTGATGTACGGCATTCTGCGAGAGCGCGGTCTGGCATATGCGATGCAGCTCGGCACAGCCTGCGCTTCCCTGGCGCTGACAACCATCAGCTGCGGAGATGCAATGCCTGATCTGCAAGCCGCAGAACGTCATCGTGCACAGCACGAAAAGGAGATGATGCCATGAAATGGGAACAGGATTATGTCGCGCAGGCGGCACAGCGACAGCGTATCGTTGCGGGATTTAATGTATTCGGGTACGAAGATGCACAAGCTGTTATTCGCGCCGCAGAACGTGCCGACGCGCCGGTTTTGCTCATGCTCAATCGTGACGCGCGTGCAGTTATGGCGATTGAACATTGGGCGGCGCTGCTGAATTCCCTGGCTGAGTCCTCGCGTGTGCCGGTCGGCATTCATCTGGATCACTGCACGGAAATAAAAACGATTATTCGCGCGATCGACGCCGGCTTTACTTCGGTGATGTTTGACGGCTCGCATTTTCCGATAACGGAAAATTTAAAGATAACCCAAGAGGTAGCACAACATGCGCACAAGAAAAATATATTTCTGGAAGCTGAGCTGGGCACGGTGCCGTACAGCGACATCGGAGAAACCGAGATCAATCTGACGGATCCGGAAGAAGCGCGGAACATGCAGGAGCAGACACAGGTAGACTGGCTTGCAGTTTCGGTTGGAAATATCCACCGTCTGGCGACTCGTAAGGTTTCGATTCAATTTCCTGTTTTGCAGCAGATTGAGGATTCCTGCCAGCTGCCGCTGGTAATTCATGGAGCGAGCGGCGTGAAAGACGAGGAAATTTCACAGCTCAAAAAAACGCGCGTTGGAAAAATGAACTTTGGAACGGTCTTACGCAAGACGTTTGGTGACTGCCTGCGTTCCGAGATGCGGGAGAAGCCGGACGAATTCGATCGTCTCCGCCTATTCCGCGATCCGGTTGCGCAAGTAGAAGAACAGGCATTTCACATCATTCACATGCTATGGCAGGAGGAAAAATAACATGAGAATTCATCAACAGGAGCCTTTTTCGACGGGGTATCACGCAATTACAGAACGAAATGGCAAACACAGTGAGATGCTGATGGATTTCGGTATCTTGAAATTGTCCGCAGATATGGAATTTGAGGATAATGAACCGCTCGAACGTGTCTTTGTTCTGCTTTACGGCGAAATCGAAATTGAGTTTAACGGGAAAACCGTAAGAGGTATTCGGCCCACCTACACAAATGACACGATCTGGAGTGTCAATTTACCAAGGAATATCCCTATCAGATTGCGCGGCATTGCGGAGGAAAGTGAGATTGCGGTTATTCGCACCGAAAACAACCGTGATTTCACGCCGGTTATCCGTGCGCAGGAAAAGATTGTGGAAGAAGTGCGAGGAAAAGGCTTTATGAATGAAGCCGGCACGCGGATTGTGCGAACAGCTCAGGATGTAAAGCTCTCGCCGGAATCCAACATCATGTTCGGAGAAGACATGCACTATCCCGGAAAGTGGTCTGGTTTCCCGTCGCATTCCCATGCACAACCGGAAATTTATTTTTATAAGTTTTATCCTCAGAACGGCTTTGGCCTGCTGCGGCTGGGAGACGAGGGCGTTTTGCTGGAACACAACGACACCGTTTTGATTGAACCAAATAAAGTACATCCGCAGGTTGCCGCTCCTGGCTATGCCATGTATTACCTTTGGGTTATCCGGCATCTGGATGGCAATCCGTATATCAAACCGGATTTTGATCCGCAGTACCTGTGGGTAGAACAGCCCGGTGCAAAATACTGGCCCGATTCCTGTGAAGAGTAAGCGTTAAGGAGAGATTATCTATGATGGGAAAGGCACTGCATACAAAATCCATTTGGAAAAGCAATCTAATGACCGATATCCGTCTTGCCAGCGAAGCTGGATTTGGCGCAATGGAAGTTGCCGCGACCAAAGTATGGGACTACTTGTCCTCCGGAAGTCCATTAAGCGATGTGACGGAACGGCTGAAACAATATAACATGAAGATCATCAGCATCAATGATATTGCCAATGTGGAGCGAACAGACGATGATGCCGTGCGGAATACACTGGCAGAAACAGAAAAGCTGTCAGCGATTGCACAGCAGCTTGGATGTGACTGTATCCAGCTCGTTCCGCTGCTGGCTCTGGAAGGCCGACCGGAAGATGAAGTGATTGAACTGACCGCAAAAAATATTGCACGTATCTGTGACATTGGTGCGAAATACGGCGTGCGCTTCCAATTAGAGCCTGTTGGTTGGTCACCGATCAACTCACTTCGCCTGACGCAGAAGCTGATTCAAGCGGTTGGACGCGATAACTTTGGAACCGTCATCGACTTTTTCCATTTGTTTGTCGGCGGCGAGACAACGCCGGACGATGTGCGGCGCTTTGACCCCAATCGCATATACCACATTCATTTTTGTGACTGCAGGCTTCCAAGGGAAGGAGAAATCTTTGACGAAACCATCCTGCGCGGCATGTACGCCGGAGAAGGAGACATCCCCCTTGCGGAGTGGGTGCAGGCGGTCAAGGATACGGGTTATGATGGATGGTGGAGCTACGAGCTGGTCAGTGCCAAGCACTGGCAGCATGATGTAGCGGAAGTTGCCGCAGAGACCAGTCGGCTTCTTGACAAATATGTACTGGGCAAATAAAACGAAAGAAGCGGATTGCTCTACGAATAAAGATTGTTATTATACCTACAAATCGGGATACGATTACCGTTGAAAGGAGTAGAACATGAACACAACGAGATTGACAATGGCACAGGCGCTGGTACGCTTTCTAGACATGCAGTACGTCTGCGTCGATGGAAAAGAAGAAAAGTTTGTACGCGGCATCATGGGAATTTTCGGTCACGGCAATGTAGTCGGACTGGGTCAGGCATTGGAGCAATATGCCGATAAGATGCCGTTCATTCAGGGTAAAAACGAGCAGGAAATCGCCCATGTGTGCGTGGCATTTGCCAAACAGATGCGCCGGCGCGCGATCTATGCCTGCACGGCATCGATTGGCCCTGGATCGCTGAACATGGTGACTGCAGCCGGAACGGCTTCAGTCAACCGTATTCCTGTACTGCTGCTGCCGGCCGACACCTATGCAGATCGTCAGCCTGATCCTGTTTTACAGCAGTTTGAGCATGAAGAGGATTATTCGGTTTCTGTGAATGACGCTTTCAAATCGGTCAGCCGCTACTGGGATCGCGTGCAGCGTCCGGAACAGCTTATGACGGCTATGCTCAACGCCATGCGTGTTCTGACGGATCCTGCCAAAACCGGTGCCGTCACTATCTGCCTGCCGCAGGACGTGCAGGGAGAAGCCTATGACTATCCGGAAGAATTCTTCAGAAAACGCGTGTGGTATCTGGATCGCCAGCCCGCGAATGCCGATGCGGTGACTCGGGCAGCACAACTGCTGATGAACAGCAAGAAGCCGGTCATTCTGTCGGGCGGCGGCGTACGCTACAGTGACGCAGGTGAAGCGGTTCTGGCTTTTGCTGAAAAATTTGGCATTCCGGTTGCAGAGACCCAAGCCGGCAAGGGAGAGGTCAACTGCGAAAGCGATTGGTATCTGGGCTGCGCAGGTATCTGCGGCACGCTGTCTGCCAACGTAATCGCTAAGCAAGCCGATTTGATTCTTGCGATTGGTACCAAACTTAATGATTTTGTCACCAATTCTAAAAATGGTTTTGCAGCCGATGCCCGTTTTGTTTCTATCAATACCAGCCGTATGGATGCGCTCAAATTGGATGCAGAATCGGTAGTTGCCGATGCTCGTGAGGGTATAGAAGAACTGCAATCTGCTTTACAGGCGCGTGGATGGCACACCGAATGGAGCAATGAAGTTCCGGATGCTAAGCGTTTGTGGCAGACCGAGCTGACCCGTCTGACACAGTTGGAGTCTCCGGAAGCCAAAGCACTGAATCAGACACGCGTGCTGATGGAGCTGAATGAACTGCTGCGCGAAGACAATATCGTTGCGGCATCGGGAAGCCTGCCGTCTGACTTGGAGAGAGTTTGGACCGCTCGCCGCCCAGGTGCATATCATCTGGAATATGGTTTCTCCTGCATGGGATATGAGGTTTCCGGCGCGCTTGGTGTCAAGCTGGCGGATCCGGATCGCGAAGTATACAGTTTTGTCGGCGATGGAGGCTTCTTAATGGGACATTCCGATCTGCTGACCAGCATTCAGGAGGGACACAAGATCAACGTCCTGCTCTTCAACAACAGCGGCCACCAGTGCATTCATAATCTGGAGCGTTCGCAGGGCATGGGTACCTTCGGCACGGAATTCCGTTTCCGCGAACAGTCTACCGGCGGACTGACCGGCGGCTATGTTCCGGTAAACTACTCTGCACTGGCTTCCGCCTATGGTGCAAAAACTTGGCGCGTTACCACGCTCGCCGAGCTTCATGCCGCTGTCGAAGCGAGCAAGCAGGCCGAGGTCTCAACGCTGATCGAAATCATGGTGCTGCCCGGCACGATGACAGAGGGTTATGAGAACTTCTGGCGTGTTGGTACTGCGGCCGTTTCCGAAAAGGAATCCGTGCGAAAAGCGTACAAAAAACTCAACGATGTTGTCAAGAATCTGCGGAAGTATTAAGGAGAATAGATATGAAAGTACAATTTGGCTGCGCACCGATCAACTGGACAAACGATGATCTGCCTTCTCTGGGCGGTGAACTGACCTATCAGCAGTGCCTGAGCGAGATGGCACTGGCTGGATACAAGGGCAGCGAGGGTGGCTGCAAGTATCCAAAGGATTTTGATGTGCTCAAGAAAGCGCTCGATCTGCGCGGTCTGCAAATCTGCAATATGTGGTTTTCGAGCTTTTTCACTACATTCGAGAACGCCCGCACGTATGATGCATTTGAAAAGCATATGGACTTCACATATGGACTGGGTGCGCGTGTAATCGGCGTTGGCGAATGCGGCGTGACTGTGCATGGACAGGAAGAAACCCCTCTTTTCCCGAACGCTCCGATTCTAAACGAAGAACAGATGAAAAATCTGGCCGAAGGACTGAATGAACTGGGCCGCCGCGCGCAGAAAAAGGGCATGAAGGTCGGATTCCACCCGCATGTCGGCACCGGCATTCAATCGCTGGAGGAAATCGACCGTCTGATGGAGCTGACCGATCCGGCACTGGTTGGTCTGCTGTTTGACACCGGACATTCGACAATCGCAGGCGAAGATCCAGTCGCAATTCTCAAGAAGTACATCGACCGTGTCGTACATATCCATGTCAAGGACGTTCGGCGCGAAGTGTTTGAGCAGGTCAAGGCTGGAAATCATAGTTTTCTGTGGGGTGTAAAGAACGGTATGTTTACTGTACCGGGCGATGGCAGCTGTGTGGACTGGGATGCGATTTTCTCGATTCTGAAGGGAAGCGACTATGAAGGCTGGATCGTTGTAGAGGCAGAACAGGATCCTGCCAAGGCTGATCCGCTGGAATACGCACAAAAGGCACGGGTATTTATGCGGGAGCAGCTCGGCGTGTAGTTAGGAAAGAGAGTACAATATGAAAAAACGACTTTCCGCGAAGCAAGCCGTTGAACGCATTCCGGATGGTGCAGTCATTATGTGCGGCGGATTTCTGGGGTGCGGTACGGCACATCGGCTCATGGATGCATTGGCAGCCAGTCAGAAGAAAAATCTTACTATTATTTGCAACGACGCCGGACTATTGGAAGGTCCGAATGGAGAAGCATATTATGGTGTGGCAAAGCTGATTCATAATCATCAGGTCAGTCACTTAATTGCCACGCATATTGGCTTGAACGCAGAGGCGATAGAGCAAATGAATGCAGGTACCATGCGCATTGATCTGCTGCCGCAGGGCTCCTTGGCGGAAATGATTCGGGCAGGCGGTGCCGGTCTGGGCGGCATTTTAATAAAAACCGGTGTGGGAACATTGGTTGAGGAAGCAAAAGACTATGTGGTTGGAAGACAGACGGTTGACGGTGCAGATTATTTGTTGATGCGCCCGTTGAAAGCGGACGTTGCACTGCTTTGCGGGCAGCAGGTTGATGAAGAAGGAAATGTTTGGTATGAGGGCAGCGCACGCAATTTCAATCAGGTGATGGCAACCGCCGCCGATATCGTTATCGTAGAGGCCGAACAAATGGTGTCTGTCGGAGAGATTCGACCTGAAAATGTACAGACATTTGGAATTTTGGTGGATTACATCGTGGATGGGAGAGATGATCATGAGTGAAGCTCTGAACGCATTGGAAGCACGTTCTGCCAAAGAAATCATTGCACGGCGAACGGCTCTTGAATTAAAAGACGGTATGGTTGTAAATCTCGGCATCGGGCTTCCCACGCTGATTCCGCAATATCTGCCTGCCGATATCCGCGTGACAATTCAGTCGGAAAATGGAGTTATCGGGTTGGATAAAGCACCGGAAGGCGCACAGCATTCGTATGTTACGGATGCCAGCGGCAAACGGGCGGCAGTTTCTTCCGGAGGAGCCTTTATTGATTCTGTGACTTCATTTGGTCTGATTCGCGGCGGTCATGTTGACGTAACGATTCTGGGAAGCCTGCAGGTGGATCAGGAGGGATCGCTTGCAAACTGGATGATTCCCGGAAAGAAGACGCCGGGAATGGGTGGCGCAATGGACTTACTTGTAGGTGTTCGTCAGGTCATTGTGGCTATGGAGCACACGGCACGGGGCGTACCCAAAATTATGAAGAAATGCACGCTTCCTTTGACAGCGGTGCATTGTGTAACCAAAATTATTACCGAAATGTGTGTATTTGATGTGGCGGACGCCGGTCTTGTAATGACTGAATTAAATCCGCAGTATACGATTGCTGAGGTACAGGCCGTGACCGAAGCCGATTTCACGATTTCGGAATATCTGACGGAAATGAAAATTGCCTAAGGAGGATATTGATTATGTTCAACGAAGAATTTCATCTGGAGCAGCCCATCCGCTGGGGAATGGTCGGCGGCGGTCGCGGCAGCCAAATCGGCTATATCCATCGCAATTCTGCACTGCGAGATCGTCTGTTTACGCTGTGCGCAGGCGCTTTTGATGTGAATGAGGAACGCGGAAGAGAGTTTGGCGTCAACTGGGGCGTTTCTCCTGAGCGATGCTATCCGGACTACAAAACCATGTTTGCTGAAGAAGCGAAGCGTCCGGACGGTATTCAGGCGGTGTCCATCGCGACTCCGAATTTTACTCACTATGAGATTCTGAAAGCTGCGCTTGAGGCCGGACTGCATGCCATCTGTGAGAAACCGCTGTGCTTTACCAATGAGCAGGCGAATGAACTGATCGCTTTGGCAAAAAAGCACAACCGCATTGTGGGCGTAACCTACGGCTACACCGGTGCGCAGATGATTCATCAGGCACGCCATATGATTCAGGAAGGTATGCTGGGCGAGATCCGCATCATCAATATGCAGTTTGCGCACGGCTATCATTCCTCCGCCGTGGAAACAAATGATCCGGGTACAAAATGGCGCGTCACGCCGGAAAAGGCCGGTCCTTCCTATGTACTGGGAGATGTCGGCACACATGCTCTGTTTCTCGCCGAGACCATGGTTCCCGATCTCAAAATCGAAAAGTTAATGTGTTCCCGACAGAGCTTTGTCAAAAGCCGCGCCCCGTTGGAAGATAACGCTTTTGTTCTGATTCAGTATGATAACGGAGCAGTCGGCAACCTGTGGGCAAGCTGCGTCAATGCCGGTTCGACGCATCAGCAGAAAATCCGTGTAGTCGGTGAAAAGGCATCCATTGAGTGGTGGGATGAGCATCCCAATCAGATCATCTTTGCCGAGCAGGGCAAACCGGTTCAGATTCTGGATCGCGGGCAGGGATATCTCTGTCAGGATGACGAAGCCATCACCTGTGACCGTATGGGAGGCGGACATGCCGAGGGTTTGTTTGAATCTTGGGCAAATCTGTATCGCCGGTTCGGAACCGCAATGGATCGTGTCAATCATGGCGAAAATGCAGATGCGGTTATGCGTGATCTATGGTTCCCGAACATTCGAGATGGTGCGGAAGGTGTTCGCTTCATTGAAAACTGTGTGCGTTCGTCGGATGTAGGCAGTGCGTGGGTCGACTACCAGTAAGTATCCGGCAGCGAGGAAAAAACACAGATAGGTCATCTCTAAATATTGAACAGCACTCCGTTTTGCAGAACGAGTATGGTATCATGCTTGTCTGACAAATGGGGTGCTGTTTGTAGTTTCATGCGATACACGTTTGCAAAAAAGAATAAAAAAATTCAACTGAACAAAATAATGTTTTTGTTCAGTTAAGGAACACGGGTATAAGACATACTGCAAAAAGAGAAAAGCCTCTTGTCCGGCGCCTTCGCGCCGAACAAGAGGCTGTATGCAGTTTGGATTAAACGGTCTCCTGCATCTCGGAAACCTTTACCCAGCGTCCCTCTCTTGCGGAGGTTGCCATAGCTTCCAGCACGGTGTCCACGTACTGACCATACGCAATATCAATATCGACCTTGCGGTCCTCGGTGATGGCAGTCAGGATGTCATGTGCCTGAATCGACATAATCTCGTTGTATGCAATGCCCTGCTCATCGGTGCCGCAGAAGTTCGCGTAATCGCCGTTGCGGGTGTTGCCCTTGATGATCTTGTAGCCGCGCTCCTTCGGATCGCAGTCGTTGGAGTAGTACAGCAGCTCATTGATGCGGGTCATTTCAAACTTGACGGAGCCCTTGCTGCCCTGAATCTCATAGGCTAAGCTGACCGGACGAGCAACCGAAACACGGCTGGAGGACATGGAACCGATACGGCCGTCCTCGTACTTGACGATGACATAGATCTGGTCATCCGTGTCAATCTTCAGCTTCCTGGACGAATCGCGGGCATCTGGACGCTCGGCATACGGTGTATCCCACGAAGCGAATACTTCTACAATCTTTTTGCCGACGATCATATCCGACAGGCTGACAATATGTGCAGTCAGATCGCCCAGTGCGCCGGTGCCTGCGGTCGCAGCCAGCTGACGCCAAGTTGCCGGTGTATTCGGATCAGCACAATACGAGCAGTCAAATTCGCCGCGGAAGGTGACGAAATCACCCAGCTTGCCGGAATCCATCAGTTCCTTTGCCAGTACATTTGCCGGGCATTTGGTATAAATAAAGTCAACTAAGCTCTTGACGCCTGCCTTTTCAATGGCATCTACCATGGCTCTGCCCTCTGTCAGGGTGTTTGCCATCGGCTTCTCGCACAAAATGTGCTTGCCAGCCTTGGCAGCGGCAATCGCAATTTCTGCATGGGTAAAGTTCGGTGTTGCAATGATGACCAGCTCAACCTCCGGATCATTGACAACGTCGTGCCAATCGGTGGTGACCTTCTGGTATCCGAAACGATCTGCCGCCAGCTGTGCTGCCTTTTCATTGACATCTGCGACGATTTCAAAAATCGGCTGTACATCGTGATATGCCTGACGGACATTGGTAAAGCCGATGGAATGGAAGCTGCCCATCCAGTTTGCGCCGATCAGACCAATTTTTACCTGTTTCATCGTAAAAAACCTCCGTATCTCTGTTAAATCTGGTATCCGATTCCCTTGAGGAAATCAACGCTCGCCTTGACGTTGGCAAGGCTGTTTTCGACATTGCGCGGGTCACATTCCTGCTCGATCGTGATATAGCCGTTATAGTGGATCTCCCTCAGCACATCAGCGACTGCCTTGTAATCAATCATGCCGCGTCCAATCGGGCACATAGAGCCTTTGGCGCAGCCCTCAAAGAAACGAATATGCTCGTGCATGACCTCGTCATATACCTTCGGGTCAATATCCTTGAAATGCACGTAATCCAGACGGTCTTTGTATTTGCGCAGCCACTGCACCGGATCCAGTCCGGCATACTGCAAATGTCCGGTATCCAGCACCAAACCAGCCACTTCATTCGGGATTTCTGCTGCCAAACGGTCAATCTCGTCACCGAATTCGATGTATCCGCCGCAATGCGGATGCAGAACCGGACGCACACCATAGCTGTTTGCCCGCTCGCACAGACCCTTGAAATGCGAAATGAGCTTTTCCCAGCCCGCTTCATCCAGACGCGGTGCACGGTCGGAATGACCGGCAGCATAATCGCGCTCATCATGCCCCCAGTCCATGACGGTCATGTACGGTGTCGGCCAGCGCTGACCATCTTCTCGCGGCAGCGGCGGCAGCTTGGTGATGAGCTGGCAAATGCCGTCCACCTGATGCAGCAGCTTTTCATAGTTGTCATCGCTGAGGACATCGTCAAAAATCGTGCCTGCGACGATAGACAGCTGGTTCTTGTTCAGTTCCGCCGTGACACCTTCGATGTCATCGGTCGGAATCCAGCCATTCGGCCCCAATTCGATGGCACTGTAGCCCGCTTCATGCGCTTCTCTCAGTACCCGCTGCCATGTCGGCAGATGCGGGTTGGTAATATCATCTACACCCCAGCAGCACGGGGCACCACAAATATGAATTCCCATAATTGTTCTCCTTATGTACAAAATTACCACAACAGCCGGTCATTCCCGCTGTATTCCTTGTCTATATTATCCTATTTTTTCCGCGTTTTCTCTGCTACAAAACACCAAGAGTTTCGATCAAGTTTCACAAACTCACCGAACGCGGAAAAATGTTCGCAGATTCCGCGAAAACGCAGCCGATCCGCGTTTCTGTCCGGCTCCTCCGGCAAAATTTTTATTGCAAAAAAACAAAGCAGCCGACAGATGCTTGGTGCTTTTGCCGACTGCTTTTTGTACATTTCTGCTTTTTTAGGTTTTGTAATTTTTTCTAAATTGTCCGGGCGCGATGCCGACATACGCGCGGAATCGCTTGTTAAAATGGCTCTGCGAATCAAAGCCGACCATCTGTGCAATGCGGGAAATCGGATAATCTGTCGAAATCAGCAGCGTTTGCGCCTCTCCGATGCGCTTGCGCAGAATATACTGCATCGGCGGACAGCCGAGCATCTCCCGAAAGACATGCGAAATATAGGATTCACTCAAATGCAGGTCGCGGCTCAGCTGCTGCACGGTGAGCCGCTCGCGGTAATGCGCGTTCATATATGTCAAAATCCTCTGTCCGATTGGATATTGCGTCTGTTCGCTGTGCGGCTGCTGCTGTTCGTGAATGACCTGCCAGACGATTTCCAGCAGAGCCATCGTCTCATAATAAATGATGCGCGGAGACCACACGGACGTTTGCTCAAAGTGCGCGAGCATCGCCTCACACAGCGTTTGAATGGTGGAAAAGTCCTGTTTGATGTGAAAAACCGGATTGATGTCGCTGGGAATCAGGGCATTGGGCGGCAAATGCGGCAGCGACAGATTGCCGACGGCGAAAAAATAACTGCCAATCTGTGTCTCGGCATTGGACAGTTCATCATGCACCACACCGGCATTATAAACGATCATATCGCCGGGGCGAATGACCTGCCGCCGGTCTCCGATCAGATACTCGCTGGTTCCGCTATATATGATGCTGATTTCCACATGTTCTGCGTGCGAATGCAGAATGCGCGGATATGCACTGATTTCCGGCCGAATCTTTCCCATATAATACAGCTGCGGCTGTGTTTCGGATAGAATGTGCGAACACACCGACTCTTGAACAAAATGTTGCAGCATAAGCCCTTCCTCCTTTTTATCAGTATACTGTACATATCGCGGGAAAACTTTTAGAATCTTGCTGTTTTTCATCAATCGAATTGAAAAAAAATACAAAATGGACTATGCTGAGAACAGAAAACGACAAGGAGGAATCGCGTATGCAGGCACAGCAAAATTTGTCCGAACTGCAATTTGTCAATCTGCATGTTGTCGATAAAAATTATCATGAACTGCACTCGCAGCTTTTACACAAGCATGAAGATGTGTTGGAGCTGTTTTACGTTATGCAGGGCGATGGACAATATATCGTCGGCGGAAAGGAATATATCATCCGTCCCGGCAATCTCGTGATTTGCAATGAGGATATTTTGCACGGCGAAGCGCCGTTTTGCAGCCGAGAAATGGAGAGCTATTGCTGTGTAGTTCGCGGTCTGCATCTGCCGGAGCTGCCGCCCAACACCCTGACGCGGCCGGCACAAAACCCGACTTTATACTTTTCCGAGGACCGCACCGCAGTAGAACATATTCTGCATGCCCTGTGCGATCTCAACCGGCACGCCGCCGTCCATCAGGCGGCATGTAATGCGCTGTCCGCCGCGCTCGTCACGCTCGTGTATGACAAACTGGAGCAGCGGCAGCAGACCAATTCTATTACGCATCGAAACAACGAGGAGTTTATTCAAAATGTGACCCATTATTTGGATCAGCACTTTATGGAATCTCTCCAGCTGCCGGAGCTGGGCGAACGCTTTCATATCAGTCACTATTATCTCTCGCGCCTGTTCAAGGCGGAAACCGGACTATCTCCGATGAAATACGTCATGTACCGGAAAATCGGTGAGTCGCAGAACCTGCTCATGAACACAGAGCTTCCCATCGGCACGATCAGTGACCGCATGGGATTTTTGGATAACTGTCATTTCAGCACGACATTCAAAAAATACATCGGACTGACCCCGACACAATACCGTCAGCATTTTCAAACATCTCAAAAATAATCGGCATCTTTTATTTCTCTGTCACAGAACATCCCGCAACGGGATGTTCTTTTTTGTGTATTGTTCCCAAAAAAGCACGAAGGTTTTTTGGATGGCATCGCAAAAAAATACAAATCGCCGTCCGATTTGCGGAAATTTTGCCGCGAAACTGGGCAAAGATTTTATAACAGAATCTTCAAAAATCCCCCTATAATAGGCTCATAAGCCATTCATGAATGCAGGAAAAGAAAGAAAATAGAAAAAGAGAGAAAGGAAGCGATTGATTTGGATCATACCACGACTTCTCCGACTCCGACCACAGAAAATTTGCAAGAACGGAGCGGATTTGTAAAGATCCCTTGGGTCTCCCGTATCGCCTATGGCTTGGGTGATACCTCGTGTAATGTCGTATACGGCATGATTAACACACTTCTGACATTATTCTATACAGACTATGCCGGAATCCCGTTTGTTACGGTCGGTCTTGTTATGCTGATTTCCCGTTTCTTTGACGGAAGCTCGGATGTCATCATGGGCGTTGTTGTCAGCAAGACCCGTTCCCGTTGGGGCAGTTCTCGTCCTTGGCTGCTTTGGACAGCTCTCCCCTATGTCATCACCTCGGTTGCCCTGTTTACCGTGCCGCAGACTTCTGGAAGCCTCCAGTTCTGGTACATCTTCGTGACATATAACCTGTGCACCACTGTTTGCTACACCGCAATCAATGTGCCGCTCGGCTCCCTGTCCACGATGATGACCCGCGATTCTCACGAACGTGACATGCTTTCCATCGTTCGTATGACGCTGGCTCCGATCGGCAGACTGATTTCCGTTACATTTACCATGCCGGTTGTCAAGCTGTTCGGCAATGACCAGTCCGCATGGGTCAAGGCAATGACCATGTGGTGCATTATCGCCTTTATCCTGCTGATTTTCAGCTTTGCCAAGTGCAAGGAAAACGTTCGTCTGCCGGAAAAGGCTGCATCCAAGTCCAACGGCGGCTTCAAGCGCAACGCGCTGGCTCTGGTCAAGAACCCGTATTTCTGGGCTACGCTGGTTCTGTGGACGGTTACCTGCGTTCATGCAACGCTGGTCGGCACAGATCTTCCGTACTACTGCAAGTACATCTTCGGCAACGAAACTTGGATGTACAGCTCCCTGTATTTAGCAGAAAATATTACGCTGATCTGCGGCGCAATGATTTGCCCGTTCCTGCTCAAGCGTTTTAACAAGCGCGATTTGTCCCTCGCAGGCTGCATTCTGGCTGTTGTCGGACAAGCCCTGTTCCTGTTCAATCCGCAGAGCTACAGCTGGGCACTCACGATCACCATCATTCGCGGCATCGGTCAGGCTCCGCTTACCGCTCTGGTATTCGGCATGATGGGTGACGTTATCGAATATGGTCAGTGGAAGTTCCACATTCGTCAGGAATCTCTGGTATTCGGCGGCGGCTCTCTCGGCTTCAAGATCGGTACCGGCTTGACCAGTGCACTGATTAGTATGCTGCTGACCAGCGCAGGCTACATCAGCTCCACCACCGGCGGTGCTGTACAGCCGCTCAGCGCAACGCAGATGATTATGACCATCTACAAGTTTGGCCCGATCGTCATTTGGGGCGTTGCAGTCGTTGTCCTTTTGTTCTACAAGCTGGACAAGATTTACCCGAAGATTATGGCAGATCTGGCACAGCGAGAAGCACAAGGCGAAATATAGTAGGAGGCATTTATGAAAAACATCAAGATTGGCGCTTGTGACTGGGGCCTTCCCGGCTCTGGTCTGTATGCCACCCAGATCGCCGCATCAGTCGGTCTGGACGCACTGTCTCTCAAAATCGGCTTGTATGAAAACGATTATCCGATTACACAGCCGGAGATGCAGAAGATTTATCTGAACGAACAGCAAAAATATGGCATGGAATATTGTGCCATTGCACTCAACGATTTCGACAACATTCCTATGCATGCCCGCAAAGGCACCAAGGAATATGACATCGTTTGGAATTTGCTGCGCCGCGCTGTCACGACAGCAAAGGCTCTCGGCGTACAGATCATTCAGGTTCCCGGTTTCGCTGCCAGCGAAGTGAAAACCGAACAGGATATGGAATATTCTGCCCGTGCCTTCCAGTATCTGTGCGATGCTGCCGGTGAATGCGGCATTTCGGTTGCCGGAGAAAACCTCATGACACCGGAAGAATTCACCAAGATGTCGGAAATGGTAGACCGCAGCAATTTCTATCTGTACTTTGACAGCCAGAATTATCACCTGTTCCGCGGCTATTCTGAGCTTGCGATTTTAGAGGGTCTGTACCCGAAGATGTGCAACCAGCTGCATGTCAAGGACGGTCAGGGCGCCATGAGCGGCGGTCTGCTCGGAACCGGTGATTCCGGCTTCCATGAAACCATGCATTGGCTGGACAACCACGACTATTCCGGTTATATCCTGCTGGAAAACTATTATGACCAGCTTCCGCTGCGCACACAGGCAGACAATCCGTTTGATCTGCTGCGTCAGGATATAGAAATTTTGAAAAAAGCCATTGGCAATCAGTAAAAGGAGAATTTATCATGAAAGTAGCTGTAATTGGTGCAGGCCGCATTGGCCGCGTACATATTGAAAACATCTCGACCGGTGTTCGAGAGATGGAAATTAAGACTGTCGCTGATCCGTTCCTCAATGCAGACAGCGAAGCCTTTATCAAGAGCTTTGGCATTCCGAATGCCACCAAGGATGTCGATTCCGTCTTTGCTGATCCGGAAATTGAAGCAGTTCTCATCTGCTCCTCTACCGACACCCATGCCGATCTGATTGTACAGGCTGCCGCTGCCGGCAAGCATATCTTCTGCGAAAAGCCGGTAGATCATGATGTAGCTCGTGTCCGCATGGCACTGGATGCTGTCAAGAAGGCTGGCGTCAAGCTGCAGATTGGTTTTGTTCGACGCTTTGACCACAACCATCGCGGTGTGTATGATGCAGTCCGCAGCGGCAAGATTGGTACACCACACATTCTGCGCATTTCTTCCCGCGACCCACAGCCGCCTACGATTGCGTATGTTCGCCGCTCCGGTGGTATCTTCTATGACATGATGATTCATGACTTTGACATGATTCGCTTCTTAGCTGGCTGTGAAGTAACCGAAGTATACGCAAAGGGTGCTGTTCTTGTCGATCCGGCAATCGGTGCAGAAGGCGATGTTGATACCGCTATTGTTACGCTGACCTTTGAAAACGGCGCAATCGGTGTGATTGACAACAGCCGTCAGGCAGTATACGGCTATGACCAGCGTCTGGAAGTATTCGGTTCGGAAGGCGCTGTACAGGATGAAAACGACATCCCGAACACGGTTGTTGTTTCCCGTGCAGACGGCACCTCCTACGGCACCGCATATCAGGTCATGTGGGATCGCTATACCCGTGCATTCATCGACGAAATGAAGGCATTTGCCGATTCCGTCATCCATGACAAGGTACCGCCGGTCACCGATCTGGATGGCTTGTATCCGGTACTGATGGCTGCTGCTGCCAACAAGTCCCTCAAGGAAGGCAGACCGGTCAAGATTTCCGAAGTTGATGTATAAAATTCGATAGTCTCACTTTCTCTTTACTCAAAAAGCCCTCCATTCAAATCCATGAATGGAGGGCTTTTTAAGTGCGCCTGCACTTCCGTTAACAATTAACGGAAGTGGAATGCGCGCTTCTCGCCTTCTCATGTTATCATCAGAACAGCAGCTGCAAACCCATGACGATCATCCAGATATATGCACAGGTTTTTGGAATCATCAGCATGCCGATTTTCGGCATTTTCTTGCTCAGCAGCGTGACCGTCAGATAGCAGCCGAATGAAACAACAATCGCCGCCGCCATGCGCGTCATATGGTATCCGTAAGTATTGCCGGACATCACATACAGCACAATCACACAAATGCCGGTCACGGCAAAGACGGCGTTTCGAATCACGGACAGCTTGCGATTGCCTTCCTCGCCGCACCAATTGTTCTGCGGCAGCATACAGACGACAATGCGAACAGCTGCGGAAACCCAAATCAGGATTTCCAGCATCACCGGCACCGTCATTTCATAAAATGTCTGTTTCCAGATATACAGCAAAAGAATATAGAATATCGTCATGGTGATGGAGGAAATCTGTAAGCCGATGCCCAATTGTCTTTCAATTTTCTCATTGCTTCCCTTGACCGCGCGCAGCACACGGGGAACCAGATGGAAGGCATCGCCGAAACACAGCGTCCATGTCAAAACGCCGTATAAGAGAAACAGCGGACTGCCATGAGAAAAGGCAAAAAATAAAATGCCCGCAATCAAGTCAAACAGCAAATAGCAGGTGTCAAAAACCGCCTCTATCAAATCCGGAACGCGGGGAGTATCGCTTTGTTTTGTCATTGTATCTCAATCTCCTTTTCTAAGTGAACATGGTTCATTTTGACGGATAGAAAAGTCCCACGAGTGTGGGACCGTCAATACAGCGTCCGGCGCACAATTTCCAGCACCGCAGATGCGTCATAATCCTGCCGCATCAGGGCGGACAGCATAAGCGAAAACAGCACATCGGCAAATTTTTCCGCCGTGAACTGTTCGGTAAAGGCATCCGGCCGAATGCTGCGGTCACGGTGCAGAACGCCGCACAGCTCGGTCAGAATATGCTGCCATGTCTGCTGCATCCGCCGCCTGCCGTCCGACTTTTCTTCCTGCATAAAGCCGAGCGAATGCAGGAAGAAAAATCCGGGATACTGCTCACAGCCGTATGACATGCGCGCATACATCCATGTCACGCACGCCTGTACATTCTGAAAGACAGCGGCATCTGTCGGCCGGCGAAAAATCTCGCACCATATACTTTCTACGGTAGCGCCGACCAGCGCCGCCTTGGAATCAAAGTAATTGTAGATACAGCCCACCGACACGCCGCAAGCCGCCGCGACGGAACGAATGCTGACCGCAGACCATCCCTGCTGCTGAATCAGCTTCCGGCTGGTCTGTAGGATTTCTTCTTTTGATGTCGCAATCGTATTCATAAGCTCACCTCAAAATGAACAGTGTTCATTTTGGATTATACACCGCCGAGCGGGAGGTGTCAAGGCGTTTTTCCTTGAAATTTCTGGGATACATGATATAATACTGTCGTTACCGCTCCGATCTGGCGCAATCTGTGACAGGAAGGAGGTGTTTCCGCTATGGAAGTACTTGCTTCGTGGATTCTTTCCGTTGTGGCAGGTGTAATCAGCCATTACATATGCAAATGGTTGGACGGAAAGAAGTAAATTTCGGTAACCGACCTCGGTTGACTGCCCCGTAAAAGCAGAAGAAACCCCTAGCAGGTGCAACTGCTAGGGGTTTTGCTTTGTGTTTCCACTAAGCGTACTTGCTTCGTTAGCCTACCTGTAGTATAACACCGAAAATGCAGCAGGTCAAGGCGTTTTTTCTGTGCACTGCGGGAGAACAGGATAAAATCCTCATGTGATGCCGGCTCTGCATCACGGCAAGTCTTGTATCTCGCTGCCAACCATGCTATGATGCAAAGAGAGCTTAATAAGAGAGGGACAGCGTATGAACATTTTATTTTACGGAGATTCCAACACATGGGGATTTCAGGGAGATCAGCCGCAGGTCAGACTGGCATATGAAAAACGATTCACCGGAATCATCGCCAACCGCTTTCCGCAGCATCACATCATAGAGGAAGGCTTGCCGGGACGCACCATCTGCATCGATGACCCATTAGACAGAGGCCGAAACGGCATGGAGACGCTGCCCATGCTGCTGCAAACCCATGAACCGCTGGATTTGGTGGTTATCATGCTGGGCACGAATGACACAAAAATCATGTTTGGACACACACCGATGACCATGCGTCTGGCAATGGAACGCATGATCCGGCTGGTACAAAACACGGATGCGTGGTCGGACACTGGTGTTCGACCGCAGATTCTGCTGGTTGCGCCGCCGCGCATGGGAGATATCGAGCGCGGCACATTTTACGGCATGTTTGACGCACACAGTGCGGAGATGATACCGGAGGTTTCCAACCAGTTCCGACAGCTCGCGGAGCAGTACCATTGTTTGTTTGCGGACGGGGCGCAGGTCGCGGCGCAGCACTGCTGTGATTTTGTTCACCTGACTGCAGCGGAGCATGCACAGCTGGCGCAGCTGATTGGAGATGTTATCGCACAGCAGTTTGGACAGTAAAAGAAACGGCAAACAGCCGCCGAGATGAAATATCTCGGCGGCTGTTTTGAATCATCTGCTGGATAAACAGCGACAGATTGATGGTGTTTCTCTCATGGTATTCACAGCAATACCACGCGACATTCCGGTGAAAAATGAGCGGAGATGCCGTCATTTATCATTTTTTGCGGGCGTGATGGATGCTCGGTCTCGGAGCATGTCCACGATGTTTCCGCGGCAGGCAAGCCCGATGCCGTTTGCCATTTCCATGTACTTTTTCATGCGGCTCTCAAAGTGGTGGAACGGCAGGAAAATGCCGATGCGGTCGCTCTCCAGCTCTTTTCCGTCTTCTTCCATCTTTCCATAATACATGAAGGCGCGCGGCAGCGTCTCCTCCAGCTGCATCATGTAGTTCCAGACGGTCGCATAAATTTCCGCGTCTGCCGCGTGGTTTTCTATGTCCTTCGGCAGCTGATACAGCAGCAGCACGCCCAGATGCTCGCCGATTTTGTCGGTCTGTACCTTCAAGTCCTCGCTGTAAACATGCCGCTCGCGGAAGCCGTAGGCGAGACACATTGCATCAATAAGTTTAGCGGAATAAATCCTGCACCATCGTAGTAAATTTCGATTTTCTGCTGACGTTTGCCGGAAGACTTGTCCGGCGCACCTACATAGATGGCACTGACCATATCTCGCAGCGCATCAGGAGTCAGAGAATTCAGATCCTGATAGTGTTTTGCTTTATAAATCTTCACGAACAGTCTGTCCAACTCAGCAATACGTTTTTCAGCCTGTGTCAGATGCTTTCTCCATGCCTGTATCTTTTCATCACTTTCTATTTTTAGCTGTTGCTATCGCCAGCCAGTGCATCCTCCTGAGAAAGTCTGCAATATAAAGCGGTAATTTTGTCTGTTGCCCTTAACATTTCTGTTTCCTCCTTCATAGGGACAACTGACAGTTCTTGGTTAGTCAAGGATATTGTATCAAAGGTTTTATTATTTGTCATCGATGTCGTCCTCCATGGCTCTGCGCATTCTGTCAACGGTCATTCGTTCCAGTTTACGGAGGAAATCAGTTTTCCCTTCGTAATATCCGGTGACGGTATAGACTGTCCCCCCCCAATTTCCCTTTGGAGCGTGATCTGCGGTATCCAGTATGCAGAGATATTGCCTGCATGGATATTTCCGTTGGCATCCATCTTTGCGGCAGCACTTTTCTGAATTTCTGGCGAACGTACACATTTAGTGTAAGGGTCTGGCTCAGAAAGTAGTGAGCAATCAGCATCCGAAACCTGTTCAATCTGGTTGAGCCATTCCTTGTAATCTTCGTGCTTTACATCAAAATTAAATTCGTTGGTCATTTATTTCCTCCTTCGTGTGTTGCCTGTTTACTTCCGCCCAAGTTGGGCAGAAGTTAAAACAAAAAAGCTGTCACATAGGCATCAAGAAACAAGCACAAGAACACTTGCACTTATCTGATGGTTCTATGTAACAGCCAACGTGAAGAAGGACTCGTCCCTTCACAAATATGTCAGACTTCAAATCGGGTAATCCCGCAAAACTATAAAATCAATCTCGAACCGATATTCAATTTTCTGCGTTTATTCTACTGGATAATTGTAGAAAAAACAAGTATGTCGAGGAGTGCCGGAAAAACATTTTTCACTTCGGTGCAAGTTTCACAGAAGTTATTTTTTATCATGTTACTTCTGGCCAATTCGTCCACAAGCCGAAATACTCTTTTCCCATATTTGAACTTGTGCCCAACTTGAGTACAAGTGAAATTAAGAGTTCTCACGATCGGACCTGTTCCCAAATTGGGAACAAGTCAAAGAGCAGGAACCGTACCTCTCGCCAATTTGGCGAGAAGTTATTTTTATTCCCGACGAGTTGTCGGGAAGCTGTACGGTAACTTCAGACCAACTTGGTCCAAAGAAATATTGTATCGTTGCAGAAAAATGACTTCGTCCCAAATTGAGACGAAGTCATTTCATATAATTTTTATACTATGCTATCCAGTTATAGCCGGTCGTTGCCTGATCAACGATATGATCGAATACAAGTGTGCTTTTTCTCAAGAAAACTTCTCTGTCGTAGCTTTCTGGCAAGAACTTATTTAGGATATAGACAATCTCGCCTTTTACTCGCTCCTTTGGCTGCGGATCATTTTGCCATCCGACAATGAACAACTCATTGCGTTTTTCTGTAAGTGTGTTGTAGAGTTCTTTTGCTGTCAACTTTACACGCTTTTCTTCATCGACAGTAAGCTGTTCTTTTCTAAGAAGGTCAAACAACTCCAATTCAGCCTCCGACAATTCTTCCTTAATATGACGTTCTTCTTCGGCACGAAGTTCTCCCATCAACTTCAGAAGTTTCTCATAAAAATCATCGTTTTGAGAGCCACCAGCGTTGTACTCGTCAATGATGTTTCTAAAACGCTCCGCAAATTTTGTGCGGGTTATGTTGTGCCGCAGCATTTTCTGAAGCTTTTCTTCGATGTATTTACGAAGATTTGCAATTTCAAGATTCTTATTCTTCAGCTTTTTGAATTGAGATCGGAGTTCATCAATATCCAGTTTGGATAAATCAAGCTCTTTGCCTGCTTCTGTGATAGTGTATTTTCTCGCATCTGCTGCGGTAATAACACTCTGGTCCAGCAACTCATTAATTCTGGCTTGTGCCGCTTCAATTTTTTCAGGACGAATTTTGCCATCGATGATTCCCTTTAGATAAAGAATGGCATCTTTGTAAGCTGGCTCGAAATCCATCTTGAAAATATCTGGTCTAAGCGACTCGTACAGGCCATCGACAGTATTTGCCAACACAGAAAACTCATTCTTCACATCATCGTTACCTACAATAATATTGGCGTAATCCTCAAAGATCGATAGATTCTTGAAGGTATCACCATCTTCAACGACTTTTCCAAGATCCACATTATGACTCAGGCAGAATACTCTTGTAAGATCAATCGCTTCGTATAACTGCTCCAGAAGTTTTTCTACATCCTTTACTGGCATTAAGCCACCGTCATCAGACGCATAATCAGCCAGAGCACTTTTCAGATACTTGAACACATCCAAATAGTCGATGATTAAACCACATTTCTTGCCGTTATATACACGGTTGGCACGGGCAATGGTCTGCATCAGCGTATGACCTTTCATCGGCTTATCCAAATACAAGGTGGAGACAGACGGTGCATCAAATCCTGTTAGCCACATAGCGCAGACAAAAACCAATTGTAACGGATTGTTGGGGTCTTTGAAATTATCCTCAATATCAAAACCGTTTTCATCAACTTTGTTCATGCGATCACGATGCGGTTTTATCGACAATCCTTCCGCTGCAAATTTAGCTTCTTCGTCGGCATCTTCACTGATGACAACAGCCATTTCCACTTTGCGCATATAGTCCACCAGATCTTTCAGAGGGAGTTTCTCAGCAGCATCCTTGGTTTTGGTGATCTGCGCATTTAACTTTTTAATTTCTTCTTTCCAGTAGTAGCTTACTTTATCGTACATCTTCACGGCAGTAAACTTGTCTACGGAAATAACCATGCCCTTTCCTCGGAAACCACGGCGAGGGAAATGGTAAACTATGTGCTGAGCAATGGCATCCAGACGATCATCACGCTTGATGACTTCCAGTTCCTTTGCATAGTGATTTTCCAGACGGCGCTGTTCTGCATCCGTCAGGTTTTCTTCTTCCAGAATTTCCGCAAAATCAGAATCAAGGAAATCGTTCTGCAATTCTACTTCAGGTACACGCTTCACATAGTAGAGCGGTACGGTAGCGTTATCCTTGATAGATTCTGCGAAATTGTATTCGCTGACATAATCACCAAACCACGCATTGGTCAGTCGCTTTGCTCCAAGCAGAGGTGTCCCTGTAAATGCCAGGAACTGTGCGTTCGGCAAGCCGGTGCGCATATTCTCTGCCAAATCTTTGTACTGAGTACGGTGAGCCTCATCAACGATAACAATAATATCGTCACGCTCAGACAAAACAGGATATTTCTTTCCCTTGTCATATCTGAACTTATGAATCAACGTGAACAGAATAGATTTGTTGGTTTTCAGTTCTTCACGCAACTGCTTGCTGTTGGCAGGCTGTACCTTGTCCTTATCGGTAATAAATTCGGTACGCAAGAAGTTCTTATAAATCTGCGTATCCAGATCTTCACGGTCAGTAACGATAAGGAAGGTAAAATTACCAGTACATTTATGCTTAATCTTTCGGGCAAGCATAACCATAGAATAGCTCTTGCCGCTGCCTTGGGTATGCCAGAACACACCCAGCTTACCCTTCAATTCCTCACGACGCAGGAAAGCATTGTAGGCATTGTTCACGCCAAAGAACTGATGATTCTTTGCAATGATCTTTGTTCTGCGGCGATCGTAAAGAATGAAGTTTTCTATGTAATCCAGCAGATTTTTCGGTTCACAAAGACCGGCAATAAAATACTCCAAACTGGTGCAATTCTCTCGGATGGCTTTTCTGTCCGGGTTTTCCTTTTCGTTCTCCACCTTCAGCCATTCAAAGAAAAACTCATACCCTGCGGCAAAGCTTCCCAGACGAGTTTCCATACCATTAGACAGAACACAAATCTGGTTGTAGTTGAATAGATACGGTATATCCTTCAGATAATTCTTCAGATTAATGTCATAGGCATTCTTCACCGGGATATTGCTGTTTTTCAGTTCAATGAAAACCATCGGGAATCCATTGATGAAAATGATCAAATCCGGTCTGCGCCAATGTGTTTCACCCTTAATCCACATCTGAGAAGCAACCGTAAAGGTATTGCTCAAAGTGTCATTATAGGCCAACAAACGCAGAATATTGGAAGTTTTCTTGCCGTTCTTATTGTATTCCACCGTAATGCCGTTGCGGATTTTCTGATAGTTCTGGTAGTTGGTCAGCATTAGATCTCCTGAAACTGGAGTACGACACAGCTCGTCCACCACAGTGCGAACAGTTTGTTCCGGGATATCCGGATTGATCCTGCACAGGCTCTCCAACATCACATCCGGCAGAACAACCTGCTTCTTATATTTACGTCCGGTTCCGTCAGGAAGTGTGTCCGGTTCTTCTGTCATACAATTCAGAACAGTATAATTATGCCGCTCCTGCAAAGCCTTAATGGCAGCTTGCTCAATCATATCTTCCGTTATGATTTTCGGCATAAAATCACCTCCTAAATTTCTACAAGGAATGATACCTTGTTTTTCTTCATGGCTTTCCAATAATCCCGCAAATCACTTTGCGGCAATACTTCGTATATAAATAGCCAGAAATTATCCATTTCTGTTGCCATCAGTGATCGAGCATAATCTTTGCACAATTTCACTGCTGCTTTATATTTCTTTTTCTCGTAATAAAGGTAGCTAAATAACAAGAACAGACAGTTATTGCTGCTTTTTGCGACATCAAAATCGAGTTCATTGATTTCGAATTCATATTTATTGGCATAATACAGCGCATAACACACTGCTTCATAATTTTTGAGCCTTACACCTTCTTTATAAAGCAAGGCGGATATTTTTGAAATCACTGTTTTTTCAACGCCAAACGGTTTGAATACATATTCTTCCAACAGCGATACTAGGTATGGATAAATAATAGATAAGTGAAAAATCGTTTTCACATAATACGATTTCGCATTCTCTGTAAGCTGTTTCTTAGCCAGTACTTTCATGGCATAGTTCAAAATAGCAGCATTATCATTGTTTTCCTGCATCAATTCAATCGCCATATCCAAATATGCACGGACTTCCTTAAAATTCATCTTTTCTTTGGTATCAAATGCAGTAAAGGTGTTGATTTTTCGTACCCACTGCTCAACAGATGCAGTGGGAAGTTCCTCTATAGAAGTTTTCTTGTGATTGAGAGTCAGATCATACGCTCTTAGTTGCTCAGACAATTCGGTTAGAAACAACTGTCCATCCTCATAGGTGGAAACATAACAAGTATAATCGTCAATATTTCTGATATAACGCCATCCTTTGTCATATAAGATTTTATCAATCTTAACTAAAATGATCTCAGACAGTAAATTCGAAACATGGGGACCGATCAGCAATCCGTGCGTTTCTCCGTGTTTTACATTTCTTGTGTGGAAATCAAGCTCGTTGTACCACTGCGAACCGTCCTTTTGGTTCCGCTTCGCTACATCTTTACCGACCAATGCCCATGAAAGAGCATGAGTATATATACTCGGAAAACAGTTTGAAACATCAGCATGAACCAAATATTTTGCCCCAAGCAACAAATCCGGCTCTGGTGTGCCATCGTCTTTCCAGTTCTTATAGTTCATAGAAAACAGCGAATCAGATTCCTTCATTTTACGAATATGGGTTCTGCTGATAATATGTTCCTGTCCTTTAGTTTCTTTTTCAAAATATTGCTGAAGCTGCGGCCATATCTCTGATATGTATTTGCACAAGCGCTGATATGCCGCAGGATTCGGAATGCCCAAGGGACGAGGCGTGTTGATATTTCTCATGCTTTCGTGATAAATATATTCCGCCGGTTTCTTAGGGAAAGCAGGCGATTGGGATTTGCAATAGTCGTAAAACGCTTTTGCTGTGAACACTGGAGGAAGTTTTTCGGTAAAAAGGCCGTGAGCGAGCAAACCCTCATAGATTTCATCAGCAGATAATTCATTTGTAAAATCATAATAATGTTTGTTTTCTACCATTTGCTATCACCACATCTTGTCTCATATGTTATTTGATTTGAAATATCGTCAGCTAATCAGATTCCTAAAAATTTTAATATATTCTTAAATCCAGAATCAATATGCTCAGAAAGAGGGAGTCCTTTGGCATCCTTAATAAACTCCATAAATTCGGGAAGATCCAGTAGAATTCTCTGAACAATGCGTTTTTCTTTGATTTGATGAATTGCACGAGTAGGGTCTCCTAAAGCTTCGATTTGGTCCTGCAATTCTTTTTCTACCTTTGCCCAATATAAGCTATACTCCGTTTGTCCTTCAAGAGAATATACTTTAGCACCAATAGAAGGTATATTCTGCTCCTGATAGTATTGGATATCTTCATCAGTAAGAACAATAAATGCAAGTTTTTTCTGGAATTGAGAATCCTTGATTACTTCCAATACTTCGAACATACAGTTTCCAGATTTCAGATAATGATCGCTGATGATCATTATAACAAAATCATGGCTTTCAATGGTCTGCATGAATTTCTTGAAGCTTTCATGATACTCTACATCCCGAATATCTCGTGAAATTCTTGCCTTTCCATTGATGTGTGGTGCAAGTCCCCCCTCTATCAGATTCGCAATATCAGAATCTTTCTGACAATAGGACAAAAATAATGTTTTCTCATGTGATTCATCAATCACTCCCGGTTCGGTTTCTGGGCAATCAATCAAAGAAAGTTCCAGATAACTCTTGACCGCTGTTACAAATGGCTCAATAGCCTTACGCATAAATCCAGCAATCATATCTTTGAATTTTTTGCTGCTGGAATAACCGTAAGCCAAGGCGTGCAATTGCTTTGGACCATCCAAGATATATTGCAGCAACTGGTATCCGTAGTCAACAATCGCTTCCTGAGAGCCCGGCAATATCAGCATATCGTTCCAGGATTTACTTTTATAGATTTCTGCAAAATCATAATCTTCCTTATGGCATTCAAAGATATACTCCATAATGAAGGAAGTATTAGTAATGTAATCGAAGAAAATCTTGACACAATTGATTTCTTCCTGGGAATCTATCTTCAACATCTGAGAAGATAGTGTTCTGTACTGCAATGAAATTTTTCTTAGCTCTTTCTTTGTCACAGCTTAGACCCTCCACACAATGGGCAATAAATGCCAATTTCCTTATCAAAATACTGTACTTTCACAGAAGAATCACAGCATTTCAGCTCAACAGTTTCATACTCATTAACAGGTTGATATAGTTCTTTCTCCGGTTCCTTTTTAGGAATATCCATCGACATTTTAACAAAGCCATTCCTGTTAAATTTTTTAATAGATTTACCCAACGTCCTTTCCAGCTCCAAATACATATAGTTCAATGCAACCTGTTCCATCTTTTCCAGAACTTCCGTGCAATAAAAAGTATCGGTACCATTAGGAAGTCCACATACTGGACAGAAGAAGTGTAAATAGCTTTCGTGTTGAAATGTGTCTGAGTGGAGCATGAAACGGTTCTTACAGAAATCGCATTCCATCTCCAAGAAGCCATCTTTATCGACAGGTATTTCGATTTCAAAGGTCTTTTCACTCATACTTACACCTCCAGTTTGCCGCTCATCAGGCGAGGTAATAACATATCACGCTGTGCAGCCAGATTCTGATTTTGGTACATAAGAGATTTAATCTCATCGAATAGTGGCTTTACCTTGTTATGGTATGCCAAAATCAAATCTTCTCCTGGGTCGACTACCTTGAGCTTTTCAAATTTGCCTTTGCTAAGATTAGTCATCGTTGCGCCAGTAGCGCCGAATAATTCAATAGTTTCCTTTAGGGATTTGCAAGTGTGGTGTAGCCATTCCAGTTCGTTCGGATTGTTCAAAATAATCGAATTAATCTGCTGATTTGTATGGGCTGGTCTTGCATTGATGGATACAACACCTGCCGTACCAATACAGCTAACCATAATGGAGTTGGCAGGAAGTAATTTCTTAGGTTGCGTATTATGCCCTCGTTCAGAAAGTTTGTCTTCAGTCTGAATAATGAATATATTGCCATGCATATCAGGAGTCTTGACAAACATCATTTCTCCACCATAGTTTTCAAGAACATTCGTAGAGGGAGTTTTACCTGTTTCAACTCGGCCATAATCAGCCAATCGTTTAATTGTCCAACCTTTGGGTATTCCATCCTCAAACTTGGCATTTTCATACCCAGGGAAGCGGAAACGGACAAACCATTCCTTGTATAGTTCTTGCGCTGTCTGCTCCAACAGCTCAATTCTACGGTTGTTTGCTTCAATTAGATCGTCATACGCAGAGAGAATATCTGCGATACATTCTTGCGTAGGAAGATCCGGCAGATTGAGTTTCAGTCGCTGTATAAATCTCTTATCTGCACGCTGTCTACCACTTGCTCCGGTCATGCTGTTAATTGCAGGCAACACAACCGCATCGCTGGATGCCAGGTAATAAGTGAATCTGGCATCAGACTTTTTCTTTTTTGCTCTGAAAACATAGAACTCCGTCGAGCCAAACGCAGCGTCACCATTAATAGATACTTTGGCAATCTTCCTATTCTCCAAACAAGGCGTAATGCGTGAAAATACGGTGTCACCATCGCAGAACTTGCTACTGCTTTGCCCATCATAAACTTTTACTTCTTCGTTTGTCACAGAACGACGAGTAGGGGACACCTTATCAATATCAATAAAAGGATAAGATTCGCCCTTTTTCAGCTTTACCGGCGGATTTACATCAATAATCTCTTCCAATCTTTTTTCTTCCCATTTACTCATTTTTCTCCGCCTCCTTTCCGTTCTATATATTCCAACACAAAGTTGATACACGACTCAACAAAATAGTATTTGAATCGTTCATACTGCATTGTTGTATTAAACATATAGGTGCGTGTCATTTTCCTTTGATTCTGGTATTTATATGACTTGAGAATCTGTCGATCTGTTTTTAATGAAGCAATCCAGGTTGAATCGTTGTCATGCGCAAAAAACTGCATTTCCCAATAGTTCCCCTCGTGGGCCACAATATCTCGCACAGCTTTAACAATCTCAAAGAAATCATCAATGGTCAATACGTGGCTTGCCTCATATTGCTGATTCATATATACATCTTCGAACCCTGTCAATGAAAAGTTTTCAAGTATATATGCTTTTCCCTCATCACTCATGTATGATGGAAAACCATCATAAAAAACCGGCTTTTTCATACCGGATAACGCACACAGCGCTTCCAAACAAGTCTTGATAAAGAAAATCCTAAGCGGATCTCGTCCGGGACGAATCTGATCAATATCGTTCGCAATAGAAACGAGGTGCTGGATCTGATTCATCATCCGACGAGGCGTTTTATCTTTGTTGTCATTTTGGAACACCTTTACGAAGAACGAAATCATATCCCTTTCTGATTCGAAGTTGTCCTTATAGAATTCAGACATCTGCACATAATATTCTTTAACAAATCCGACCGATTCAAATAGTTCTTCTGCTGTCATTCCAATAATCCCTTTAAATTCTCTGCAATCTTACTTTCCAATCCATGTGCTTCTTCGTTCAGCTTGGAAAGAGCCGTGTAATATGCCATCATCCGCTCCTTGAACTCGTCCTGTGTTAAGCCGTCGTCCTCGATCACAACACCGACATAGCGGCCAGGATTCAGAGAGAAGTCCTGATCACCGATACTGTCATCCTCATAGCCAACAAACTTCCCCTTGTCATCATAAATCTTGCCGATTGTTGCCACCTTACACAGACCAACGACGTCTCTGTATTTCCCTTCCGGGAAGCGTTCTGTCAGCCAGTCAATATTGGATTGCCAGTAGCTCTTAGGCATAATCCAGAATATCCTCCGGCTTTCTTCCAAGATGAATCTCCTCCGGGGCATCCGCCAGTTTTGCACGATAATCGGCCAGCAGGGCTTCGAATTCCTCGATCTTGCCCTCATACAGTCTGGTGATGATACCGAGGTTTCGGATCTGCTCATCGGAGAATTTGCGGTGCGCACGGTCAATTTGAGTGAAAATATTTCTGGCATCAATAAACAGAATTTCATCCTTCTTTACCTTCGCCTTATCGAAGAACCACAAGGTAGCAGGCAGCGTAACAGAGGTAAACATATTGGACGGCAGAGTTACCATCTGGCTGATAATACCGCTTTCAATCAGCTTTATACGAATATCCTTTTCACTTTTACCTGCATCCGATGCAGAGTTTGCCATAACCAGAGCAGCACGACCGGTATCATTCAGCGCAGTTGCAAACTGATTGATCCAAAGGTAGTTGCCGTTAGGAACGGTTTCCTTGGCATCTTTCTTTTTGTTTTTGGTTTTATTCTGAGGCACGCCGTAGGTATTAAAACGAGGCTGATCCTTAACCTGATCCAGCTCTACGCCATCCACATTGAAAGGCGGATTAGCCATAACATAGTCGAAATTGCCAAAGCTATCATAAGGATCACGATAATAGGAGTTTGCGTGGGTAATGGTGCCACGGACATTGTTAAGGACAAGGTTCATCTTTGCCAGTCGAACGGTTGCGCCCGTCTTTTCTACGCCATAAGCACGCAGGTTCATATGCTTGCCCTGTGCTTTGTGCTTTTCAATATAATGGGCGGTCTGAACAAACATACCACCACTACCGCAAGCTGGGTCGAGAATCCTACCCTCAGTAGGCGCAAGGACTTCAACCATATAACGGACAACGGATGCAGGTGTGAAGAACTCACCGCCGCCCTGACCTTCAGCCAGCGCAAATTCGCCCAGAAAGTATTCATAAATCTCACCGAAGATGTCAAGCTCTACATCCGCAGGAATATCCTTAAAGTTCTTCAAGAGCTTTGCCAATACGAGCGGATCATCTTCGCTGTTAACGCTGTAATAAATATCCTTTGGAAGAGTATCTTCCAATTCAGCGGTGTATTTTTCAACCGCTTCCATAGCTTCTTTAACCTTCTTGGCAAGATCTTCACTTTCCGGCAAATTCAATAGCCAATCATATCTGGCTTCTTCCGGCAAATAAAAACCGCATTTTTCAATAGCAATTTCGTGGATAGGGCGCTCCATACGAGTACCTTTGGTAGAATTAAACTCTGCCTTGATCTCAGGCTCGAACTTGCTATATTTTACATCTGCAAATCGCAGGAAAATCAAGCCGAGAATAGGCTCTGCGTATTCCGTGGACTTCAAGCCAGAATTAGCACGTAGTTGATCGGCAGTCGTCCACAATGTATCTTTTAATTTTTTCAACTGTTTGTTAGTCATTTGCATTCTCCTCCGGCACATATTGCATTAAATCACCGTAATCGCAGTTCAACACGTCACAAATTCTGCCAAGGATTGCAAGATTGACCGGTTCATCTCTGCGAAGCTTTGTCATTGTATTGGGAGCAATATCTGCCGCTTTTCGTAAATCTGCTTTACTCATTTTCTTATCGACAAGCAGTTTCCACATTCGGTTATATGAAATAGCCATGCGTCTACCTCCTGTTTCTGCTTTCACGCTTACTGTGTATAATAATAGCAAATCTTGTCGCAATTTTCAAGATACATTCGCAAATATATGCGATATGAACTTTGTTTTTGTGATTATTAATAAATAGTCATTTACCGTCAATTCTCTTCCGGAACGGAAAGGATCAGTATCACTATAATCAGTATTATTACATTGTGATTTTCACAGAGTAAAGGCTGACCCAATAGACCAGCCTCCATTGCAATTCATAGGTTTGGTTGTAACTCAGTTCAGGAACAACCACTACTATTTGCGTATTGATTGGAACAGCAGACAGGAGACGCTGCATTTTGCGCTCAAACTCTTCGGAGAATTGATGCTGACATTGTTCCGGTTTCGGTAAACTCTCATTCATTGCAAGAGCAAATTCCTCTGCCACCTGTTTCAATAATTTCTCGGGCAACATATCACCCCCCTCATATTCGTTTAACTATAATAACGATTGAAAACACCGATTTTGGACAGACGGAAAATATTTTTTGCATTTTGATAGATACAAAATGCCACCCGAAGGATCGCTCCTACGGGTGGCATCAAATTGTCTATGTTCTTTATTCTTCCATGACTTCCAACATCATTCTGGCACCCAGCTTAAAGCTGTTCTGGAATATCAGGCACTCCGTAATGGTTTGATGTTCTCGGACACAATCCGTGTATTTCTCGAACAATGTTTTCTGTTCGTCCGTCATAGCTACTCGGAGTTTTTCTTCATTCCGGCAAATCAGTTCCTGTAATTTCTTATACTCTTTACAGGAAGAAGTATCGTAGTCGGTAGGCTCAATATTGCCGTACCAAAATTCTTCAAGAATTTTCATACGATGTCCTCCTCATAGACCAGTTCCCGGAGGACGCTTTCTTCCGCCTGTGCTTTCATACTATTCATATGTGCTACCCATACAAGCTGCTGTGTTACCTTGTTTGGAGCAGGATTATTCGCCAGCAACTCCATTCGCTTTACACAGGTCTGCTGTACTTCCCACAGATGCAGAGACAGCGTTTCGTTCAAGATCATATCGTTGAAAAGTATCGGTTTATTCTGTTCAAGGAATATTCTACGCATCCTGCCATATTTGCCAAGGGACTGTGTTTCCGTGTGTGCCAATCTGATGTCAGGGAAATAGTAATCACCGCATTGGGTATAAGTTAAGTTCTGAGCCATAATCGCACCTCCAATCAATCTGCTGTTTTCATTTAGATTGTACTGGATGGAACAGGAAAAGGGAAGTTTGTCGCATACACAAATGAGCGATACCTGGTCATTCAAACCAAGTATCGCTCATTTTCTTTTATTATGGGCACCCAGAATTTGGCGAGAGCTTTTCGCTATGCGTGCTGAACCGATGCGCCGGGTATCAGGCGCGGCTGAATGAGCAGCCGAACCGGCTCGCTCGTCTTGTCGTGCAGCAGCTCGGTCATGCGGTGCAGCGCATAATGCGCCTGCTGCTCGCACTGAATATCCAGCGAACACAGCTGCGGCGAGACCAGCGCGCTGACCGGATTGTTGTCCACGCCGATGATGGACACCTGTTCCGGAATCGAAATGCCCTGTGTGGTCAGCGCGCGAATGAGCATGATGGCGATGTAGTCGTTCGCGCAGTAAAAAGCATCCGGCAGCGTCTCCCGCGCGCCGATGCGCTGTGTCAGCTCGGCAATCAGCTCGTTCATCTCCTTGTCGGGTCTGCCAATCAGCATATCATCCGGCGTCTCAACCGGCAGCTGACTGGCCGCCGCCAGATACGAAAAATACCGCTGGGAAAATGCCGTGCTGTAATCCGGCTGTCCGACAAAGCAAACGCTGCGGCAGCCTGCGGCAGCCAAATGCTGCATCGCCAGCCGACTCACCGCGTCGTTGTCCTCCATGACCGTGTCGATGGACAGCCCCGGATAATGCGTGCCGATGGACACGACCGGAAGGCCGCACATGCACACCTTTTTGACGGATTCCTCCATCATATCGCCGAGCAGCAGGATGCCGCGCGCGAAACTGTCCGCAATCTGACCGGCAAACGCATACGGGTCCTGATGCATGCTCTTTTCGTCCAAAACAATCAGATTGTATCCGTGCTTCAATGCGCATCCCGCTACCATTTGATAGAACCGCATATAAAAGTAGCTGTCCTGTAGGTGGCGGCGCGAAGCGATGAGAACCAAATTCTGCTTCCCCGCCGCCGCGTTTTTCTGTTCAAAATACCCCATCTCATAGGCGGCGCTCTCAATTCGCTTACGGGTCTTTTCACTGATACCGGACATGCCGCGCAGGGCAAGCGACACGGTATTGGTAGAGACATCGCAGCGCGCTGCAATTTGTTTTAATGTTACTTTTATGGTGTTCACCCTCCGTTTTTTGTTTCCTACATTAACAATACTAATTTCCTGTATTGTTGTCAAGTTTTTTTGTGCGTATTGCACCGATTCGGCAGCCGTGTTTTTCGGAAAAGTCGATAATTCACGGGCAGTTTTCGCAGTTTTTTTCTCAAAATTCGATATGACCGCGCACGGCATCGGAAAAAATTGGCACTTTTCCCACTTGAAATAAAATGAATTTAATATTATTATAACCCGTATACATAATAAAATTCACGAGAATAGGAGTTTAGTATGTCCAAGTTCGATCCTCTGCATGTCCAGTGCGCTGTGAAGCAGCAGTATCAGCCGATTTTCACCGGAACCAACCAGCCGCGGCTGCTCTATGTCAGCAACATTCGCCCGCAGACCAGCATGTACCCCCGCATGCTCCATGCACATGCCGATGCCGTGGAGCTGGCGCTGATGTACAGCGGCTCTGGTAAATTCTTTATTCACGACCGATACGTTCCGGTCTCCGCCGGAGATTTGCTCATCTATAATTCCGGCGTCATTCACGATGAAATTTCCAGCGCAGACAACCCGATCGGCATGTACTGCATCACGCTCAGCGGGCTGCACATGCCCGGTCTCCGTCCCAATGCGCTGATCGCAGATGACAGAAATTGTGTCATTTCCTGCGGAGAACACTTCGAATCCATGCGTTTTCTGTTCGAATTGATGTTCAAACAGCTGTCCTCCGACTATCCGAACGCCTCGGTTTTTTGCCACAATATGATGGAAGCACTGCTCGTGCAGGCGCTCACGCTCGCCGCGGACGCGCCGCAAAAATCAATTGGCAAGAGCAAGCGTCTGGAGCTCGCGCTGGACGTCAAGCAGTATCTGGACGCCCACTACACGGAGCCGATCACGCTCACCGACATCGGCCAGCATCTGCACGTCAGCCACTATTATCTGTGTCACGTGTTCAAGGATCTCATGGGCTATGCGCCGATGAAGTATCTGCTGCGGCGCAGGCTCGGCGAGGCGCAGACGCTGCTCATTTCCACCGACACTACCATTTCCAAGATTGCGGAGTCGGTCGGATTCGACACACAGAGCTATTTTAACTTCCAATTTGCCAAAAATGTCGGCATGCCTCCGTCACAATACCGAAAAAATTATCTTGTGCGCGCCTTTGATTGACTATTTTCACCAGTGGTCTAGAGCAAATACCTCGTTCTTGCGCAGGAAACCGCAAACGAAAACCGGCTGGATGGGTTCTTTTCATTTTATTGCTCACTTACGTTTTCGACTTGATTTCACATTATTTTAATGTTATTATATAGCTACAACAAACCAGTAAGGAAGGAAGATTTTCATGAAACAGCAGCTCCGTGTAGGCGTCATCGGCTGCGGCGCAATTGGAAGAGAGCATTTGCGCCGGCTCACCGATGTCGTTCCGGAAACCATCGTGACAGGCGTTGCGGATTATTTCCTGCCGGCAGCGCAGAGCGCCGCAGAGATGTTTCACTGCACCGCATTTCAGACCGGAGAAGATCTGATCGCCTCTCCGGATGTCGATGCCGTTGTGGTCACCTCTGCAGACCCGTCTCACGCCGCCTACGTTTTGGAGGCAATCCGCCACAAGAAATTTGTGTTCTGTGAAAAGCCGTTGGCGCAGACCGCAGAGGAATGCCAGCAAATCATCGCCGCCGAGCAGGCTGCCGGAAAGAAGCTGGTGCAGGTCGGCTTTATGCGCCGCTACGACAGAGGCTATATGGCGATGAAGCACGCCATCAGCAGCAATGAAATCGGCGCGCCGCTCATGATTCACGCCGCGCACCGCAACATGTCGCAGGCACCGGGCTTTGAGACCGATTACGCGGTCACCCGCGTTGCCATCCACGAAATCGACATTTGCCGCTGGCTTCTGGATGACGAGTACGCGACCGCACAGGTTCTGGGCGTGCGCCAGAGCAGCCGGACAAGCGGCGAATGGCTCAACCCGCAGATTATGATGCTCACCACCCGTTCGGGTCAGCGCATCGACGTCGAAGTGCAGACCGACGGCGCGTATGCCTATGACATCCAGTGCCATGTTGTCGGCGAGGACGGCATCGTCTCCCTGCCCGACCCGACCAGCGTGACCAAGCGGGCAGCCGCTGCCATTCACACGCCGCTCATGACGGACTGGAAGGATCGCTTCATCGAAGCATATGACATCGAGTTCCAGGAATGGGCAAAGAGCCTGCTGAACGGCGCACCGACCGGTCCGTCCGCTTGGGACGGATACGTTGCCTGTGTGACCGGCGACGCACTGATTCGTTCGAGACAAACCGGAAAGCCGGAGGACATCATTCTTCCGGAGAAGCCAGAGATGTATCAATAAACAGGAGGGAAATTCACATGAAAAAGGTTGTTAAAATCGGTTCCGTCGGTCTGGGCCGTCTGGGCTATGAGCACGCAAAAAACATTGCCACCAGCATTCCCGGCGCACAGCTGACCGCAATCTGCGACATTGACGCACAGCGCGTAAAGGACGTAGCCGCAGAATTTGACGTCGCGTACACCTACACCAATTTTGAGGAAATGTGCGCCAATCCGGAGCTGGATGCCATTGTCATCGTCTCCCCGTCCATGTTCCACGCAGACCAGATCAAGATTGCGCTGGATGCCGGCAAACACGTATTCTGCGACAAGCCGCTGGACACCACCATTGCCAAGTGCAAGGTTGCGGAGAAGGCAGTAGAGGCGCATCCGGACCGCGTGTTCATGCTCGGCTTCATGCGCCGCTTCGATGAATCGTATGCAGAGGCAAAGCGCCGCATTGCAGCGGGCGAAATCGGCAAGGTTGTTCTGGTTCGCTCCTACACGCAGGACCCGCGCACCACCATCGAGGGTACGCTCAAGTTTGCCCCGCATTCCGGCGGCCAGTTCCTCGACATGTGTGTCCACGATCTCGACCTGATTCGCTGGTTCACCGGCTCCGAGGTCAAGAAGGTTTGGGGTCTCGGCGGTGTCTTTGAATTTGACCTGTATCGGGAACTCAACGATGCTGACAACGCAGCTGCTACCGTACAGTGTGACAACGGCGCGATGGGCTTCATGTTCACCAACCGCACGCACGGCGCGGGCTGCAACGTAGAGACCGAAATCATCGGCACAAAGGGCACGCTGCGCATTGCAAACGTCGGCAGCAGAAACCTGCTCCAGATCATTGACGGCGCCGGTGCGCGTTCGGAATACTACCCAGACTTCCTGAGCCGCTGGCATCAGGCATACATCAACGAAATTGCGGAATTTGTCGCTTGCATCCGTGACGGCCGCAAGCCGGAGGTCACTGTATACGACGGCACTGCCGTATCGCGCGCAGCATATGCTTGCAAGGAATCTTTTGAATCCGGAGAGATGCTGTCCGTCAGCAGCGACGATTGATGCCACTGTGAATATAGCCTCCCGCACCCCCCTGCATGGGAACAGGGGGTGCGGGAGGAAGGATAGAAGCAAAAAGGATTCGCAAATTTGTTTCAAATAAAAACAAATCTTGCAAAAATGGATTCGCAAATTTGTTCTAAATAAAAACAAATTCTGCAAAATAAGGAGAGGGATCCAATATGTTTATCGTCATTACGTTTATACTCTTTACGGCTTTGGTTGCTGTTATCGCAGCAGTTAAGACGCGCGAAGAAAACTTGGACACCCAAGACGGATATTTTCTCGCCGGCCGAAGCCTGACGGGTCCGGTCATTGCCGGTTCCCTGATGCTGACCAATCTATCAACCGAACAGCTCGTCGGACAGGCAGGCCAGACCTATGCGACCAACATGGGTCCGATGGCTTGGGAGTCCACGTCCTGTATCGCGCTGATTCTTCTGGCGTTTGTGTTCGTTCCGCGCTATCTAAAGATGGGTCTGACCACGATTCCGGAATTTTTGGAACAGCGCTATGATTCCGGTCTGCGCAAGCTCATCACACTGCTGCTGCTGCTCGGCTACCTGCTCACCTACCTGCCGACGGTTTTGTACTCCGGCGCTCTGGTGTTCAACCAGATTTTCAACATCAGCGGTCTGCTGCAGGTTTCCGAATTGCAGGGCGTTACCGTCACGGCGACTGCCATCGGTATTGTCGGTGCGATTTACGCCATCTTCGGCGGCCTGAAGGCGGTTGCCGTATCCGATACCGTCAACGGCCTCGGTCTGATTGTCGGCGGCATCGCGCTGCCGGTCATCACAGTGTGTGCATTTGGTCACGGCAGCTTTGTCGACGGCATCCACAACTTTATCAACTTGATTCCGGCGGAAAAGTTCAACGCAATCAACCCCGCAAACGCACAGGCTCCGATGATTCCGTGGCCGGTGCTGTTCACAGGCATGGTTGTCAACAACCTGTTCTACTGGGCTACCAATCAGACAATTATTCAGCGCGCACTGGGTGCAAAGAACCTCGCTGAGGCACAGAAGGGCGCAATTTACGCCGCTGCACTCAAGATTATCACCCCGCTGTTTATCGCTATCTGCGGTCTGCTGGTATTTTACATGGCGCACAACGGTCTGCTGTCCGGCGATCAGGTTGCCGCTCTGGAAAAGACCTCCGACCTCGCGTACCCGACACTGATTATCACCATGATGCCAAAGCCGCTGCTTGGCTTCTTCGCAGCCGTTCTGTTCGGCGCGATTCTCTCGTCGTTCAACTCCGCGCTCAACTCCTGCATCACCCTGTACACGCTGGATCTGCATCGCCCGCTGTTCAACCCGGACGCTTCGGACAAACATCTGGTGCGTATTGGCAAGCGCTTCGGCATCGTGCTCGCAATCATTTCCATTTGCATTGCGCCGGCTGTCAGCTTGGCTCCGTCCGGTCTGTATGACTTCCTGCAGTCCTGCTTCGGCTTCTTCAACGTACCGATTCTGGCGACCGTCATCATCGGCATGTTCACCAAGTACACCCCGCCGATCGCACCGAAGGCCGGTCTGGTTCTGCACGTCGTTTTGTACTCGCTGACCAAGACCCCGCTGTTCCCGATTCATTGTCATTACCTGTATGTTCTGTTCTTCCTGTTCGTGTTCCAGATTGCATTCCAGCTGATTATGGGCAAGGTTCGCCCAACGGCGCAGCCGTATGTCATGAAGGATGCGCAGGTTGTAGACATGGCACCGTGGAAGCACGGCAAGAAGGCAGCCATCATCTGCATTGTGCTCATGCTGGCGCTGTACACTCTGTTTTCTCCAATCGGACTTGCCGGTTAAGGCATCCGTTTTCTAACTATTCTTTACCAAGCAAAAGGAACCATTGGCGACAATGGTTCCTTTTGTCGTTTTGTCGCTTGATGCCGTAATTCATGTTTATTGTGCTGCTCGTCCTTCCACACGGTATCCCATGCTGACATCCATCGACGTCCCCGAGACAGAAAAATCCCGACTGTCAGCGTTTTGTTTGTTCCAGTTTGTGTATTTTGCCTCTGACA
>OLOX01000521.1_pt1 | contig 40584 bp, 36 predicted proteins | sample 1672091 | NCBI WGS metagenome assembly OLOX01 (sample SAMEA3136644, study PRJEB25190) | human gut metagenome | reverse complement strand
CCCCAACACCCCTGACCAAAGAGTGACCCTCTCTTTGGAAACTCCGCTCAGTGGTTTCCGCCCCTGAGAACCCGGAGCAGGAAGTGACCCTCTCCCTGCACCCTCCGATTAAGGCTTTGCCCTAATAACCCATTAAGAAACCCAAACACGCAAATCCAATGGCACAGAAGACATCCATCAACATAAAGCCCTGCAACGTAGGAAGCAGCGGACCACACAACAGGCGGACAGCGGAATACCTCGCCAATATCCGCAAGGAGAAGATTTACATACGCACCGACCTCATGGCGAAGAACGAGGCGTGGGTATCACCAGAATTGGGCGACACCTCGCTTGCCGAGCGCAACAGGCAGATAGCCGCGATGGTCAAGGAGAAGACGGGGCGTGCGATGCAGACCAAAGACCGGGAACGGGTGAGCAAGAAGACCGGAAAGGTGACCATAGTACGGGGTAGCACGCCAATCAAGGAGGGCGTGGTAGTCATCAAGGAAGACACCACGATGGAGCAGTTGCGGCATTTCTGTGAGGTGTGCAAGCAGCGTTGGGGAATCACACCGCTGCAAGTCTTCATCCACCGGGACGAGGGGCACTATACCATTCCCGGAGACACCGCCACATGGAAGCCCAACCTCCACGCCCACATCGTGTGGGACTGGATGAACCACGACACGGGCAAGTCCTGCAAGCTGAACGTGAAAGACATGAGCGAGATGCAGACCGTTTTGGCTGAGTGTCTGGAGATGGAAAGGGGCACCTCAAAGAAACTGACGGGCAAGGAGCATCTGGAGCGCACGGATTTCATCATCGCCAAGCAGAAGCAGGAAGCCGAGCAAGTCCAAGCGGAAAAGGAAGCAGCCCAAGCCGAAAGGGATGCAGCCGTCCGTGAAGCGGACAAAGCCAAGACGGAACAGGAAAAACTGCAAGCCGGGAACGAGGAAAGGCAACGGCGCAGTGCGGAACTTGACAGCGAGATTGCCGACAAGGAGGAACGGGCACGGGAAGCAGACCGGGAGAACATGGACAGCATAAAGTCCGGTATTGCCAATCTTTTGGGAAAAGGAAAGTACGCAGCCATCGAAAAGGAAAATGCCAAGTTGAAAGACGAGAACGAGCGTATCAGAAAAGCCTTTCCCGATGCTGTCAAAAAGGAGGTCGGGAAAAAGACAAAGGCATTGACCGAAGAGAAGCAGAAAACGGAAGCCGAGCGTGACAGGGCTTTGGCGCAGAACCGTTCGCTCGGCATGGAGAGGGACAAGGCTGTCCGGCAGCTTCAGGAGCAGAAGACCGGAGAGCAGCACCGCATCAACATGGCGGTGAACCAGGCAACGGCGGAAAAGAACAAGACCATCCGAATGTTGCAGGGTGCGCTGAAAGCGAGCCGGGATATTTTGAATATCATTGCGGACATTCTCTACAAGGCAAGCGAGGTGTTCAGGCGAGCCATCGATGCGATCATCCATTTCGGTACGGAGCAGCACAAATCAATCTTTGCCCCGTCCGAAGCCGCAGACATCAAGAGTGTGATGCAGAAGTACGGAGAAACCACCGAACAGCAGAAAGCGGTCGGCGCATGGCTTTGTGATTATGCGGAACACCAACAGCCCTTTGATGAAATAAAACATCGCCACACACTCAATGAGGTTGGCGATGTTGCAGAGGGGAAGTATGATTGGAAGATTGAAAAGACACAGAGAGGTATATCCGTTTGAAATAGCTGTAATAGTTAAGACTTGTTCTGACGGGGGGACTTTCTTTCTTAAACAAAAAATCGGCAGAGAGAATTTCCTCCAATCTTTTATTTGCCATTCCAATCTTCCCATTCCGATTTCGGGAAACCATATTTTTCACGTATTTGTTTCATTGACCTTTGAATCTTTTTACGTTGATTGTCATCATATCTATCTCTGAAAGTGCTCATATCTATCAGTTGGGTTACATAATCATTGTAAGTATTCCTGTTGAACATTTCATTTTGTGCAGAAGCCGCCGTTCCTGATTTTTGTTTTATCTTCTTCTGATTTTTTCCTTGCTGGACTTTATTTGCCTGCAATGAGGACGAATGTTGCTGACTACGTAATTGCACAAAGTTATTGGCAAGTTGTAAGGCAGAAGACATTCCTATCATAAACGGTGATATCTCATTGTCCTTCAGACTTGCTAATGCCTTTCTCATGCGTTCGACATTCATTTGAGCCTGTTCAAAATCGGGATTGAGTTCTATAGCTCTTTCATAGAAAGGCAATGCTTGGCTATAATAAAAGTTCTGATTGCCTTTATTTGCGGCTTCGCTCAAAGATTGCCCAATTTTTTTATTAATGCCATGACCTTTCTTATATACATAGTTTGCAGAAATATAGGATTTTTCGGCTTTAACGCCTTTGTTGTTCTGCAATATACAAGCTATTCCATACACGCCATCTGCATCCAATGAACATATCCAATTTTCCAATAACGTTTTTTCTTTCGATGTTTTTTCCATCTGTATCCAATCCACTAACATTTGGCTGACAATTGGGTTACGCATATTCCCATCATGTCCAATAACAGACTTGTATTTATCAAACATGACAATAATTGAGTCTCCCTCAATATGAGCATCGTCTAATGAATGGGTCAAATATTCCCCCTTTTCGTTAGTCACAAAATACACACCTCCCCGTTTTAATAAGTAGATGTTATCAGAAAAACGAGTTGTACAGTCTTCTTCAAAGATAGTGGGTGTGTATTCGTAATCTTGTGCCTTAGCGGTTGTTTGTGCTATCCATTCATCAAAACCCATCCCACTGGAAAGATGGAGAGTCATATCGTTGTATAATAGCCTTTGATTACCGGTAGGAAGTTTCAAAAGGTAATAATATGCCTTTTCCTTGTCTTGTTTAACCCCATTCCCTAAAGCAAAACATTCGACAATTTTTATGTATGTATTTGGGAAATGGGTATGTTGTGGATGTGCTTCAATACGTTTTATGGCTTCTGCATAATTTCTTTGGCAACCTTTGCCTTCTATGTAGAGCTCTGTCAAATAAGGACAATAGAATCCCCATTTCTCCATAAGGGAGAAACAATCAAAAGCCTTTTTAAAATCAAACGGTTCGTGGAGACATAATGTTCCCAAGTATCTGGCAGACAAAGGGGAGTTCATAGATATGCCTTTATCCAAATATTCCAAGGCTTCCCGCCGTTCATCGTATAAAATGTGTTTATAATTCGGATAGCTTTTCTTTACCTCATAAATCAAAGCACAAGCATCGCCATATCCGCTTTTCATGGCTTTTTCATACCATTTAACAGCCGATTTTCCGCATTCCTCCGCTTGCTTGTATGGGTTCTTTTCTTTACCCGGATTCACATATTCATATTTTCCCATGAGAACCATTGCGATAGGATTTCCTTTTTTTGCCGATTTCTCTATCAATTTGATAGCACTCTCTCGGTTCGGTTGCTTTACAAAATTATCATCTTTCAAAGTTATAATCTGTCCTAAAATCTCTCTCTCCTTAGCTGGCATATTATGCACCCCCAACATCCACAAGGCATTACTATCGCCTTGTTTTGCCTTTTCTTCTATCTCATTGGAGTATTCAAACACCGTCAACAGACTTGGATAATTCTCTACATTCTTCGCCAACAGATTACTTATGTTAAAAACGAAAGCCATAGTAATAAAACAATGGCGCATTCCTATAAGATGTAATTTTTGCATTTCTCGTATAAATAAAACGTAACGCATTCCTTTAAATTTCAGTCTTTGTCTCATTAGTTGGAGTTTTTCTGTTTATATTGATTTTATCAACGATGGATTAATATTATTTCCGTTTTTCCATACATAGGATATTGTTAACGGTCTTAAAAAGGCAATTTAATTACAATAGAATCACTGCCTCCCCAGCTTTCCCATTGCTTGATGAACTCCGGTGTGGCGAGGTCATAGTCTATCCCGTCCTTGAACCCTTCCACAATGAATTGAATGCCAATACCATGCCGCTCACAGGCTTTCAAAAAACGGCATATATTTTCGCTTTTCGCCATAAGTTCGGCAAAATAATCCTCCAAGATTTTCTTGCTGAAATATTTTCCCCTGATGTCGTCAATGCACACAGGTTCGCCCGAACGTGTATAATATGGAGATGCGTCATACGAGCAGTATATTTTTAGAATCCCCTCATCGCTTATATGCGGAATGCCTACCACTCTCACAACATCATTCAAAGGTGGCAACGGACTTATATCATCTGATGTCCATGTACACATTTCAACAGGCATGATGGCATTCATACATTCATATTCTGTCAGTTGCTCCCACATTTCGTTGTAAACATAGGCAAGACTATCTGTTTCATCGCTTATACTAATAATTAATGGAAAATGCCCTTGAGAACTTTCGGGGGTGTAAGTCAAATAGGCGATTGAATCAATGATTTGTGTCAGGACAGAAGATTTGCTGACAATACTTTTTACAAAGGGTAATCCGCCTATTTCCTTGCCATTCAGATGGTAGTCCTCGACTTCCTGCATACGCCATGAATATTCCTCGATCAGTTTCCGTAAAGAGAGTACGGAAGTCGGTGCACTATCGCCCACAGAGATTGACAGTATAAATTCATCTTTTGAATAACGCACATTGGTTAGAGTTGCCTCATTTCTCACTAAAGTAATCGGACATTTACCGTTCCAAGATTCTGCAAATGAGTAACACCTCTTATCAGGTTGTGAACAACTCACAAATACAGACAAGAGTAACGTGCAAGAAATTGTTCGGGATATGAAATTATTTATTAAACTGATTGCAATCTTCATTATATATGCCATTTCAAATATTTATGTTCTAAAAGTATATAGGAGTACTCCCCCAATATATGTAGTAAGCACCAGGAGCACCATAAGGGGCATTTTCAATCCTATATCCCCGAGTTTCCCCATTCGGAAAAGCATATAATGTTCCTTCCTTTGATTTTATTTCAACCTTACAAGCATAGTCTCTACTCGCATAATAAGCATTGCATGAATAAAGCGAAACATAGCTATCCTGATGTTCTCCGAAAGGAATATCCTTCCTATGAGAATTATTTGAAGGCATTTTATCATAACTGCCATTCTCTGGATACGTCTGATTTTTATTGGATAAGCAGTTGTATCCTGTAAAGCCCAATATCAAACATAGAACTAATAAATATATTTTTTCTTTGCCTGCATTTTTTTCGTCTTTTAAACCAATAAATACCATCACGCAAAGCACTGCACCAGCAATTAGCCATTTACCTAATGTTTCCATACCATCTTTAGATTAATGTTAGTCAAATAGTAACGATAATATGAACACAATAACTGCCGAACATATAATAAATGCTATCTCGTTCTCTGTCTTACTGTTTTTTTCTATCTTTTTTTTCTTAAAGATGTTTTTCTGAATAGCAGCACTTGTCATTGGGTCAAGTTTATAAACTATTATATATGAAAGCACTACTGAAATTACAATGAAATAAAAAGTGTCCATACTATTACTACAAAATGCTTTTTCAGCTCCTTAAAAGCGGCTAATCATTAACGTAAAGGCGTGGTGCTGTATGCCACGTCCTAATGTGCAGGCCCTGAGAAAACCTAATATAGAAAGATATGGAAATAACAGCCCCACGCCATATGCGTGGAGACCACTACGCCAACTCTTGTCTATATTTGTTTTTGAAGTTTCTCAGGCTTCGCACATACAAGAAGAAGACATAACGCCTCTTTTTTACCAACAATGTATCTGGACAAGGTTGCCCCCATCCGAATGCAAAGGTAATGAATTTCCTTTAATAAATTCCCACGCAGAGCGAAAATCAGCGTTTTAAGGCTGATTTTTAATTTATTTGTACCTTTATTGGTTCTAAAAACGCAAAAAACGCTGAAAATTAGTAGTAATAAACAAGTCCTTGTCTGCAGGATTCAAGGCTTAATATGCCTAAAACAAACAAAAGGGAAGGAATAACAATTTTCTTCCCCCATGTTTTTGGCATTGGGCTAACCGAAAATGCCATTAGCCAGATTTACCGCCTCCGATTTCTTCTCCATGTTCACGGAGGCATATACTTGTGTGGAAACAATGCTGCCGTGCCCCAATATCTTGCTGACCGAATAGAGTTCCGCACCTGCCGTTATCGCAAGCGTGGCTGCCGAGTGGCGGCTGCTGTGGTAGGTGAAATCCTTTTCTATCCCTGCCTTCTCCTTGATGCGCCGCACATATTTCGCCACGTTGTCGGGCTTCTTCACCAATGGGAAGATGATAGCGTCCTCCCCGTTATCCGGTCGGGGTGGCAGTAGGGATATGGCTAACTCGTTGAGCGGAACGGTTACGGGTCGCCCGGTCTTTTGCTGGACGATGGAAACCATCAGCACCTCGCCCGTGTCCTTGATGTCGCTCCATCGTAACCGCTGCATATCCCCGAGCCGTAGCCCCGTCATGCAGGAGAAGCCGAAAGCCTTTTGTACGGTTCGCTCCGCTTGCGTCTGCGTCTCGACGGCAAGAAAGCGTTTCAACTCGTCCGTGGTCAGGTATTCACGGTGTTTGTCCGGCGCGTGGAACCTCTCTTCTTTGGCAAGGTCTTGAATGGGGTTGAAGGCTATCAGCCCCTCGCGCACCGCCTTGTTGAAAATGGCTTTGACTGTCTCTTCAAACAGGAGAAGGGTAAAGTCCGCCAGCTTGCCGCCGCCCGACTTGATTTGACCGGGATTGCGGTATTCGTCACGCATATAGCTGAACAGACCGCTTACCATGTCCCTATCTACCTCTTTCAGCAAGATGTCCGTCCGCTTTGCCCGTTTCAGGTAGGCGGCAATGCGTTTGCGCACAACGCCCTTGTGCTGTATCATCTTTTTGCAGTCGCCTTTCTCTATGGCGTATTGCAGGTACTCGTCACACCAGCCGAGCCATGTCATCGTCTTTGCCCGGACATCCTCCACCTGCGTCTTTTTCTTGCTTTCAAAAGTCGGTGGGTTGAGTATGCGTTGAGCCTGTATCTCCCGTGCCCTGTTATAAGTCCGTTCATTGAGACTTTTTGCGTTGGGCGCATCGTCAGGAACAAGGTACAGGTGTAGGTTCTCCTTCTTGCGGAATCCGGTTTCGTAATATTCCAAGTACAGGCTACGGTTCCCGGCGGTCAGTTTCCTTTCTTTTATCTCCACTTTCATAGATTTATCTCATTTATGGGTTATACGAACATATTGTTTACGAGGTTCATGGTCTCGATTTTCTTCTTATCGACAATCTTTGCATAGACTTCCGTCATTCGGATGCTCTTGTGTCCGAGTATCTTGCTCACGGTGTAGAGGTCAGCCCCCAAGGTCAGCAATAGGGTAGCTGCGGTGTGGCGGCTGCAATGGTAGGTGATGTGCTTCTGTATTCCGGCTTCCTGCATCCATTCGCCCAAGACGACTTCCACCGTGGTAGAGGTTATCCGCAGCTGATGGAAAACGGTGTCAATGTCTTTAGCTTTTCGGGGCATCCATTTCAGGGCTTCATCCGAGAGCGGGATAGTCACCCTGTTTCTGGTCTTGACCTGCTCATGCTCGATGTAGAGCGTCTTGCCATCCGCAGCCTTGTGTATCTCGCTCCATTTCAAAGTCATCATGTCGCTGTAACGAAGTCCGGTGAAGCAGGAGAACAGGAAAGCCTTTTTTACGATGTCATAGCGGCACGGCGTGGCTATCAACTGCCGCAATTCATCTATGGTAAGAAATTCACGCATGGCATTTGCCTTTTGCGGTTTCTCTTTGGTTTCCAACAGCTTGAACGGATTGCGGTCAATCAGCCCATCCCTTACCGCCTTGCTCAGTGCGGCAGCCAGACGATTGACGAAGATACGGCAGGTGGTACTTCCCAGCGTCTTTTTCCCATTGTTGAAAGTGCAGGTTTTCAGAAAGGCGATGAAGCCCTTGCAGAAATCCTTATCGACTTCCGTCAGGGCGAGGTCGGGCTTGCCTATATGTAATAGGTATTGCTCCACCCTTGCCTGTGCGTTGCGTTTAGACCGCATACTTGCCGGAGAAAGACCGCAGTCCTCCGTGGTGTATTGTTCCACCCATGCGCTAAGCGTCATTTTCGACTTCTTCACGTCTTCCCAGTTCACAATCCCCTGTTGCTGGATGTCAAGTATGCGCTGTGCCTTGATTTGTTCTGCCAGCTTACGGGTATTCGCATTTTGCAACTTCGCAGCGGAACTGACTTCCGGCACAAGGTAGAGTTTCAGCCCCTCTTTCTTCCTCGCACCCCTGTAATAGATGTCGAGATAGAGGCTCACATTACCGTCATTGAGCCTTTTCTCGCGTATGCGTACAGGCTCTTTCATCTTGATTTCTTTCTTCTTTCGTCCCATTTTCTATCTGTGTTATCTTTTTCTTCGATTTGTTACTATATTGTTTATCAGCTATTTATAATCAATGCAAAGATAATTCCTGACGGGACAAAAACGGGACAAAACAGACGTTTTTATATCCAAAATTAGGCAAATATAACAATGCAGTCAAAAATCAGCCTTGTATCATAACTAATTATAAATCAGTTAGATTTACCCTATTTTGTTCGATTTCTTTCTATATGGTTTTACCCGCTTGTGATAATTGGTGGTTACTGGTGGTCGTGACAACCGCTTCGAGCAGTTGCAGCAAGGAGGAACTTATAGAACGTGGATTTGCCGGATGCCTGCTCAAACCGTTCTCCATATCGGAACTGATGGAGATTTCTGACAAGTGCGCCATAAAAGGCAAACAGAATGAAAAGCCGGATTTCACCTCTCTGCTGTCATACGGCAATGAAGCCGTCATGCTGGAGAAATTGATAACGGAAACCGAAAAGGAAATGCAGTCGCTCAGGTATGCGGAACAACGGAAAGACCTTCCGGAACTGGACGCCCTAACACACCACCTGCGCAGCTCTTGGGAGATACTCCGTGCCGACAGACCGTTGAGGGAACTTTATAAACTGACTCATCACAATGGCACACCTGACGACAAAGCAATAGGCAATGCCGTAAGAGCCGTGCTGGATAAGGGTTCGGAGATAATCCGGCTGGCAAAAGAAGAAAGGAAGAAATACAACAATGGATAAGACAAAAATCATCGTGGTGGAAGATAATATCGTGTATTGCGAGTTTGTCTGCAACCTGCTGGTACGTGAGGGATTCCGTACCGTGCAGGCTTTCCACCTCTCGACAGCAAGGAAACTTCTGCAACAAGCCGCTGACGGGGACATAGTGGTTTCCGACCTGCGCTTACCCGATGGTGACGGCATCGACCTGTTGCGTTGGATGCGCAAGGAGGGTATGACGCAGCCGTTCATCATCATGACCGACTATGCCGAAGTGCATACGGCAGTTGAAAGCATGAAACTCGGTTCGCTGGACTACATACCCAAACAACTCGTGGAGGACAAACTCGTGCCTCTGCTCCGTACCATACTGAAAGAACGGAATATCGGGCGAAGCCGTATGCCCGTGTTTGCCCGTGACGGTTTCGCCTTTCAGAAAATCATGCACCGGATAAGGCTGGTAGCCCCTACCGACATGAGCGTACTGATATTCGGAGAGAACGGCACGGGCAAGGAGCATATCGCCCACCATCTGCATGATAAAAGCAAACGTTCCGGCAAGCCATTCGTGGCTGTGGACTGCGGTTCACTCACCAAAGAGCTTGCGCCGTCGGCATTCTTCGGACACGTCAAAGGGGCGTTCACTGGTGCGGACAGTGCCAAGAAAGGTTATTTCCATGAGGCGGAAGGCGGTACGCTGTTTTTGGACGAAGTGGGTAATCTCGCACCGGAAACCCAACAGATGCTTCTGCGTGCCATACAAGAACGGCGATACCGCCCGATAGGAGACAGAGCGGATAAGAGTTTCAATATCCGTATCATTGCCGCTACCAACGAGAATCTGGAAAAGGCGGTCAATGAGAAGCGTTTTCGTCAGGACTTGCTGTACCGTCTGCATGATTTTGAGATAACCGTTCCGCCATTGCGTGACTGTCAGGAGGACATCATGCCGCTGGCGGAGTTTTTTTGTGAGATTGCGAACAATGAACTGGAATGTAATATTATCGGTTTTGACGGGGAAGCCCGGAAGACATTGCTGACCCATGCTTGGCCGGGAAATGTCCGTGAACTCGGACAGAAAGCAAAAGGATACATGGATGCAGGACAGCTTGTACCAGACGAACTGGTTGTTGACCTTGTAGTAGATCGTATCAAAGAAAAGGACTGCTTTAAAGGATTTATCCTTGATGGTTTTCCACGTACTATTCCACAGGCAGAAGCTCTTGACTATGCACTGAACAATCAGAATGAGAAGATTGATTATGCAATCAACGTAGATGTTCCTGATGAGAATATCATCAATAGAATGGGCGGAAGAAGAGCCTGTGTTGGTTGTGGTGCTACATATCACGTAGTAAATATGCCACCTAAGAAAGAGGGTATCTGTGACCATTGCGGAGAAAAGTTAGTTCTTCGTGAAGATGATAAGCCAGAAACCGTTAAGAAGAGATTACAGGTTTATCATGACCAGACAAAGCCTTTAATTGAGTATTACGATAAGAAGGGTTCTCTTTTAACAGTAGACGGAACTTTAGATATCAATGTAGTATTTGAAAAGATCACAAAAGTTCTTGGATAGAGTGTGTTTGAAATGAAAAGGGCTGTCGCGGTATCACTCTTATAGTGCGATAGCCTTTTTTATTATAAAGTATTATAAATGAGAGGGTGTCTCATGGAGCATACAGGAATAAAACCAAAAGTAATAGAAGAGATACGAACTTTTGCAAGAAAATATAATATAGATAAGGTTATATTATTTGGGTCAAGAGCCAGAGGTGACTACAGACGTACCAGTGATATTGATTTGGCTGTTGTAGGTGGTGACTTTGCAAGATTTGCTCTGGATGTTGATGAAGAAACATCAACATTATTAGAATATGATATTGTTGATATGAGCAGGGAAATGCAGGATGAGCTGCGACAGTCTATTATGCGGGAAGGGAAGATTTTATATGAAAAAGTATGAGAATTTTTGTTCGGCTTTGTGTAATATGAAAGAAATTTATAAATATGACCCACCGTATGATACGGTTATTTTAACAGGTCTGGTTGGCTTGTTTGAAGTATGTTTTGAACAGTCATGGAAAATGATGAAAGAAATTCTGGAATCACATGGGTATGAGGAGGGAGCAACCGGTTCTCCTAAAATTATTTTAAAAACAGCTTATAAAGCAGGTATGATTAAAGATGAGGAACTGTGGCTTCGTGCTTTACAAGAAAGAAATAATGTGGCACATTCTTATAATGAAAGAATTGCATTAGGTATTGTTATGCGGGCAAAAGAATCATTTTATGATATGTTTTGTGAGCTAAAAAAAGAGATTGATAAAAACTGGCTATAGGAGAAAACAATGGCAATTACAATAAAGAACGAGCATGAGATAGCATTGATGCGTGAGTCCGGCCGTTTACTGGCACTGGTTCACGAGGAAATGCGTAAGGAATTAAAAGAGGGGATGACAACAAAGGATATTGATCAGATTTGTGAGACAATGATCAGAGACTTTGGCTGCATTCCTAATTTTTTGAATTATCAGGGATTTCCGGCTTCTGTATGTGTGTCGATTAACGATGAGGTTGTTCATGGAATTCCTTCTAAAAAAAGATATATTCAGAATGGAGATATCGTGAGTCTTGATGCAGGGCTTATTTATAAAGGATATCATTCTGATGCGGCAAGAACACATGGTGTTGGAGAAATCAGTCCGGAAGCACAGAGGATTATTGATGTTACAAGACAATCTTTCTTTGAAGGTATTAAGTTTGCAAAACCTGGCAATCATTTAGTTGATATTGCAAGAGGTGTGCAGACCTATGCAGAGAGCAATGGGTATTCTGTTGTCCGTGACCTGACAGGGCATGGTATTGGAACCCATCTTCATGAGGCACCGGAGATTCCGAACTTTGTTCAGAGAAGAAGAGGGGCAAAGATGCAGAAGGGCATGGCGCTTGCTATTGAGCCGATGATTAATGAAGGAACTTATGATGTTTACTGGCTTGATAATGACTGGACAGTAGCAACGGCAGATGGAAAGCTTTCTGCTCATTATGAGAATACGATTGCGATTACTGATGATGGATGCGAGATTCTTACGATGCTGCCAGAAGAGAAAGAGGCACTTGGAGTATTATAAAAACGATACAGCCATGAATAATAAACAAAAAGAAAAGTAATTTTTTTATAAATTTTTACTTGGTAATGGAGAAGATTTATGCTAGAATATAAATTAGGTTATTTTGCCACATCCCTTTGTGGTCATGATAAAGGAAAAGTTTACATGATTGTAAAGCAGGAGGGTGAGATGATTGGGTTATCTGATGGGGGAAGAAGAACCATTGATAATCCGAAGTGGAAAAAGAAGAAACATATTCAGATGATACGCTCTGAGAGAATGGCAGAAGCTTTTCCATCCCTGATTTCTTCGGAGGATGCCAATCAGAGGATCTGTGATGAGATCGCTGGAATGGAAGGGCGTAAAGTAAGAAAGCAGGAGGATTAAATATGTCAAAATCAGATGTTATTGAAGTTGAAGGAAAGGTAGTAGAGAAGCTCCCTAATGCTATGTTTAAGGTAGAGCTTGAGAATGGTCATCAGGTACTGGGACACATCAGCGGAAAGTTACGTATGAACTTCATTAAGATTTTACCAGGCGATAAAGTGACAATTGAACTTTCCCCATACGATTTAACAAAAGGCAGAATTATCTGGAGAGATAAATAGATTAAAAGGTTTTGTACGATTTGACTGAAGAATGGCTGGAATTCTGTCGTTTTTCGGAAGATTTGTGCTTGCTTTTAATATAGAAAGATGATATAATAATTGCCGAACGTTTTGGAAAGGAGAGAAAATCGTGAAGGTTAGAGCATCAGTTAAGCCTATCTGCGAAAAATGCAAAGTCATTAAACGCAAAGGCGCAATCAGAATCATTTGCGAAAATCCAAAACATAAACAGAGACAGGGATAAGACCTTGCTTCCGGGTTCAGCAGAATTTGGGAGTGAAGAGTATATTCTTGATTTTGTTGTGTCATTGGTATGATATCCTTTCAATCTGAGTATTTACGTCAGATGCAAGAGAGACTATTGAGTTTTGCGGATATCATCAACTATTGCCACCGTCATGGCGATTAAGTAGTTTTACGAAAAGCGGCTGTGGTAATTATTTACCAATATTTTTTCGTAAAAGGACAGTGCGGAAAGACAGCACTGTCAGGCAGCGCGAAAGAGTTTACAGTTTGTCTGTAACGATAAGACGGTCACGCTGTAGTCCGGGAATACATTGTATTTCATGACGTTAAACAATAATATTATATTAAGGAAAACAAGACGAATCCGAACTTAAGACACGCTGATCATTTCACCGTACGCGGCAGCGATGGATTTTGTCGGATGAATATTTAGTGGAGGTGCACACATGGCTCGTATTTCAGGTGTTGATTTACCAAGAGAAAAACGTGTAGAAATCGGTCTTACTTATATTTATGGAATTGGAAGAACAAGTGCAGATCAGATTTTAAAAGCAGCAGACGTTAATCCTGACACACGTGTACGCGATTTAACTGATGACGAGGTTCGTCGTCTTAGCGATATCATCAATGCAGATTATACTGTAGAGGGTGATTTACGTCGTGAGATCGCTATGAACATCAAACGTTTACAGGAAATTGGTTGCTACAGAGGAATCCGTCATAGAAAAGGATTACCTGTTCGTGGACAGAAGACAAAGACAAACGCTAGAACACGTAAAGGTCCTAAGAAAACTGTTGCAAACAAGAAGAAATAAGTAATTTAGTGATAAGTAATATAGATTAATCCTATAGGAGGGTTTCGTCAATGGCAAAGAAAGTGACCAAAAAGGTGACGAAGAAACGTGTTAAAAAGAATGTACAGCACGGTCAGGCTCATATTCAGTCATCTTTTAATAATACAATTGTAACATTAACTGACTCTGAAGGTAACGCTCTTTCTTGGGCAAGTGCTGGAGAAATGGGCTTCAGAGGCTCCAAAAAATCTACTCCATATGCAGCACAGATGGCAGCTGAAACAGCAGCTAAAGCAGCAGTGGTACACGGATTAAAGACTGTTGAAGTTATGGTTAAAGGACCAGGTTCAGGAAGAGAAGCAGCAATTCGTGCACTTCAGGCATGTGGTCTGGAAGTAACAAGCATCAAAGACGTTACACCAGTACCTCATAACGGATGTCGTCCACCAAAACGTAGAAGAGTCTAATAGGAGGTAAGTAAGAATGGCAATTGATAGAACTCCAGTCCTGAAGAGATGCAGATCCTTAGATATGGATCCTGTATATTTAGGAGTGAATAAAAAATCAAACAGAAAGTTAGTTCGTTCCAGCAGAAAGATCAGTGAGTATGGTCTTCAGCTTCGTGAAAAACAGAAAGCAAAATTCATCTACGGTGTTTTAGAAAAACCTTTCAGAAACTACTATGCTACAGCAGAGAGAATGAAAGGACTTACAGGTCCTAACTTAATGGTTCTTCTTGAGTCCAGACTGGACAACGTAGTATTCCGTATGGGATTTGCAAGAACAAGAAAAGAAGCTAGACAGATTGTTGGACATAAGCATGTATTAGTTAACGGTAAATGCGTTAACATTCCATCTTACAGAATCAAAGCTGGTGATGTTGTAGAGATTAAAGAAAACAAAAAGACAATGCAGAGATACAAAGATATCGTAGAAGCAACTGGCGGTGTTCTTGTACCAGCATGGTTAGACGCTGACATCGAAGAGTTAAAAGGAACAGTTAAAGAACTTCCTTCCCGTGACATGATCGATGTTCCAGTTAACGAAACACTCATTGTCGAGTTATATTCTAAATAATAAATGATTCTTCAAATTGAATGCCTGCTATTACACAGGCATTCAATTGTAGTATATGGAAGCTGGTAAACTTGGAATTGATTTTCCAATTAATTACCCAAAAGGAGGGTCCCATTCGTGTTTGAATTCGAAAAACCGAGAATTGAAATAGCAGAGATTTCAGAAGACAATAAATATGGTCGTTTTGTGGTGGAACCACTGGAAAGAGGGTACGGCACAACTTTAGGTAACTCCTTAAGAAGAATCATGTTATCTTCCTTACCAGGTGCAGCAGTAAGCGCAGTGAAGATTAAAGGCGTTCTTCATGAGTTCAGCTCTATTCCTGGAGTAAAAGAAGATGTCACTGAAATAATTATGAATATTAAAGAACTGGCTATCAAGAATAACAGTTCTTCTAACGAACCAAAACGCGCTTTTATTGAGTTCAGCGGAGAGGGTGTAGTTACAGCAGCAGACATCCAGGTTGACAGTGATATTGAAATCATTAATCCGGATTTAGTTATTGCAACTTTAAGTGGCGGTGCAGACAGCCATTTTGAAGCAGAGCTGACTATCACAAAAGGCCGTGGATATGTAGGCGCTGATAAGAACAAATCGGAAGATCAGTCCATTGATGTAATTGCAGTAGATTCTATTTACACACCAGTAGAGCGTGTAAATCTTACTGTACAGAATACTCGTGTAGGTCAGGTTACTGATTATGATAAGCTTACATTGGATGTATATACCAATGGAACTTTAGAGCCAGATGAGGCAGTCAGCCTTGCTGCGAAAGTATTGAGTGAGCACTTAAATCTCTTCATTGATCTGTCAGATGCTGCACAGCAGGCAGAGATCATGGTTGAGAAAGAGAACGATACACAGGAGAAGGTTCTTGAGATGAATATCGATGAACTGGAATTATCTGTTCGTTCTTACAACTGTCTGAAGAGAGCTGGTATCAATACGGTTGCAGAGCTTATCAACCGTACTCCGGAAGATATGATGAAGGTTCGTAACCTTGGCCGCAAGTCTCTTGAAGAAGTACTTGCAAAACTGAAAGAGTTAGGTTTACAGTTAAATCAGGGTGAAGAATAATAAAAACTGGCGGTGTCAGTAATCCCGATGAGTGTGACAACGTCATAGAACATTTATGGCTTGTGGTTTGAAATGCCACAGAATTAAGAATGGGTTCTGCCGGTAAATCCAAAGAGTATGGCAGGATACCCCACAAATGGAGGAAAATTAAAATGGCAAAGTATCGTAAGTTAAGCAGAACATCCAGCCAGAGAAAGGCTTTAATCAGAGGTCAGGTTACTGCTCTGATCGCTAATGGCAAGATCGTAACAACAGAAGCAAAGGCTAAGGAAATCCGTAAGGTTGCAGAAGGCCTGATCGCTGCTGCTGTTCGTGAGAAAGACAACTTTGACGAAGTTACTGTTACTGCTAAGGTTGCTCGTAAAGATGCAGACGGCAAGAGAGTAAAAGAAGTTGTTGATGGTAAGAAAGTTACTGTTTATGACGAAGTAGAGAAGAAGATTAAGAAGGATCAGCCTTCCCGTCTTCATGCAAGAAGAGAAATGCTTAAAGTTCTTTACACAGTAAAGACAAATGACGGAACCAAGAAGGGCGCAAAGGAAGTTGACCTTGTTGCTAAGTTATTTGATGAGATCGCACCAAAGTATGCAGACCGTAACGGTGGTTACACAAGAATCGTAAAGATTGGTCAGCGTAAAGGTGACGGCGCTCTGGAAGTATTACTTGAGTTAGTTTAAAATTTGTCAATGAGAACCCCCATCTGCGAAAGCAGATGGGGGTTTTTATACTTAAAAGTGAGAATCCGCGCCGGTTTTGCCGATGCGGATTTTTTAAATTTATGAAATATGTGATTTGGAGAGCGGATAAGGTTTCCGTTGGTCAGTTCGTCCGATCAGATAATCCACGCTTGTGTGATGAAAATCTGCCAGAGAAGAGAGAATTTCCGTTGGAATTTGTCGCTCGTCATTTTCATATCTGGAGTAGGTTCGTTGTGTAATATTTAAGATTCTGGCAATCTCTGTCTGTGTTAAGTCTTTGTCTTCCCGTAAGTCGCGAATGCGTTTATATATCAAATATTTGTCACCTCCCCCATGCTAATAGTATATGTGAGACCAAAATGGTCTATTGCTGTTTAGACCATTTTGGTCTAAAATATTTGGAAGGCACAATATAAGGCACATATTGAAATGCTTATAAATATTGATAAAATAAAAGCGTTACAAAAGAAAAATGGAGGCATGAATGTCAGAGTTCAGTGATAAATTGTCAGAGTATATTGTAAAAAGCGGATCGAATGTGTATCAGCTTGCAAAAGAAGCATCTTTAGATAGAACAACATTGCAGAAGACAGCAAAAGGGCAGAGACTTCCGTCTTTGGATTATATTAAGGAAATATGTCAGTACATCAAAATATCCAGTAAACAGGAAGAGGAACTGGTTCGACTCTACAAGATTGAAAAACTGGGACACAGCACAGTAGAAGCATGGGATGAAATTCAGCAGATTATTCGTGATATTTACCAGCTTAGAAAAAATGAAAATAGTTCCTGGCGTATTCATTTTGATGAATTAAGTTTGAAAAGTTTTAATACTAAAATTGTGCAGAAATGCTGTTCGGAAATGGAATGTTTAAAAGCAATTATGTGCGTCATGGAACAGGAACTGCAAGCTCCGGATCAAACAGAAATTTATATGGATGTTTCGTGGGCAAGTAAAATGGTGTTAAGTCAGTTGATGCAAAGTGAGGGCAATGAGTCAGAAAGATTGACTTGTCATCAGCTTGTGAATCTGAAGCAGACAGAACATGTAAAAGATGGAATGTTGGAAAATATTCAGATGCTGCATCAGGTGCTGCCATATGCATTTACAACACATAATACCTATGATATCCGTTATGCTTATATTAGTGAAAATAGCGAAGAACAGAAATTACATTTATGGGAACATTACATTATTACACATAAACATGTGATTTTGTGTTCAGAACAGGATTATCAGATGATTGTCATTTCTGATGAAATGATTGCAAAGGCATATAAGCAGGAAGTCGGGCGTATGCTGAGTGCATATCGTCCGCTGTTCAGCTATCAGGGGTATTCCGGGGAAGGTGTTCGGAAATACCGTGCATTGCTTGATAACGATGAAACGCATATAACTTATGAGGGATTTCCGTGTCTGGCACTTATGATTCCGGATGAAATAAAAAAGCAATTGATTGTAGATCCACAGATTGGAACATATGCAACAGCATATTTTGATATGCCGAAGGTAAGAGAAAACCAGTACATCAATATTTTTGGAATGGAAGATATAAGACATTTTATGAAGACCGGGCATTTGCCGGGAGTGTTTGACCATTATTTTTATGTGGAGTCAATAGAACTTCGAAAAGAAATGCTTGAAAATTTCCATAAAAATCTTTTGGCACATACACGGCAGTATTATATGGTCAATGAGAAAGAATTTAAAATAAACAGTTCTTTTGGAATTGATGTCTTTGGTCAAAATAAGGTTGCTTTCTGCTCAACATCTGACGAATTCCCATTTGGTTTTATTTCAATTGATGAACCTGGGATCAGTGAAATGTTTGCCAGTTATTTTGATAATCTGGTACAGTCAAAATATGTATATTCGATAGAAGAAACCATAATAAAATGGGAAGAAATGATAGAACAGCTAGAAAGAGAAATAGAAGGTTAGGAGATAAAAAGGCATGTGTCAACTGGCATGTGTCTTTTTTAGTGCATAGGTACTAAAAATAAAAGGCACAATGGAGGGCACATATTGAAATGATGTGTGTGATTGATAAAATATAAATAAGTATTCATTTGTAATAGTAGAGGAGGAGAGGTTACATGAAATTAAAGAACAAAATAATTTTACTTTTGGCAATTGTTGTGGGATTGAGTGGATGTTATCCGATGACAACGAAAGCGTCTTCGGATAATACAATTCAAAATGCGATGTCGATCAGTGAGAACGGAACTTATAGTGGTGCTGCACCAGAGGGGGAAGTATATTATCGTCTGGATATACAGCAGGCGGAAGTTGTTACGATGACATTTGAATCATATCAGAATTATTCAGCCAGTATTACATTATACGATAATGAATATGAAAAAATAGATGATTGGAATGCATACTATGACGGAAATAGGAACGCTGCATATGAAAAAGTAAATTTATATTTATGTCCGGGAAACCATTATATTAAGTTAAGAGTTGATAAAACTGCAACGTATTCTTTTCAGTTGAATTCTAAAAAGGTAACAGAAACATTCCCCGAATCACAGACAGACAGAAATGATATTTTGTCACAGGCAAAGAGTGTTTCGCTGGGACAGAAAATATATGGAATGATCGGAAACGAGGACAAACAGGACTTTTATGTTTTTGATATGCCGTTTTCTGGTAATTTAGTGGTTTCACATACTAATTATATTGAGAGTGGTCAAGCAGATTACGAGATATTAAATAGTGAAGGAAACAGCATTAGGTCTTTTTGTGCATATTATGACAAGAATAAGGGGTATGCATATGATAAAGATTACATTAAATTAGATAAGGGAAGATATTACATAAAGGCATGCGGATATTATAATGGTCCATACCATTTTGTGATGAGTGTTAAGCCTGAAGCCGGAGGCATTGAATCTGTAACGAGAAACAAAACAAGGGCTACGGTTCGCTTACAAAAAGCTGATGACGTATCTGGATACATATTACAATATTCAACATCTGAAAAATTTAGCAAGAAAAGTACAAAGTCAAAGACTGTTAAAGGTACAACGGTCAAATTGAGTGGATTAAATAAAAATAAAATATACTATTTAAGAGTAAAACGTTATAAGAAATATAACGGAAAAACCTATTACAGTGACTATGGAAATACTTATACTGTGTGGCCGTGATTCTTTGTGAAAATTTGATATATGAAAAAAAATGAAAAAGCAAAGCAGTTGAAAGATTGTGACGCAAAGCTATAGGGTCTGTAAAATGACAGCCAGTTACCAACTAATGTGCATGAAGTAAGGCATTACACTGAATGTAAATCAGTTGTAGTGCCTTTTTCGGATAATGATAAGGGGTGTTATTATGAAAAGAATAAAGAAAATAATTGGAATCGTGTTATGCATAACGTTGTTTACAACATTAGTTAATATCCCAAATCAATATGTATATGCGACACAAAATAAAACTTATAATTATTCTAAGGGATATTCAATTCAAGGTAATGGTGCTGATGATATAGTAAACGTTGCAATGGCACAAGTTGGAAAGACTGGTGCACAATTAGGGTATTCTGAACAATGGTGTGCGGATTTTGTAAGCGATTGTGCAGATTTGGCGGGGCAAGGTTCGGCTATACCAAGAAATGGATATTGTCCAAGTTTACAGAATGCAATAATAAATGCTGGGGGGTATAATGTTTCTGTTAATACTGCAAGAAAAGGAGATATAGCTTTTTACGGTACTAATGGTGCAGATCATGTTGAAATAGTATATGCAAATAATGGGGGACGAATTAGCACCATCGGAGGAAATTCGGGAAGTGGTAGAGATTGTTATTCCAGATCGGTTCGCAATCATACTTATCAAACGATGACTATTACAAAAGTATTACGTCCTAATTATAGGCAGTCTGCTGCTGTGCTTCCAGGAACAGTTGATTCAAGTTGGAATGTCCCGACTAGCGTATCAGCATCTCACCGGATTACAACATATGATCAGTGGGGGAATGCGGAGTCAAATCATTATATTGACCCCGGAGATAGTTGTTATATCGCAGAAGTATATACAAATGGATTTGTGAAAGTTCAATATCCGGTAGCTGGAGGAAAGCGATGGGCTTATGCAAAAGCTTCCGATTTTTCAATAAGCAAGAAGCAGGAAAACAAGCTTCCAGACACTAGATTGTCGGTGTGGTTTTCTCTTTCGCCGATGGGGGATGGCGTTTCCAATATGCGTTTTAATGATCGTGTCTATTTATGTTATCGGCTTGAGACGCAAGATGGAAAATTGCTAGATGGCTCTCTTGGAAACTATAAGGTCAAAGAGACCATTTATCGACCTGATGGAACTTCGGGGTCTTTTACATATGGGAACAATAACAATTGGATTTCAGAATGCTTTTCACAGGGGGGAACGTATCGTGGAGTTGTAGAAATCAGTGGTGATTATACAGGATCCGTTGAAGTATCATACAATATGCCACAACCTTATAAGGTGATACTGACTACTTGGTTTTCTGACAGCCCGATGGGAAAAGAGATTAATAGTGTTGAGAAAGGCAAAGAGTATTATTATTGCTATACTCTGGTGGCAAATGAGAAAGGATACTATAATCAGAGCATTAACACGGATTACAAAGCGACGCAGGAAATATATGCTCCGGACGGAATTAAAATTGGCACATGGACAAAGGATAAAACGGATCATAACTATCTTAAATTTAAAGCAACACAAAGCGGAAATTATAACGGAAGTGTAACACTGACAGGTGTACCACACGGTACAATGAAAGCGACTTGTGTTTGCAAAGAAAGTGCGAAACTAGAGAGTATTAATATATCAAAATATCCAACCAAAATATCTTATGTGGTAGGAGAGGCTATATCAACTGCTGGAATGGCGGTGATTGCAAAGTATACCGATGGAAAAACAAAGAATGTAACTTCCTACAAAGTGACAAGCGGAGATACCAGCAAAATAGGAACAAGAAAAGTATATATATCATATTCGGAAGGTGGAGTTACAAAAGAAGCTTCGTATACGATACAGGTTAAGGAAAAATCTCATATGTACGGATCATGGACAGTTACTAAGCGTGCTACATGTACTACAGATGGAGCCGAACAGAGAATATGCAGCCTATGCAGAAAAACCGAAACCCGAACTATAAAAGCGACAGGACATAAATATACAAATAAGACAATTGCACCGACATCAACAACAAAAGGCTATACGCTTCACACCTGCTCAGTATGTGGATATAGCTACAAAGATAATTACACAGATGCAAAGAAGCAGCTGCAGTCAATTGCAATTTCGGCGAAACCTGGTAAAACCACATACAACATAAATGATGCAATTGATACATCAGGATTGAAAGTCGTTGCTACATATACCGATGGCTCAAGGGCAGAGGTGAAAGGATGGAAGATTGGCGGCAGTACTGCAAAGGCAGGAACAGTTAGCGTTAGGGTAAGCTATACGGAAAGTGGTATTACCAGGGCTGCGACCTATGAGATTCAGGTAAAGGAGGCACCGAAAGAAACGGTTTATGTTACATATAACACCAATGGTGGTTCAATGTCGCAGACAAAGCAGTCTGGAACCAAGGGATCAACGATTCAGTTATTAAATGAACGCCCGGCTAAGAGTGTAAATGTTACCTTCCAGCCGAATGGTGGTGATCAGACCCCTTCTCCTGTTAGTCTGTCACAAACATTTAAGTGCTGGCTCTACAATTCCTCGACAACGATGAGCACATCGTATTATCCGGGAAGTTCGCTGACCTTAACACAGAACTGCACGTTATATGCGCAATATAATGATGCAAAATTGACAACCTTACCTGTAATTTCAAGAAAGGGCTACGTCTTTGACGGATGGTATACGCCGAACAACACATTAGCGTATGAAGGAATGACGATTACCAGCGATACCGTACTGATTGCCCACTGGACGGAAACGTCAGTAGATGAGGACGATGATAAAAACGATGCCTTGGCGGTTGGTGATGAACTGGAAACGGATCAGGCAATCTATACAATCACGAAGACCAACGGTGAGTATTGTGTCGAATATTCAGAATTGTTTGATGATGATGTGACGGTAACATATATCCCGGACACCGTTGCGATTGACGGAGTTGTGTACAAAGTAACATCCGTCGGAGAGAAGGCTTTTTATAAAAATACGGCATTGAAAAAAATCGTGATTGGTAGTTGCGTGGAGAAGATTAGTTCAAAAGCGTTCTACGGATGTACGTCACTCAATAGCATTGTGATTAATTCAACGAAGATTTCCAACGGAAAGGTTGGAGCGAATGCCTTTAAAAAGGTAAGTAAAAATGTCAAAGTGTATGTGCCTGCATCGAAGTATAAGGCATATAAGAAGCTGCTGAAGAAAGCAGGAGTTGGATCAAAAGCTAAAATTTATAAAATGAGAACTCGTTAATGAAGGTTGTGAAGTATGATCGAGTTGGTGCACAGCAGAAATTGTGCACCAACTAATGGAGAACGGAAATGAATCTATGAAACGATTAGAGAGTTCGAATGAGATAATTGCGTATAACAGTAAAATTAGTGCAGATTATTCATCTTATCTTGCATGGATAAAAATGATGGGATGGTAAAAGGTGGTTTTATATGGTAAAAAGAAGTGTTTGTTTTATTTTAACTTTTGTTATGATAGTTTGTAGTTTGCTAACAGATAATTCTGTGTATGCAGCAAGTAAATTGACAACATTAAAAGTTGACAAGGTGTATAAACAATTTGATTTAGATCATGATGGAAAAAATGAAGAATTATTGTTTAAGGAGCACGAAGTCCCAGAATGGGAAGAGGATATGTGTGATTATTTGAGTGTATATGTAAATGGCAAAAAAATTTTAAATGTGAAAGGAATCTATTATAAAGAACAATATTCGATTTTATTAGTTCAAATGCAAAAGAAATATTTTTTGTATGTAAATTTATGGGGAGACGATGGTGTAGGACCAATTTTAATTTATAAGTATGAGCAAGGTGCTTTTACAAAAGTTTTTGATGGGAATAAGCTATCAGATAAATTTGGATATTGGGGGAGTATAGCCATACAATCTGTTGATAAAAACAAAATAAAAATAAGATTGTCAAGTATGTCTTATGCAGTTGCAAGTATTGAATTGGAGGCAAAATTAAAATACAAGGATGGAAAATTAGTTTTGGCATCGAAAATGTGTAAAGTAAAAAAATATTATAATCGAGAGGAATACAGTAAAAATTCAGATTTATATAAAAAAGATAGAAAGCCATATCTTACTGTGGCCAGAGATATTCAGTTATATAAAACATGTAATAAAAAATCTAAATCTTTTATAGTGAAAAGGGGCGAAAAAGCAAAAATTTTAAAATGTTATATCGGAAATAAGCATGTTATGTATCAAATAAAAACAAAGAGTGGGAAACAAGGATGGTTTTATACGGATAATAAAGTTACAGTAATAAATAACAAATTGTTTGAAGAGATTGTATATGCAGGATAAAAAATGTAAATATTTATTCTGTCATTATAGAAATAGAAACATGTAGGAAAAAGAACAATGAATTTCACATATAAAATAGTCTTTTAGTACTAAATAACAGGGCTCAATAAAGGGCACATATTGATTGCTGTGATAAGAATGTTACAATTAAATATAAAAAACAGTTTGCAAAATATCTAAAAGGTGAAATAAGTGGCGAAAAATGTACTGATTGAATATTTGGAACAAATTTTTAAATTGGAAAAGAGTGTACTTGCTCAACAAAATTATATGAAAAAAGTTAATCAATTGTTTCATGATGTAAATAATACTAAATTATATCAAGAGAAAAAAAGCATACAGAGTCGGAAGGTGGTAATGGGATAATATTATTTGCTGCTTTTATGGGCGGTTTAATTTTGTTCGCAATTGTACTTTGTATTTGGGTGTTCGCAAAACAAGATATAAAATATTATCCGCAAATTTTATTTGTATGTATGGCATTTACATTTTTGCTCGGCGTAATTAATATTTCAAAAGAGAATCATGAAATAGACGATGAAAATAAGCGGATAGAAAATAATAATCGACACATTCGTGAGAAAAATGAAAAGGTCAAGTATTGGATAAAAGAAGAAACAGAGGCTTTGCAGAACGAATATAACAAATTAAGTAGAAAATTAGAAGAGACACAGGATACATTACTACAAATGTATTCGTTGGATGTCATATTTCCGAAATATAGAAATATTATTGCAGTAAGTTCATTTTACGAATACTTATTATCGGGGAGATGTGACAAACTAGAAGGTGCAGAAGGTGCATATAATATTTTCGAATCAGAACTTCGAATGAATTTAATTATAAACAAAATAGATGATGTAATTAAACATTTAGAGAAAATAGAGCAACATCAATATATGTTGTATTCTGCTATTCAAGAAAATAATAAACAGGTTAACCAACTTAGTGGAGAATTAACTATGCTGGTTAATAATTCATGTCAAATTGAGGAAAATACAAGAATGACAGAGTATTATGCTTGGATTTCTGCTAGAAATACAGAAGCAGTCAAATGGAAAGAACTAGGTCTTTTGTAAAATAAAAATGAGTGAACATAAAATTGGAAGTACAATAATTTAATGTATTGATAGAAAATAAAATATATTTGAATTGAAAAAGGCAAAGCAGTTGAAAAATTGTGACGCAATACTATAGGGTCTGTAAAATGGCAGCCAGTTACCAACTAATGTACATGAAGTAAGACATTACGCTGAATGTAAATCAGTTGTCATGTCTTATTTTCATATTAGGAAGTTGATAAAAATGTATAATAAGGGGGATGAGGCGATGAAGATTTTTTTTAAGCGTGTGGTAGTAGTTTTATTAATAGTTACAATGTTTTTTGGAGGAATACCAAATGTAAAAGCACTTGCGATTACGCAAAGTACTGTTAGTAGTCAATTAAATTCTTTAATTGGACAATATGCAAATCATACAGCCACATCCGCACAAATGTATATGGGAAGTCAATGCAAGGGGTTTGCTAATTGGATATTTTTGAAGATTTTTGGAGTATATATAGGGGCGTATCCTGAAAATGCAAATTATAAACTATCAAATGCGAATGCACAATTGGTTGGAATGATTACACCAGGAAGCTTGAATGAAAGTACTGCTAAAACGTTATTACAAAAGGCAAGCCCAGGGGACTATATACAAGTTCAAAGAAGTATTGCAAAGAGTGGTGGTAAATGTGGACCGCATTCAATGATTGTTGTCGGTGTTAGTACAGATGGTGTTCAAGTTTTTGATTGTAACAGTGATGGAAGAAATACTATAAAAACTTATTTATATACATGGCCAAAATTCAACTATGATAATCGAGCAATGACATTGTATCATGCATATAATTATCAAGGTGGTAGTAGTTCAAATAAACCAAAGTACTCCAATTTTTGGTTGTCAAGAAAAAATACATCCTATACGGAGTATGGACTAAATGATAAGATCGAAGTTAATGTCGAAGCTTCTAATTATGACCACTTAACGATGGGGATTGATAAAGATGGCGTTGGTAGAGTCGTAACAAAGGAAATAAATTCACATTATGAATTTTCAGCTAAAGAACTTGGTGCAGGAAGTTATAGTATATATGTGACGGCGAGTAATTCACAAGGATATGTTGACACAAATACTTTATGGTTCAAGATACAAACTAAACCCTCATACACCAATTTTTGGTTGTCCAAGAAAAATACATCCTATATAGAATATTCTTTAGGAGATAATATTGAGGTTAATGTTGAAGCCCAAAATTATGACCATTTAACGGTAGGAATTGATAAAGATGGTGTAGGACGAGTTGTGACAAAAGAAATAACATCACATTATGTATTTTCATCAAGAGATTTAGGAATTGGAAATTACAGTATATACGTTACAGTAGCAAATTCGCAAGGATATGTAGATACTAATACTTTGTGGTTTGCAATAAAAACTCCTCGGTGTGATAGCTTTTCGTTGTCAAAATCTTCTTATGAAATAAATGAGAATATATCGATCAATGTTAAAGCCTCTTATTACAATAAGCTAATAGTAGGAATTGACAAGGATGGAGTAGGGCGAGTTGTGACAAAAGATATTCCGACAAACTACACATTCCAAGCCAAAAGCCTTGGCGTAGGAGATTACACAGTATATGTATCTGTTTATGACAAGAATGAAAATTATACAGATTCTAAAAAATTGAAATTTAGAATTTATCAAAAGGAATCTGCACATTCATATGGAACGTGGATTACAACTAAGAAAGCAACTTGTACATCAAACGGAACGGAGCAAAGAAAATGTAATCTTTGTGGAAAAACAGAAACACGAACAATTAAAGCAACAGGTCATAAATATACAAATAAGACGATTGCACCAACAATAACAGAGAAAGGATATACGCTTCACACATGTTCAACGTGTGGATATAGTTACAAAGATAATTACACCAATGTAAAGAAGCAACTGCAGTCAATCACGATTTCTACCAAACCGAGTAAAACAACATATAGTGTCAATGATGCAATTGATACATCTGGAATGAAGATTGTTGCTACATATACAGATGGATCAAAGACAGAGGTGAGTGGCTGGAAGATTAATGGGAGCACTATCAAGGCTGGAAAATATAATGTTAAAGTCACATATTCAGAAGGTGGCATTACAAAAGAGTCTTCCTATGAGATTCAGGTCAATGAAAAGAGTGTACCGAAAGAGACACTTTATGTTACCTATAAAACTAATGGTGGTGCAATGTCGCAGACAAAGCAGTCTGGAACCAAGGGATCAACGATTCAGTTGCTAAATGAACGCCCTGCTAAGAGTGTAAATGTTACCTTCCAGCCGAATGGTGGAGATCAGAATCCGTCTCCGGTTAGTCTGCCACAAACCTTTAAGTACTGGCTTTACAATTCCTCGACAACGATGAGCACATCGTATTATCCAGGAAGTTCGCTGTCCTTAACACTGAACTGCACGTTGTATGCGCAATATAATGATGCAAAATTGACAACATTACCTGTAATTTCAAGAGAAGGATACGTCTTTGATGGTTGGTATACACCGAATAATATATTGGCATATGCAGGAATGTCAGTTACGAATGATATGATATTGACTGCTCATTGGACAAAACAGATTCAGAAAACAGATGATAATAAGAATCAGGTTGTTGATGATAAAAAATATGAGCTGGATTATGATGCAGATGATGAAATAGATGATGAAATAGATGATGATACATTAATGGTCGGCGATGAACTGGAAACGGATCAGGCAATCTATACAATCACAGAGACGGAGGGTGGGTATTGTGTAGAATATTCAGAACTGTTTGATGATGATCTTAAATCAACATATATACCAGACACAGTTGCGATCGATGGAATTGTGTATAGAGTGACTTCTATCGGAGAGAAAGCCTTTTATAAAAATACATCTTTAAAAAATATTGTAATTGGCTCTAATGTGGAAAAAATTAATGCAAAAGCTTTTTATGGTTGTACATCTCTTAATAGTATTGTGATTAATTCAACGAAGCTGGCATCTGGAAAGATTGGAGCTAATGCATTTAAAAAGATAAATAAAAATGTCAGAGTGTATGTTCTGGCGTCAAAGTATAAGGCATATAAGAAAATGCTAAAGAAAGCCGGAATTGGATCAAAAGCTAAAATTTATAAAATGAGAACTCGTTAATGAAGGTTGTGAAGTATGATCGAGTTGGTGCACAGCAGAAATTGTGCACCAACTAATGGAGAACGGAAATGAATGGGATAAAATTTCGAAAACGAAAAGTAGTGTTGTTTATGCTTGTTATTATAATGGTAAATCAGCTATTTGCCATACAAAAAATATATGCTGTGGAAAAGAACGATGTCAAAGTAGCATATCGTGAATTCCTTTCAGAACAAAATTTGCTTTGGACAAATAGATATACGACAGATGAGGGAATAAAGTTTCGTTTAGAGGACTTAAATAAAGATGGCAAACAGGAATTGTTAATTTATGATGAGTGTGGTTCAAACGCTACCGGTCAATTGGCTGTATATGCATATATAAATGGAAAAGTGAAGTATATGGCTTCTTATCCTTTATGGAAAGTGACTTTTTACAGGAATAAAGTAGGCTTTGTTTATTCTGAAATATATAGGGATGGATATGAAAAACGCTATCAGGTGTACACGGGCAAAAAAATTAAAACAAAGTTTTCTTGTCAAGGCTTTTACGATCAGAGCATGAAAAAAGCAGTGGAAAGCTATTATGATTCCAAGGGAAATAATGTTTCGAAGAAAACATTTAAAAATCAAATACGTAAGTTGAAAAAGAAAGGAAAGAAACTGACAATTTCGGAAGGGGCAAATAATATGTATTTGAACAATAAAGATAATTGTGATAAGTATATTTTGTCTAAGAAATAAGCGAGAAAAGAGGAGAATATTATGCGAAGACGAAGAACACATATCTGTGAAATTATGGTAATTATGTTGGTTATAATCAGCTTATTTACATATCCACAAAGTATACAAGCAAAATCAAACAATGCACAGATTAAGAAGCTTGTGGGAAAAATGGAGAGTTATGAGTATAAACTTCTATCGGATGGCAAGAATAAGGTAAAATTAACCAAAACAGAGATGGCAAAAGCCGCAGCATTGTCAATTGATCGGAATGAAAAAAATCAAATTAAGGTTGCTGAATTTGGTGAAGATAACATCTATAAAATCTCAAATAAGAAATTGAAAGCGGCTGGGAAAAATCTTTTTGGAATCACGATTTCCAGTAAGAATTTGCCAACAACCTTCCAGAAAGATAGTCTTAGTGATGCTTATCGAAAAAAGAATGGAACTGCAGTTGTAAGTATTGCAAACATTGAAACAGAGACGGACTATGTTGTACATAGCATTAAGATTACCAAGAAGTCGGGAAATACATATCGGGTAAAGAAAAATTTATATTATGGATATTGGGGATCAAATAATGGTCAATCCAATTATCAGATTGTTTATCAGGTCAATCCAAGTTCGAAATCGGTATATGGATATAAAATTACAATGATGAAAATTACTGCAATGGAATAATAGTGATGAAAAATATAAAAATTACAGTTGGAACATGTGCCTATTTGTCACATGCATTTAAATATGTGTGTAGTCAGTATGGTGTTACATCATGTCAAGGAGAACATAAAATGAAAATAAGAAGTTTATCTGTACTTGTAGCAATGATTTTGCTAATCGGTTGCTATAGCCCTGTTGCGAAAGTTGATGCAGCAGAAAAAAATTATAAAAAAGAATATCAAAAAATTATAAAAGAATCCTATAAAGAAAATCCAGGTTGTACATATAATCTGATTTATATTAATAAAGATGATATTCCGGAATTGGTAGTGAGTAATCCAAATGATTATACAGTTAGCTTATATACATATTGCAAAGGAAAACTAGGTACTGTGATAGAAAATTGGAGCTATGGTATGGGCGGTGCAATTGTTTATGAATATTTGCCTCATAAAAATGTTATTTGTATACAAGGATGTGATATTGCAGATACGTGGACGGAATCTTATTATAAAATAAATAAAATGGAATTGGTGTCAAAACAGTCATTGACTACCTATAATTTTAAAGACAAAAATCATAATGGGGTGCTGGATCCAGATGAAGCAGACACTTATTCAAGTAAACCAGTTGAATATTATAAAGATGGTCAGAAGATTTCAAAAAAAGAATACAAAAAGATACTTATAAAAGGAAAATATAAGAATATGATAGGTCAGAAAACATATCAGCAAATACTAAAGAAATTAAAATAATATTTATAGAAAGCTTTAAAACAATTTGAATTTGACACCAAGTACTTTTAGATAAAGGAGTTAGATTAGATAATGAAAATTGGAAAGAAATTAATTACATTAATGTTGGTTTTGGCTATGTTGGTTACTTGCATACCAATGCAACAGGTGAATGCAAAGACAACAGGAGCAAAGGTTGCAGTAACACGTGCAGAGTGGGTATCTGCTTTGTTAAAACAAGCAGATATTAAAACTGGGAAAATTTCAAAATATCACTTCTCAGATACAAAGAAGAATACAAAGGGAAAGGCTATAGAGACAGCATATGCTCGCGGAATTCTTCCGGTAAAAAAGAAAAGTAAGAAATTTTATCCAAACAAAGCAGCAACACGTGAATTTATGGCGGTTACGGCGGTAAGAGCATTAGGTTTTCAGGCGGATAAAGGAACTTCGCCTAAATGTAAGGATAAAAAGACATTAAATTATCCAAGCGAAGACAAAGTGGCATTAAATCAGAAAATCTTGTCTCTTAAGAAAAAGAAATTTCTTCCGAATAAAGCAATCACTAAATCCGAGAAGAAAAATGCTTTGCGTGTAGTCAAAAAGATTCGAAACACAGGAAAGGTTGATTCAAAACATAAAAATGTTGTTAAGTATCAAAAAAATGTAGATAACATTTCCGCTAGCACCCAAACAAATTATACGGTCAAAGAACAAGGAAATCAGTTAGTAGTTTCGGTTTCGAAGAATGAATATACGCAAAATTTACAAACAGGAAAAGTTGTTATTTTTCCAAAAGAAAGTGGAACACAAAATCAGATTGCATTAAAAATCAAGAATATTACCGATACTGGAAATGGAAGGGTGGAGATCACTGGAGAAACACCAGACATTGCCGAAGTGTATCAGAAAATAGATCTTCAAAAGAAAAAGCAGGTTGATATGTCTGCATTTGTTCCAAATGATGATGTGGTTGCTTCTGTTGGAAATTTAAGCAATGGATTAAAAGGAGCAACTGCACAGGTAACTACTTCTGTAGGAAATGGAAAAACACTTGAACTAAAAGAAATGAAACTTGGGGATGCTGGAACCTTTTCTGGAAGTGTGCAATTGCCAGCTCCAAAGATAACTGCAGTTGTTGATGCAGATTTTTCTAATCCGCTGAATCCGATATATCGAGAGATTTCAGTTTCGCTGAGTGAGGACGTTGTAGCTAAGGCTGAATTAAAATTTTCAAGCAAAGGAAAAGGGACTGGTAAAATCTACCTTGGTCATGTATCGGCATATCTTGGAGAAGGGTTTTATGCGGATGTAGTGTTTTACCTGAACATTTCTGCAGATGGGAAAGCGACAATTCAGTACACGCTTTCTAATACGTTGACAGCTTCTTACATAAATGGAGATTTTAGAATGAATGCAAGTTGTAATGGAAGCTGGGATGGAACACAGGCAGAAGTAAATGGACAACTTTTAGGGGAACCACAGGTAAATCTACGCTTCCTGGGATGTTGGTTTGACGATAAATTATATGGAGCTATTGATATTATCGGTGTGCAGGCGGATGCTGGAGCAAAATTAAAAGCAACCGCAACTGTTCATGATAAAAAGCCAAAATTGTGTACAAATTTGGACTTATACAGTTATGTTTCCGTTGGCGTGAATACGGACATGGGAATTGGAAAATGGCTGAAAAATCATACTAAGCTTACACTTACAAAAGTTATTCTGGATAATAATGCAGCGAATCCGTTACGCGGAACGTGGCATTATGAAGATGGAAAAAGGACGGAAGGAGATAAGTGTACTTATAAAAATAAGCAGAGCAAAAATCAACAGAATGAAAAGCAAGAAAATAAAGTTAAACAGAATGAAGAAACAATTGATGAAAAAAGCGCAAAAGACAAAATTGATATAAAACAATATAAAGAGGGAGAGTGGAAAAAGTTATATGTGAAAAAAATGAAAGAATGGGAGAGAGAGGAAATAGAGTGGGAGAAAGAAGGCTCTGTAGAATTATCTGAAAATGTAAAAAACTATTCTCAAGCAACGCTTCTTCGCATTCCTAAAAGCAAAATCCCATTATTAGTATATTATTATAGAAATTCGGTAGTTGTTATTTTTTATGATAAGGATTTGAAAGTGAATTGTTTTGGTGCGAAAACAACAAGCACTAATATGGAATCACGGGAAATAGAATTTTATTATTCGGATAAAAGCGGTAAAGGGATTTTGGATAGCGGACTTCAAAGTGTATATTCATTTGATAAGAATGGAGCAAAACAGCTTTTTAAAGGGCAAATTGTTTTTAATTCTTATTATATATATAGTGGAGCGTCATTATTGAAAAGGGAAGCAGTTACAGAAGATGAGTATTATGCACAAGTTAATAATGTCTTGGGAAAATATGAGTATCAGTCGGTATCGTCAATGGAACTTATATCGGGAAAGCAAATGAAAAAATTGTTATTAAAAAAATAAAGAGGAGAAATTCAGATGAAAAAATATAATAAAGCAGGAGTAATATTATTAATCGCATTATGTTTTCTTTGCTTGAAAACACAGTGTACAGAAATACAGGCAGCAGAGAAATATAAAACAATTAATTTGGCACAGCAAGGAAAGCAAAAAGTTGGAACAACTGAGTTTTATGCAAATTATTCAAATGAAACTGGAAGATGGAATGTATATTGGAAGAAAGGGAAAAAAGAAGGAAAATTTGGATCTGATCAGAATGTGTCTCCAAGTATTTTTACAAACGGAAAAATAGCATATTATGTTGTTGAACAATACGATAGTACCATTAGTAAATGTGTGTTTTACAAAACAGATTTGCAAAATGGAAAAACAAATAAGCTATTTGGTGTGAATAATGAAGAGGACGGAGATATTGTTGGAGTGTATGGAAATAAAATATATTGCACAATAGGAATTGATCCTGGAAATCTTTATTGCTATAATCTAAAAACTCAAAAAAAGAAAAAAGTTATGAATGATGTTACAATAGCTTCTATGTATGGTAAATATTTAGTATGCCAAGGATATGAAGGAGATCCTAGTCCGCAGAAGATTCGTGTTTATAATATGAAAAATAATAATGTAAAAACTTTGTCTAAACAATTAATTACATATCATATTAACGGAAATAAAATATATTATGCAGAGTATATAAAAAATTATAATAAAGCAGATTTTGATGGATCGTATATAGATTATTATTGCAATATTGTTTGCAGTAATTTAGATGGCACAGACAAAAAGATATTGATGAAAAATAGAAGAATAAAAGGGCAAATTGACAAAATTACTTCTTCGTATTTTACATATAGAGATAGTCAAGATTGGAAAAAAGTTAATAAAATAAAATGGTAAAATATGTTGTCATATTATTCTATTTTAAGTGCGGAAATTTCCTTGGGCAGTTTTGGTATATCTGCTTCAAGGAAATTCTTATTATAAAATAGAGAAGCAGAATGGATTGTTTTTATATTTTTTTCTGATACAATAAAAGCATATAATCATGCTGGAGAAAAGTATTCTGGCAGATATAATATGAAAATGGAAATAAAGGAGAGACCAGCTATGAAAAGTCAACCATAAATTAGCAAAAAAATTCTTTTTCATATCGGTGGTAAAAAAGGGTAACTTTAATAGAGCTCCCTTAGGGTGCTTTTTCAAAATCTATCGATATTGGTATACAGACCTCTTATTCGAGGTTAAATTCTACTTCGTCAGTGAGCATCTTCCAGATGACTCTGACAAGCTTGCCGGCACAGTGCCCAAGTGCATTGTAGTGAGACCGGCCTTCAGCCCTCTTGGCATCATAATAAGCCTTGAAGGTTGCGTTGTTTCTGACAACGTTCCAAGCTGCATTTACAAGGGCATATCGTAAAACACGAGAGCCACGTTTGGACATCCTTGTTGTCTTAGCCTGAAAGTTACCAGACTGATAAACAGAAGGATCCAGACCTGCAAAAGCAAGCAGCTTGTTTGGATTGGAGAAACGGTGAATATCACCTATTTCACCAAGAATCATTCCACCATTGATATAACCGATACCAGGAATGGTCATGATGACAGAATCGTTGAATTTCATGATATCCGTCATCTCAGCTTCAATCTTTTCTAATTGGCTATCCAGTAACTCGATTTGTTGAATGGTTTGAGTTATCTGAATAGATATAGCGCTGTCGTTGGCACCGACAGACTTCTGTGCGAGAACTCTTAATTCTTTGGCCTGCTCTTTAGTAAAGTGTCCGTGCGAGTTCACTTTGAGCAGATTTGCCAGATGAGTCATATGCATGGAAGCAATCTCTTTTGGAGAAGGTGCTTCTTTTAAAAGAGCATAGACAGCATTCTGATGCAGACCGGATTTGAAAAAGTATTGAATCTCCGGGAATACCTGATCAACATAGGTTGTCAGTTGGATTTTCAATCGGGTGCGTTGCTTAATGGTTTTCTGCCGAAAGCGCCCCAAGGCCTTAAGATCCATCATATCGAGATCAAAGAAGGTAATAAATCTTAGGTCATCCTGCATCATAAGAGTTTTAGCAATAACAAATGTGTCGACCTTATCTGTCTTTGTTTTACGAACATTGTTCTTACGCATTTGACAGGTTTTGATGGGGTTCAACACACACACTTGGTAGAACTCAGCAACAAGGTATCGAACAAGGTTGTCACCGTAGTGTGCCGTCGACTCAAGACCGATGATGATGCTGTTCTTATCGAATGATTCGAGCTTAGAGACCAGCAGTTGGAAGCCATCAGCGTCGTTTGTGAATTTGAACGGCTCAATGAGTATTTCACCGTCCGAAGAAATCGCAGCGGCGAAATGGTTGAGTTTGGCAATATCAATGCCTACAAAAATTTTCATGAGGTTGTACCTCCCTTTCATAAAGTCTGATACCATGATGTCCACCATCGATTATCATCGTAGACTTGATAGAAATAAGTACTCTGAGTGAAAAACACTCCGGCAACATCCAGCTAATAAACAATTCAGATAAAGGTAGCGGCAATACACTCCAGTCGAGTAGTCAAGGCTACAGGGAAAAATCAAAAGTCCATAGTATCTGAATTGTATTGAACCACGATATTAAAAGAAAGGAAACGTGTGATAATTAACTTTCTAATTATCATACAAGAACATATGAAAAAAATAGCAACTAAGGGAATAAAAATAGATTTACACATCCATTCCGAGTTTTCAAAAGGGAAAGATGGTCAAAAAGTTGCAGAAAATACATTGAGTAATCTGCCTATATTGGTTAAGGGATTAGTTGATAATAATGTAGAGATGTGTGCGATTACAGATCATGATAGTTTCAATTATGAAATATATTCAGAATTAAAAAGAGAAGAGCAAAAAGACAATTGTATTAGCAAAGTGTTACCGGGAATAGAATTTTCGGTAGAATTTATAGATAATAAGGTAATACATATAGTCACAATATTTGATGATAAAGACGAAGAAAAAGTTAAAAGAATTGAAGAAATAATGCTGAAGGGAAAAGGAGCAAGTTGTTATAAAAAGACAAAAGAAGCTTATACAAGAAAGGATTATTTTGAAATACTTTCTGATATAGATATTGATTTTATTATGATAGCGCATCAAAAAAAGACGTTAACTACACAACATAAACCACATGCTAATGACGTAATGTCATTGGGTAAAGATATATTTAATGAATTAGTTTTCATGGATTATTTTGATGCATATGAATTTAGAAATAAGAAAAATGAGATATACAATAAGGCATATTTGACAGAAAATAAACTAGAAGAAAAATTACGTTTTATTACGGGATCAGACTGTCATAGATGGAAATATTACCCTTATACAGAAGAGAATGAAAAAGCAGAATTTAAATTTACATATATAAAATCGTTACCTTCATTCAAGGGGTTGGCGATGGCGGTAACAGACCACCATAGAATTGAACTGGAAAATTCTTTTTATAATCCGAATGAAAAATATATAAAAGAGATTATTGTGGAAATAGACGGAGAGGAAAATTTGATTCCTTTATCTAGAGGAGTGAATGTAATTATCGGTGATAATTCTGTTGGTAAATCTTTGTTTTTGAATGCAATAACAAATGATTGCAAAAAGGTTGATAGAAGGTTGCACGCAGGTTATGAGAAATATATTCAGAAAAATAAGTTGGTATTTAAGACATTTATTAAAGAGGAAGATATTTTTCGATTTAATCAGCAAGGTGAAATTAGAAGTATATTTGATGATGATGGTTTAAAACCTGACAAGTATTTATCTAATTTTTATCCAAATAAAATCGATGCATTAAAATATAGAAATAAAGTTGAGCAGGAATTTGAAAAATTATTTGATGCATTACAAAACAAGTTTTCTTATGATAAAGATATTAAAAAATTACCGACATTTGTTATTCCCACAAATGAGTCTATGGATAAAAGCATTACCTTTATAGATAATGTAAAAAAAATCGATACTAAAGTTCTTCAAGGTTTAGTAGATTCATTCGGGAAAGTGATTGAAAATCTGAACCAGTTACTAAGTAATACTGCTTTATTAGATTCAGATAGACAGCATATTGAAACAACATTAGATATGATCAAGTTGATGAATGAGAAATATGTTGAAAAATTGGATAAGTGTAAAAGAGAAAATGAAAAAATAAATACCTTTAGTACTTATATTAGAAGTTATAAGGCAAAATATACTAAAAAAATTACAGATGAACAAGCCGTTTTTTCGGATTATATTGAGGAAAAAGAAATTGCAATTGAGGATATGGCAGAGTTATTGATAAAAAAACGCGGTTTAAGAAGCTATGCGCCTGATATTGCTGAGATTGTAATTGTTCCAGAAACTAATCCTGTAGATAAGTACAGATTTATCTCTAAATTGCAAGCTGAAATAATAAATAATGATTATATTGATGATATTTTAAAATCTATTATAAAAAGAGGAAAAGAGATAGACACTCAGACTATCACAGAAGCAGATTTAAAAGAAATGATAAAGAAGTATCCAAACGAGGATGAAGTAGTGCCATTACAAGTATTAAGAGATAAAGTTACTGCAAGATTGGATACTGATTTTAAAATAAGAAATACGATTGTAGAAGAAAATATGGATGTTTATGATGAAGTATCATCTGGGTTTGATGCACAAATGTATTTTACTTTATTAAGTGGAGAAATGAGAGATAAAGGGTTATATATAATTGACCAGCCAGAAGATCATATTTCACAACGTGCTATAAAAGAAAAGGTTTTAGATCAATTTAGAAGAATGGGATCACAAAGACAGGTCATTATGGTAACGCACAATCCTCAATTTATAGTTAATTTAGATGCTGATAATGTCATATATTTAAGCAAGGACAAAGGAAAATTTATGATACAATCTGGTGCTTTGGAGTATGAGAATGATGATTATAGCATACTAAAAATAGTAGCAGATAATATTGAAGGTGGCTTGCAAACAATACAGGGAAGGTTAAAGCGGTATGAAAAAGATATATGAATTTAAAACAGATGAAAAGAAATATATGATGGTAAATATGAATCCTAATGAGAGGAAAGAAGCGTTTGAAATCAATAAAAAAGAAATGCAGTTTGATACAAATAAGTTTTATCAGTATGTTTTTGCTGATATAGAGCCAGAGATGGAAATAGAAATTCTTGATACAACGAATGACCAAGATAAGGCAGCAAAACGAGTTTATAATATTATTTCAGAAATTACAAGCGAAGTGATGAAAAAAATGAATGAAAAATGTTTGCAGAATTAACTTAAATTATTATGAACAATTATGTTTATGATGATGAAGCATTTTTCCGTGTTACAGAAATATTTGTTTAGGGACCAGGTAAGCGAGACAGAGATATTTACGGTTTTGAGTGTCTGGATGGAAATCCGGAAGATTATTTAAAGTATAAATTGTAACGCAACAGCGGCATAGCTATTTGCCATGTAATCATATGATAAAGATGAGAGGGATACAGTATGGGATTAAGTTCTTTGACAAGATATAATCTTTTTATGGAAAGCGGAGATTCAATAGAAAGTGATGATGGAATAGTACGCTTTAGGGATTACTTATCAGTTAAGAATATGTATTATGATTCTGCAAGACTCATACGGGGCTTTGAAGACATTATTAATAATGATGAAAGAATGCCTCAAATGGAAGAATATCAAGGAATTTTTGATCGTAATGCAAACGAAGTCCAAGATTTATTGTTCGTGCAGAGAATAACAAACCAAATACAGCAACAAATGAGTAAAAGAATGGAAAAAGAGCAGTCTTCTTCCAACTCATTTAAAACATACTTTAGATACTTATTAAAGGCTATTGCAGATTATCAAGAAGAAGTTATAGAAACCAATTTTATTGGGCTTTCGGACAATGAGGTCATTCGTACCGCGAGAAAGCAAACCTTTTTGTCATACGCATATTACGACAAGGGGTTAACTCAAGCTTTGTTTTACTATTTTTGGCTTCGTTCTGGCTTTTTATATGTTAATTGGATGTGGGATGGAGTAAATAATCACAGTTCCGCCACCAAGGAGAAATTGGAAGATGCTTTAAAAGATAGCAATCAGTTTTTGTTCCTGAGAACGACGAATAGTGAGTTGCGAATTCGAGGTAATAATAACAGCATTCGCCAATGGTGTGCTTGGGAAATCGGAAATTTCTACACAAAGCATAAAGAAGAAAAATATTACACAAGTTTTTATGATAAAACAGAACCTCGAAACGATATCTTAGATACATTTAGACCAATGAGAAAAGTAGTTCTAGGAGAGATACGATGAAAATATTATTTCGTACAATGAGATATAACTGGCGTTACATATTTTCTAAAAGCAACAAAATCGCAGTAGCCCTATTTTCTGTTTGGGGGTTTGTTACATTAGTTACACCTACCGATATTATGTTAAATTGTATTGATAATGTAGTTCTGCGAATAAATTGTAGCCGTGCTTATTTTGATGGTAATCTATTTTGCTATAGTAATAGGGGGCACGATTTATACGAAGCAAAGAAAACAAGTGAAAATTTTTGATCTTCACTCAAATCATTCGTTGTTTGTGGAATATGGAGATTTATTTAATAGCGGAGATCCAAATCAAAAGAAGAACATTGCTTTTGCTGGGAATCGATGCTTTGACACGATTGTGGATGATGATTTAATAGGATCAAAAAAAATTCACGGTATGGCACTTAAACGAATATATGAGCATGGCAATAGGGATTCAAATATAGTGTCGAATGAGATACAAAACAATTTGTCATTGCATGGATATAAGTATACAGATCTCAAACAAAAAGAAAAACGAAGTGGAAACTTGCGTCGATATGATGTCGGATCGGTTGCTGAAATAAATGGTCTCAACAATGAAAAGTATTTTATCTTGGGGCTAACATATTTTGACAATGAATTAAGAGCTCGTGTCGAAAAGATAGATTATATAAAAGCTATAGCTTCTTTAATAAAGTACATTGCAGAACGCTCTCAAGGGTTTTCTACATATATGTCTGTAATTGGGACGGGAGGGGCTGATGCAGGCAGTGTAAATGACATAGTTGTCTATATTGTTAAAATAATTGAGCTTTTTAAGGATGAAATAGATTGCGATATACATATTATTGTAAGTGATAAAGAAGAAAAATTAGGTTTGATGAACCTAAAAATGTTATAGGGAGGAACCACATGTGAACTGAACAGGTACATATGTTGTCTTTGACGGGCAGGGATCGACAGATCCTACAGAAAGCAATATTCATTATTTTAACTTGCTGAAGGCATGGAATAAATCTGGAAGTATAGATTTTAGGTTTACTAATTCACGTGAAAAAACTTATCAGGTACGTGGTAGCTCATCAAAAGCAACGCTTTTTAACAGGTTAGAAACTAGATTATCAGCGCGTAAGAATTTTCTTCTGATTATATCGGATAATATAAATTATGACAGAGGAATTTTTAATTGGGGAATTGAAAAGACCGTTGATTATTATGAGTTGCCAATTATAATAGCATATCTAGCGCGAAATATTCAAATACTACAGGCACTGGTCAGAGATGTGGGCAGTTCTTTAATGATA
>OLOX01000517.1_pt1 | contig 40679 bp, 34 predicted proteins | sample 1672091 | NCBI WGS metagenome assembly OLOX01 (sample SAMEA3136644, study PRJEB25190) | human gut metagenome | reverse complement strand
GCAAGCCAACCTGGGGCTACAATTATACAACCGTCCTTCGGCGGTTGCCTCACCCCACCGTCCGCCATCATCATCGTATTGCGCCAACGGCGCAATACACCGCCATAGGCGAAAAACCACCGAAGAGCGGTTTAATATGTTAGCACGGGGTTGGCTTGCCTACCCCGTGACACCAACGCATCACCCATCTACCGCCGAAGAGCGGTTGTAGAAACGTCATCCCATCGGTTTGCCTCGCCCCGTGACGCCTTGCGCCATACGCAGAGAGCGGAGCCTCCGTTTCCCGGAAGCCCCGCTCTTCGCCTTAATCAATTATTGTTTTCTTACAGCATAACTTTCTGTGCCTTGCCGTCGACAACAACCACATAGACACCCTTGTCAAGGCGAACCTCGCCCATGCCGCGGAATGCCAATTGTCCGGCTACGGTGTAGACTGCAAACGTCTTGTCGCCCTCAACGCGGATTACGCCATTGGCTGCAACAACCTTAGCTGCCTCTGTCTCAACCTCTGCTACTGCTGATGTCGAACCTTCTGACGGTGTGAAGCTTTTAACATCAAATGTCGAATTTCCGTCACTGAACCGGAAATACATATGGAAATGAACCAACGCATCTCTATTGGATATTGAATTTGTCGTTGTGCATTCATAGACGCCCTCAGAAGTGCGAATCAAAGAAACAGGTTCCTGAACCCCGTGAACATACATATTGGTTTCTATAAAGTCTTCACGATCTTGATCAAGCGAAACTTTAAAAGACAACGTATTGTCAGGATTTACCGTTATAAGCATTGAACCATTAGGATTGTATGCTTCGTTGTTCCAATCTTTTGAGGCAATTGGAATTGTCAGATACAGTGGCTCACGGTCCGGTGTTTCCAGAGTGGTAAAATTAACTGTTCTGCTCTCGCCGGCATTGCCTGCTGCGTCGGCAATGGCAAGTGTCAGATTGTAGGTAGTGTTTGCCGTAAGTCCGTTCAACGCGATTGTCTGATTTGAGCCGTCGGCTTTCACCTCTTTCTTCAATTCAGCAAATCCATTATCACCTGTCAGAGTAATGACGGCACTGCCTGAATCATCTGTCACATTAACCACAATTTCAGCAGTCTTGTCCGTTACTTTTTCTACCACTGGATCTACGCCCCATTCCGGAGCCTTAGTGTCTGTGGCAATAGGATCGTTTGACGCTCCTACCTTATATACTTCTACAAGAATCTTTGTTCGTGAAACCCCACCCTCTTTAGGATAAATGCGGAAGAAGAGCTGGCCAAAAATTTGGTTTTCTGCCAATGTCGTACCTTCTGGAATCACTTCACTCAACTTGATTGTATACTCATTTGCCTTGCCAGTTGCCGTCATATCCTTGTTGTCAACATTTTTGATGTCACCTTCAATATATGCGCAGAATTTAAGCGCCGCTCCATCAGGAAGTGCTTCTGACAATTCTGCGGTAACAATCACATCATTATATCCTTCCAGCGTTTCAGCCTTCCAATTGATTTGCGGTGTCACCTCTTTTCCGTTTACTGTTGCCTTTTCTTCCCAATCGTTGGTATAGAATACGCCATAGTAAGTTGCAACGACTGCTGCCTGTGCTGTTGTTTTAAATGTTACTGTCTTTGTTCCTCCAACATTGCCAGCCATATCCTTAACACGAACGTAATATTTATAGTTTGTTTCTGGCGACAGTCCTTTCAACGCAATTTCTGTAGTTCCATTCGCTTTTCCGTTTACTGTTGCCTCAAATGTCGCAAAATCCGCAGCCTTTGACACTTCGTATGTTAGCGTCTTTGAGACATTGTCATTAGCATTGACCGAAATCGTTGCCGATGTTGAGCTTGCTACGGCAGTCGGGTCCGACACCCATGCCGGAGCCTCGGTGTCCTTTGCTGTGTTTTCTTCTCCTGCCTTATAAGCAATCCTATTTGTTACAATATCCCCGACACCGTCAATAACCAATTTAAGAGTGAACCACGTTTCATCTCCTTTTTCAAGGACAAATGCGCCTCCAGTGGTTCCCGACAAAGTATATGTTCCGTCTACCGATTGCGGTACTTTTATGTTAGTTTCACCAAAGCCATGCTCTGCAAAGAAATATGCAACATTGATTTTTTTGTCACAAGGAACGGTAAACTCAAAATTAAGTTTCTTAGTACTTTCAATATAAGTCAAAGAATAATCCACATCACTCTCCAACCCGTTGTCTCCACTCCAGTCGCTTGATGTGATTTTACCAGAGTAAGTTTGTGCGCTTGCCACACTTGCCGCAAAGGTTGCGAAAGCGAGCAACGCCATTTTTAATAAGTTCTTTTTCATTTTCATTTGTATAAATTTTAATGTTTGTTTTATTTATTTCCCTATTTCACTACCGCATTGCCTTGACGGGCAATGTAGAGTCCTGGCTGCCAACCTGCGGTTGAAACCTCGGATACCTCTGTGTTGGCCACCATCTGACCCATCACGTTGCAAACCACGATGCGTAAGGCTGCCATCGTGCGGAGCGTCGTGCCGTTTGGACGCAAATCAAGATATGCCGAATTGTTGTCAATCCCCGTATGCTCTGCCGCCATTGATGCCGTGCCGAGCAGTAGGCTGGCTGCAATAATGGTGAATAAGTTTTTCATACGATTTTAATTATGTTGGTTTTATGCTTCAAATTTACTCGCATCGCGCGCAATGTGTACATTTTATTACTCAACAAAAACTCACAAACCACTACAACAAAAACTCAACAATAAAAGCCAGACCTCTAATATTTAGCGGTTTGGCTTTATTTTTCACATTTTTTAAACCACGACATCCGATTTCTGTTAAAAAACTGCGTGCAAATCGCCGTTTTCCGCCGTTTTCACTGCGGAAAAGGCGCCGTCGGCTGCCGTCACAGGGCTACGTGTATCCAGCGGCCGCCCTGTTCCCACAGCAGTTCGGTATGGGGAAGCGACTGGAGGATGCGCATCAGTTCGGCGTTGCGGCCACTGCGGGTGTCGAGGTCGGCGGCGCGCCCCTGCAGATGATATGAGCGACGCGCTCCGCCCACCAGTCGGTTCACCGCGCAGTTGCGGTAGCCGCTGTTGACGTAGATTGGCGCGCCGAGGCGTTCTCTTGCGGGGTCGAGCACGCGCTCGGCGAGACGGCGCAGGTTTTCCCGCTCCACGGCGCCGGGATTGTTGGCTATGCCGTGGCCGATGGCGGTGTCTGAATGTGTAAGTTCGTCAATGGTAAAATGTTTCATTTCTTCAAGTTTTTAAGGTTGTTGATAATTTTGGTTAATTTCTCATTGTCGGCGGCGGATTCGAGCAGGTCGAGCAACGCGCCCACATCGGTGCGCTCCTTGTCGCTGCCTTTCTCAAAGATGCTTTTCACCTCTATCCCTGCCATGCCGAGCGACCCGAGAAGCGTGAACAGCGGCACGGTGGGCACGGCATAGCCTTCAACTGCGCGCATAAACCACGCGCCGGCTATCTGCATGGCATCGACAACGGTAAGCACCACAAGCACGTTGTAGTAGCGCGCCAGCTTGTCGACGGTGCGGCGGAGCGAGCGGCTGCGTGTTGCCTCGCCGCGCTTACGGGATTTGCTGATGCCGCTTGCCATGTCGGCGCCCACCGCGGCGAGAACGAGCACATACTCCGTAACCACCACACTGAGAAGCCACCACAGCCGGCTCCATTCCATTTCAATAAAATTGTTTTCCATAGCATTTCGTTTTTACTTTTTATGCAAAATTAAACTCCTTTCCGCAGCCGTGACCGCGAAAAGGAGCAACCATCCTTGATTATTTTGTTTTTATGTCTTATCCACGTTTTGTGGTGTCGGGCTTGGCGCCGTATGTCGCCTTGTCGAGAGCCACCTGTTCGGGACTGCGGAGCACGGGCGACTTCATCACCGTGGCACTGTCGACATACACGTCGGTGTTGCCGCGCCACGGCATTTTCATTGAATAGCGCACGTAGTCTACAAGCAGCACGCTGTCGCCGCGCATGGCTTTGTAAATTTTCTCGCCAAGTTTCTGGTCGCGCACGGAAAAATGAAAAATCAAGTCATTTGCGTCGGTCACTCGGTCGGGATAGTCGGTGACCATAGTGCATTCGTAGGAGTCGAACAGCAGTCCGCTGCTGAGTTCCACCTTCACGAGATAGCCGCGTACACAGCCTTTGTCCACTTTCTTCGACACGAAGAGCATGTTGACAACTATCGCCGCCACTACAAGAAGCGTGCCGGCAATTATTATCCGGCGCCACCGCCGACGGCGGCGCTGACCGTTGGTCACGATAAAGTCTTCGCGGTATTGCTCTTCCTCCGGCACTGCCGGCGCGGCTTGCGCCTCGGACTGTGCGGGTTGCGCCTCGTCGTCGCGTTCTTCTGCCGGACGCTCGTCCTCATCGAAATAATCGTCTATTCTAAGTGCCATCTCTTAGTTCCCTTCTTTTGTTCTATTCATCAATATGTAGACGTAGGAATAGATTCCCAACGCTATCAGCAACAATGTCTGTGTGCCCCAAACGAGCATGGCAAACGCGGTGGCGTTGGCGTCGGGACGATTGATCGAGAACGTGCCTACTCCGTAGAGCGACAGTCCGAAGATTATCGCAATGTGCCATGCGCCGAGGCCTCCGTTGGTGGGTATGCCCATCGAGATGCTGCTCAGCACGAAGCACACCAGTGCGCAAACAATGCCGAGGTCTTTCGTAAACGGAAAGGCAAAGAAGCAAACGTAGAGCTGCGTGAAGTAGCAGCCCCAGATGAGAAGCGTGTAAAACAGAAACCAGCGCTTGCCTTTCATCTTTGTTATGCTGTAGAAGCCTTGCCACAGTCCGGCGATGGCATTGTCGATTTTCTGGATAAACGCGAAGCGCTTGCCGAGTTTGAACAACGCTACAACAAGTCCGGCGACGACTGCCACTCCTATCCATGTGACGGGCGATGTCACGGTATTGAATATGCCGTCCTTGACCTGAGGGAAGGCATCAAAAAACTTGTCGAACGCAGACCACGCAAGACACATCGTCACAAGGGTCAACGTCAGAACGGTGACGGTGTCCGACAGGCGGTCGGCGACCATCGAGCCTACCACTTTGGTAAACGGGGCTTTCTGGCGACGCGAGATGTAGCCGCAGCGCCACACCTCTCCGAGGCGTGGAAAAACAAGATTGACAGCATACGTGCCGAAAATCGAAACTACAAGCACTCCGAGCGGCGCGTCGATGCCGAGCGCACGCAGTTGCAAACGCCATCGCATAGCGCGGAACACGTGGCTGAACGTTGATATTACGAGCATTACGCCTATCCAAGTGTAGTCCACGTCGTAGCGGAGGATGTTTTTCATCTGCTCCACATCGACATTGTTATAGAGCCAATAAAACAATCCTACTCCGACAACCAATGGTATGACCACCTTGCAAACCGTGCCCAACGATTTCTTTATCTTTTCTTTTTCCAATTTCTGACCAAATTTTAAAATTCGCACAAAGTTAGTGCAAGTCGAGTGAAAAGAAAAGTGCTTGCACAATTTTCTTTTCCGAGACGCAGCCTAACTTATCAAAAGTTAGTGCAAATTATTTCAAACCCATTTTTTGGAAATAATAGTCAAGCACGTCTTTTGCTGCTACAAACGAGCTCTGGCGGGCGGCAAGCACATTGTCCTGCTTCACCTTCAGCAACGCCTCCACCTCTGGGTCTCGGTAGAAGTGCGCCTTCAGCTGCTCGTCAATTGTCTCATACATCCAATATTTCTCCTGCTCCATGCGACGGTGCTCGAAATAGCCGTTGCCTTTGACAAACTCGAAATAGCGGTCAATCATCTCCCACACTTCTTTGATGCCGATGCCGTAGTAGCCCGAATAGGTCAGCACTTCGGGTATCCAGCCCGACAATGTGGGCGGAAACAGATGCAACGCGCTCTGAAACTGTGCTTTGGCAAGGTTGGCGCGCTCAATGTTGTCGCCGTCGGCTTTGTTGATGACTATGCCGTCGGCCATCTCCATAATGCCTCGTTTGATGCCCTGCAGCTCGTCGCCGGTGCCTGCCAGCTGTATCAGCAGGAAGAAGTCGACCATCGAATGCACTGCCGTCTCACTTTGTCCCACACCGACGGTCTCCACAAAGATGTTGTTGAAGCCGGCGGCCTCACAAAGCACGATGGATTCGCGAGTCTTGCGTGCCACGCCGCCGAGAGAGCCTGCCGACGGGCTGGGGCGGATGAAGGCTTTGGGATGAATCGACAGTTTCTCCATGCGGGTCTTGTCGCCGAGGATACTGCCTTTGGTGCGCTCGCTGCTCGGGTCGATGGCGAGAACGGCGAGTTTGCCGCCGTCTTTAAGCACATGCAGTCCGAACTCGTCGATCGACGTACTCTTGCCGGCGCCCGGCACTCCGGTGATGCCGATGCGGCGCGAGTTGCCTGCCGACGGAAGGCACTTTTCTATCACTTCCTGAGCCAATGCCTGATGCTCGGGCACCAGACTCTCCACAAGCGTCACCGCTCGGCTCAGCACAGTCACGTCGCCCTTGAGGATGCCTTCCACATATTCGCCGGCTGTCATCGTGCGGCGGCGCTTGCGCGGATGGAAGTAAGGGTTGACTTTCGGTGGCTCTACCACTCCTCTGTTGACAGCAAGTCCGGCAAACTCTTCGCTGTTCTCCGGATGGCTCACCATATTGTGATGCTCGTCATGATCAAGAAATTCCATATCGTTGTGTCTTTTGTTATTTTTGTTTTTTATCTGTTTCTGTTGTGCCTACAGTGCGTATCTGCACGGTGCCTTGCAGCGGGTCGTTGGTGAATATCACCACACTGCTGTTGAGCAGTCGGCCGTCGGCCATCTTGCTCGGGTCGAGCGTTATGCAGATCTTGCCTTTCCGGCCGGGCTTCAGGCATCGCGCCGTCTTTTTCACTGCCACCGCATCGTCCATCGTGCCGGTGCCGGTGATGTGAAGGTCGGCTTTGCCGATATTCTCTATCTCCACGCTGCGCATAATCTTCTTCGTGCCTATCGGGGTGAAATCCACCCTGTCGGCGCGAAGCCTCAACTGCGGTGCGGAGGCATAGTCCACTTTCTCTGGATGCGCTGCCACCACTTGCGCCGTGGCGGTTATCACGCCCATACTCCTGCCGTTGGCTTTGACGGCTATCTGCGTGTCGGAACGCCCTGTCTCGTCGGCACTGTCTGTCTGAAAAACGATGCTGAACGAAGTCAGGTCGCCGGGAGCCACCTCTGCGGAATCGGCAACCACGACAAAACGCTTGTCGGCGCTCTCAAACGAAAGGCTGAGGGTGTCGCGGCCGGCATTGTAGGCTATCACGCTTGTCTGGCGGCGGTGTCCCTGCCGCACGTCGCCAACCACTGCCGTGCGCGACGTAAGCCGCAAATCACCGGCTTTCTCCGGAAAAATCCGCCCTACGGTCTCTCCCTCGGGGCGCACCTTGCCTACTATCTGCAGCTGTGTGGTTCCCTTGTCGGTATGCACAGCCACATGCTTCTTGAACGGACCCGGGCGATACGACGGATTGAACTCCACAAGAAGGCTGCCGCTGTCGCCGGGCAATATCACCGTGTCGGCAAACCTTGCCGTCGTGCAGCCGCACGATGACGATGTGCGCTTCACTACCACCGTGTCGGCCCCGCCGTTGCGATAGGCAAACCGGTGAGCCACCTTGCCGTCGGCTTCCTTGATGATGCCGAAGTCCCACGCCGTCTCCTTCCATTGCAGCTGTGCGGAGGCAGCCGCGGCGACAAGCGCCGCCGTCAATATCACCGTCAGTCTGCGCATTACGGTATCACGTTGCCTTTAATCCTCAAATACGCCGTCCCGCCGTTGGTCACCACCGTGACAGTCTTGTCAAACGCTCCGCGACGGCCGTCGGGCTTATACGTCACTCCGATTTTGGCTGTCTCGCCGGGGGCAATGGGCTTCTTTGGATAAGCGGGCTTTGTGCAGCCACACGAAGAGCGCGCCGTGCGGATTATCAACGGCTCGTCGCCAGTGTTGCGAAACTCGAACCAGCATGTCACGTCGCCGCCTTTCTCCTTGACATATCCAAAGTCATGTACTTTTGTCACGAGCGTCATCTTCGCCTTTTCGCCGGCGAATGCCGGAAGCAGCGACATCATTGCGATTATCACAAGCAAAAGTCTCTTCATTTTTCACATCTCCTTTAATTATGCAAAATTAGCAAATAGCGTCATCCCTGTGCAATTTCTTCGCCTAAAAATGTTTAAATCGCCCTGCCTCCACCTTTCCTGCCCCGCTTTTTATAGCCTCCGCCCTTGCTTTTTCAAAAACAACACTCTATCTTTGTGGAAATTACAAGCTTGGTGTCTATATGGAACCTGTCTTTGCCATACCACTGTTTCTGCTTGCCCTGCCTATGGTTGCGGCGGAGGCGCCATGCCAAAAAATTGAAGGACTGACGGACTTTTTCCTTGGGAAATACAAATTGAATGAAAATCCAGATTATTATAAATTGTATCTTGTACAAGGGAAAATATACAACCAGTCATTTATCGACACCCGCATTTGTGACTATGTAAAAGTACCGGACTATCGTAGCGATGCAAATCTACATAACATCCTTTCTCCAACACCTTGTGCATATTACAAAGTGGTTAAGCCATACAAAAAGAGCAAAGAACAATAATATGAAATCATTACCATTTATAACAGCATTGCTTTTATCTTCGCTATCCGTGTTTGGGCAATTGGGACGAAACGCGCTGCCCGGAGGTTTGGAATCGTATACCGTATATGAAACGAATTCTCCATCTTTTCAGAAGATTTTGGAGTTTGTATCCGTACAAGAACCCGAAATAATAAAATGGTGGATTTACAAAGACGGTTTTTCTGTCGACAAGGTGATAAAAAGATGGAATTTTGAACGGAAGATGTTTAAGGATTATGCCATTGAGATAATGAGAGTCGATTCCGTTTTATTGTTACAGATAAGCGAATACTCAGGCTATGGTGAATTGGATCGATCCAGATATGACATGGAGCCTCTGATTGTTCTGGAGCAGAATGGAGCCCATTTCTTTTTCACTCCCACTGGATTTAATTCGAATGACGAACAAAAAATGAGAGTGTGCATAAATGAGTTCATAAAAGAGTTCTTGATTCCCACACAGAGAACCTATGGCCGCTTTAAAATAGCGGACAGATGTAACTACTGGTTATTTCATTTTGAAGTGCGTCATCCTGTCATCTTCAAGTTTATCAAACCTGCTTGGATTTGTGAATTGAATGACAACAATGAATGGCAAATAACATACAGAACCGTAACGTGGGATGAAGTTGGAGGAGACGACGGTCCTGTCAGATTTATTAATATTGCTCCGTCGAAAGTCAGAATCAGGGCCATATACAAAGACAATGAGCATTTGTACCTGAAAAAATACCGACATTTGAGAGGATTCTGATCTGAGCAGACCTTATACGAAGCAACTTCATAAAAGCGCCTTGGCTTAAAGGTCACTATCGTCTCAATGTCCATTTTTAAGCCAAACCGTATTTGTCTGTTGGAAGACAGCTTGATTTTCATTCATTTAAAATCTAAAACAAAATAGAAGTTACAATGAAACTATCAATCCTATTATTTGTCATTCTTTTCAGCGATTCGGTATTGAAGAAATGACACTTCTATAAAAAATCGGAGAAGTTTGCAGAATTGCAGAATTTGCTATTGCATTTATGGCTTTTTTTCGTTTACTTTGCTATCAACAAACCTATTACCATCGAGATGAAGCATTTTGTCGGCATATCACTGTTTCTGCTTGCCCTGCCTATGGTTGCGGCGGAGGCGCCAATGAGTTATGTGCGCGTGATTGAATCTTACTCGCCGTCGCGCAGCGAGCCGGCGGCATACTTCGATATGGCGCGTGTCACGACAACTTATTTTGACGGACTTGGACGCCCGGTGGAGACTGTACGCGTGGGTGCGGGCGGCGATTTCGAGGACGTGGCGGAGTTGACGGTCTACGGCCACGGAGACAAGGTGGCGGAGCGGTGGCTGCCGGTGGGCACGCACAGCGGAGGGGAGTTTGTGGCGCCGGCATCGCTGATCGGAGAGGCCAAGGCGTTCTACGGATGCGACAGCCCGCTGACGGCTTTTAAATACGAGTTGTCGGAGGAAGGCAGACCGGTGTCGATGACGCGCCCGGGGGCATCGAAACCCCGCATCATGGAGCATGGATTCTGTTTCGACGAGACGGTTCCGATTTTTGATGTTGACGGCGAAGGGCGGCTGGTGCGCCAGGGATACTACAAGGAGGGGACGCTGAGGTTCACGATTGAGACCGACGAGACGATGACGTACTCTCGCTCGGTTTTCACGGATTTTGACGGACGCAAGGTGGCGGAGCTTGAAGACGACGCTTGGACTTTCTGGGTCTACGACGAGTGCGGAAGGCTGAGGTTCACGGTGTCGCCCGAGGGGGCACGGAGGCTGACGGCCGACGGCTTGTGCAACTCAACTACGGTGGAGCAATACTGCGCGGAGTGGCGATACGACGGACGCAACAGGGTGACGATGAGCCGTGTGCCCGGCGTGGCGCCTACATATTATGTATACGACCGGCTCGGTCGGCTGGCGCTCGAGCAGGACGGCTGTCTGCGCAGCCGCGGGCAGTGGCGTTTCTATGCCTACGACAGCGACAAGAGGCTTGCCGTGGCGGGCGTGACGGTTGGAATTTCACAACTGCCGTGGACGCGGGAGGAGCTGGAACGGAAGTATGCACAGTCGGAAATCTCGGCGGTGTTCGACGCCACGGTCGACAAGGATATGCACATGTGCTACCGTCTCGAGAATGCGCCCGACCGCGACTACAATCTCACAAATGCTTGGTACTACGACTCATACGACTTCTGGACTTCCGACTGGGCTCTGCCGTCGGACGCGGAATACGCCTTTGAGCGCGCACCGTCGCGCCTGGGCAAGCCCACGGGTTGCGCCGTGATGGGCGGCATGGGCTTCCCGGAGTTCACGGTGTGGCTCTACGACCGCCGCGGACGCGAGCGCGCCCGGTGCCGCAGGCAGTACACGGCGGAGTTCATCGAAAGCACGTTCACCGACTGCAATTTCATCGGGCGCCCAACGCGCTGCCGCACCGTGCTGTCGCTGCCGCAAGGCGAGTTTCAGACGAATCCCGACGAGGTGACCATCGACCGCTGTTTCTCATATATGCAGGACGGTGGGCAGCTATATACGGAGGGAATCCGGGTGGACGGCGGAAAATGGGAGCGTGCCTACCACGACTATGACGCCGCCGGCAGGCTTGTGAGGCGGAGAGGCGGCAGCGACGGTGCGACCGGCTACACGCTCGATGCGGAGGGGCGCGTCACTGCCATCGCCAACAACAGCTACAGCGAGACGCTCTCCTTCGCCGCCAATGGCTTGGTGACGGAAAAAACCACAAGCGTTGCCTACGGCGGAGAGAAGTTCGTCCAGCGCATGGAGTACGGCTACGGCGCCCGCCGCTTCCTGACGGCGGCGATATGCGGGGAGAGCAACCTGTCGCCGTTTACGGAACTTTTCTCCGAGACGTTCGACTACGACCTCAACGGCAATGTCACGATGATAAACCGCGGATACCCGGCGGTGCAGGAGGCTGCAATCGAATACGAGGGCAACCGCGTGAGCCGCATCGTCGACTCATCGTCGCCAGCGATGGCGGTATATGCGCCGCGGTTTGCAGAGGGTGAATACAACCGTCCGATTGTCTACGACCAGTGCGGGCGCATAACCGCCGACCGCACACGCCGCATCGCCTCGATTCTCTACAACGACCGCCACCTGCCGATACGCTTCACGATGGACAACGGCAACACACTGAGCCTGAGCTACAACGCCGACGGCGTGAAGGAGCGCGAGACGGAGACGAGCTATTACGTCACGACGGTGACTCGCGTTGAGAACGGCGACACGGTGGTGCGCGAGCAGAAGCGGGCGCGATCCACCCTCCGCGAATACTACGGCGACGTGCTGCGCGTCGGCGGTAGGACTCGCCGCCTGGAGTGGAGCGGCGGATTCTTCTCCAAGGACGACAACGGACGCTGGCACAGCCACCGCTACGTGCGTAACTCGCTTGGCAGCATCGTGGCTGTAACCGACAGCGCCGGCACGGTGGAGCAGGCTGTTTGCTACTACGCCTCCGGGCTGCCCGTCTACAAGGCGCCCAACAGCATCCCAGCCACGCGCCGCATGCACGTGGGCAAGGAATTCGAGCAGTTCGAGAGCATTGACTGGTATGACAACGAAGCCCGATTCTACGACCCTCTGCTCGTGCGCTTCACCACGCCCGACCCGCTCGCTCTCTCCTACCCATCCCTCTCCCCCTACGCCTACTGCGCAAACAATCCAGTAAACAACGTGGATTTGGACGGAAGAAAAGTAAAACCTGTGGGAGATGCTGAGTTTCAAATGATTTTAAAGACACTGCCAAAAGAGTCTCGTGAATATGTGACATTGGACAGCAATGGCTATATAGACTATGATTCGATGTCTGGATACTGTGGTGATAGTTATAATTTCAATTGCTTGCGGACTTTGGTAAATGATGGTCTGACAATCGATGTCGTGCTTGACAACAAGTATACATATGCAAATAAAATAGGCTTCTTGGGGACAAGGGAAATGGGATATTATGAGCCCAATCCAGAATATGGAGATGAAAAGGACACTCTTGGAATAAGTGTAGACTTATTATCAACTGGGGAGGGCGGAAATCTTGGCAAGACTCTTTTCCCTGACAGAATTAGCTCGGAAAACTCTCCTAATAATAATCTCATAATTGTTGTAAATTCACAATTGTCAGAGTTCGGACGTATTGAGACGTTTTCTCACGAAGCATATGGCCATGTTCTCCTTTATTTATTAAATGGTGGTGACCACATAGGAGCGTCCCATAAATTTGAAAGAACGCCAAGAGGGACAATCGATTCAAATACCGACCTTGTTAATAAGATATTAAAAGCTAAAAAAGAAACTATAATAAACGAAAAACAATGAGAAAAACAATCTTAATATTATTTATATTCATAGGTTCTTCATTGTCTTTTGCGCAAGATAACAATATATCCATAAAAGAATACAACTATGAGTATTACCATTATTATGGCACCGAGAAAACGTATGTTTGGAATCTTGTGATTACAAATAATTCAGCTGAGAATTATCTTACATGGATAAACAAAAACGACAACGTTATGGACTACGCAGAGGAAACACAGATTAAAAATTTCTTTCGTGCAGGACGCCCTCGCCTATTCTTTCTTTGGTCTGATGGCGAATATTCGGAAAAAATACTTGGTCAGACATTCTTGAAGCTTTTGAAGCCAGGAGAGTCCTTCTCATATAACGTGGTACAAAAAGTCAAAAAAGAGCCTTCTATAAAAAAGAAAATTTCAATTGCAAAAGAATCAGTTGTGCAAATATATACCCAGTTCAAAATTTCAGAATGTTTTGACGTCCCATATCTGTATGCTTATAACAATCTTTGCTTATATGAAGAATAGGTTTCCAAGACACAGTGCCAGAACGGTTGGTAGCCCGACCCGCTCCCTCTCACCCTACGCCTACTGCGCAAACAATCCTGTAAACAACGTGGATTTGGATGGGAAGAAAATACGTTTTGCAAAAGGAGTGCCCTCAGAATTCAAACAGCAATTCTCTACAGCGATAAAAATTCTAAACGAACATAATATTGGTGGTATCTTTGCAAAATTAGAGCAACGGCCGGAAATTATTTTTATAACAGAAGGCAAAAATCAATTTGATCCAAGCAATAATACTATTAGTTGGAATCCGACAGAGGGAATGATAACTGATAAGCTCTCCTGAAATTATATATAAAAAGGAAAATGAAATGAGAAAAATTTTATTGACTACAATAATATTGACAATCTGTTGCAATGTGATTATCTCCTCACGACCGATAGACAGGGTTGTGATTTCGTGCATTGCTCCAGAACCTAACGACAGTGTGACAGTCTTTTCGTTTGACAATAAGTTCAACGTAAAAAAGGCAATAAAACAGAGTGTGTCAGTAGACAGTGTGGATTTTGTCAAAGAACGAATCATGGGACTTGAAAAGAACAGCGATTTGGATTTCTCTAATTTAAAAGTTTCCTACAAAATTATGCTGATTAGAAATAATCAGATTGAAGCGACAGTGTTCGGTGGAGAAAAAGGCCTGACAATTCCTCCTTTTGTATATTGTCCCGACCCGACATTGCAAGATTATGCATTCTCATTTTCTGATTTTGAGAATAAAAAAGTTGAGCATTTGTCTGATCTACAGAATATGAAATTCCGCAACGCAAGAATCAGCTGTATCCCTTCTGATATATTTTTCTCATCCGACATCTCACCTGAAGAATTTGAATACACTTGCGATGATTTGAAGAAGGTTGAATATTTAAATGCCAAATCTATTGAAACGCTTTTAAAATCATTGAATTCTTATGTGCCTTCTAATAAAAATGTACTTTTTGACACCAGATGCCAAATCACATTGTTCGCAGAAAACGGAATATCATTCTCCATATTTTTAAACGAAGGCAGAAAGTATCTACTGCTTGACAACTTTTTATATGAAGCCTCAGATAGTCTGGATAGATTAGATATTTGTGAATAACTTTTTAAGGAATAACAATATGAAATATCTTTTAAAAGCGGCATTCGCATTTTTCGACATTCTTATGTTGACCATATTCGTTGTAATTGGTATGTTTAATTTGCTTAATGGTCATCCCGATAGGTCGTTAGTCTTCGAATTATTCTATCTGGAAATTCCTTTCTCGTTTGCCATTTTTCTTTGTATATGGTCTCTTAAGAAAGTTTTTTACAAGAAGACAGATTGTAGCAGTGCCTCCAAACCCCACAAACTAACCATTGTCTTATTCCGCATATTATGTATTATGGTTGATGTTTGGACAATGGCTATGTTTGTTGTAATGACGATGGATGAATTGTCTCATAATACAATATGCAGACCATACGAAATATTTCTTTGGCCAATTATCCCTTGTCTATTTGTTCTTGTGTCAGGGTTCTGCTTTGGCAATTGCATGTTTGATAAAATCAAAAAATAACAATAATATGCGGTTATTCGGCATCATATTACGCATTGTTGAACTGATATTGTTAATTTCAATATCTGTGCTTATTGTTTGTGTATTATGGACTTGTGAAGACAAAGCGACTTTGACCGACTGTCTCAGCGAAAGTGCCGTAGGGCTTTTTTGGTTATTTCCTATAACTATACCAATTGCCGCTTGCCTGCTTGTCTCCTTGTTTGTCTCCCTAATAAAGTCAGTCAAAACAAAGAACGTTTATAATAAATTCATCTTTGGAATCCATCTGTTCAACATCTTTGTCATACCACTTACGTTCTTATTTTTACCTTCTTCCGGAGAACCACCTACCGCTCAAGCAATGGCTGACAATTACTACAAACATGCTGAAGAAATGAAATGTTTGGTTGAACTAATTGAAGATTATGTTGGAAATGACGGGGGAATTGACTACACCAATGTCAACGGTAAGATATTGACTCTTTCCATAAAATCAAGAGGCAAATGGATACATCAAAAAGAGATTAATGCCCAATGGCAAAAAGGCAAAACCGTGGCAGGGATATCGCGTCACAAACTGGATGTTCTGGATACTTATATGCATGCAGCGAATGTTCAAGGTGTCAACTCCTGTGACAGACGATCAATCTCTCTATTGTTTAGGCGATATGGCTATACTAAATCTGTGTATGAAATATATAGGTCGAAAGATATAGCAATAACTGATAGCTATCGGCAAAGCAATTCATATATATTATTCAACGATACAATTGCCTTTGTGTATTACGGCGTATATCCAGGCAATAGTGGATTTCCCGATTACAAACAATTCACTGACCAAATGCGTCAACAAAAACGCCTAAATTGTGATAAATACTAATGCCTGTCAAGATACCGAGCAAGAGCAAGTAAGCACTTAGTCAAGGCGAATGATACAGCAACAATAGCTGCAAGTATGATAAAAGATACAAATACATCCATAAGAACCCATTCTATTTTCTTTCGTGACTTTTATATGTTTAATAACACAAATAATAGGTTTCCAAGACACAGTGCCTAAACGGTTGGTACTCCCGACCCGCTCGCTCTCTAAATGTCGACGACGAAAAAAATTTGGCGAGTTTACGGGAAATTAGTAACTTCGCACATAATAATCTTCTAAACATTTTAAAATTATGAATGAGAAAAACGACCAAAGAGAAATAAAGATTGAATTGACTCCGGAAATGGCGTCTGGCAAATATGCCAACTTGGCTATCATCACCCACTCTGTAAATGAGTTCTTTATGGACTTCATCAGCGTGGTGCCAAACGCTCCACAAGCCCGCGTGCAGAGCCGAATCATCATGACTCCGGAAAACGCCAAGACTTTGCTGATGGCGCTCCAGGACAACATCCGCAAATACGAGGCCAACTTCGGCACCATCAAGCCTAAACAGCCTGAAGCTGGAATGCCGGTTGGCAAAGCATAACATATTAATTTTCAGATACGATGGAGAATCCGTTATTCATATATAACACGCTCTCCCGAAAAAAGGAACAATTCGTGCCGCTGCACGAGCCTAATGTCGGTATGTATGTGTGCGGTCCTACTGTCTACGGCGATCCGCACCTCGGACACACTCGCCCTGCCATCACTTTCGACGTGCTGTTCCGCTACCTGCGCCACCTGGGATACCGGGTGCGCTACGTGCGAAACATCACCGACGTGGGGCACCTGGAGCACGACGCCGACGAGGGAGAGGACAAAATTGAGAAAAAAGCACGCTTGGAGCAGCTGGAGCCGATGGAAGTGGCACAATACTACACAAACCGCTACCACAAGGCTATGGAAGCGCTCAACGTGCTGCCGCCAAGCATCGAGCCTCACGCTTCCGGACACATTCTTGAGCAAATCGAGTATATCAAGGAGATTCTAAAGGCTGGATATGCCTACGAAAGCAACGGTTCTGTATATTTCGACGTGGTGAAGTACAGCAAGGACTTCCACTACGGCAAACTGTCGGGACGAAACATCGACGAGTTGCTCAACACGACGCGTGCGCTCGACGGACAGTCGGAGAAGCACAACCCGGTCGACTTCGCGCTGTGGAAGAAAGCGTCGCCAGAACACATCATGCGATGGCCTTCGCCATGGAGCGACGGATTCCCTGGATGGCATCTCGAATGCTCTACGATGGGGCAGAAATATCTGGGCGAGACGTTCGACATCCACGGCGGTGGAATGGATCTTATGTTCCCTCACCATGAGTGCGAAATCGCGCAGTCGGTGGCTCACAACGGCCATGAGACGGTGCGCTACTGGATGCACAACAACATGATTACAATCAACGGGCAGAAGATGGGCAAATCGCTCGGAAACTTCATTACGCTCGAGGAATTTTTCAACGGGTCGCATCCTCTGCTCGAACAGGCTTACTCGCCGATGACAATACGCTTCTTCATCCTTCAAGCACACTACCGTGGAACGGTCGACTTCTCAAACGACGCGCTGAAAGCCGCCGAGAAGGCTTACGACCGAATCGTTGACGGCTACCGCAGACTCCAGGAGCTGAAGCCTGCCGACTCGTCTTCGGTCGACGTGAAGGGATTCCGCAAGAAATGCTACGATGCCATCAACGATGACCTCAACACGCCTATCGTTATCGCCGAACTTTTCGATGCCTGCAAGATAATCAACCAGGTGAACGACGGAAAGGCGACACTGACAAAGTACGACATCGACGAGCTGAAAGACTTGTTCCAGGCGTTTCTCATCGACATCCTCGGTGTGCGCACTGAAATCGTGGCTGGCGACGACGCTCAGGCTCTCGAACCGTTTGAAAAGGCTGTCGACCTTTTGCTCGAAATCCGAAAGGAGTCGAAAGTGAAAAAGGACTGGGCTACGTCCGACCTTATTCGCGACCGTCTCGCCGCAATCGGTTTCGATGTTAAAGATACAAAAGACGGTTTTGAATGGTCGCTGAAAATGTAATCGCCTTGTTAAAGTTTGTGTATTTCCTTCATTAAAAGTTAATGGGGGGGGCAATTTAAAATTTTTATTTTGCAGAACAAATTTTATACATTACATTTGTATCACGATTTAGGGCCTAAAGGTCTTATTTTGATAAGATTGATTGTACTTTTTTACAAGAAAATATATTACACTTCAACCTTAATCATTTAGTCTAAATTTCCCTACGTCGTTGACAGAAAAGAAGTATGTGATATATCGAATGGACGTAAAACGACACAACGGCAACGTGTTGCCGAAGAAGCCTCGGACATTGGTCCGGGGCTTCTTGATTTTCCACGGCTATGCCTGCTGTGCCACAAAAACCGGCAAGAGTCCGTCAAGCAACAATCCAGCATCCGACGTCCGCAACGCGGACGCGCTTTCAGTGTAGCCATCCGAAACAAGCCGACTTGTGTATGGAAAAAGAATCCCACAGGATTACTCGCGGGATTCTCTGTAGTTGAAAGGCGACATTCACCGAGAAAAAACTGCCGAAGAGCAGTTTAATATGTTAGCACGGGGTTGGCTCGCCTACCCCGTGACACCTGCTCCAATCGTAGTAGCATTGCCCTCAACCACCGCATCGGCTGATGATAATCCGTATTATATACGAGGTGCAACCAGTAGAAGAATTTGTGGAGGTTATTCTTAGTTTGAGTATTTATAACACAATATGGCAGAAATGTTAATGGAATTTCACATAACTCTGCAAGGTGATTTTTGGTGGTTTAGGAAAAATGTGTTAGTCCGAATACCAAACTGCTATCTCCATAAAGGTTCGTTTTCCCATCCTTGTGGAAAGCCCATGGCATGTAAATCAATATTGGGATAATCTGCAAGCAACCTGAGCAGCGAACTTTTCAAATCCATACAAGGAGTTATAGTTTGCTCCATATATAATATGGTGCATAACTGATGGTAAAGTTTGATAGGCTTTTGGGTTGGAGCAATCCAAGAAAGTGGAAGCCGATTTGGCAATTGTGGCTTCAATGCAAAACGCCTATTCCATATACGAGCATGGTGTGCACAACAATTGCGAAGCACGGTTATGCACCTTATCCAACTTTCCAAGTAAGTGTATTGAGGTAGTCCAAACTCTCTTGCCACTTGCTTTTTAAGACGATTGTCCTTAAACAGACAAAATAATTTGGAAAGCGTACCAAACGAAACGACCTCCAATGTTTTCCACACAGGAGGGAGAGAAGGGAAAGTATATTTCTCGGAATGCTCCTTGATGAAATCTTCATTTGAACGAGACACCTCTTTCTTGATATTGTCAAGGCAGCCTTCATAAAAGTCTGCATTCTTGAACAATGATGCATCCATAAACCAAAATGCGCCATGCTCCATGGAAAATATCTGAATCATTTTGGTCCGAAGAGAAATCTCTATATCTTGAATTGCCTTGAATATGAGTTGACGAAGTTCTTTGTCAAAGAGATAAAGGTCGATGGCTTGTTCAAATGTACTACCCAGTTTAATCATATTAAAGACAGAATAATCCCTTTCGATTCTTTATATACAGCCCATGTCTGATGGCATGGGAAGAGAACCCGCGTATCTGTCTTCACATGCAACTAATCGCTATTTTATCCCGAACTGGGGTAAATTGATTACATATTATAGCTTTATGTACCCATATAAGGATTTATAAACAAAATCCTTATATGGGTACGAACTAAATTATAAAGGCAATATGCCTTATTCGCTATTGTGGATAGTTTTCACTGAAAATATTGGATTTCGTGCTTGATAAAAATCCTTTCCTATACGAAAATATTTATTTTTATTTCCATATATAGTAACTTTCAACGTGTCTCCTTTGTTTGTTTTATTTACCAAAATTAAAGTCTTTATATCCATGCCGATAACTGGACCTTTTATTTTTTTTGAATTCTTGATATTATATATAACATCTGTATTCTTATCCATCTCAATTTGTTGGCCGAATTTGTAAAGGGAACAAAACACATAGTCATCAATTTGGATGCTTTCATTACCCCTACTGCAACAGTTCACAATAAACAAGAAAATACTAACGGTCAATAATTGCATCTTCATAACTTTCACTTGTTTTATTGCCAGCACTTTTTACTACAACAGAAATAGGACTATTCTTAAGTTGGTTGTATGTATTATTAGGAGTGAAACTGTCTGTCTTCCTCCATATATCGTAGGTAACTGGCAATACGAAAATAACTGATATTGCGAAGCTGCAATTTGGCAGTTGCAATATCTTCTATCACCAGCCCTCTGTTCTGGAGCAAGGCAACCTGTTCATCTACGTTTATCGGTTGTTTGTCGTAATCCATATACCCCTTATAAAAAGCGAAGTCCCACCGTGGTACGCATCGTTGAGAGGCGTGGTGGGATTTGTTGCTGCAAAAATACTCTTTTTTATTGGAAACTCCAAATATTTTCTTCAAAATCTGCTTGTCAAATATGGGTTTTAACGTAAAAAGCTCTAATTCCCAAGGTTTTCTCCTTGTAAGCTATGCGAGATTTAGAAAAATATCGCATCTTTGTCCCCGAATTAAGGCGTTCTTTGCATATTGCAAAATACAGAAACGAGCAGAAATCCGCTCGTTTCCATATCGTTACCTATATTCAATAGGTAATTTTGCAACTTCTTGATATTTAATAGAAGTCCTTTTTAGAGCGAGTTACACACATGAGGAATATTTAGAGGGTGTGCATTCTATTTTTCCATGCACACCCTCCGTTATTTTTTAGTTATTCGTTTGCTGTATCAGTTCTTAACGCGCTTCACGCCGTCTACGATGTAGATGCCGGCAGGCAGGTCGTCCCACTGCTGGGTCAGCTTTACGCCGTTAAGGTTGTAGATGCCTTGCTTGCGGGCGGGCACGTCGACTGTAATGGTGCCGATGCTGTTGTTGTCAGACTCAATCACCACCTTATCGGTGACCGTCTTGCCGTTGAGAGCAACGGCGTGCACATTTACATCAAAGGCAGCACCAGTGGGCTGGGTGATGGAGCTGCCGTCAAGCACGAGGTTTTGGAGGTCGCAGATTGAGCCACTGCTGCCAGTTGCCTCAACGTATGAGTTGCGCAAGGTCAGTATCTCACCACTCATGCCATCATCTCCTGCAACACCATATTTTCCTTCCGCATATAGCTTGACGCCTTCAACAGTGAGCGAAGTGTGCATATATAATCCACAATTACCACTGCTCTTCAATCTTAAAGTTCCAGAACCACTAATGGTGGATGTTTTATTTATCGTAAAGCATGCTTCACTTGACGTAATAGTGTTATTGCCGACTAAATTAATCTTCATGTCCTTTACACCTCTATTCCAAATTCCAGCATTTTCGCCAGTTATGTTAATAGTAACATCCTCCATAGTAAGGGTGTTAGTCTCGGGATCGTAGCTTATCTTTCCATCCACACCGTCAATGACGCTGAGGTCCTTGCAGTTTAGGGCTGTCACATCCACGCCGGCAATCTTGATGCCATAGCCTGGCTCAATCACAACTTTTTTTGTCACGGTTACCCCGTTCACTGCCACCGACTTCGTATCGGCATCGTATGCCGCATTGGACGGTGAATAGATGTAAGATCCATCAAGCTTCAGACCGGAGATGTCGCAGATGGAGCCCGAAGTGCCCGTAGCTTCAACGTGAGAGTTGCGGATGGTGAGCACCTCTGCTGCCTCGTTGTTGTTTGCGGATATGCCCCATTTGCCTTCCACCTCCAGCCAACAGTTGTTGATCTCGAGAGGAGAGTTTTCAAAAAGCACGGCGCCTTTGTCGTTCGTTATGGTGAGTTTTGAACCGCTGGCACCCAAGATTGACGTCTCCTGTTGCAGGTATATACCAGCCGAGTTGGTAACATTAATGGTGTTAGTGCCGATCAACTCTATCACCAGGTAGTCGCAGTCTTGGTTTAAGATGGCGTTACTGCCATCTGCCTCAATAGTGGCGTTGTCGAGCGTCAGGGTTCTGGTGTTGGGGTCGAAATACACCTTACCGCTCACTCCGCTGATTTCGGTGAGGTCATAACGGTTGTAGCCCGTAATATCCTCTCCGGCAATCTTGATGCCATACGTTTCTTGCGCCATCGCGAATGCTGACGACATCATAATTAGCACAAGCGTGAGAAACATACGCATGCTTACTTGTCTGGTTGGGTTGTTGTGTTTCATAATTTTTTTAGTTTTTTGCCTGGGCAGCCGAAACATACCCAGAGGTTTGTAAATATTAATTAGTAAATTGGTTCCTTTGAAAGAATTTTTCATATTTTGACTATATCGTCAAGAGTCCGATGTTGTCTCCGCATTTGCCTGTTTTGGAAGCCTGCACATTTACACTCGACAGCAGCGACAGCAGCACTGCCACCACCAACATTGTTACTTTTGATTTGCTTTTCATACTCTTTTATTTTATAGGTTTCTATCTCATCTTCACAACCGCTGCTCCACCAATCAATGCGGCTTTGCCATCCACTATGATTGACTGACATCCGTCTGGTTTCCACAGCTTATTGCCTATATGTCATAACGCGTCACTTTGCGTTGGCGTTAAATTCCTGAACAAAGCGGAGAATCCACACCCGTTGTCCGACTCTCCCTAAAATCCGTCAGCTTGGTTTATGTTTTTATTTCGGTTTGTTCGCAAAGTTATGCAATATATCCAAATTCCAAACATTTATGTCTAAAAAATTTACCCCAATTTTTCATTATGATGATTTTTTACAACAAAAGAAGCGCCCTCCGATTTTCACAAACCAGAGAGCGCATGATGCTATACTATTTCACAACCTTACTTTACCACCACCTTATGCGGCTTGCCGTTGACGCGCACCACGTAGATGCCGGCTACGGGCACAGAGACGCGGTGCGACTTTCCGCTGTAAAGCAGCGAGCCGCCTATGCCGTAGACCTCAACCACCGCATCGGCAACTCCTTCTACGACTATCTCGCCGCCGGCGGCAGTCACCGTCACGCCTGGCGTGCCGACCTCGCCGACAGAGCTTCCGCCCGGAGTGATTTTCGAGAAATCACCCCACTCGGCAGCTGTTTTATAAGCGTCAACACATCCTTCCGGAACAACAAGCTCGCACGCGGTTTTATCCACTCCGACAAACACATCTTTTCCACATTTCGGCGGCACTTTTGTCAGCATCTCAAGCCTTGTCAACCCTGTGCATTCTTTGAATGCGGCATTTCCGACACTCGCCACCGATTCTCCGACAACGACGTTCTTCAACCCGCGGCATCCATAGAGGGTTATGCCCCGATGCTCTTCACTGAATTCGGAATCACCATGCTTGTCAACGATTCACAGCCATAGAAGACATGTCCTTCGAGGTTGATCACCGAACTTGGAATCACCACGCTTGTCAAGCCGCTGCAGCCACTGAAAGCACCGCTTTTGATGTCAGTCACCGAATTAGGAATCTCTATGCTCGTCAACGCCACACAATAAGCGAAGGCATCTTCTCCGATTTTCGTCACCGTGTTAGGGATAACCGTATTCTTGCAACCATAAATCAGCGTGTTGGTTGCTGTTTCTATTATCGCATTGCAATTGCCTCTACTGTCGTACACTTTATTTTCCTTGTCAACACTAAAGCTCGTCAACTTGCCGCAATTGAAAAATGCCTTGGCTTCAATAACCTTCACCGCGCTTGGAATCGTCACGCTCAACAACCCGCGGCATCCACTGAAGGCCGATGGTCCGATGCTCGCCACCGACTCTCCGATAGTCACAGTTTCCAAGCCTTCACAGCCACGAAAGACGCCTTCTAATATTTCCTTCACAGAGTTTGGAATAACCACATTTGTCAATTTTCCGCAGAAACTGAAAGCATATTTTCCGAGATTCTCGATTCCTTCCGATATCGTCACCGACACTATCGAAGTGCCCCATGGCGCGCCCATTAAGGAATAGCCATACATCTTTCCCTTTCCGGTCAACTCCAAGTTGCCTTTATCGTCAAGAGTCCATGTGATGTTGTCTCCGCATTTGCCTGTTTGGGAAGCCTGCACATTTACACTCGACAGCAGCGACAGCAGCACTGCCACCACCAACATTGTTACTTTTGATTTGCTTTTCATACTCTTTTATTTTATAGGTTTCTATCTCATCTTCACAACCGCTGCTCCACCAATCGATGCGGCTTTGCCATCCACTATGATTGACTGACATTTGTCTGGTTTCCACAGCTTATTGCATATATGTCATAACGCGTCACTTTGCGTTGGCGTTAAATTTCTGAACAAAGCGGAGAATCCACACCCGTTGTCCGACTCTCCCTAAAATCCGTTAGCTTGGTTTATGTTTTTATTTCGGTTTGTTCGCAAAGTTATGCAATATATCCAAATTCCAAACATTTATGTATAAAAAAATTACTCTAATTTTTCATTATGATGATTTTTTACAACAAAAGAAACGCCCTCCGATTTTCACAAACCAGAGAGCGCATGATGTTACACTAATATTTTTTATAAAACTTACCTTATTGCTACCTTGACGGTGCCTTTCTTGAATTCCACGATATAGACTCCCGGCGACGGCACTTCAACCTGCCGGTTCAAGCCCATTCCGACAAGCATTCCGCCCGCCGAATAAACCTTAATCATCTCTGTTTCACCTACGCCGTCAACGCAGATGCGTCCGTCGCACACAGCCACACTCACACCGTCGCCTGCCACCGCCGACACGCCGCTTGTTGTCAGGTCGCCGATATTCGAGAATTCCTTCCATCCGGTAGCTGCGGCATAGGCTGCCATCGACTCTGCCGGCACACAGAGATGCGCCGAATAGTCGGTGAATGTATTGTCACGTATCGATGGCGGAGTAACAGCCAGACACGTGATTTCCTCGAACACGACGTTCCGGAACGTCTCATGCTTAATTTCCTGGAGCGATGCCGGCAATAGTATGCGTTTCAACGACGTACAGCCGTCGAAGGCATATTCACCGATTGTCTTCACCCCTTCGGCTATACCCACCGACACGAGCGACTCGCAGCCGTCGAAAGCGAATGAGCCTATCATCCCGCCTGCCACACTCACGGCTTTAAGACTCTTGCACCCCTCAAATTCCATTCCAAGTTTGCTGATATCGCTGCTCAGCTGCAACGGATTGGCGGAATTAATCGTTTCAAGCGACTCGCAACTATAGAATGCACGGTCGGCTATCATCAGATTGTCGGCGCAGACATTTACCGTCGTCAAAGCCTTGCAGTTGTAGAAGCATCCGCCGCCCACCGAGACGAGGTTTGACGGGAGCGTGATTTCTGTCAGCGACAAGCAACCTTTGAACACTCCGTCGGGCAATTCCGTGACGCCCTCCGGTATCTCTATCGCTGCAATGGCTGTCGACATGAATGCCCACTTGCCGATGGTCTGCAACTGGCTGCCTGACGCAAACGTCACCGCATTGAGCGACGTGCAGTCTCTGAACATATTCTCGGGAAGCGCTTTGACGGCTGCGGGAACGGTCACCTTTTGCAACTGTGTCTTGCCTCTGAACGCAGCATCGATGCGAGTCACCGGCATCTGAGAGCCGTCAATCGACAGATAGTCCTTGATGTCGGCAACCACAGTGTCGTCGGCAACACCTGTCACCCACGCTTCCGTATCGTTTGCCCTATACTCAACGCCGTCTGCCAATCCGGCAAACGTCAGATACGTGTTGCTTTCGTCCCAGCCTTTGTCGGTTGCCGCCACATACGCTGCAACGCTTCCAACCGGCACGATTACCGTGCATTTTTTGAACTGATATGAATACGTCGTCGATTTTGGCAGCGTCAGCGGAGCCGCGCTGTGGCAAACCACCTTTATGCCGACATTCCAGAAAGCGTTGCTGCCCATGGTTGTAAGCGATGCCGGCAATTCAAGCTCCTTGATTTTGCTACAATTGAAAAATCCCATCTCGCCGATTTCAGTCAAGCCTTCGTTGAGCGTTATCGACAATATGTTCTGACAGTTGTAGAATGCCTTGCGGCCTACGGTCTTCACGTTCTTACCAAGCGTAATGCCTGTTATTCCGCTCTGGTCGAATGCGCCATCAGGAATTGCGGTCACGCCGTCAGGGATGTTGACATCACACGCCATCGCAGAGCATCCGTTGAACGCCGACACGCCGATTTCAGTCAGCGCGGCGGGTAGTTCTATCGACGTCAGAGCCTTGCAGCCGAGGAATCCATATTCGCCGATGCTTCCCAGCGAAGCGGGCAGCACTACCGACGGCAATGCCTTACAACCATTGAAAGCGTAAGCACCTATCGATGTGACCGTGGCTGGCATCGTCACCGACGTCAACTCCGTGCAGTTGCGGAATGCATCGTTGGGGATTTGCGTGATGCTGGCGGGAATGGTCACCGACTTGACTGCGGCGGAGTTTTTCAGCAACGCCGCGCGCATCTCGTTGACCGTATAACTGTTTCCGCCTTGCTCCACAGTAGCTGGAATCACCACGTCTGAGCCCGTGACATCGGTATCGACATTATATAGCAATGCGTCAGTGTCGCCAAAATAAAACGACAGTCCGCCGGTCTGCATCTCGCCGACAGCTATCACACTTGTCGACGCCACCCACCGGTCTGCCTGGCGATATGCCGTCACACAACCATTGGGCACGAAAAGCGGACAATTCAACTGCCGCGAATTTCTCAACGTTGGCGGTGTCGTTGCCTTTGAAATCAATTTCTTTATTTTACTCCAAATTCCAACCGTATATATGTCTGTGACAGTCGACGGAATGGTCAGTTCTGTAACAACGGCTCCAGTAAAGGCATAACTTTCAATCTTCGACAAGCCTTCGTTGAGCGTTATCGACGCAAGGCTGGAGCATTCGCCGAACGCAGACTCCGGGATTGTTGCCAATGGGGCGCCGGTGAGGTTGAGCGATTTGATTCCCGATTTTTGGAAAGCCCCCTTGCCTAATGTCTTCAAGACAGGCAGCGTCACGTCAATGGCCCAAGCACTGCATTCATAAAATGCATAATCGCCTATCTCCTCGACTTCCGACGGCAGCTGCAGCGATGTCAACGCGGAGCATTTGTAGAACGCATTGCCGCCGATAGTCTTTACCGTTTCTGGAACAATCACTTCCGTAATCTTTTTGTAGTAGAAGAGTCCGCGTTGAATCTTTGTGAGCGCACGGGCTGCTCCGTCTATCTGTATTGTCTTTGACAAGGCAACCGAAGTCTGTGTTCCGTCAAAATATATGGCGCAGGCATTGCCGTCTTCCATTGCGGAATAATAGACATTGTCTGCCTCTTTCAATCCGCCATAAACCGACAATTCATAGCCTTTCTCAACGCCCCAATGCCCCGACAGAGTAGTCCGATAAACCGGAATGCTCGCAATGTCGGGAGCCACGACCATCAGATGTGCACTCTGAAACGAATATTTTCCAACCGACGGAGGCGTCTGGCTCATAAAGTGGATCAACTTATAGTTGGAGCCCACGGAATTATCGGCGAGCACAGGAGAGCCTTTAAACGTAATCTTTTTCAGAGTCTCTCCACGCAGAAAGTATGTGCCTACATACTCCACACTCGCAGGAATTGTCACTTCCGTCGCCGAAACAACTTCAGAGTAGAGCGAATTCTTTTCCAGTCGTTTCAGCCTTTCTGGAAGCGTTATCGCCGTAATGTTCTTTATAAGCGACTCGCCCTCGCCTTCAAACATTCTCACAGCAAGCACCTCCACGGGATAGGTCTTTCCTCCAATCTGCACCGTCTGCGGAATATTGAGCGGGCCGTTGAGCTCGCTCACCACGTCGTAGCCGATTGCACGGTGGGAATCGTGATAATAACGTATGCCGTCTACATCCGCATGGTCTGTGCCTTCCACAAGCACCTCCGCCTGATTCCATCCGGCAGCGTTATAGGCATCGGAGCATCCTTCTGGCACGTGCACTGTGGTGCGGCCCGAATATGCCTTGTATTGTATGCGGGTGACTTCCGGCAACGTGGGCGGAACGGCCGACGTCAGCGTAATCTCCACATTCTTATAAGACGTGTCATTGTCAATGAAATAAACAATGTTGTTCGTAACAGAGCCTGTGATATAATCACGGCTGCCAGCGGTTATCGTTGGCGAGCCTTCGATTGTCAGCTTCTGTATTCGTCCCGACTCAATCGTGACCATCTCCTTCACCGATGCCGGAAATGTCAGTTCGCTGATGCCCGACATTTGTGCAAATTTCGTTTTTACCGACTTCACCGTGCCGGGGATTACGAGCGACGTCAATTTGCGCTGCCCGGAAAATGCGTTTGCCTTGATTTCAAGCAAACCCTCCGGAAGAACTATCGACGTGTAGTCGAACCAGCCACCCCTCAAGCCATAGACGGTGAACGCTCCATCGCCGAGCGCCGTGACGCGGTAGGTCTGATTGTCGTTGGGGTTTACAACTGTCATCGGCACCACTACATCCATCTTTGTGGGACGCACCATTTCGCCGTCTACCGTATAGTCATACTTCGCCACTTCGACGGTTTTCGCCTCAGCGTCGGTGATGTTGTAACACAGCTCATCGACAACAAAGTCGGACGCCTGTATGCCTGTCGCAACGGCAAGCATTGCTGCCAACAGACAAATTTTAATTCTGATTTTTCGCATAAGATTTGGTTTGTTTTTTGCTCACAAAAATCGGCATTTTCAAACCTACTGCAAAAAATCAAAGCCACAAAAATGTTCCTCTCGCGCAATCCGATGTTCCTCTGACGCAATTTGTCGCTATAATATTCTTACTTTCAATCAATTCACACCTTTATTTTTTTTTGATTTTCATTCCCCTTCACACCATCTTTTCACTGCTTTCCGGAGCGCGGAATCAAACATTTACAGCACACCTGTGCCGTCTGACTCATTGTCTATTTTCTTGACGCCATTGTCAAATTTTTTGACAGTCAGGCATCCCGCCTAAAATCGTTACCAATTATGTCTCAACAATTTAACTCTTTTGGCACTATTATAGCACTATTTTTTTACATGAGAATAAAATTTGTCATATTATCAATGCTTCTGGCGGCGTTGGCAGCCACGGCTCAGACACGGATGTCGGTCGACAGCTGCATGCGCTATGCCGCAAACCACAATCTCGACGTGCGCGCAGCCCGCATTTCGCTAAGCGACAGCCGTCTTGACCAGCAGTCGGCATTGGCAAGCACACTGCCGTCGGTGGGCGCTCAGATAGGCGCACAATTCAGCTTCGGACGCTCCATCGACCCCGCCACCAACACCTACAACAACCTGCGCACATTCGGCAATTCCTACGGGTTGAGCATAAGCGTGCCGCTGTTTACCGGTGGAAGTCTTGTAAACGACTTCCGCAGCGCGCGTGCAGCCAAACGCCAGGCGGAGTCGGAAGTCGACGCGCAGCGCGACAACGCCTCTATCGCGGCACTCGACGCCTGCGTCAATCTGCTATACTGTCAGGAATTGTCTAAAATTATGGACGCCAAACACCGCGAAAGCCTCGACGCTCTGAAGCAGACTCGCCGCATGAAGGAGCTGGGGCTGAAAAGCGCCGTAGACCTAAGCCAAAGCGAAGCCCAGGAAGCCGACGACGACTATTGCCTCACCTCCGCGCTCGCACAATTGCGTTCTGCCGAACTGAAACTGAAATCGACGATGAATTTTCCGCTCGCCGACAGTCTTTCGGTGGAGATGCCGGCAACAGGGGCGGCTACGGTCAGCAACGGGCTGCTGGCTGCCGACAATCCTCTGTTGCGTCAAGCCGAGGCAAACGTCGAGACCCAACGGCTAAACGCGCTCTCTGCCCGCGGACGGCTGATGCCGTCAATCTTCCTCAACGCCGGCATTTCCGACTACTATTACAGCCATCAGGGTCAGACAAACGAGTCGTTCGGCAGACAGATGGACGTGAACTTCGGACAATACGTCGGTGTGTCGGTAAGCATTCCGCTGTTCGACGGTCTGAGCCGCATCAACGGCTACCGCAAGGCGCGCAACAGATATGTGGCGGCGCAGATTGCATTGGAACGGCAGCGACTGCAACTTGACACCGACTTCTCGCAAGCCGTCATCGACCGCGACAACTTTGCCAAAGAGATTGTGAAGATGGAGCGCAAGGTCGATGCAGACTCGGTGGCATACGCTCTGGCGCGACGCAAATACGACGAGGGACTGATGGACGTGCTCGACCTGCGCAAAAGTGCCGACAATTGGTTTGCATCGCAAGCCGAACTCGTGCGCTGCCGTTTGCTCTTCGACGTGAAACGTCGCCTCGCCAACTATTACATTACAAACAAAATCTTTGACTGACATGGACATACAACTGAAAAAGCGCCGCTTCCCGATAAGCCGCAAAACGATTACAATAATTGCCATTGCCGCCGGAGTGGCTATAGCCGCCGCTATTGTGGTGCTACAAGGCGGAGCGTCGGCAATGAGAGTGGAGAGGGAGTCGCTGCTCATAGGCGACGTGACGCGAGGTCAGTTTGACGACTACGTCCGCATTCTCGGCAAGGTGCAGCCGCTCACATCGATACAGCTGAGCGCCGAGGAGGGAGGCATCGTGGACCGCATTTTCGTAGAAGAGGGCGCAAGAGTGGTGAAAGGACAACCAATAGCACAGCTGCGCAACTCTTCGCTCGACCTTGAGATTCTCAACGCCGAGGCAAACCTCGCCGAGAAACAGAATTTCCTGCGCAACACGCAAGTGACAATGGAGCAGGACAAGCTAAGCAACCGCACAGAAAAACTGCAGCTCGACATCGATGTGCGACAAAAACGACGCACGTTTGAGCAGTACAAACGTCTGCTCGACGAAGACCTGATTTCCAAAGAAGAATATCTGAAGGCACAGGAGGACTTTCAGCTTGCCTCGGAGAAGCGCAAGCTTGTCTGCGAGCGGCTGCGCCAGGACTCCATCTACCGCAGCATCCAGATAAGCCAACTTGAGAGCGACCTTCAAAACATGCGTCTGAGCCTCGACCTTATCCGCCAGCGGCGCGACAAGCTGACCGTATGCGCTTCTGCCGACGGCGAGCTGGGACAGATGTCGCTGGAGCTGGGACAGACCATCGCTTCCGGACAGATGATAGGCCGCATCAACGTGGTGAACGGACATAAGATGGAAGCCGACATTGACGAGCACTACATCGACCGCATCGCCACCGGGCTGACCGGGACTATGGAGCGTGGCAAATCCACCTATCAAGTGATGGTGGGCAAGGTTTATCCCGACGTGCGCGACTCTAAATTCCGCATCGACATGCAGTTTGTGGGCAACGTTCCTGCCAATATGCGCAACGGGCAGACAAACTATGTCAACCTGCGCCTCGGCGAACCTTCGACGGCGATAATGATTCCTCGCGGATCTTTCTTCACGGCAACAGGCGGAAACTGGATTTTCGTGATAGGAAAAGACGGCAAGACTGCCCATCGCCGTTCTGTAAGAATCGGACGGCAGAATCCGAGTTTCTACGAGGTGACCGAGGGGCTGCAGCCGGGCGAGCGCGTTGTGATTGGCGGCTACGACAATTTCGGCGACTGCACAAAACTGATTATTGAATAATACAAAAAAACATCCACAGATATGATTATCAAAACAACAAATCTCACAAAGACATTCCGCACAAGCGACATCGAGACCATTGCGGTCAACAACATCTGCCTTGAAATCGAAAATGGCGAATTCGTGGCAATAATGGGTCCTTCGGGATGTGGCAAAACCACATTGCTGAACATTCTCGGACTTCTTGACTCGCCATCTTCCGGCTCTTTTATGCTCAACGGCTCAGACGTCGGAACGCTCGGCGAGCGCGACCGCACACGCCTGCGACGCGGAAAGATTGGATTCGTGTTCCAGAGTTTCAATCTCATCGACGAACTCACTGTGAGGGAAAACATCGAGTTGCCGCTCACTTATATGAAAATCCCATCGGCTGAACGCCGGAAGTTGGTCAACAACATCATGCAACGCATGGAGATAAGCCACCGCGCAAAGCATTTTCCTCACCAGCTGTCGGGCGGACAGCAGCAGAGAGTGGCTATTGCACGGGCTGTGGTGAGCCATCCCGACCTCGTGCTTGCCGACGAGCCTACGGGCAACCTTGACTCCAAAAACGGAGCGGAGGTGATGAGAATCCTCAGCGAGCTCAACGCCGCCGGCACCACCATCGTGATGGTAACCCACAACAAGCACGACGCCGAGTATGCCGCGCGAGTGGTGGAGATGCTCGACGGAAAGATTGTGTCGACAATACAAAACAAAAATCTTTAATCTGCGGAGGAATCAGACAATGAAATCACTATTACGCAACCTGATGTTCGTGGCGCGGCGCTACCGCCTGTCGGTGGTGCTCAACCTGCTGGGACTGACAGCGGCATTCATGGTGTTTGTGGCACTGTTGATGCAGATTGACTACGACCGCAGCTACAATGCCGCACTGGCGGATGCCGACCGTATAGCCATGCCTTGCAACATTCCGCCAAAAGACAGCGATTTTGAAAAGTTTTCGGCAATGAGCTTCCCTATAATGGAGCTGATTGGCGGGCAACCGCATGTGGAAAGCTACACCTATATCCTCGGAGACTGCTATGAGGAGACATTCTACATCAACGAGCATTTCTGCTCCGGGACGTTTATGATGTGCGCTCCGAATTTTGCCGACTTCTACAAACTCGACATCGTGGTGGGCGACAAAAAATGCCTCGACGCCAACCAGGTGATGATACCGGAAAGTTTCGCCAAGAAATATTTCGGCGACGCTTCGCCATTGGGCAAAAGCATCAACAAAGCGAAAACATGGATTGTGGGTGCCGTCTACCGCGACATCCACGCCAAAAACACATGGCTGAGGAATCCTGTGCTCAGAGTAATCGACAAATCGTGGTTTGGCGACAATTTGACAAACCCCAATATGAACTCGTTCACAATGTTCATAAAAGCCGACAAAGCGGAGAATTTCCCTGCAATACGGGCATCGGCCAACAAGCAGTTTGAAGAAATCTGCAAAGGCAACGAGTGGTTTGGCAATTCCCGCAAAGAGTTTGTGCTGATTCCGCTGACCGAGACCCACTACAACAGCGATTTCATTCTGGTGGGAGAACAAATAAAAGCGTCAAACGAGAAGATTCTGCTGTCAATAGCCTTGCTGATTCTGCTGATTGCCGCCATCAATTTCGCCAACTTCTCCAACGCGCTGATTCCGATGCGCGTGCGCAGCATAAACACGCAAAAGATTCTCGGAGCCACACAATCGTCGCTGCGCCTGTATCTGACAGAAGAGGCTGCCGGAATCGCTTTTACGGCATTCATAATTGCCGTCGGTGGGTTGTTGCTGCTGTCGCACACGGAGATGAACCAACTGACCGTGGCTGGAATAAATCCTTTCGGCAACCTGCACGTGCTTGGTCTTTCTGCCGCGACGGCGATTGTGGCAGGTGTTCTTGCCGGGCTGGCTCCCGCTTGGCGGATCACGTCGTTTGCCCCTGCCGTGGCGCTTAAAGGCAACTTCGGATTGTCGCCAAGAGGCAAGGCTATGCGCACGGCGATGATAGGGCTGCAGTTCTTCATCTCGGCTTCGCTGATTGTCAGTGCCCTGCTTATGCAACGGCAACGCGACTACCTTGTGAACTCCGCCGACTACGGATTTCTGAAGGATGAGCTGATGGTATGCGACATCACCCGCGCCGACATCTCCGAGCCGCAAACCGCCGTCGAGGCTTTGAAACGTCTGCCGATGGTGGCTGATGCTTCGCTGTCGTGGAGTGTGGCTGGGCGCAAAGACAACTCCCAGGGATGGGTGTTCCACAGCGCCGACGGTAATGAGGTGGCGCCACGCACCCTGTTTGCCACCGCCGGCTATTGCAACACAATGGGCATAAAAATCGTCGACGGACGCGACTTCTGCGCCTCCGACACAAATGCCATAATCCTCAACAAGCTGGCACGCGACAAATACAGCAGCTCTGTCGATGTTGGCAAATGCCTTATGTTCGGCGGCACGCAGTTTCCAATCGTGGGCATCTGCGACAATGCGAAGTTCTCGTCGCTGCACAGCAAGACGGAGCCTGTAATGATTGTGTTGAGTAAGGACTTTAATTGCGACAACCTGACTGTGCGTGTCAAGAAAGGCGCAAACATGTTTGACGCTGCCTCCAAAATTCGCACGGAATTGACGAAGTTCAACGCTGAATACCCTTTCGAGATGCAGTTCTACAACAAGATTCTCGACGACACCTACAAAAACGAGATGCGCCTCACCAATCAGATTTCGGTTTTCTCGCTGCTTGCCATTGCCATCAGCATTATGGGTGTGTTCGGGCTGGTGGTGTTCGACAGCGAGTATCGCCGACGAGAGATTGCCGTGCGCAAAGTGTTCGGCTCGTCGACTGCCGATGTTGTGGCAATGTTCAATCTGAAATACTTAAAGATTCTGGCTGTCAGCTTCATTCCTGCGGTGCCTCTGTCATATTGGTTCGTGAACCGATGGCTTGAGGAGTTTGCATATAGAATCAGCATCGGCTGGATGGTGTATGCCGCCACGTTCATCGCCCTTGCCGCACTGACTGCCGCCACTGTCACCTATCAATGCTGGCGCACAGCCAGGGCTAATCCTGTCGACAGTCTGCATGCTGAATAGCTTCCTGAAAATATAAGTTTCCTCAATCCCGGCAGAAAGGCAATTGACTCTTGCCGTTTTTGCCGGGATTTTTCTTATCTTCGCAACACAATGAAAAAGCAAGGCAAAATACTTGTTGTCGACGACAACCGCAACATTCTGTCATCGTTGCGGCTGCTGCTCGACGATGTCTTTGAGGATGTGATGACGCTGCCGTCGCCAAAAACTATGCTGAATGTCTTGGCGCACGGCGTCGATGCCGTGCTGCTCGACATGAATTTCGTGGCTGGAATCAACAATGGCAACGAGGGTCTGTACTGGCTTCACAAAATCAACGACAAGTTTCCGGATGTGCCTGTTGTGCTGTTTACGGCTTACGCCGATGTGGAGTTGGCGGTGCAGGCGATGAAGGACGGTGCTTTTGATTTCGTGGAAAAGCCGTGGGACAATACCCGCCTGATCGACACGCTTATGCGCGCGGTTAAATCGCGGCTGGGATCCGCTCCCGCCAATCCAACACCGACGGAGATGGTCTGGGGACAATCGGAAGCAATGCTGCGACTGAAGACTTTGGTGGAGAAAGTGGCACGCACCGACGCCAATGTGCTGATTACTGGCGAAAACGGTACGGGAAAGGATGTGCTCGCCCATGAGCTTCACCGCCTGTCGGCCCGCGTGGCGAAACCGATGGTGTGTGTCGACATGGGTGCCATTACCGACACGCTGTTTGAAAGCGAGCTGTTTGGCCATGTCAAAGGTGCGTTCACCGACGCCCGGACTGACCGCAAGGGTCTGATTGAGGAGGCCGACGGTGGCACGTTGTTTCTCGACGAGATAGGCAACCTGCCGTTGCACCAGCAGGCAAAACTGCTGACCGTGGTGCAGCGACGCTATGTTCAGCGCGTTGGCAGCAACACGCCTACGACCGTCGACATTCGCCTTGTGTGCGCCACCAACAAGAACCTTCAAAAGATGGTTGCCGACGGATCTTTCCGGGAGGATTTGCTCTACCGCATAAACACCATACAGCTCGAACTGCCGCCGCTGCGCAATCGCCGTGACGACATTCCACTGCTCGCCGACAGCTTTCTTAAATGCTATGCCAGACGCTACGGCAAGGATATATGCCGCTTCTCGACGGAGGCTATGGAGGCGTTGAAGAGCAATGCCTGGCCCGGCAACATCAGGCAGCTGCGCCACGCCGTGGAGAAGGCGGTGATAATCACCGACAATGCGGTTATCGGCTCTGCCGACCTGCAACTGCCGGTGGCTGACGCGACTTCGGCTGAACCGGAGATTACGATTGAGGCGATGGAACGGAAAATGATATGCGACGCCATTGCGCGCTGCGGAGGCAACCTGTCGCTTGTGGCGACAAGACTCGGCATCAGCCGCCAAACTCTCTACAACAAGATGAAACGCTACGAAATTGAGCCTTGACAATGACCAGGATTCTAAAACATATTGTCTTCGTAGCCGTAATTGCCGTTGCTCTGCTTTTCTCTGCCGGCGCTTCGCCGACGGTTATGGCTGCCGCAATGGCTGCCGTGGCTGCAGCCGCTGCAATCGGAATAGCGGCTGTCAGGCATGAGCGGCAAAAATACGCTACGCTGCTCGAAGCCATACGCAACAACGATTTCACAATGCGCTTCCAGAAAGGTGACAAGGAAATCAACGCTCTGCTCGACTCGCTGACTGAGATTATAAAGCAGTCTAAGTCGGGCGCCGAGCTGCGCGAACGCTACTACAAGGCAATCATCGACCGGGTAAATGCGGGAATCATTGCAATCGACAGCAATGGCAACGTGCGCATCTGCAACGACAATGCACTCAAAATGCTCGGAATGAAATATGCCGCCAACACTGCCGCTATAAACCGCTCTTTGCCTGGTTTCGACAATATAATAGCCGACTCTACTGTCGCGGGAACTACAATCGTCGGCTGTGGCAAAGACAAGAACTTGTCGGTAAGCGTGTCGGGATTCGTTCACGACGGCAACACGACGACGGTGTGCGTGCTGACCGACATTCACAATGCGCTGAGCCACAAGGAGGTTGATGCATGGATCAACCTTACAAGGGTGCTTACACACGAGATTATGAACAGCATCGCTCCTATCAACGCCCTGAGCGATAGCCTGCTGCCGACGGCATCCGGCACAATGAAAGAAAAAATCGAGGTAATCCGCGACACTTCGGCATCGCTGATGGCATTCACCGAGACTTTCCGCAAATTCTCTGCCATCCCAAAGCCGCAACGGCAATTGGTCTACGTTGCGGATCTCATATCCGAGTCTACGACTCTGCTCTGCGAGTCAATAGCGAATGCTTCGGTGAAAATACATACGGAAAATGACTTGATTGTCAATGCCGACCGCACGCTGATGGTCCGCGCGCTTGTAAACCTTCTTCACAATGCGGTTGACGCCGGAGCTACAAAAATCGACATCTGTTCTCGCTCGTGCAGCGACGACTCGGTGGTTATCGACATCTCCGACAATGGCTCTCCGATTCCTGAAGAATGCCGCGACCGCATCTTCGTGCCGTTCTTCACCACGAAGCAGAACGGATCGGGCATCGGACTTGCCGTGGCTCGGCGTGTGCTGTCGCTCCACGACGGCGGCATCTCTCTCATTCAGCCCACCGACGCTCCATACACCAAGACGTTCCGAATGTCGCTCCTGTAATTTCCATTTGCTGGGGAAAAATTACGCTAAAATCTTTCATTTAGCCTCTATTTATTCTTTCCACCAACTCAGTAGGTGTTAGTATTTCCATCTTTGAAAAGCCAAACCATTTTTTGCCCAAGTCCTTGATGGATGCTCCAATATGATATACATCATCGTCTATACAAAGAAAGCGGTCATGTGACTGACGGAATATTTCAACATCAATTTGCGCATATTGAGCGTTATGACGGTCAATGTCAAGGTGGAATTGACGGCTTACCTGCTGAGTATAGATAACTGCTGATACATCATTTCCCCTCTTATCAAGCAAAGTCAATACTGTTTCATCCACATAGTTGTCAATAAGAATGATTCTTTTATTCGCACTCTTAATCAAATCAGACACGAAAGTATAGGCATCATAAATTTGCCCACTATAGAATATACCCTGTTTCGGCTTCACATTGCCCTCGTCCAATCTGCGAAACACCTCATCAATTCGCTTATCTGTTTCTTGCTGATGTTGCTGCATTTCGAGTTGGTGATACTCCATCGTTGAAAGGCGTTGGAAAACATCTGCGTTTGTCGTCATGAAACGTCTCATTGCTACAAATGCATCCATGATACGTATGCTCATACGAATTGCTGTTTCACTTCTGAGAACTGTGGAGAGCATAGCCACTCCTTGCTCGGTGAAAACATATGAACAAGCCGTTGAGTGCTTCAAACTATTGAACCGGTCACTATTTGCGACCAATTCAGCCATTTCTTCTTTAGTCAATTGGAAACGGAAACGTTCAGGAAATCTCTCCATATTCCGTTTTACAGCTTGATTTAGCGTCTTGGTTTCCACCCCATAAAGTTCAGCCAGATCTCTGTCTATCATTATCTGCTTTCCTCGAATTGTTATGATTCGACTTTCTATAGGAGCGGCGACTATAACCTTATTATTTGGTAACCGGTCACAATTTGTGACCGGTTCGACTTTATCTTGATGCCCTGTTTTCTTTGCCATTGTCACATTCTTATTTATGCCACAAATATAATGCCTTATCGTGACAATCCATCATTAGAAAAAGACTTTTTGAATGAAACGAAAATAAAAGCATCATTCTCCTGTAATTTCCATTTGCTGGGGAAAAAGCTCTGTATTTCGGGTTGTCATTGAAGTAAGATTGTTTATTGTTGTTTGCCAATGATGATGTAACTTTGCATCGTGGTAAATCAATAAAAACAACTATAACATGTATCTCGAAAACATCAATTCTCCTGCCGATGTGAAGAAGCTGTCTGTCGGCGAACTGACTTCTCTATGTGCTGAGATGCGCGAGGCGCTGATTCAGAAACTCAGCGTGCATGGCGGACACGTGGGCCCGAACCTCGGCATGGTGGAGGCCACAGTGGCTATGCATTATGTGATGAACTCGCCGGTGGACAAATTCGTGTTCGACGTGTCTCATCAAAGCTACGCTCACAAGATGCTCACCGGACGCAAAGAGGCATTTACAAACCCGGATTGCTACGACGATGTGTCGGGCTACACCGAGCCTTCTGAAAGCGTGCACGACCATTTTGTTATCGGACACACCTCGACTTCTGTAAGCCTTGCTTCGGGACTGGCGAAGGCGCGCGACCTGCGCGGCGAGCGGTTTAATGTGGTGGCGGTGATTGGCGACGGCTCGCTAAGCGGCGGTGAGGCGTTTGAGGGCCTTGACGTGGCTGCTGAGCTTGGCTCAAACATGATTGTGGTGGTCAACGACAACCAGATGTCGATTGCCGAAAACCACGGCGGACTTTACCACAACCTGCAGCTGCTGCGCGAAACCAACGGCGAGGCGTCTTGCAACTTCTTCAAGGCTATGGGCTTCGACTATCTCTATGTGGCTGACGGCAACGACGTCGAGGCGATGATCGAGGCTTTCAGTCGTGTGCGCGACATCGACCATCCCATCGTGCTCCACATAAACACGCTTAAAGGCAAAGGGTATCGGTTTGCCGAGTGCCAGAAGGAACGTTTCCATTGGAGCATGCCGTTCGACATCCCTACCGGAGAACTGAAAAAGCCGGCTGGCGACAAGGGCTATGACACGCTGACTGCGGAGCATCTGCTGTCGCTGATGAAGGCCGACCGGACGGTGGTGGGCATTACGGCCGGTACTCCGACGGTGTTCGGTTTCACTAAAGACCGACGCGAGCGCGCGGGAAAGCAGTTTATCGACATGGGAATCGCGGAGGAGCAGGCTGTGGCTATGGCTTCGGCGCTTGCAAAAGGCGGGGCGAAACCGGTGTTCGGGGTCTACAGCACGTTCATTCAGCGTGCCTACGACCAGTTGTCGCAGGATCTCTGCATCAACAATAATCCTGCCACGATTCTCGTGTTTTGGGGCAGCCTCGGCGCTATGAACGACGTGACACACCTCTGTCTGTTCGACATCCCGCTGATTTCAAACATCCCGAATATGGTCTACCTTGCGCCTACATGCCGCGAGGAATATCTGGCAATGCTCGACTGGAGCATCCAGCAGACTGAGCATCCGGTGGCTATACGTGTGCCTGCCACTGGAGTGGCTGGGTCGCGCAGCGTTGACTTCCCCACCGACTATGAGCCGGAGATGAACCGTTTTGAGATGGCTCACTGCGGCAGTGGTGTGGCAATCATCGGTGTGGGCAATTTCTTTGCTCTTGCTGTGACTGTGGCTGAACAGCTGAAGCAAAGCGGCATCGATGCTACTGTTGTCAACCCTCGTTTCCTCACCGGTCTCGACACGGAGCGTCTTGAAGGCCTCCGCGACAGCCATAGCCTGGTGGTGACGCTTGAAGACGGTGTGCTCGACGGCGGATACGGGGAAAAGATAGCCCGCTATTATGGCGAATCGGAGATGCGCGTGATGTGCCGTGGTGTTCGCAAAGAGTTTATCGACCGATACAACGTCGGCGAGGAGTATGCGGCAAACCGTCTGACTCCCGACCAAATCACCGCCGACACCCTTGAAATACTGAATTGACAAATCATTGCTCTGTCAAGGGCAAAAAAACATCCCGATTGCAGCCGCAACCGGGATGTTTCTATTTATGGGGAAATGACTGTTATTTCACAATCACCTTTACACCGTTTACGATGTAGACACCGCGCTGCAAGCCCTCGATGCGGGTCTTGCCTGCCACGTCGGCACGGCGCACGAGTGAGCCGGCGGCGTTGTAGACGCGTACGGTGGCTTCTGTCGCACTTTCAACAACCACTGCACCAACTGTGCCATAGACACGGAGTCCGTCGGCTGTGAGCATTCCCACGCCTGAGTTCGGAGTCATCTCAATCGGAGTGTCGGTCATGTCGCCCTCTGTGAGGTCGATAGTGTCGAATGTGAAGTCTTCATAGCC
>OLOX01000509.1_pt1 | contig 40822 bp, 39 predicted proteins | sample 1672091 | NCBI WGS metagenome assembly OLOX01 (sample SAMEA3136644, study PRJEB25190) | human gut metagenome | reverse complement strand
CTTCCCGAAAGACTTCCTGTGCATCATCGATGAAAGCCATGTGACGGTGCCGCAGATTCGCGGCATGCACGAAGGCGATCGCAGCCGCAAGATCACGCTTACCGAGCACGGGTTCCGCTTGCCAAGCTGCTTGGACAACCGTCCGCTGCGCTTCGATGAGTTCGAGGAGCGCATTCCGCAGTTCGTGTACGTTTCGGCCACGCCAGGTGACTACGAGCTGAAGGTGAGCCAGCAGCGTGTTGAGCAGATCATTCGTCCTACCGGCCTGCTTGACCCTGAAATCATCGTGCGCGGCAGTGCCAGCCAAATCGATGACATCGTCGACGAGGCGAAGGAGCGCGCTGACCGTAGCGAACGCGTGCTGATTACTACGCTTACGAAGAAGATGGCCGAGGATTTGACAGACCATTTGCTCGACAGGGGCATCCGCGCGCGCTATATGCATAGCGATATCGGCACGCTTGAACGCGTCGACATTTTGCGTGATTTGCGCTTGGGCAAATTCGATGTGCTGGTGGGCATCAACTTGCTGCGTGAGGGCCTTGACTTGCCCGAGGTCACGCTTGTGGCCATCCTAGACGCCGACAAAGAGGGCTTCTTGCGCAACCAGCGCAGCCTTATCCAGACGATTGGCCGTGCAGCACGTAACGCAAAAGGCCAGGTCATCATGTATGCCGATAAAACAACGGATTCCATGGAGCTGGCAATCAGCGAAACCCGGCGCCGCCGCAGCATCCAGATGGCGTACAACAAAGAGCATGGCATCACGCCGAAAACAGTGACGAAGGCCGTTACTGACATCATGAGCTACGTGCATGGGGAAATGGGCGACGTGTCTTCTGAAGAGGTGAACAAGCAGCTTGCCGAGCTGTCGCGCGAAGAAGTGCTGCGCGTTATTTCCAGTATGGAAGACGACATGGCCGAGGCCTCGCGCAACATGGACTTCGAGGAAGCGGCGCGCTTGCGTGACGAGGTGGTGCGCCTCAGGGCAAGCGTGGAAGGCGAAAGCGAAGCCGACGTGCTGAAGGACCTGAAGAAAACGGCGCGCAAGGGAAGCGCGTTCGGCAACCGCAAAAATGCTGCGTATGGTAGCTCGCGGCGGTCGTGATTTGCAGGCGGATTGCATCGCAGCTGCTTCGATCGAAGCGTGGATATGCGTGGCGTGGTATGGCTGCCGCGAGACGGGGCTCGTTGGGCTGTCGCGACCTAGGGGGCTGGAGCGCCTGCAGAGGCGTGTGCTTGCGGGCGCTCCGGCGTAGTTGCTGGCGTTACTCGATCGTGCGATTCAGGCTGCCCGATTGGTAGCCTTCGGCATCAACGGAAACGTAGTCGAACCCTGTGTTGCGGATGTGCGCTGCAAGGTCGCTGGTGGTGAAGGCTTCCATAAGCGCAACGCGCTGAGCAGGCGGTACCTCAATGCGCGCGAGCTTACCGTGCGCGCGACAGCGGACCTGTGCGAACCCGGCTTCGATGAGCAGGTCTTCGGCGGTTTCGATGGCGGACAGCTTTTCGGCGGTGATGGTGTCGCCGTAGGGCACGCGGCTTGCAAGGCAGGCGTAGGAAGGCTTGTTCCAGGTGGGAAGGCCCAGCGCGTGCGAAAGCTCACGCACGTCGGATTTGGAAAGGCCGGCTTTCAGCAAGGGGCTTTCAACGGACAGCTCGGCAAGCGCCTTAAGGCCGGGGCGATAGTCGCCAAGGTCGCTAGTGTTCGTGCCTTCGGCAACGTGGAAAAACCCCAGGTTGGCAGCTTTTTGCAGGATGCAGCCGAACAGGGCGGTTTTGCACACGTAGCAGCGGTTGGCAGGGTTTTCCGCAAAGCCATCGATGGCAAAGGCGTCAACGTCCATGATAATGTGACGGATGTGCTCGATGTTGCAGAAGTCGCTTGCTTCTTGCACTTCGCGGGCTGGAATCATCTGCGCGCGGGCTGTGATGGCAACAGCGTTTTCGCCAAGCGCGTCGTGGGCAACTTTGAGGAGCAGCGTTGAATCGACGCCGCCGGAAAAGGCGATGGCAAGGTGCCCGAGCTGCTGGATGTTGCTTGCGAGCGCATCGTATTTCTGCTGAAGTTCGGGCGACAACGGCGTTGCCGAAAGCTGTGTTTGCATGAACGTTCTCCTTTGCGGCTTGTTTTCGCCACCGTATTACATGAAGTTGACTTCAAGTCTTGCGGGGGCGGTGTTGCAACTTGCAAATACCATCACAAGGCGTCGGTGAATCTGAGGTTCAGATCAACGGGGGTCGAGATGCCGGAAACGCTACCGCTGTTCGTGTATTGCCACAGTGCGAAGTCGAACTGCCCGGAAGGCCGGTTGGCGTTGTATTCCGCGAACCACACAAGGCGACCTTCCAAATCGCTGAGGTTAAGGCGGGCGATGTCCACTTTGTTGCCGTAAATCATCGACGTGTACCCGGCCGCCTCGACGCGTTCGCAAAATGCCCTTGCGGCGGCCGTGAGCGTGGCGCGGTCGACATTGTTGCCGCGCGCACCTGCGGTGGTGTCTTGCTCGTGGTCGAACACGATGGGCAAATCCAAGTTGCGCCCGTTCAACAAGCTCAAGACAAGGTCGGCTTCCTGCTGCGCTTCTTCAATGCTGGTTGCCTGCGAGTAGAAATACGTGCCAACTTGCAGTCCGGCTGCAGCGGCGTTGCTGAGATTTTCCTCGAACATGCTGTCGGTGAACAACCCGCCTTCGGTGGTGCCGCGATATCCTGCGCGCACGAACGCAAACGAGATGCCGTCGTTTTTCACAGCTGGCCAATTGATGGAGCCCTGAAGTTCGGACACATCGATGCCTACCTGTGATTTCTGCACGCCGTTTTCCGTATAGGTCATGCGGTCGCCTGAAAGCGCAAGGCCGGAAAAGTCGTAGGGACTGACGTAGGCAGTGCGTGTTGAGCTGCTAGGGGCTTCGGCATTAGAAGCAGGCTGGCTCAGAAATGTGGTTGTGGCAATTCCCGTAACAACCGCAAGTGCCACAAGGGCTGCAACTGCAAGCGGGATGCGCGGAAGCGAGGGCTTCGACTGATATGCACGCGTACGCGTAGGCGCAGTGCGCGTGCGGGATGCGCCTACGCGTCCACGCGAAGATGCTTGTCGATTGCGCGCTGCATGTTGCTGGTGTGTTGGCCGGCGTGTTGCCGGAGTGCTGTCTCGTTTTTTATCCATAAGATAATCCTAGCAAACGCAATGAATTACAACCGTTCCACAGCCGCTATAGACGCGGGGATTTCAGATGCCGTTCACAGCCATTTCACGCCGCTTGAACGCATCTTTTCAATGACAGAACTATTACAGACCCGCTTTCAATAAGTTAACTATATAATTATAAGTAAAATGCACAGCAAGATTCTCAACCGCCATATGCAGGGATTCACCGTGAAGGAATGACCTTGTACTCGCGGAGCAAGCGCATCCAGGTTCGTCCAAAGGCGACGAACGGCAATAAAGGTGGATCGATACGTATGATGGTTTCAACTCGTGGGCGCTATGCGCTCCGTCTCATAATAGACATTGCAAAGCAGGGGCAATCCGGCGCGCTTGTTACCATGCGCCAGTCCGCCGAACGGCTGGGCTTGTCGGTGAAGTATCTCGAGCAGCTTGGCGGTGCGCTTGTGCGCGGCGGCGTGCTGAAAAGCATTCGCGGTGTGAATGGCGGGTACTACCTTGAACGCCCGCCTGCCGAAATCTGCATCGGGGATGTGCTGCGGGCAACGGAAGGATCGTGCATGCCCGTAAGCTGCTTGGACGACGAAGCCGTGTGCGAACGGGTTGATGCGTGCGAGGCGCGCGAATTCTGGCGCGGCATGGGAGACGCCATCACGGACTACATGGATAGCATGACGCTGGCCGATGTGCTGAAACTTGGCGAAGAGCAAGAGCGTCCGGAATAGGGCGTTGCGGGGCTAGTGGGGCGCGGCTGGAAAGAGTCGCGCCCCACTTTTTCGCGGGCGGCCTAGCTTTCGTCGAGCGCGGTCTGCTTGATGCGCTGCGCCAAATCAGCGCCGCGGTCGCCGAACTGCAGGCTCGCGTTGTGCGCGAAAAACCGTTCGTTGCCGTGAGCGTTGATGAACGCCATGCTGTAGCGGTTTGCCGACAGGTCGGTGATAAGCAGCAGCATCTCCTGGCCTTCGCCAAATGCCTGCTCGGCGAATGCAAGCGCGTTGTCAAGCGCCTGCTCGCCTTCGCCGACGCGCTGCTCAAGCTTGTCAAGCAACGCTCCGAACGCTTCTTTCACCTGGTCAAACGCGAGGGTTCCTCCATTGGCGGCCAGGCGCTGCGCGCGTTCAAGCACCTCAAGCGCGCGCTCGTACGAACGGTATCTCTGCTCGGAAAGCAGACCGCTTGCCCGGTCGGTGCGCAAAAGCTGCTGGATGTTCGCTTCAAGCTCGCGCACGGCCTCGGTGGCATCGCTCGTTTCGCTTTGGGCCAGCGTATCGCGCAGTCCCATAAGACGGGGGTGCGTAAACTCAACAGCGCCCTCTTCCAGAACCGCTTCGCGCAATGCGTTCGAAAGCGCATCGGAAATCAGCCCCACCAGCGACACCCGTTCGTCGAACGGCGCCTCCTGCGCGCGCTGCGCAACATCGGCCTCGGCCGTGCCGGCAAGGATGCGGTCGATTTGGTAATCGGAACGGTATTTCGTGAACAGGTCGTAATACACGGCGAAGCGCTTGGCTATTTCGGGCGCCTGCACGTATTGCCCGATAAGGATATCGTCGACGGGCAGGTCCTGAGCTTCGTACAGCTTGATGGCGCTGGAAAGGTCGTCCCAGCCGCGTGCCGTGACGAACTCCTTGCCGTCCGCGGTGGTCTCAAGGTGATAGAAGTGCTCCTGCTCAACGTCAAGGTACGTGATGACGGCGGGATGCACGCCGCTGGCCAGGGCGTATTCGCGCCACGCCTGGTAGTCGGGCTCAACATCGATGCGCTTGAGGCGGTCCCACGTTGCCAGGTCGAAATCGCGCGCCGTGCGGTTGTATTCGGGCGGGTTGCCGGCGGTCACCACGATCCACCCCTCGGGCACCTTGTGGCGGCCGAACACTTTGTACTGCAAGAACTGCAGCATGGCGGGCGTGAGCGTTTCGGACACGCAGTTGATTTCGTCAAGGAACAGGATGCCCTCGGCGTGCCCCGTCTGCTCGATAGAGTCGTACACGGCGGCGATGATTTCGCTCATGGTGTACTCGGATACGTCGTACGTTTCGCCGCCGTACTGCTTTTGCACGATGAACGGCAGGCCCAGCGCGCTTTGGCGCGTGTGGTGCGTCATGGAGTAGGCCACGAACCCCACGTCAAGCTCTTGGGCTATCTGCTCGACGATGGCGGTTTTGCCGATGCCCGGCGCGCCAAGCAGGAACACGGGGCGCTGGCGTTGGGGCGGCAGGGCGTAGCCGCCGAACTCGTCTTTTGCGAAATACGCTTGCATGGTGTACTTGATTTGCTGTTTGGCTTGTTTGATATCCATGGTGGCTCCTTGTCGGTTGCATGGCGCGGGGCGTTATGCCAGGTCAAGCTCTTGTTCTAAGAACGTGTCGTCCAACACGGCCTTCATGGCCCACGGCGGTACGGGCGCGCTTGCATCGGCGGTTTCCTCATCGGGGAACACAAACGCGGTATCGAACGCGGGCTTGTGGGCGGGGTATGTTCCTTGGCCGTCGGTGAAATACAGCAACCCGCCAAGGTTCGTGAATTCTCCCTGGTCGATGGCGTTTTGCACGTACGCGAACACGGGGCGGAAATCCGTGCCGCCAAGGCCTTTGACCTCAAGTGCGTTCAGATAGTCGTTCAAGTCGTCCAGGCTTTCGATGCGCGCGACGTCCGTGACGGCCGCGTCGCACTGCACCAGGTGCACGTTCATGCGCGCAAAGAAGCTGGTTTCATTGGCAAGAACGCTGTACGTGCGCTCAAGAAAACGCCTGACCAGGCCGTCTTTCGTGGACGCCGACGTGTCGATGGCTATGACGAAATCCCTGATGCGGCGCTGCTCCACGTATTCAAGCGGTTCGATAAGCGGCAGATTGCCGTAACGGGAAAGCCCGTAGCAGTAATAGACGTAATCGAACTCGTCGTCGTTGACGTGCACATGCTCGCCCATGTGGGCGAACTTGCGCAGAAACGTGGTGAAGTCGCGCCGCTTGCGGGTGACGGCGCGCAGGTTCATGGAAAGGTTCGACCCCTCCACGCCCCACAGCTTCACGTAGGAGTCAAGCTGCACGCCCATCTCGTACGCCGCGTTTTTCCACTGTTCGCGCGAGCGGTCCAGGTTCACCGTGTTGGCGAAGCGGTTTGCGGCAACGCCGCGCGCCTGCTCGGGGGCCTGCTTTTCGGTGATGTCGTCAAGTGACATGCCGCGGTGCGCCTTGTGGTTCGGCTTAGCGTTGCGCGCTTCGGGCGGCAGGGGCGCATCGGTGCCGTTTTTGCCTGCTTGCGAAGCGGGAGCTGCAGGCTGCGTTTCGGCGTTTTCTTGCCGCTGCCCCTGTTCTTTTTCGCGCTGCTGCGCTTCTTGCGCGGCCATGCGGTGCCACGGCTCGTGGTCGTCGACGGTGAACGGGGCGCGCAGCTCGGCTAAGGCTTCGGGTGAAAGCTCCTGGTCAACAAGCGTGCGGTAGATTGCTTCCGCGGTTAGGTGCGGGCATGCGGCTTGCAGGCGCGCAACGGCCGCAGCCTGCGCTGATGTGCGGCCCGAGCGCGTGTTCGGCAGGTCAAGTTGCGTGATGGTGGCTTCAACGGCTATGTCGCACGCGGCGTCCCAGCAGGCGGCATGCATGGCCGCCGTGGGGAACGGGTGCAGAAATACGTTGTGCAGCATGACGTGCAGATAGGCGCGCGCAAGGTCTTCGGGGCTGTCCACGAAGCGTTGCGCGATGTCTGTGGGGTCGAACCGCAAGTACGTACCATCGGTTGCAAGCGTTTGACCGGGAATGGAAAGCGGTTTGACCTGGGAAAACGCAGCGTTTAAGAAACGCAGGCTTGCAAGAAGCTTGTTGCGCGTGAGGTCAAGCGCTTCTTGCGCAAGTCGTGCGGTAGCGTTCGCGCTCACGGTCCCCTCCCTTCGCGCTTGATTTCGCTTTCGGTCGCAGTGTAGCATGGGCGACTGACAGGGTAAACCGGTTTCAAGAGCGGGGGTGCGGCGATGGCGGCATCGGCGAAGATGGTGTTTTCCGAAGGGGGCAAAACGCCCGAAGATGTGGTGCGGCGTGCGCTTGCGGCGCCGGTTTCGCTTGAGCTTGACGACGTGTGCGTGGTGCGGCCTGGGCGTGCTGCGGTGGGCGAAGTGTGGTCGCCGCAGCTGCTTCCGTATCGCGAATGGACGGGCGCGGCGGCGTCGGGCGCTGCTGAGGTTGCGGGGTCGGCGGACGGGGATTTGCTGTCTGCTGGGTCGCTGGGTATGGGCGTTGACGATGCACGCCGCGCGAACCTGCTGGCGTTGGCGGCAACGCAGCACGATGTTGGCGGCGCGGCGGCCGTTGCCGTGCCGCAGCATGATGCGGACTTGTGTGCCGTCTCTGTGCAGCAAGAGGACGAAGGCTATGCGCTTGTTGGGTTTGACCTGCGAAAACTTGCAGAAGCAGCAGGGGTGGCCACGGGCCTTGTTGTTGTGCTGCCGTCGTTTGTGGACGGAAAGCCCGTCGTGCGCATCGCGCCCGGGGCGTTCGCGCGGCGGTTGGTGCGCGGTATCGGCGTTGACGTGCTCGTGGTGCCGGACACGGTTCGCCGTATCGGGGCAGGCGCGTTTTCCGCGCTTCCGGGTCGGCATATCCATTTAGGGGCGGCCGTGAGCATGGGCGGCGAGCAGGCATGCGATTTGCTTGGCGTCACGCCTCCGCTTGAGCGTCGCACGTACTCGGTCAGCGCCGGGAATGCCAGCTATCGCGCGGACGGGGGCAGCTTGCTTTCCGCGGATGGGGAGCACCTGCTGTTCTTTGCGCCGCCCTATGCGGCGGATTGCGCGCTTCCCGAGGGTGTGAAGTTCGTTGGCGAATACGCGTTTTGCCAGGGGTGTGCCACGCCGCACGTGGTGCGCGCTTCGCAGGGGCTGACTCAGGTGAAAGCGCGGCAATGGGACGACGCGCTGTGGATATGCCCTGATGAAGCGCCTGCGGCTGCGCGGCTTCGCAAGCGTGGCGTGCGCGTATGCGGGCTTGCTGCGGCGCATCGGGATGCATGCTGGTTCGACCTTGAAGGGCCGGACGCGGTGCTGGTTGCCGGGCCGCCCGCTCCCACGTCGGCTTCGAAGCGCTTTGCCCGAGCTGCCGCTGAGGCCCGCGCAACTTCGGCGTCCGATGGGACCGCCGTTGTGGACGCCGACGAAGCGGCCGCGCGCGCGGAAGCGAACGATTGCGGCGGCTTGGTGTCGGGCGGCAGGTTGGGGCCGGTGGGGCAGGGGCCCTCGGCCGCCGCGCTTGCGCGCCCTGCTGCCAACCGTCTGCTGGAGCTTCCGGCGGAAGTTGCGGGCAAGCCGCTTGCTTCTGTTGCCGCCCGGGCGTTGCCTTACGCGCCGCAAACCGTGGTGATTCCCGTATCGGTGCGCGCTATCGGCGACGGCAACCAGTGCCGGGGCACGCGCAGGCTTGTGCTGCCCGAAGGCCTTGAGCGCGTCGGCGCGCACTGCTTCTGCTCGCGCACGTTGGAGACGGTGGCGCTTCCGCGCACGCTGCGCAGCGTTGGCGCGGGCAGCTTCGAGTTCGCCGTGTGTCGCTTGGCGCACACGGGCGTGTGTGTGCACGTGCCGGCCGACCAGCTGCTCAGTTGTTTTCGCAAGGATGTACCTGAAGGCTGTGACCCATTTGACCTGGCGAAATATGACGAAGTGCTGCGGGCGGGCAAAAACGTTCCCGATCGGTTGGGCGCGCTGCTGCACCGTCTTGCGGCCCCGGTGGGCATAAGCGATTCCGACCGCGCGGCGTTTGCGGACGAGGTGTGCTCGTTTGGGCGCGAGGCGCTTGTGCGCATTGCGCGCGAAGGCGATGTTTCGATGGTGCGCGCGCTTGCCGATGCGGGGCTGCTTGACGGCGCGCGCTTCGACGTGCAGATCGAGCTGCTGCGCCAGGCGAACCGCATGGACTGCGTCGCGTATCTGATGGAGTGGCATCGCAAGCAGGCTGGTGCGTCTTGTTCGGGTGAAGGCGGCTCGGCTGGTCGGGGGATTCGCGACCGCTTCGCCTTATAGTGGGCGCGTGGCCGGCGCAAGCGGCGTTGGGCGCTTGCGGCCAGCGCGCCGGCAAGGTTTTGCGCGCATGTGCGCAACATTCGTGCGCGTTGTGCGTTCCGCGACGAACCACCCGGTTCGCTGGTATACTGGCAAATAGAACAACCGTACGTTTTAATAAGGCGCGCTTAGCCGCATGCAAGGGGAAACGCGATGATCGACGAAATACAAGTTCGGAATCTGGCGCTTATCAAACAGGCATCGCTTGTTCCGGCGCCGGGGCTGACGGTGCTTACCGGCGAAACGGGTGCGGGCAAAACGGCGTTGCTGTCTGCGTTGAAGCTGCTTATGGGCGTGCGCGCCGATAAGGATTTCGTGCGCGATGGCGAGCAATCGCTTGAGGTATCCGGGCGCTTTTTCGGCCTTGCGAATGCCGAAGGGCCTGATGGGGACGAGGAAGCATCCGACGAGCTGGTTGCCACCAGGCGCGTAAGCTCGGACGGCCGATCGCGCGTAACGCTTGATGGGCGCATGGCCAGCGTGCGCGAGCTTGCGGCGCGCGTGGCGTCCGCCATCGATTTGTGCGGGCAACACGAGCAGCAACAGCTTATGAAGCCGACGGCCCACGTGCGCATGCTCGATGCATGGGCGGGCGAGGCGGTTGCGGTGCCGCAAAACGCCTACAAGCAGGCGTTTTCCCAGGCGAAAGCTGCAGCGGAAGAGCTTGACCACGTGCTGAACGCGGGCGCGGCCTCGTCGGCAAAGCTTGACGAGGCGCGTTTTACCCTGGAGCGCATCGATGCGGTGGGCCCGCGCGAGGGCGAGTACGAGGAGCTGTCCGCGCGCCTTGCGCGTGCCGAGCATGCCGAGGCGCTTGCGTTGGCGGCGAATTGCGCGCACGAGGCGCTTGGCGGCGACGAGGGCGCAATCGATTTGCTGAACAGCGCCATCGCCGCGCTTGACGAGGGCGGGCGCTTCGATGCGGATTTGTTGGCGCCGGCGGATTCTTTGCGCGAGGCGGGGTTCGTGCTTGAGGATGTGGCGCGCTCGGCCCGCGATTATCGCGATGGCGTAGAGTTCGACCCGGAAGCGCTTGAGCAGGACCAAGAGCGCATGTCGGCGCTGCAAGGGTTGCTGCGCGCATATGGCCCGCGCATGGTCGATGTGCTGGCGGCGCGCGATGAGGCGGCCGATCTGGTTTCTGCCGTCGACGACGCGGCTGAGCGCGAGCGCGCGGCGCGGAAGAAGGTCGATGCGGCGGAGCAGAAGCTGGCCTCGGCGGCCCAAGCGCTTGACCAGGTGCGCCGCACCGCGGCGCCGCAGTTCGCTGAGCAGGTGACGGCCCAGATGAGCCGTCTGGAAATGGGCGGTGCCGAGCTGTTGTGCGAAGTGCGCCCTTTGCCGCGCGAGTCGTGGACGCAGGCCGGCCCGTCTGAGGTGGAGTTCCTGTTCCGGCCGGGGGCTGGCATGCAGGCCCGCCCGCTTGCCCGCATCGCATCGGGCGGCGAAGTCAGTCGCGTTATGCTGGCGATCAAGGTGGTTTTGGGGCAGGCTGACAGCGTTGACACGCTGGTGTTCGACGAGGTGGACGCCGGCGTTGGCGGTTCAACGGCTGTTGCATTGGCCGATGTGCTGGTTGATTTGGCGCGAACGCACCAGGTCATTGTGGTAACGCACCTTGCTCAGGTTGCCGTGCGTGGCAACGCTCACTACACCGTCAGCAAGGTTGCGGGCACCGATGGCAAGCCGCAAACGAATTTGCAGCAGCTTTCCGCCGAGCAGCGCCCGGCCGAGATTGCTCGCATGCTGTCAGGCGATGCCACGCAAGCTTCGCTTGCTCATGCGCGCGAGATGCTTGAAGCTGCCGCAAGGGCTTAGCGTAACGCAGCGTTTGGCTGCGCGCGTTTCGCACATGGCATGCTTTCCTTAATCAGGCTTGAAGAGCGGGAAACCCGGATGATCTTTCAGGGTCGTCCGGGTTTTGTTTTTGTGCGCGGGGCTGTTGCTTGGTGCTGACGGCGGCCTTCTGCAGGTGCGCCTTTGCCTTGCTGCGAAGTGTCATCCATGCGATCAGCCGTGGGGCGCCCACGCATGCGTTTGGTCAAGCCGTCGAAAACGGCGTTCATGACACGAAAACTTTGTTGTGTTGCAGATGGTGTTGCAAGATGTGTTGCAAACTTGATTCAAAAAAACAGGTCAAGCAAAAGACTTGCCTGACCTGCGATAACTCAATGGTGGCCGGTACAGGATTTGAACCTGTGACCTTGTGCTTGTAAGGCACCTGCGCTCCCGCTGCGCCAACCGGCCGTTTTCCCTCGAAAAGGGCGAAATGTATTTTCGCATAAGAATGTGCGCTTCGCAAATACTGCACAAATGAGAATCTTGACCAGGCTTGAAAGGCGTTTCGTCCAAGAAAGGCGTGTGCTGCGCGCGTGCCGTGAGCTCTCCGTGTGCTGCGCGGGGCGTGTGCGCAGCGTGCTCTGGTGCAAGGTTTCGCGTGCTTTCGAGCGATATGTCGGCAAAAGGTCTGCAAGGTCGGCAGTGCATACTCGTAGACAAGCGAAAGCGAAGTCGGGCAAAGCGGTACAGCGAAACGTTTTGCCTGGCAGATTGCGAGGTGTCTATGAGAAAGAACAAGGCGGCCTTCGTCGGCGTTGTGCGCGGCCTGCTGTGCGCGGCCTGCGTGTTCGCTTATACGCAGGCGGTCCGAGGTGAGGCCGACCAGCAGCGTCGTGACGCGCTGGCCCGCTATGGCGGCGACCAGGTTGAGGTGTGCGTTGCGAAGCGTGATATCGCAGCGGGAGAGATGGTCGAGGCCTCCGCCATAGAAACGCGTCTGTGGGTGGCCGACTTGCTGCCCGCTGAAGCGGTTCGGCAGGCATCGGAGGTGGTGGGCTCGAAGGCGTCGTCGGTGATGCTTGCCGGGGAAGTGCTTTCGAAGCGCCGATTTCAGGCTGAAGGAAGCCAGATCGATGTTCCCGATGGCCAGGTTGCCTTAAGCGTTCCGGCTAAAGACGTCCAGGCGGTGGGAGGCGCTATCGGCCCGGGTTCTTTGGTCGATGTGTATGCCACCGGGGGTTCCGATACGCAGGCGCTGGTCCGAGGGGTGCGCGTGCTTGCCACAAGCGTGGCAGATGGGGAATCGACTGGTTCGTCTTCGGCAAAGGTTTCGTGGGTGACGGTTGCCGTTGATGCCGATCGAGCCGAGGAAATGGTGTCGGCGGCGCAGCGTACGGAGCTGTACTTTACGCTGCCCGGGGCAAACACGCGCTGATGCAGGTGGGAATAAAAACGCGGGAAAGGAACGAAATGTCGATGCCGTTGGTGGCGCTTTGCGCGGATGAGGAAAGCCTGCGCAATCCAGAAATGCTCGGCCTTGGCGGTGAAAACCTGGCGGCTCAATCGTGGCTGCAGCTGTTTTCATCGGCTGAACAGGCACGATGCTCCCTTCGAAACGATACGGGCATTCAAGAGGTGTGGGTTGCCTCGTGTGATGAGGTTGCCCCCATCAACCTTGCGGCCGCGTTGAAGCGCGATCGTCGCGATCGACGGGTGTGCATGCTGTCGGCGCAGGAATCGGGGTCGCTGCGCTCGCGGGCAAGCGCAGCGGGCATTGACGCTTCGTTTACGCGCCAGGCGTTCGTCGAGCGGTATGCGCTTTGCAAGCAGATCGCCATGAGCGCGTCGGCCTCGGCACCGGTGCAGCCGGCGTTTGGCGGGCCGGCGCTTGCGGGGCCGGCAGGTGGAAGCGCGGTTGCGCCCGCTTGTGCGCCCGCGAAGGGCGCGCAGCCTGCTTTCGCCCAGCCAGCGTACGGGGGTGCGCAGCCGCAAGCGCAGCAACAGGCGCCGGCGCAGGGCAACTCGCGCGGTTTTCTGCTGCCGGTGGTAAGCGGAAGCGGCGGTGCCGGCAAAAGCGCCGTTGCCTTGCTTGCCGCATATGCGGCGCAGCGGATGGGGAAAAGCACGCTGTTGCTCGATTTCGACCTGCAGTTCGGTGACATGGCGGAACTTGCGGGCGTGCAGCATCCGCTGCGCATCGACGAGGCCATTGCGAACCCCGAAAGGTTGACGGGGCTGCAGCCGCAGGGCAACGCGCCTGCGCTGTTGGCGGCTCCGCTGCACATCGATGCGGCAGAGGCGGTGGTTGCGCAGGCGCCGGCGCTTCTTGAAACGCTGCGTGGGCGGTTCGACGTCATTGTGGCGAACACCGGTGGCGCGTGGGCCGAGCAGCATGCGGTGCTGCTCGAGCGCAGTTCGAAGGCGCTGTTCCTGATCGATCAGCGCATGAGCTCGGTATATGCCTGCAAGCGGGCGCTTGATCTGTGCGCGCGGTGCGGCATCGCGGTCAATCCGCTTCTGTTCGTGCTGAACGGCTGTGGAAAAGGCGCGCCGCTTTCCTCGATAGACGTGTCGTGCGCGCTTAAGGGCGCCCACGTGCACGAGCTGGCCGATGGCGGCGCAGACGTTGAGGACATGCTTGCGGCGCACGGGATCGAAGAGCTGTTCGATGCGCGAAACGAGCTGGTGGCAAGTATCGAACAGCTGCTTGCGGAAGTGATTCCCGGCATGCAGGGCTCGCAGCCGGGCGAGCGCGAAGGCGCAGGCCTGCCGTTTTTGCGCGGCAAGAAACCGCGCAAGCGCAGGAGGGCCTGAGATGTCGCTTGCGCAGCGGGCGCAGGCATCGGGGTCGGTGCTGCTTGAGCAGCGCGTCGCGCCGCCCGACCTTGCGCGGTTGAAGAGCGACGTGCAACGGTTCGTGTCCGTGGGAGACATCGCGGCCATGATGAGCCGTCAACCCAGGCGGGCGCGCAGCGAGCTTTTAGGAGCGTGCCGTCAGGCTTTTCAGCTGCCAACGTGGCGTGCGGTGCCCGAAGGGCGGCTTGAGGAGCTGTCCGCAAGCCTTGTCGACGAGGTGTTCGGCTTCGGCCCGCTTGAGCCGCTGCTGGCAGATCCCACGGTGACGGAAATCATGGTGAACGGCCCCCAAAGCGTGTTTTTCGAGCGAGGTGGCTGTTTGCAGCCTTCTGAACAGGTGTTTTCCGGACAGGGCCAGCTTCGCGCGCTTATCGACCGCGTGCTTGGGCCGCTTGGCAGGCGCGTGGACGAGTCAAGCCCCATGGTGAACGCGCGCATGCCCGAAGGGCACCGCGTCAACGTGGTGATGCCGCCGCTTGCCCCCGAAGGCCCCATCGTCACCATCAGGAAGTTCGCCGAGCGGGTTATGACGCTTGAGGACATGGTTGCCAGCGGGTCGCTTGATAACGAGCTGCGGCAGTTTCTGGAGTGGGCGGTTCATGCGCGCAAGAACGTGGTGGTTGCCGGCGGAACGGGCAGCGGGAAGACGACGCTGCTGAACGCGCTGTCGTGCTGCATTCCGGCAGGCGAGCGCATCGTGACGATTGAGGACACCGCTGAGCTGCGATTTCTTGAGCATCCGCACGTAGTGCGCCTGGAGGCGCGGCCGCGCAATGCCGAGGGCGTGGGCGAAGTGACCATCCGCGATTTGGTAATCAACGCGCTGCGCATGCGCCCCGACCGCATCGTGGTGGGCGAATGCCGAGGGGCTGAGGCGGTAGACATGCTGACCGCCATGAATACGGGCCATAATGGGTCGCTGACCACGTTGCACGCGAACTCGCCGGCCGACATCTTGCCGCGCGTGGTGACGATGGTGCGCTACGGCGTCGACCTGCCCGTCGACGTGATCGAGGCGAATGCGGCAAGCGCGTTCGACGTGGTGGTTCAGACGACGCGCTCGCTTGACGGCTCGCGCTACGTGACGTGCGTTGCCGAGTTCGAGCGCGCCGCGCACGGCGGCGGATGCGGGGTGCATGTGCTGTTCGAGCGCACATCGCCTGGGCTCGCCGGAACGTGGAAGGCGCTGCCAAGGTGGATCGACGACGTGCCGGAGCTGTGCGGCATACCGATTGAGGAGGTAAAGACATGGGAGCATCGGTTGCATGGGGCTGCATGAGCGTTGCCCTGGCGTTTCCTTGCGCCGCGCTGCTAGGCAGCTGCGCGGCGGCCCGTTCGCGCTCGTTTGCTTCGGGCGACATGCTGGCGCGTCTTGCCCGTAACGGCGTTTCATGGACGCTTCCTGCAGCGAAGCGGCTTGCGAAAACGCGTCGCGTGCAGTGGTCTTTGGCGGATGCCGTTGACCTGCTGGGCGAGCGGGGCATCTTCGCAAGTCCTGTGGGATTGCTGTCGCTTGCAATGGCGGCGGCCGTGGCGGTGGCGGCGGTTGTTGGCGCGCTGGCGCAATCGCCGGTTGCGGGCGTGGCCGTGGTGGCTTTGGCCTTCGCCTGCCTGCTGACGCGCGTGCACCTGTGGCGCGACAGGCAAGCCGAGGCACTGCGCGATGCGGTGCCCGACGCGCTTCACGCCATGGGGTCGTGCTTTCAAGCGGGCTTTTCCCCGTTGCAAACGTTTCAGCACTTGGCTTCGGAGTTGCGCGGGCCGTTGGGAAAGCGTTTCGCCGATGCTGCGCACCTGCTTGAAACGGGGCACGACATGCACGAGGCGCTTGATGCGCTGCGCGGTGCGGACGCTCAGGGAGAGCTGGTGTTCGTGTCGGTGGCGCTTGACGTGCAGCACCAAGCAGGCGGAAGCATGCGCCCGGTTTTGGAGGCGGCGCGGGAAACGGTGGAAGGCGAGCTTGCGCTTAAGCGCTCCCTGCGGGTCCAAACGGCGCAGGCGCGCTTGTCGGCGCGCATCGTGACCATTATGCCCTTCGCGCTGGTGGCGGTGTTTTCGCTGGTGAGCAAAGGGTTTCTCGATCCGTTCTTCGAGAGCCCCCTAGGCGTGGCGCTGCTGTGCATGGCAGTGCTGATGCAGGTTGCGGGCGTTGCGGCCGTGCGGCGCATGCTGTCGGTAGAGGTGTCGTGATGGCGGTGCTCGCGCTTGCCGCGTGCGTGCTGGCCTGTGCGGCGGGCGCGTGTGCGGGCAGCTTGCTGACGCGGCGTTTTGCGGGGCGCCCAAAGTACCGAATATCGGTCGCGGCGCCTTCATTCCCGGGGGTGAGCGGGCTTGATGCCGCGTGCTTGGCGTACGTCGTAAGCACGTCGAAGCGCGTGTCGCTGCATGCGACCAGCCTGCTTTCCCGGCGCCTTCCCCTTCGCCGTGCGCGGGCATCGTTTGGCGCTTGCGCGGAGAAGGCGGGGCTCTCGGGGCGGGCAAGTGCGGACGGCTATTGCGAGGCGTCGCTACGGTTGGCGTTTGCCGGGGCGGCGGGCGGTGCGCTGCTTGGCGCGGTCGCGTCGAACGAACTTGCGATTGCGGGGTGCGCGGCGGGTGCGCTGTTCGGTGCCAGCGCTCCGCGCAGAGCAGTGGCGTCGGCCCGCAAGGCGCGCAACCTCTCGCTTGAGCGCAGCTTGTCGGAAATGCTCGAGGTGGTGGCGCTGGGCGTTCGTAGCGGCCTTTCGTTCGACCGCAGCATGCAGTTGTACGCGGCGCATTTCGACGATGCGCTGTCACGCGAGTGCGCATCGGCGCTGCAGCTGTGGGAGACGGGCATGGCTTCGCGCGGCGATGCGCTGCGGTCGCTTGCGGCTTCGTACGATTCGGCGCTGCTGTCGCGGACGGTGGCGGCAATCACGCGGTCGCTTCGCTTTGGAACGTCGCTTGGCGACGTTTTGGAACAAGCGGCGGACGAGGCGCGTGTTGCCCGTCGCGCTCAGGTGGAAGAGCGCGTGGCGAAAGCGCCGGTCAAGATGATGATTCCCACGGGGGTGCTCATCCTGCCCGCCATGCTTTTGCTTGTGCTTGGGCCGGTGCTGTTGGAATTGATGGAAGGGATGTAGAACATGATCGATGCGGTTATGAGCGGATATCGCCGCGTATTGGCGAACCTTGCGTGCAAGTGGTTTCGCGTTAAGCGCAGGGAAGACGGCCAGGGAACAACGGAGTACGCGATTCTCGTCGGCGTGCTGGTGGTTATCGCCATTATTGCCATCACGGTGTTTCGGCCGAAGCTGCAGGAGCTGTGGGATGCAATTGCAGAAGGCATCAACAGCCTGTAGGCGGCGTGGCGAATGTGGCCAATCGACGGTGGAGTTTGCGGTGGTCGCAGCTGCGTTTCTGGCGGTGACGCTGGGGCTTGGGGCGCTGTGGCGGGGCGTGTCGGGCGGTTTGTTCGTCGAACATGCGCTTTCAACGGCATCGCACCACATCGAAGGCGCGGCGCCCCAAACATTGGCGGACATCTTGCTGTATTGAGCGCGAAGTGCGAAAGGGGGTGCGTCGTGAGGGCGAAGACGCGGCGCGACGACGGGCAGGCGACGGTGGAATCGGCGTTTTTGATTCCGGTGCTGTTCGCGGCGCTGCTGTTGCTGGTGCAGCCGGGCATGGTGCTGTACGACCGCATGGTGATGGCCGCCGCGGCCACGGATGCGTGCCGCGTGCTGGCGGTGAAAACCGATGCGGCGGGCGACTCTTCCCAGGCCATCGAGGCATTCGTACGTCACCGGCTTGGCGCGGTTCCCCCGGTTGCGTGCTTCCACGTTCACGAAGGCGAGTGCTCGTGGCGCATACAGCTTGAAGGCGACGAGCGCTCCGAATACGTGCGCGTGTCGATCGAGAACAGGGTGCGGCCGCTGCCGCTGCTCGACGGCGCCAGCGCGCTGTTGGGGTTGCTTGACGAGGAAGGTTTGCTGCCGGTGAAGGTTGAAGCGCAAAGGCGGACGCAGCCGGCATGGGTGCTTGGTACGCAGGAGGGGCTTGACCCGCGCGGCTGGATAGGCGCCTGGTCATGAGGCGGCCGTTTTTCAGCGTGGCGCCAGGACGGTTGCTGCGCGACGAGTCGGGCTTGACAACGACGGGCATGGTGCTTGCGCTGTTGATGACGCTTTCGCTGGTGTTCTCGTCGGCGCAGGTGTACCGCATCCAATCGGTGTCGTCACGCGTCCAATCGGTTGCGGATGCGGCGTCGCTTGCGGCGGGCAACGTGGTGGCGGAGTTCATGATAGCCGTTCGGCTGTGCGATGCCGTGGCGCTGTCGCTTTCCCTCACCAGCTTGACCGCAACGGGTCTTGGCGTGGTTGCGCTTTGCGTTCCCGGGGCGCAGGCTGCGGGCGGCAAGCTTATCGAGTCGGGGCAGAAGGTTGGCCAGGCACGGGACAGGTTTTCCCGCACCGCGTCGGAGGGCCTGACGCGCGTGCAGAAGGCCCTGCCGTTTCTCTCTGCGGTTGCTGCGGCCTCGGTGGCGTCGGCGAACGACTCCGAAACGTCGCGTTACGTTGCCATGGCGGTGCTTGTGCCCGATTCGGCGCCGGATATCGGCGTGGCGGCGGAGGACGCGACAGCGGCCCAGGCGCGCGATGCAGCGGCTTCGCAAACTGAGGACATCAAGCGGCTGGCCAACGAAGCCGATGCCGCATCGCGCGAGGCCAACGAAGCGAAACGGCAGGCGTTCGAGCGCGATTGCGGGAATCGCCCGGGCTATTGCATGCAAGAGCGCGCGGAAACGCTTGCGGGCATGAAGGGCTCGTCGAACCCGGTGTACTCAAGCGTTGATGCCTGGTCGTTTTCCGTTGCGCTGCGCCGCGCGCAGGCGTACTACCCCGTGCGGCTTGCCTCAGAGGCGCCCGATGGAGAAAGCGTTGAGGCGCACGCCCGTTCTGAGCTGCGAAAACGTTTCTTCGCTTATGCGTCTGAAGAGCTTTCGCGCGGATATGTGGTCGAAAAGCCCGAGTTCCGCGCGTACTTTCCGCACTTGCCGAAAAACACCGACGAGATGCGGGAAACAACGCTGTACACCGATCCGGTTTACCCCTGCACGACCGAAGACGGCCTGCCGGTGTTGCATGCGTGGTCCGGGTGCCCTCGGGCGGCGGGCTTTTCGTCAACGGCATCGATTGCCGCCATGGAAGGCGGCGGGTGGGAGACGTGCAGCGAATGCGGCTTTACGGCGGCAAGCATGGGCAAGGTGGCGGCGGCGTCGTCGTCGATCGATAACGGGTTCGAATACCACTACGAGGCGGTGGCGCGCGCGGCGGATGCGTACTAGGAGGCTATGCAGCGCGCCGAGCCCGCGAAGCAGGCGGTGAAAGACCGCGTGGCGGATGTGCTTGCCGCGCTGAAGGAGGCGTGTTCGCGCGTGGGCGACTACCGCATCACGGCTCGGCCGCCTGGAAGCGAAGGGTTCGTGGTGCTGTGCGCCAACGTTGGCACCGACGCGCCCGCAAAGGGGTTCGAGTCAACGTTTGTGCAGGTCACAGGGCAAGTTGGCACACGTATTGCCGTTTCAGCGTCAACGCTGGTTGCCGATCCGTCAGGGGAAGGCGGCAACGTCATCTCGTCTTTGACCGATGGCTTGGCACAGCGTGGCGCGCCGGCGGGGCTTGCTGGGGTTGCCTTGGATTGTTGGGCGGGGTTGCTGAGCGCTTACGCGAACGGGCAGTCAAGTTTGACGAACGTCGTTCGCGAAGGACTTGACGGGCTTCCGCTGATCGGTGCCAGCGGTTTGGGCGATTGGGCTGCCGACGAGCTTTCGGGGGCTGTTGAGGCCGTTGGCTTGCAGCCGGCAAACCTTGACGCGCTTCGCCCTGCGGTGGTGAATGCGGCCCATGTTGCAGGGTCGGACAAGGCGGATTCGTTTTGCGCGCGGCTGGTGGAGCTGAAGCGGCAGGCGATTGCGCATCCGCTTATGTCGAACGGCGTGTTCTCGTCACTGGCTGCATCGGTTCGCCGGGATGCGTTTGCCGGCATCGATGCGGCAGACGGGTCTGTTGAAGTTGCCAGCATCGATGTGGGCGGCGAATCCGTTCCCATCGAGATCTCGCTTCCGCCTGCTGCGCGCGAGTTCGCGAAAGGCGCCCTTGGAGAGGCGATTGACCAGCTGGTTTCGCTGTACGCGAATGTGACGGGGGTGCGGCCGTGGGACTGATGGACGCTCGCGCCTGCGGGGAGGCGGGCCAGATGACCATCGAATTCGTCGTTGCGTTTCCGGTGATGCTGATCGTGGCGGCCATTGCGGTGAACGCCTGCTCGTTTTTCGGGGTGTGCGCGGCTTTCGACAACGATTTTCGCGACGCGGTGCGCACGTGCGCAACGTCGCCGGCCTACGGGCAGGACGTTGCGCAAAGCTGCTCGCTTATCGAACAGGAGTTGCAACAAGGCGGCAATGCGAAAAGCGTGCAGGTGCAGGTGAGTGCGCGATCCGTTGCGCAAGGGCACACGGCCTTTTCCGCAACGGTGCGATTCGAGCCGACGCTGTTCGGGGCGGCGCTAAACCCCCAGGTGTTTGGCGTGTCGCTGCCCACGTTGTCGCATAGCGAGGAGATAGTGGTGGACTGCTACAAGCCGGGGGTGTTGTCATGAGCGTTGTGCCAGGTAGGGATGGTGTTTTGGTTGCGTGCCAGGTAAAAAGGTTTCGCTTGGCATGCGCAATCGTCGGCGCGGCTGCAGCCGCGTTGGTCGCATGCAGCGCGTTCGAGGCGTCGGCGCGGAGCAATGGGCCAGGTGAGGCCGCGGCGGCGGTTGCCGAGGCGGGCTTCGATGCCGTTGTGAGCGGGGGCGAACGCACGGCATTTGCTTTGCCGGCACATGAACCGGCGTTGTTCGAGGACGAGCTTTTCGACGTGTCGAGCATGAGTGGCGCCTACTGGAGCTCAAACGCCCAACTGGTCAGTTGGTGCGAAAAGGGCAGCGTTGAAGAAACGCTCGCGGCACTTGAAGGCCGCCTGGTCGCTAAAGGCTGGGTCGGCGTTTCCTCGGATTCCTCCTCGTGTCGGTCGTTTGTCAAAAGCGAAGGTGCGTATCGCTGGGCGTTTGCATCGGCGGCGCAGGTGGGGGAAGAGACAAGCGTTGTTTTGCAATGGTCGGGCACTAAGGACGGAGGCGAGTGATGGAAAACGAGATTGAGGTGCTGAAACTTGCGGGAAGGTTTCCCGCGCGCGTCAAGGGCCTGCTTCGATCGAAACCTGGTGGCGTGCTGCTGCTCATGCCGTGCAACGACGTGCACACCGTCGGGATGAATGACTTGCTTGACATTGCGTTTGTAGGCGATGACGGCCGCATCGTCGAGTCTTATCGAGCGGTGGCTCCGCTGCGACGCCTCAAATGCCGTAAGGCCGTTGCGGTGCTTGAGCGGTTTTCCACGTGCGATCCTCCTTGGTTCTCAGTGGGCGATTACGTAGGCATTTCAAGAAAGGAAGGTGGCAAGGCATGAAGACATGTCCGGTTTGCAGGGCGGGGGCGTTTGACGATGCCGAGGTGTGTTACGGGTGCTTGCATCGGTTCTCGCAGGGCGATGCACAAGCGTTCGTTGCGCCGTCGGTTACTTCGGCGCCGAATTCGTCAGAAAGCGGTGGTGCGGTAGGTGTGGATGTGGCCTGCGAAGGACAGGGCGGCGCGAGGAGCCGGGAGCCCGCAAGCATGCACGCGGAATCTGTCCGGCAAGCAGTTGCCGCCGATGCCGGAAACGTTCTATCTGATTGTGGCTCTGCGATGAGAAGCAGTTTGAAAACGGTTGATGTCCCCGTTCGAGGCGCCGATATCGTGGTGCGCATCGAATTGGTGGATGTTGGGGCCGCTGCAGCGCAGACCCCCGATTCGCACAAGGATGCGGCTTCCGCTTCGGCACCTGAATGCGTTGTTCTACGACGGGGAAGGCGGCCTTCCGTGATGGATATCGCCCGCCCGGCCGAGGTGAAGCGAGGGACCGCGGCCGGGCAGAAGGGCGAATGCGTGCAGGAGGTGCGTGCTCGGCACGCTGCGGTTGATACGGTGCGTCAGCAAAGGCAGGCGGAGATAGCATGACGTCGTTTTTCCTGATGATGGTGCTTGTGTCGGCCGGTGTGGGCGTTGCGGCTGGTGCGCTTGCCGTGCCGTGGTTGGCAGACGTTGCGATGAAGCGCGCATATCGGCGGTCTCTTTCGTGGTGGAACGAATCGCTGCAAGGCGCTATCGCATATCGGGCTGGCCATGCCGGCGTATGGCCGAAGCCGTCCGATGCGGGAAGCGCTGGTGCGCTGGGCATGTGGCTCGATGATGTCAAATCGCAGGCAAAACGCAAGGTGCTGACGCACGAGCGCGCCTGCGCGCTTCGCGAGGCCGGCATCGACGTTGGGCAGGATTGCTCTTCGCGCGGCGAGCGCGAGCAGGCACGGCGTTGCTCGTTTCGCCCGACCGTGTTGCAGCGCGTTGTACTGGCGCTTGCATGCGGTGCATGGTTCGTTGCGCTTCCCGCGTTCGGATTGCCGTTGCAGCTTTCCGTGCCTCTTTCGCTTTGCGGCGTTGCCATGGCGGCAGGCGTTGTGTGCGACGTTCGCGCTCGGATGATTCCTTTGGAGTGCTGCGGGTGTCTGCTTTTAGGTGGGGTCGCATTTCAGCTGCTCAATGGCGGGGTTGCTGGCGTAGTAGCAGGGTTTGCTTCCGCTGCGGTTGTGCTGGCGGTGTGCTGGATAGCCAATCGTGTTGCTCGCGATGCGGGCGGCTCGGTGGGCCAGGGCGACGTGCGGTGCATGACGGCGCTTGCCGTCCTTAGCGGCCCGGCTTCACTTATCGGAGCGGCGTCTTGCTATATCGTCGCCGGGCTGTTCTCCCTTGTCGGTTTGGCATCACGGCGCCTGAAGCGGCAAGACGGCATCCCCATGGCCCCGTTTTTGACGCTCTGGATGATTTTCGGAACGGTTGTGGCTCGATAGGGGTCCGTGCGGACAGGAAGGAGGTGGTGCGGTTGCTTGTTGGCTATCGCAGAACATGAATGAACAGGGAAAAGGATAACGAAGAAAGGAACTAATGATGGAAAAGCACACTGCTATGAAGGGCATGTTCGACAAGACACGCGCGCTGGCGTATCGCGGCGAGGAAGACGGCGGTTCTGAAATCGTGCAGGTGGTGATCGTCTTGGGTTTCGCGGTAGGTCTGGGAGCTGCGCTTATGACGTTGCAGAATCAGATCAACACCTCGATCAATTCCGCCGGAACATCCATCAGCAACATGTTCAGAAGCGTGACCGCTGGCGCTGCAGCGAAATAGCGCCATGCAACGGCGTGCGATAGCGGAGCACGGCAAAGAGGCAGGTGGCAGCGCCGTTTCGTTTGTGATGGTGCTGCCCATCCTCATAACGCTGATGTGCGCAATCGTGGATTTGGGGCGCCTTGCGTTTATGGGAACGGAACTCGAAAGCGCAACGCAAACGGTATGCCGGCGTATGGCCGACCAAGTGTCCTTATCGGGCGCGGCGTTGCCAAGCAGCTGCGATATCACCGAGGCGCTCAGCGACGCTTCTCCCTCGCTTTCCTCGCTTGGCGTTCGCTGTTCCGCAACATGCCGCGTGTCCGACGCTCCGGATATCTCGTATCAGCGTCATCGATTCGATGCGGAAACAGGTTTGTTTATCGACGAAAACGCCTCGATGCGCGCTGCAAAAATCGAGGTTTCCTCAACACTTGAAGGCGATTATCTGACGCCTGTCGGGCAAATATTATCCGCAGGCGGCGGCGCAACGTTCGGTCTTTCTGCTCAGGCAACGCGTACGGTGCTCAAATCGCAGGAGGTCGTTTATGGCGAAGGGTGAATCGGGAAGCGAGGCGGTCCAATTCATTTTCGCCATCATTGCACTGATGACGCTGCTTTTTGGATTGTTGTACATAGCTTGTTATACAACGTCCGCTTCAATTCTCTCATCGGAGCTTTCGCAGGCGTGTTTGCTGCTTGACACGGCTGGTTTGGCGAAATCGCCGGACAAGGCCCGTTTCGTGGCGCATGAGATTGCCGGTGAATCGTCCCAGCTTGATTTCGACAGCATTCAGGTAAGCGATGTTTGCATCGAGGTATCGAATAGGAAATCGCCGGGTGAGCTGGGTGGCATTGACCAGCGAACGAAGGTCTCCTCGGTTTCTTTCTCGGTTTGCTATCGCCTTCCGCTGGTTTTATCTGTTGCCGGTATCGAGCCGGCGCAGCTTGAAAAGCGTGTCTTTTGCGCAATCGAGAATGAGCGCATATCGGAGGTGGCGGTGTCGTGATGGTTGAAAGGTTTTGGGTGCGGGGCGAATGCGGTTCTATTGCCCCGCTGGCCGTGGTGGTATGCCTTGTGCTTGTTACGACGCTTGGCTTTGCGGTTGATCACGGGGTGGTATATGCGGCGAAAGCGCATCAGGAGCAGGCGCTTGATGCGGCGCGGCAGGCATGTATGGACGCTTCGGGGGCCGTTCCGGCGAAATATGCGGACAATCCCGGATTGACGCTTGCTGATGGAATCGTCCAAACGGTTCGTGACCAGGGCGTATCTGCGGCGTTGACCGTGTGGTTCTACGAAGCGCCTGCGCAGTCTACGCCTCGCAGCGAGCGGTTGTGGGTCATTGGCGTTCAGGCCGAGCAGCAGACGCCGTTGCCGTTTTCGGTGCCGGCATCTCCGCAGGCCCTTACCGTTGCCTCAAGCCGAGCTTTTGTTGCAAAGCCTTATTCCGCGGAAGCGGTGTGGCGGCCGGAGCGCAGGATTTGCGGGTCGTATCGCTTCGCTGAAGGCTCGACGGCGGGAATGTCGACGTTTTCCTCCATCTCTTCGCTGCAAGGGTTTCCAGATGAAATGGTGAAACTTGCTCAGGGCGTGGGGTAAGGCGGTCTGGTCGTGCCGCGCTTATGAAACAGAAAGGAAAGAAACATGGTTGGAAGATCGGGCGCGGGAGCTTCGCGGCGTATGGCGCCAAAACGAACTCGGGGCGTTTCCCGCTCGTCTGGCGCTGTGCCTGCAAGAGGCGACGATGTGGCGGTGGATTCACCTGTGCGAGGCGAAGAGCCGCTTGTACATCGATGCAAACAGATGTCGGCGGTTGTTGCTGCTTCGGTTGCGGTGGCGTGCGTTTCTGTGGGGTATTCGCTTTGGCAGGCTGCGGCATCACAGTCTGCGGTCGACCAGGCAACAAGGGATTCCGCTGCCGTTTGGGTCGTTTCTCAAGATGTGAAGGCGGGTGAGATGCTCGATGCGGATTCGTTAGAGGTGCGTGAAGTTCCTGCGGCATTCCGGTCGGCTGCTGCGCTGCCTGCTCAGTCAACTGAACCTACATCAAGCGTATCCGGCATGCGCGCCCTTGTGGACATACCCGCAGGTTCGCAGCTGTGCGGAACGTTTCTTGCGGGGTCGGGCTCTGATGGTCGCTTGGCGGCCCAGCTTTCAGCGGATAAGGAAGCGGTGTCGCTTTCGGTCGATGACGAAACGGGCATTGCAGGGCAGGTGAAGCCCTATGATGCGGTCCGCGTTGTCTCGATTGAAGGAGCGTCTTCTGGAATTGTTGATTCGCAAACGCTTGCGAATCGGGCGCGCGTTGTTGCTGTTGGGGGAGACGGATATAACGATGGTGCGTCGTATAGCGCCATTGTTATAGAAGTTTCTCCTGACGAGGCCGATGTGATTCGTCAAGCCCAGGTGTCGGGCAAGGTAAGTGTGCAGCTGCTTGCTTCGGAAGACGTGCTGACGGATGGTGTCGATGGATAGGATTGCGGCATCGGCGCTCAAACGTCTTGTGCGTGACAACTTGGCCCTGCAGCTGCAGGAGTCTTCGGATTCGAGCCGTGTTGAAGCGGCAATCCGCTCAATCGTATCCGAGACGATTCGATCGTGGGGCATGGCGGCGAGTATCGAAGACGAGAACCTGATGTGCCAGTGCATCGTGGATGATTTTTTACGCTACGGACCGCTGCAAGTTTTGCTCGATGACCCTTCTATCACGGAAATCATGGTAAATGGAGGCGGCATTGATTTCGAAGGAGCTTCGCTCTCGTTTCGCGATCCGAAGGTGTTCGTGGAGCGAGCTGGGCGCATTGAAGAATGCGCGTATGTGCGATTCGATGACGCCGAGCACGTCAGGCGCATCATCAACAAAATTGCGGAGCAGGCAGGTGTTCGCTGCGATGAATCTCACGCGATGGGGTGCGCGATGCTGCCAGGAGGAAGAGCCCGCGCAACGTTCATCATTCCGCCGCTAGCTCCCGACGGCCCTGCGCTGAACCTGCGCCTTTTCAGCGAGCACATCATGAGCATGGACGACTTGATAGAGAAAGGCGCGCTCAGCACTGTCATGGCGAAGTTTCTTGGGGCTGCCGTGCGGGCAAGGTGCCCTATCGTCATTTCGGGCGGCACCGGATCGGGCAAAACAACCTTGTTGGGAGCCTTGTCGGGCTTTATTCCAGCGCACGAGCGCGTTATCACCATAGAGGATACGCCTGAGCTGCGGCTGCGGGCTCATCATGTCGAGCGTATGCAAACGCGCGAGGCGAATGCAGAGGGGCAGGGGGCCGTTGGGATGCGGGAGCTGGTGGCGTTGTCGCTGCGCCGTCGCCCTGACCGCATCATCGTTGGCGAGTGTCGTGGCGCCGAGGCGTATGAGATGTTGCAGGCGATGCAAACCGATCATCCTGGTTCTATGACCACCATCCATGCAAATGACCCAAGCAACGCGTTAAGTCGCTTGCGTACGATGGTGAACTATGCGCATTCCGATTTGGGCCGCGACGTTGTGCAGCAGCAAATTGCAGAATCGTTGCAGGGTGGTCTTGTCGTTCATGTCGATCGAATGGCCGATGGATCTCGCCGTGTAACAAGCATCACGGCGATCGACCCGATGCCTGAAGGATCGACGGTCATTCCTCGCGCGGAGCTGTTTCGCTTCGATGTAGGCGGTACCGACGCTTTCGGGCGAGTGTCGGGTAGCTGGCGGCCGTGTGGCGTGCAGCCGCAAACCATCAAGCAAAAAATGATCAGAGAGGGCGTTCAGTATGATCCGACCTGGTTTTTCTCGACATAGCCTGCTGAAAAGTCGATACGTTGCCGTGTTCTTCGCGTTTGGAGAGCGGCAACGGGAAAGTGGAAGCGGCGAAAGGGGAAACAGATGGCTTTCGTGTTAATCGTCGCAATTGCCGTTGTGGCCGCCGCCGCGTTTTCGGCTCGACGAAAGCTCAGAATCCTGCTAAGTGATCGTGGCGTTTCCGACAGGACGCTGTACGAGCAGGGTCGACGCGATTCGGATGAAAAGCGCAAGGGCGATGATGGCCCGTTGGCGAAGATGTTGCGCGATGCAGGGATCGAAACATCTCCTTTGATGTGGCTTATGTGCGCAACGGCGGTGTTGGCGACCGTGGGGGTCTTCTCTTTGCGTGCAGGTGGCGTGCCTGCAGCGTTTGCGGGGATGCTTCTTGTTTGCGCGGGGGCGGCCGTGTATGTAGAGCGGGCGCGGCGCAGGCGTCGCGAGCTATTGGCCGAGCAATTCATTCGTATGCTGCCTCAGCTGTCCGCAAGCGTTCGTAGCGCTCAGACTGTAGAGCGCGCGTTTCGGGCTTCGGTTGATCGAGCTCAGGAGCCGATTCGATCCGAATTGGTGCGGGTGCTGGCCCAGGTTTCATACGGGGAGCCGCTTGTAGGCGCGCTTGAAGGCATGGCGCGAAGGACGGGCAGCGAGGATGTGGCGGCGTTCGCCGCGTCGATGAGAATTCAGCAGCGATTCGGCGGTCCTGTCAACAAGGTCATTGACTTGGTAGGTGACCATGCAAATGCGCGCATGAAAACGAAGCGGGAGCTTAGGACCGAACTTGCGGGTACGCGCCTGGCGACGTGGTTCGTCGCCGGCGCAATGCCGGTCATCTTTGGGTTGATGTATATGACAAGCTCGGATTTCGCGCTGTTTTATCGGACTGATCCGCTCGGGTGGCTTGTCTTGTCTTGTGCCGCGTTCATGGAAATTGCTGGAATAGCGGCTTGCAAGAAGATCACCACGTTCAGAGAAGTCGACGTTTCGCAGGGCAAAGGGAAAGGGGCAGCATGGACGGATTCTTGTTTGCCGTGATAGCCTTCACCGGCATTGCGGCCGGTTTGGTCGCGTATGAAGTTGTATGCGCATGGTGCGGGGCGAAGTCCCCCTCTGCAGTGGCTCTTTCTCCCTCGTCAAGCGAAGCGCCAGTATCGTCGCCTCGGTCTGCTGCAAAGTCATCTTTCGTTACGATTGCGCAGCGGCTATCCGTTGCGGTAAACGCTTTTGCGCCGATGACCCGTGATGAGGCGGGTTCAACAAGGGACGCGCTTCGTCGTGCAGGCATGGGCGTGGAGCCCGAGACGTGGCGTGCGGTCGTGGCGGTGATGATGGGCGCAAGCGCTGCGCTTTGCTTTGCAGCGTGCGTATTGTTTGCGGCGCCAAGCGTGTGGAGCGTTGCCCTGACGGTGGGCGCGGCCGCTTTTGGGCATTGGGCAGCTGGGCGGTATGTGGCGTTCAGGCAAAACGATCGGCGCCGATCCTGACGCAATGGAGTTGCTTGCGGTTGCTTTGGCTGCCGGGTCTCCTATCGAGCAGTGCTTTCGCGAGGTGTCCGCAAGCCTGAAGGGACCTATTTCTGAAGAGCTTCGCTTAGTCGATCAAGAGGTGAATTTGCTGGGTCATTCCCGCACCGAGGCTTTGGAGCACTTTGCGCAACGTTGCGCAAGTCAAGAGGTTAGCGTTTTCGTGGGGCAAATCACCCAAGCGATCGATCAGGGCTCTTCTGTTTCGGAAGGACTTGCTGCCCAGGCGCTTTTAGCGCGTGAGCAGGCGCAAGCCATGGCGCTTGAGCGAATCCGCAAGATGCCGACGAAGCTCGATATCGTTTTATCTGCATGCTTTCTGCCCCCTACGGTGATTTTGGTTTTGGTTCCAACGGTGGTGAAGCTGCTGACCTTTTTGAGCGGAGGAATGGTGTAGTGGTTGCGATGAGAGGAGGTGCTCGTGAGGCGTTCGCGTCGTTCGAGGTCGGGGAAACTGCCAGTTTTCAAACGTAGCCGGTCAAGCGGCCTTGGCGCTAAAGGCACGCAAGCCGCTCAAAGCAAATGCATGACGCGGCGGGCGTTCATCGTGGGAACGGCGGCGATGGCGGGTTTGATGCTTTGGCGGCCTCAAGTTGCATTTGCCGATGAACCCTGGTGGGATGGATCTTTTATTTTCCGAGGTTATGGGAAGTGGTATGAGAATCAATTCTGGAGCGCTATCGGTGTCGTGAAATCGGGCAATGGAGGCGCGCAATCGGGAGCGTTGTACACCGATCGCTGGGTAAGCGCGAAAACGCCTTGGGTTGAATGGGACATATCCTCGAACCAATACCTTCGCACCGCATCGAAAATCACGATGCAGTGCGACTTCACCACGGAGTTGTATTATCACCTTACAGGGGTGCTCGAGATTGCGTGCGGCAGTTATAACGGGCGAAATGCTTCGTATAACATGTGGCATGCCGATTCCGGTGACGATACGCGTTTTAGTCTCTATCACGCCGTTGACGATGCTCCGGCAGGTGGGAGGCTGGAAGAGTCGAAAGTTGTGGCTATCGACAACGAAGCTGGAAGCGGTATCCATAAAGATGGGGCGCAAATATGGACCGACTATCGGCGATATCCGCAAAATTCCTATTCGGTATGGATTCGTCGCTCGTCTCGGGCGGTAAAGCATTCGTTTCAGCTGCGTTCATGGTTTTGGAATTACTATTATTTCGGAACCGACTGGTATTTTGACCGGGCAAGCGACCCACCTATAGGTTATTCAACGAAGTGGATTGACCAGCAGTCGGAGCGAATTTCGATTGCAAGTAACGCCACCTGGGGCAATCGGATCGTGACTGTGGAGTCTGTTGCTGCTAAGGGAAAGTACCTGGAAAGCGCCGACGTTGCTTCTAAAGGCGCAAGATGCCTGGTCTCCTCAACTGTGCCGGCCACGAAGCAGCATTGGATACTGCTGGAAAACGAAAATGTCGATGTTGCGGGAACGTATCGATTCGTGCCAGTGGTGTCGACGGACGGGGCTTTCCAGCTTGATCAAAGCGGCGGGGGTCCTACGATGACCGCTTCGGCAGCTCAGCTCTGGAACGCGGCTGGTACTAAGCTGAATCGGGCCCAGTCGTTTTGGATTCACGGCTCTTCTTCAACGCAATGGGTTTTTGCCGATTGCTCGGGCATGGCTTTGGATTTTGGCGGATCAACGGGGAAAGCCCGCTTCCACTCGAATGGGTATCCGGATAAAGAGTGGAGCAATGCTGCTCACAAATGGCGTATGAGCGACGCGCGTTTTTCCACAGCCGATCAGCGACCGTTCTCGTTACACGGAACGGGGAAAGACGGCTACATGCCTGTCGGTCAATCCGTCACGGTTCCCAATCCGGACAGCACGTTTCGTCCCGGAGGATCCACGGCCCGCTCGCGGGGAATTCGGCGAACATTCACCTGGGTTGTTTTAGACGACGAGTTTGTCGATGAGGCCTTTCCGGAGATTGTTGGGTCGGCGTATATATCGAAAGCTGGGTGGCTTGAAGAACAACCTGGTGTAAACCTTGTGGGTACAACGCAGGGAAGCGGCGCGTTAGCTGGGGTTTCGCTTCGAATCGAAGGAGGTTCGCTTCAGGGAACGGTTTCCGCGCGACTCTCTTCAAACGGCGCGTGGAGGGACGGGGCAACGGCCGGTTCGGCTGCCAACGCTGTATCCCTGTCGCTTCACGGAGCGATATCGCAGCAGTACAGAGTGTTTTACCGGGCGTGCTCGTCGCGGTCGGGATGGGGCTCGTGGACAAGCGAGGGGAAATCGGCTTCCGGCCCTGCTCGCACCATATCGGGAATCCAGGTTCGTTTAGAGCCAAAGGGGATTGCGCAGCAAGGCGAAGCAAGCTCGATTACTCTTGATAAGGCCTGGAGTGGGAAATTCCTCACCTGCATTGTCCGCGCCGAGGCTCAGCATCGCGGTATTCCCTATAGGGGTGCTGCGCTGTCTTATGCGGTTCAGGTTGGAAAGCCCGTGGTCCTTGTCTCTTATGTTGTCGATGATGATTCGTCGCCTTGCTATGAGGAAAGAATTGAGGTCGGCACGTCGTACAGCACGCCGGCGGCGGCGTTAAAAGCGGGAAGGAAGCAAGGTTGCTCTGACTTCGACGGTTGGTATGTAGACAAATCCTGCGAAACGCTGTTTGAGGACGGGTCCTGCTTGCAGGGAAAAAGGTTGACGCTGTACGGTCGCAACATCGCAACAGTCGAATACGCGCTTACCGATGATACGAATCAACTGCTAGAAGAGCGCGAATGCTTTGTGGACGAATCGCTGACGCAGGAGGCGACTGCTATTTGGTTGGTTCCTGCAAGTGAAACGGTGCGATACGGAACCCGATTGAGATTCAGGCGCCTACCAAGCATGTGGTACGAAGATCGAGATCGTATGCGAGAGGCAACGAACGTACCAGGGGTGTTTCTGGATGCGGGCGAAAGTTCGGCGCCGGCGGAAACGTTGAAAGTGACAGGTGATGCAACCCTGTATCTGGCATGGCGGCCGCCTCATTATGAAGGCATTGCCGTATCGTAGCCCTCTGCATTGCAGAAGCCGGCACCGTGGCCTGCTTCTGCGCAGAAAAAGAGCCTTCACGACATGCGTAAAGGCTCTCAACAAACAAGTATGTGCTCTAACGCTTAAGTGCCTCTTGGAACCGCCTTTCGGCTTCCGCTTGCAAATCAGATTCGATTGCCTGGTATGCCTCAAGGATGCGCTCGCAGTCTTCGGTAAGCTGGCTGCCGTGTGCTCCGTTGCGGTACAGCAGCTGCACGTCAAGCGCGGCTTCAGTATCTTTGATGATGCGCCATGCTTTGCTGTAGGCCATACCCATGCCTTTTGCTGCGGCGTTCAAAGATCCCGTTTCGCGAACACCAAGGCACAGACTTGCGATGCCTCGTCCGAAAACCGAGTTGCTGTCTGTTTCGGGGTTGCCGACCGACAACCTGATTATCGGTTTGAGTCGCGTGAGTTTGCTCATGCGTTTACCTCCCTTTCTGGCAGGTGAATCTATTGCCGCAAAGCTGCCAAGAATTGCTCCGTGGCATGCTCGATATCAGCCGTGGTTCCGTCGATGACCTCGGTGAAGCGGATGGGCAGCTCGTCGAGCTCGGCCAAGCCGCGCGGCACGTCGTGATGGCCAGATTCCTGCGCTACCAGTTCATTGAGTTGGCAGCCGGAAAGCGCCTCGACGTCTGCGGGCAGCGGTTCACCAGGCTCCATGTCGCGCAGCGCGCGGTAGACGTTGTTGCCGAATTTCGCCCAATGGGCCGTGCTTGCGATAAGCACGGGGTTTTCGCCGCGCAGGTTCTGCGCTGCGCGGTACGCAACGGCGGTGTGAGGATCAAGCAGGTAGTCGTGCTTGTCGAGCACCTCTTTGATGGTGCGCAGGCATTCGCTGTTGTCGACGCTGTCGGCGGCGAAGTGCTCGCGCACGCGCTTGAACGTTTCCTCATCAACGCGGAAGCGACGCTTCGTCTTCAGGTCGGACATCCATTCGGCAATGGCTTGCGCGTTGCGGTCCGTCAGTTCGAACAGCTGTCGCTCCAGGTTGGAGCTGACCAGGATGTCCATGGAGGGAGAGGGCGTCAGCACGAACGGGCGGTCGGACACGTCGTAGGTACCGGTATTGATGAAGTCGGTGAGCACGCGGTTTTCGTTGCTGGCGCACAGCAGCATGTCGATAGGGGTACCCATGCGCTTGGCGTAATACGCGGCCAGGATGTTGCCGAAGTTGCCGGTGGGCACGCACACGTCAAGCGGGTCGCCGGCCGAAAGCTTGCCGTCGGCAACAAGCTGCGCGTAAGCGGAAACGTAGTACACGACCTGCGGCAACAGACGGCCCCAGTTAATGGAGTTCGCGCTTGAAAGCGACACGCCGTGTTCGGCAAGCAGCTTTGCGGCGAACTTCTCGTCGCCGAAGACGTTCTTCGCGCCCGTTTGGCAGTCGTCGAAGTTGCCGCGCACGCCCCACACATTGACGTTGCCGCCGCGCTGCGTTGCCATCTGGCGGTACTGGATATCGCTGACGCCGCCATCGGGGTACATAACCGAGATGCTGACATGGTCAAGGTCGCGGAATCCTTCGAGCGCCGCCTTGCCGGTGTCGCCCGACGTGGCAACCAGGATAAGGAAGTCGTGGTCAAGGCGGCCTTGCTCGCGCAGCTGTGAGGCGGAGGCACTGAAGAAGCGCGGCAGGCACTGCAGCGCCATGTCCTTAAACGCGCTGGTAGGGCCATGCCACAGTTCAAGCACGTGGGTATTGGCGTCAAGCGACGTGATGGGACAGATGCGCTCATCGTCGAAGTTACTGCCGTATGCCTGGCCCATAAGCTCGTCGATGGTCTGCGCCGGCAGGTTTACGCCGAAAGCGCGATAGATGCTGGCCGCGCGCTGAGCGTAAGGAAGCTTGGCAAGCGCACAGATATCGTCGATGGTCAGTTGGGGAATGTTCATGGGGACGTACAAGCCGCCGCCATCGGCAAGGCCGTTGATAACAACTTCCGTGAACTCGACGGGTTCGGTAACGCATCCGCGCGTGTCGATGTAGCGATTGTCTTCCATGGGCTTTAGGCTTTCTCCGTTTTAGAGGCGAACAAGATTATTCATCTATAGCATACTATTTCCAAGTAAGTACAGATGGAAGAACGTTTTGGGACTCTTCACGCAAACGGCAGTGGATGCGGGGTAGAGGGCGCAGGACGGGTGCTCTTTTGGGACGCGCGCTGCGTTTGGAGGGGCGGTGCGTCGCGGATAAGCGGCTAGCTTGGCCGGCTGGGACCCAGGCGTAAAAACGTGAAGTTATTGTGGCGAAACACTGAAAAATTACCTTAGGTGCACAAAAAAGTTGCGCAACGGTTCCATTTTAAGTCAAACAGGTATAACATCATTACGTTCTACAAGGTTAACTAATGACGGGAGTGCAACATGGAGAGTGTGATGGCAGCTGCTGCGCAAGGTGCGGCAAACGCCGATTCCGTGTCCGGCGTGTCCGTTCAGCAGATGCCGCTGTCTTTCTTGAAAGAAGGCGAAGCGGCACGCGTGGTGAAGGTGCGCGGCAGGGGAGATTTGCAGCATCACCTGGAGAATCTCGGCTTCGTGGAAGGTGCCGAGGTCAAGGTTGTTTCCGGTGTTGCCGGCGATTTGATCGTGTCGGTGAAAGGCGCGCAGGTGGCTATCGGCCGCCAGGCTGCAGCCCATATCATCACCACCGCTGGCGCATAACGGCGCCGCAATCATTTTGGCGAACCTGGCCGCAGGTGCACCTGCGGCCATTCGTGTGGCCGCATGCGGTCACGTATGAAGTTAGATGCAACAAAGAGAGAAGAGAGGAGAAAGCTTCATGGCTGAGGTTCGGGGCAAGACGCTGCGCGACGTGAAGATCGGCGAATCCGCAACGGTGCGACGCCTTACCGGCGAGGGCGCGCTGAAGCGCCACATCATGGACATGGGCATCACGAAAGGCGTCGAGGTGTTCGTGCGCAAGGTTGCGCCGCTTGGCGATCCCATCGAAGTGACCGTCCGCGGTTACGAGCTGTCGCTGCGCAAAAGCGAAGCGGAAAGCATCCTCGTCAACTAGTGCGCAAGCTGGCGTGTACAGCCGGCGCATGATTTGACGATGATTCGGGCGCACGTGCGCCATTTTTTAAGGAACCGAGTTACCATTTGCTAACTCAAAATGGCCTCTGACCTGGGGTGATATTTGTTACCGAAGGGTAATGGGTAACCCCGGAAAACAAGCGAGGCCGCACATACACGAAAGGTTGAACATGGGAATCTGCATTGCGCTTGCCGGCAACCCGAACTGCGGCAAGACGACGATGTTCAACGACCTGACCGGCGCTAACCAATACGTTGGCAACTGGCCGGGCGTTACCGTCGAGAAGAAAGAGGGCAAGTACACGCGCGACAAGGACGTGACCATCACGGACTTGCCGGGCATCTACTCGCTGTCTCCGTATTCGCCCGAGGAAATCGTGGCGCGCGACTACCTGCTTGAGGGCGGCCCCGATGCCGTCATCAACTTGATCGACGCAACGAACCTTGAGCGCAACCTGTACCTGACCAGCCAGATCCTGAACCTGGGCGTGCCGGTTGTCATCGCGCTGAACATGATGGACCTGGTGGAGAAAAACGGCGACAAAATCGACGTTGCCGGCCTGTCCAAAGAGCTCGGCTGCCCCATCGTCCCCACGTCGGCCTTGAAGGGTCGCGGCATGGAAGACGTCGTGAAGGCCGCCATCGACGCTGCGAAGGGCAACAAGGTTCCCGCCACGCAGATGAAGTTCGACGCCGCCGTCGAGGAAGCGCTCACGAAGATTGAAGGCGTTCTGGGCAACAAGGTGCCCGCGGCCGCTGCACGCTGGTACGCCATCAAGCTGTTCGAGGCCGAGGACAAAACCATCACCGACCTCAAGCTTCCCAAGGCTGACCTTGACGCCATCGCGGCCATCCGCGAATCCATCGAGGACAAGTTCGACGACGATGCCGAGTCCATCGTCACGGCCGAGCGCTACAACGCCATCAGCCATGTCATCGACAAGACGGTCAAGCGCACGCGCACGGGTCTGACCACGTCGCAGAAGATCGATCGCGTTGTGACGAACCGTTGGCTTGGCCTGCCCATCTTCATCGTCATCATGTTCTTTGTCTACTGGCTGGCAGTCTCCGTCGGCGGCGGCGTGGTGACCGACTGGGCCAACGACGGCATTTCCGGCGACGGCTGGCTCTACACCGGCAACGCCGCGTTCGACGAGGCCACCGAGGAGTACGAGGATGCGCACTCCCAGGTTGTCGCCTACGTCGAGAACATCCTGGGCGTTGACGAAGAGTCCGAGCTTCCCTCCGATGAATCGCAGGAAGTGCTTGACGCGCTGGCCGCTGAAGAGCCCGAAGCTCCTGAAGACGATGCCGATGCAGACGCCGTGGCCGAATATGAAGACGCCATGGCCGAGTACGAAGATGCCCAGGCCATCGTAGCCGACTTCGACGAGCAGGCCGAGTCTACCCACGCCGTGGCAACCATGGAGGTTGAGGACGAGGACGGCAACGTCGAGGAGCAGCAGATCACCTTCGCCGACTACCAGAAGGCGCTTGAGGTAGAAGAGCCCGATCCTTCCGATGGCACGTGGGGCCTGTGGATCCCCGGTCTTGGCGCTATCATCGGCGACGCCATGGAGGCTGCCGATGTGGCCCCGTGGCTGCAGTCGCTCGTCAACGACGGCATCGTCGCCGGCGTCGGCGCGGTCATCGGCTTCATCCCTCAGATGGTCATCCTGTTCCTGCTGCTCGGCATTCTTGAGCTGTGCGGCTACATGTCCCGCGTCGCGTTCATCATGGACCGCATCTTCCGCAAGTTCGGTCTGTCCGGCAAGTCGTTCATCCCGATGCTCATCGCTTCTGGTTGCGGCGTGCCTGCCGTCATGTCCACGAAGACCATCGAGAACGAGATGGATCGCCGCATGACCATCATGACCACCACCATGATTCCCTGCGGCGCCAAGATGCCCATCATCGCGCTGGTGTTCGGCGCGCTGGCATCCGGTGACTCCTCTGCCACCTGGTATGTTGCGCCGCTGTTCTACTTCCTGGGCGTCATCGCCATCATCATCTCCGGCATCATGCTGAAGAAGACGAAGCTGTTCGCGGGCGAAACCACGCCGTTCGTTATGGAGCTGCCCGAGTACCATATGCCTACGGTGAAGTCCATCCTGCTGTCCATGTGGGAGCGCGTGAAGGGCTACATCATCAAGGCTGGTACCATCATCTTCCTGTCCACCATCGTCATCTGGTTCCTCATGAACTTCGGCGATGCGGGCTCTGGCTTCGGCTTGCTTGACGCTGACGAACCCGACTACATGGACTACAGCCTGATGGCGGGCCTCGGCAACCTGCTTGCCTGGATCTTCGCGCCGCTGGGCTTCGATAACTGGCAGGCCACCGCAACCGCCGTTACCGGCCTGGTTGCCAAGGAGAACGTCGTTGCCACCGTCGGCATCATCACGCAGCTGGCCGATTACGGCGAGGCGGACCCGCAGCTGTGGTTCGGCTTCCTGCAGATGCTCGGCGCCTCGAAGGCAGCGGTCGTCGCGTTCTGCGCCTTCAACCTGCTGTGCGCTCCGTGCTTCGCTGCCATGGGCACTATTCGCCAGCAGCAGAACAACGCGAAGTGGTTCTGGATCACCATCGGCTACATGTGCGGCTTCGCCTGGTGCGTCGGCACGATGCTGTACCAGTTCGTGGGCCTGGCAACGGGCGAGGTAAGCTTCAACGTGTTCACCGTTGTGGCCATCGTCATTGCCGCAGCCATGCTGTTCCAGCTGTTCCGTCCCATGCCCAAGCGCAAGGAAGAGCAGTCGAAGTAAGTGCCGACGTTGCAATGTCAACCATATGCTACTGATGTTGTGACCTCGTGAAACGTTTGTGCGGGACGCTGCCTTTCCGGTGACGTCCCGCCTGTATTCGCGCTACCATGTGCGCAAAACGCAATGCGTGCGCAAAGCCGTGCGCGCAACCGAAAGAAAAGGAGGCAGGCAGTGATCTTCGGATTGGAATTCACGCCGTCTACCGTGGTTGTCCTTGCCATCGTCGTGGCGTGGGCCGTGTGGGCCGTGCGCCGCTTGTGGCGCAACGGCATGTGCGACAGCCACGCCGATAGCCCGCGCGGGTGCTCGGGCGGCTGCGGTGGGTGCGCCGGATGCGGCGCCGCGGCGCGCATGGCGGCCGACATGCAGAAAGCGGTCGGAACGAAATAGGGAAGGGCGCGCTGCGTTTGCGCGTCATCTACCGAACTGATCAGCAAGGGAGGGCTGGCATTGTGCCGGCCCTCCCTTGCCTTATGTTCTGGAAAGCGAAAAAGAAGCCAAGGAAAACTTTTTCGAAAAAGTTATTGACGGCTTACTCAAGTTACCCTATACATGACAAATGTCAGCGGCAAGCAATCCCCCCAAGCGAACCGCTGGTCTCCTCTCTTTTTGCTGACCCGGTGGTGAAGCTCCTCTCGTCTGGCTATCACCACATCAGCATGCCAGCGAGGGTCTTATACCCCCCTCTTCGCCCTCGCTGGCTCCTCTCCTTTTCGTTCCCCTCATCGCGAAAATCGCCCGTCCGTTGCTTTTCGGTGACGTGTTGCATCGCTGTGGTACTATGAAAACCACGTATGAAGAAAGGAGGGGCCAATGGAAAAGATGTCTAAGTCGCACGAGGACTACCTTGAAGCCATCGTCATGCTCGGAGGCACGACGGAGGTGTCCGTTCGCTCGGTTGACATCGCCAATAAAATGGGCGTTTCCAAGGCTTCCGTGAATAAGGCAGTTACCGCGCTGAAAGAGAAAGCGCTTGCTGAGCAGCCGTATTATGGCGATGTGACGTTGACCGAGGCGGGCTATGCGTATGGCACCGCTGTGTACGATCGCCATCGCATGCTTTCGAAGTTCTTGAACAAGGAGCTGGGCATTCCCGAGGATGTTGCCGAGCAGGAGGCATGCCTTATGGAGCACGCCATCAGCGACGAGTCGTTCGAGAAATGGAGAGCTTATATTAAAAAGCTCGACCTGTAGCGCGTAGCTTCAAGCCGCATTTCGAAAAGCCACTGATAAACCCGCTTGTTTTCCCATGAAGGCAAGCGGGTTTTCTGCTCTGGCGAGCGCAACGCGCGCCGGCTTGGTGTGGTATCCTCTCAGTTGCTTCTAGCACCAATCACACTACGAAAACGAATCATATCCGCTAAGGGGCGATATCTTACATGTCGAGGCAAGCTCACATCCTCTCGTTTGACGACGTCAGGCGGGAAAACACCCGTTACTCTTCCACGCCGGTCCGCGCGCATCGCGCCTCTGACGACCCGGCGCAAACCGAGCGTGCGCCTCGTCGTCAAAACTCTCCGCTGCTGTCGTATCTTTCCGATGATTCGTTTGCCTACGATCCGTACGAGGATAGTGCGTACGGTCGCGAGCGCAACGGATCGCGTCGCCGTTCCCGCCAGCAGCAGGCGCCTGAGCGCACCCGCCGCGCATCGGACGGACGTCGTGCGGCTGCGTCGTCGCGCGCCGAGCGTAACACCGCACGCGCGAAGCGCGCCGAAAGCACCCGTGTAGAAGCCGATCAGGCCAACGAAGAGTTCGAACAGCGCACCATAACGGCCGCCGATCGCCGCCGCGCGAAGGCCAAGGCGAAAGCGAAGGCCAAGGCCGAGCACGCGTATGCCAAACAGTTCGGCTCCGATGCGCCGTCGGGCGAAGACGGCCCGCGCGCTGCGGTGTACAAAGGCCAGATGGGCGCAAGCCAGCGCCGAGCTCAGCGCATGCAAGAAGGGGAGGGCGCGCCGTCGGCAAATCGCCACAAGGCCGGGTTCTCGCTTGCGTCGCTGTCGGGCATCGCGCAGACGCGCGGCTTCATGGTCGGTGCCGTTGTGGCGGCGTGCCTTGTGCTGTCGTTTATGTTCCTGTACGGGCCGGCGCAGCAATACTATTGCAGCGTTCGCGACCACGATAAGCTTGCAATCGAATATGCCGCGCTTTCCGATCGCAATAACGCGCTGCAAACAGATGTCGATTCGCTGCAAACCGACGCCGGCATCGAGCAGCGTGCTCACGATCAGCTCGGCTGGGTGAAACAGGGCGAGGAATCGGCAAAGGTGCGCGGCCTTGACCTGGACAATCAGGATCAAGGTACGGGAGTTATCGCCAACATCTCCTCCGACAGCATCCAGGCGCCTACCACGTGGTATTCGCCGGTGCTCGACGTCGTGTTCGGTTATAAATAGGTAGGCGGGGGCTTATGGGCTGCGAATCGGGAATACAAGCATCGTATCGACCGGCGCGCTATACGGCTATCGATATCGGAACGGTCACGTGTCGCATGCTGGTGGCCGATGTCGACGCGCAGGGCCACCTGTCCGAGCTTGATCGCGAATACGCCATTGCAAACCTTGGCGAAGGCGTCGACGCCACGGGTGTGCTCAAACCCCAGGCAATCCAGCGTGTTGTTGACATCGTGGACGGCTATTGCCGCGTGCGCGACGGGTTTTCGGGCTCTGAGCATGGCGCCATCGAAACCGTGGCGATGGCCACGTCGGCGTCGCGCGATGCGAAAAACGCCGACGAGTTCGCAGGTGCGCTGCAGGGCATCGGTGTGAAGCTTTCCGTCATTCCCGGCGAAAAGGAAGCGGCGCTGTCGTTTTCCGGCGCTTCGTGCGATTTCACTGGCGAAAATCTTATGGTCGTGGACATCGGCGGTGGCTCGACGGAAGTGGTCGTCGGCCGTGCGGGGCAGGCGCCTGTGTGGGCGCATTCGTTCAACATCGGGTGTCGCCGCGTCACCGAAAAATTTATCCACCACGATGTCCCGACGCAGCAAGAGCTTGATCAGGCGCGCGCGTGGATTCGTGAAGGCATGACCGCAAAATTCAGCGAGCTGCGCAAAACGGGCTTCGAGCTTTCGCGACTTGTTGCCGTTGCCGGCACCGCCACAACGGTGGTTGCCGTGCGCGACAAGATGGGCGTGTACGATTCCGCGAAGGTGCACAAGGCGTACGTTTCGCGCGCCGAGCTTGACGCGCAGTTCAAGCAGTTGGCGAACATGCCGCTTGAGCAGCGCCAAAGCGTTGTGGGGCTTGACCCGGGCCGTGCGCCTATCATTGTGGCGGGGCTGCTGATCATGCAGACCGTGCTTGATTTGGCGGGCGTGGACGGTTTCACGGTCAGCGAAACGGATATTTTGCATGGCATCATCTTGGATGCGGCGCGCATCTCGTAGCGCTTTTGGATTCGCGGGAAGGAAAACGGGCACCGGCCCGTTTTCTGGTATTATGGCAACGCTATCGTTTCTGCGCCGCATCGGCGCGCATTCAAACGGGGGCGTGGCGGAATTGGCATACGCAGCGGACTTAAAATCCGCCGCCGCAAGGCTTGT